>JGI24770J26754_10003763_pt1 | contig 10085 bp, 9 predicted proteins | sample LakOneMetagenome_FD_26754 | JGI IMG/M metagenome (IMG submission 26754) | reverse complement strand
AGCCACTGGTTCCACTGCTCGACTTTATGTCACCTGAGTTTAAACTGCCTGCTGCGCCACATCTGGAACAATCCAGCTATGTACACCAGCTTTATAAAATGTGTTTGAACAGAATATTAAAACAGCAGGAAACCGAGCTCGATTTACAAGGCATTAAACTGGTAGGAGCATATCTGGCATTTCTAGCCAATAACCAGCCTAGTCAACAGTACTGGAATCTGGTGTATATGGCCTTTAACCAGATAGAAGAACTGATTTTAAATGAACCGCGCCTGCGTACCTTAATCCGTATTGAAACCAGTATTGATAAGTTTTTAACACAACCAGACAGCTTTAGCCCATCAATTGAAGATCTGGCTGACATACTGGTACTGTGTATTAGTCAAGAAGATATACTGTCGCAACATGTCCGTGAACAGCTCAATATCGGTGATGAAATCTTGACTGATACCCAGCTTCAGGTACTAAGCCGTCATCTGTTCGGACCGGACTATGAAACCATTCATGCAATTACTGACCTGATCACCACCCAGATGGCCCAGATTCGTCATGATATTGAATACAACTATCAGAATATGTCGCCGGAAAAAAGTCAGGATATTCAGCAGAACCTGCTGATGCTGGCCAATATTTTCAAACTGCTGAATCTGAATGAAGCTTATATAGAGTTAACGCAGCAGGCTCGGGTTTTAAGTCAGCCGAACGTTCTGACAGATGAAAACTATGCCCAACAGCTGATGAACAGTATTTTATCGGCAATGAACTCTATTGGAATACTGGAACGCCACCACACCTCCAGCCGCCTGCAAATTCGTGTAAATAACATGAGTATCTCTCTGGACCGGCTTGATGAAGCTCATGAAATGCTTTTAACCGAGACCAAATCACTCATCGATTTGGCCAGCCAGAGCCTTACCCTTTATCTGCAAGACCCGAACACCTTAAACATTGAAGGGGTATGTAACCAGTTTAAGGAAATTTCTGGTGCCGTTTTATTCTTGGGAATGGAAAAATGTCAACAGGCTTTACTTGAAGGGGCGCGGTTTCTGGAACATTCAAACAAACATGCGCTGGTTATTGAAGCCCAGCATATTGAAGATCTGCTCAATATTCTGGCGAGCGCCGATATGCTGATTGAAAATTTAAAAAATAAACAGCCTGTTTTAGGCTCAATGTTTAATGTAGCATTAGCAAGTAGTCAAAAACTTGTTGCCGCTGCCTAAATGTCTGAACTATCACTTGCTTACATCTTTCATGAACAACAGTTGTTAGTTGATGAAAACTTCCAGCTTCCTGAGGTCGAGAAGCTGGAAGATGATCTTGATTTTATTCCGGGCGATCAGATCATTGCCCGTGATCTTCTTGATATAGATGCTATCCCTGAAGGCCTGCATCTGGTTCCGATCCGACAATTGATCAGTTTGTGGAGCCGTAGCCAGTTTGAACAGGCTAGCCGTGCTGTGCAGCTATTAGAATGGCGTCGTAATCATAAATTTTGTAGCCACTGTGGACATGAAACAGAGGTCCATCCTCTCGAATACGCCATGATCTGCCCTACTTGCCGTTATCGGCAATATCCACGTGTACAACCTTGCGTGATTACAATTATTACTCGCGGCGAAGATGAAATTCTGCTGGCGCAGTCTGTACGCAATAAAGGCAAAATGTACGGATTGATTGCTGGTTTTGTCGAGGTGGGTGAAACGCTAGAAGATGCAGTACGTCGTGAAACATTAGAAGAGGTAGGACTGCACCTGAAGAACATCCGGTATCTAGCCAGCCAGCCTTGGCCATTTCCCAGCAATCTGATGCTGGCTTTTCATGCTGAATATGAGTCGGGTGACATCAAGCTTCAGGAAGAAGAAATCAGTGATGCCCGTTTTTTCAGATTTGATAAGTTACCAGAAATTCCGTTCAAAGGCAGTATTGCCCATTCCATGATTATGCACGTACTTCATGGAACGCCAATTATTGAATATTAAGAAAGNCCAGTTAACTGGCCTTGAGTGCTTCATCAAGAAATTTAAGTATGCTTTGCTTGGTTTGAAAGTGCCAACTGAACAGACTCGATAAGCTCCCTAAAACTGTAATATGTCCAGTTTTAGGGATCATCACGATCTGGCTATAATTGCCACACTGTCGTAATTGCTGGTCCAAGTCATCACTATTACTTTTTTTAACAACCTGATCATTTTCAGCTACAACCAGACAGTGCCGGATCGGGTTATGGTCAACAAAGTAATAAGGCATGACCTCATGATAAGGAATGTTTTGGTCAAACGCATCCTGAGCAATTGGATCACCCTTATAATCAAAATGATAAGGGCCGGCGATTCCAATTACTACCTTGATTTTTGAACGGCATTCCAAGGTATAGGGTGTAGGATGATAGATTGCCGACATTACATTAAATGCGCCTGCAGAGTGTCCCTTCAGAATCAGCTGTTCAGTTGAAATATGCAATTCCTGCTGATGCTGGTCCAGATAATTTAATGCCAGGGTCAGATCATCAATATAGCTCGGAAAAATATGCTGGGGGGCCAGATGATAATTTAAAACTACTACATCATAGCCTTCGCGTGTAAATGCTTCGCCGATAAATACATAATCCTTTTTATCTCCATGCTGCCAAGCTCCTCCATGTACAAAGACAATCACCGGACGTTGAGGCAGTGGATGTTTAGTACGATAAATATCAAGAAGCTGTCTAGCTTTTGTGCCATATGCTATATCTTGATTCAATTCAAAAGACTGTCTAGGCGTCAGATGATTGAGCATATAACTAGCCGCGTCATACAGGCGAAACTCCTGATAACGAAGCTTCGCCTGTGTAGTTAAACGCTGTAAATTTTGAAGAATCTGCATAAGATTTACTGAATAGAGACCGGTTCAGGCTGATCAGGATCAATAGCAACAGGAGTTTCGACTTCCGGTGCTGCATAATTGTTTGCTACTGGACTTGCGAGAGAAGAACTGGCAACTGGACCTGAACCCTGCTCGACATTATCAATCAGGGTAACGATTTTGGTAATATTGCCTACCTGCTGTAAAACCTGATTAAGATCATTTATTTCAGCATTATTCAGACGACCCATTACATAAAGTACGCCATCTTCTGTATGCACCAGTACTTTGCTGTCAGAGACCATTTTGGCCTTCATAATCAGTCCGCGCGTATTTGCGGTAACGGCTGCGTCCTGCATGATAGTGTTATAACCGACTTTATCACCCACTGTAATATAGTTATGCACGGTTTTGACATCAGACATGGCCCGTACATTGTCTTCTGCAAGCTGTTTCAGATAAACATCAGGTACTTGCCCTGTAAGCAGGACATTGCCATGAAAGCTTTCGACATTAATACGTGACTGTTTAAAGCGGGGATCAAGTTTATAAAGATTAATATTGGCAGTACGTTCAATTGAAGAATCAATAAAAACTTGTCCCAATGAACGCACACCACTATCAGTACCAACAGGAGTAGCACCAGTACCATTTGAAATAAAGCTTGCGCATCCAGATAAGCTTGCCACACATAGCAAAGCCAAAGTGAAACGATTAAACACTCAGCAAGACTCCCTAATTTTTAGATCTGATCTTTATTGACAGGTTCATTTTCCCAGACTGTATGACAGAGTAAAGAACTCTCAATCTAAAGTAAATGCATTTTCAATCCACTCAAGATCATACGGTAGCTTATAAAAGTCTTGCTGTACCTTTTTTGCAATTTGTGTAGAGAAGTTAAAGCAAATCACGTCAAAACGGCAGTAATAATTTTCATAAACAGGATGTTGGCTTATAAAAGACATTGCCGTCTGAATAATCTTTTTTTGTTTACTTCTGGAAATGACTTCTTGGGCACGTCCATAACCTGTCATACTACGGGCTTTGACTTCAACAAATATTAGTTCCTGGTTCCGGCATACAACCAGATCTATTTCTCCGTACCGGGAATGATAATTCTGATTCAAAAATACAAAGCCCTGCTGCTCTAGAAATATCTTGGCCTGCTGCTCAGCCCACTGCCCTAACTGTTTAGTAAAAGTAACCATTTTTATAATAATCAAAGGTTTTATAATATTATTCGCTGCAACTTACCCTGCACCTGCTGATAACATTGTGGAGTGCGCTTTATCTGCCGGGTCTCTACACGGATCTGTCCTGTTCGTCCTTCAAAACTGAAGTCACCTATGGGAATATTTTTGGGCTGCTGTAAGTAATGCTCTGCCAAAGTCCATGCATCTCCACCAAAAGCCAGTAGACGCTGATAAGCCATGTTAACCGGCTGCTGCTGATAAGCTATGATCATTTCTGGCCATTTTGCTTCATAAAGTGCCGGAGCATCACAGAATTTCAAGCCCTCCGGAATTTTTGCTCCCTCTTCAATCGCGATCGCATGAGCATAAATACCTGTTTTTGGTAATTTAACTATGCTATTGAGCCAGTCAGTCTTACCCAGCAGTAAAAGTGCCTGCTGTTTCGGCAGTTTTTTAGGCAAAACTTCAATGATCTGAACCGGATAATCCAGTTGTGACATCAGTGCAATTAAAAAAATTTCACTATCTGCTTCTATGCCCGGTTCTCTTAAAACTGACACCTGACGGATATTGTCATGAAGCATAAGCGCGCCCATAGTAGCTGCATCTGCATTTTTCGACAGGCTAAACTGTAATACCTTATTGTGATGCTGCCCAATTTCATTTAAAGCCAGTACCTGTACTTTTGGATTAAGCCTGACGGCCTCTTCTACTTTTTCACGGCTCAATGGCCCTACAACTAGCCGAGTCTTGGGTTTTATATGTTTGGCGAACAGGCTTTTCATGTTTTGTCCGTATGAGTTTACGAATTTAAGCTGTTCTTGACTGCCAGATGCTTCATAAGCACTCATAAACCCCTGCTTTACACTAGAGGCAGCTCGCGCGAGCGGGCCGGTTTCAGGTAGAATAACCAGAACTTCTGCCTGCACTGTCTGCATGAAGCTGAACAAACTGATCAACAGCAAAACTTTTTTATTATTAATCATGGAACCACCCTTATGAGTGCTCAATTATTTGTAGTGGCAACGCCGATTGGGCACCTGGATGATATGACCTATCGAGCAATTGATGTTCTTAAATCCGTAGCTCTGATCGCAGCAGAAGATACACGACAGTCTGCCCAATTATTAAAACATTATAATATAACCACGCCCCTTACTGCATGTCATGATCATAATGAAAATAATAAAATTGATTATTTAATTGAAAAATTACAATCAGGTGAAAATATGGCGCTGATCAGTGATGCAGGTACTCCCCTGATCAGTGACCCTGGCTTTAAACTGGTACGTGCGGCTCAAGAAAAAGGTATTCGAGTGATACCGGTGCCTGGCGCCTGTGCTGCAATTGCAGCCTTAAGTGCAGTTGGCCTGCCTAGTGACCGTTTCAGTTTTGAAGGTTTCTTGCCCTCCAAGTCTTCACAGCGTCTGGCGCAGCTGGAAAAACTGAAAGATGAAACCCAAACTTTAATTTTTTATGAAGCACCTCACCGTATTTTGGACAGCATCCAGGATATGGCAAAGGTATTTGGATCAGAGCGTCCGGTCGGTTTTGCACGGGAAATTACCAAAACTTTTGAAACCATCAAAAAAATGACCCTAGGTGAACTGGTCACTTTTATTGAAGCAGACCATCATCAGCAAAAGGGTGAAATTGTCGTTGTGNTAGGAGGCTCTATCCAGCAAAAAGATATTGATCAAGAGAAACTCGACCAGCTTCTGAGCCGCCTGCTTCAGGATTTATCAGTTAAAGCTGCTTCTCAACTTGCTGCGGACTTGACTGGTATTAAAAAGAAAGTGGCTTACCAGCGCGCCTTGGAATTGCAGTCTCAAACCGGATAGGTTATTGAAATTAATGTCCTAACTAAAAAAGCATCACGAATGATGCTTTTTTAGATTAACTCTGTTCAATGCGATTAGCTGCGTACGCCCTCATCAGGCGGGACTTCAGTAATTTTCCCACCACTTGCCAAAAAGCGTGCTATTTCATCTTCCAAAGCTTGACGTTTCTTCTGCTTTGCAGTGACGGTCAGAGTTTCAGCTTCCGCCAGATCTGTGTCGTTAAGAACCGCTTCTTCGTCAACTGCACCTTTCTCAGCTGCTTTTGCTTCATCTTCATCGACTGCTACATCTTCTACATCATCATAATCATTCATATCTGTTTTCTCACTCCCCATAAATGCCTATATTCCATGGTGAACCGTGGTAATTTAGGTTGGAATTTAGCAATCTCTAACGAATTCGCAAAGAGCTAAAAGCAGAAAAAACGTATCTTTTTTAATCAAATTCGTAATCAATTATAAAAGAAATGCACGAAAGTGTTTTTATTCGCCAGTTTTACAATAACGTGTATCTTTTAAGTGAATCAGGCCACTGGCTTGCGACATAAAAAGATCTTTAAGTAATGGCTGCTGATTAACCTGCTTTTTCCCCAGATTTCGTGCCCAGATCACTGGAAACAGCTCTCGGGTTTCAAGCCAGCCCAATACTGACATACCATGCATCATAGCTGCATTCTGTCCTTTACGGCGATGCTCATAACGTAGCAATGTCTGCTCATGTGCCCATACTCCCCGTTTAGCATCATGTAATAATGCATCACAAAGTATGGCAGCATCCAGACAACCAATATTTACTCCCTGACCGGCCAACGGATGGATTACGTGAGCAGCATCTCCTATCAATGCCAGTCCTTTTTTTACATAGCGCTGAGCGGAGCGCGCTTTTAAAGGAAAGCTGGCCCTTGAACGCACTACTTGAACTTCTCCCAGCATATGCTGACTTTCTTTAGTTAAAAGCCGGGCAAATTCTTCATCACTTAGAGCCGAATATTCATCGGCATAATCTTCTGGCAAAGTCCATACAATTGATTGCCAGTAGCCATATTCTTCGGGCTGTATACTGGCCATAGGCAGATAAGCCAGCGGGCCAGTGGGCAAAAAGATCTGGCGTGCTACGTGCTGATGTGGCTGGGCGGTTTTAATGGCACAGCTAACCGCTGATTGTTTGTAGTCCAGCACGTCCAGATCGATCATAGCCTGTTCACGTACAAATGACTGGGCACCGTCTGCCCCNATCAGTAACCGGGTATATANTGCTGAACCATCAGCAAGCTGTAGATGCCANCNATTTATACCCTGTTCAATGTGAGTGACTTTAATTTGGGTACGATAATCCTGTACATTTTCCAGCAATTTTTTCTGAATCGCAAGATTGAGTATNCTTGGCTCGACCATTGAGCCAAGCCACTGATCTTCTGGCGGAAAGGNCTGTGATTNATGACCAAAAGCTATTTCGCCATAGCCATTTTTATTCCAGACCTGCATACCGGTATAGGGCATATGTCTGGCGATTTCTTTCCACACGCCTACTGTTTTTAAAAGATGAANGGTCGCTTGGCTCAGTGCCAATACCCTGGGATTTACTACAGGCAATANCTGNGCTTCTGCCAAGACCGGTGCCGCATCCAGTACAGTAGGCTGAACTCCACCTTGCGCCAATAATAATGCTGTTAGACCACCAACCAGACCGCCACCGACAATAACCACATCTAGAATTTCACTCATGCTTTTAGCCCCATTGCATAATTGGCTACTAGAGGCTTTATTCCCGGAACTATATCAAAAGCAATCAGACCGGTATTGCGTAGCAGTTTCAGAACCGGATTCTGATTACTAAAACCTCGTACTACCGAATCACAAAACTTGATGACCCGTTGCTGGTCGGTCAGGCGGGCCTGTTCATAAGCTTTTAGAACTTCTGGCTCACCCAGATCATCAGATACTGTCAGATGACTGCCGAGAAAACGCAACAAGACATCCGCATCACGCAGGCACAGATTAAAGCCTTGACCGGCCACAGGATGGAGTGTATGTGCAGCATTGCCCATCAAAACTACCCGGCCAACTGCCTGTTTATGGGCCAGAACCTGTGACAATGGATAACTGAAGCGTTTTCCGGTCTTTTCAAATTTCCCTGCCCGGTCACCATAAGTCTGTTGTAAGGCATTTAAAAAATGCTGATCATTTTCTTCACCCAGCCACTCATGTTCAGTCCCCTTTTTNACTGGCCAGACCACAGAACGTCGATACTCACCCGGAAGTGGCAAGAGCGCCAACGGTCCTAAAGGACTAAAACGCTCAAAACCAACCTGACGGTGCGGTTTGGATGTCTGTACCGCGGTGACAATTGCCACCTGGTCATAATCATGCACATCTACACCAACACCCAAGGCCTGTCGGCAAAAAGAATCGCGGCCATCAGCAGCAATCACCAGTTTTGAAGTAAGTTGCAGTTCTTGACCTTCTCGTTCTGCCTCAATGTAGACCTGTTCTGTATCTTGAGTTAATGCCTTAACCTGTACTCCATCAATTAATTCTATCAAAGGTTGCTGGCGCACTTGAGTTAGAAGTACCCGTCCAAGCCAGGCATTCTCAATCACCTGTCCAAAGCTCTCAACATTTTCCTGCTCAGCTTTCAGACGAGCCTTACCAAAACTTCCCTGTTCTGTAATATGAACTTCCAGAATAGGTGTAGCATGCTGTTGAAGAGCCTCCCACAGCCCNAACTTCTGGTAAATCTGTACACTCCGGCGTGAAAGNGCCGTATTACGTGCATCAAAACTNGAGTGATAGGGAACACTTTCTGTATCGGTGTAGTCAGGNTAGCGAATAGCTTCGAGNAACTTGACTCCGATTTTGGCTTTAGCCANCATTAAAGCAAGACTTAAGCCGACCATCCCCCCACCAACAATAATCACTTGTTGCTGCATAACAGTTTCCTTATTTCTGGCAGATCACTGCTGGGCCTGAGCCATTAAATGCTCAATGTCTGCAACTGTTTTTACGACTTCGGCTGTTAAAATCAGTGGACCATGTTCTGTAGCCACTACATCATCCTCAATGCGGATCCCAATACCCCGCCATTTTTTGTCTACGGTTTCATCGTCTGGAGCAATGTACAATCCGGGCTCAACAGTAATCACCATACCAGCTTCATAACTGCGCCACTCCCCATCTTTCTTATAAGACCCGACATCATGCACATCCATCCCCAGCCAGTGGCCGGTACCATGCATATAGAACTGGCGGTAAGCTTCAGTTTCGATCAGTTCATCTACATTACCTTTTAAAAGTCCGAGTGCTACCAGACCTTCTGTAAGGATACGAACTGCACGCTCATGCGGTTCACGGTAAGAATTCCCGATGCGTACTGCGTCAATAGCAGCCAGCTGAGCTTTTAATACAATTTCATACAAGACTTTCTGTTCAGGGGTAAATTTACCATTTACCGGAAATGTACGGGTAATATCAGAGGCATAATACTCATATTCACAAGCCGCATCGATCAGTACCAGATCACCATCTTTAAGTGGCTGGTTATTTTCTATATAATGCAAAATACAGCCATTAGCTCCACCACCGACAATGCTGTTATAGGACGGTACGCAACCATACTGGCCAAATACATAATTTAGCTCTGCTTCCAGAGCATACTCCATCATGCCCGGCCGTACCTGATGCATGGCACGAGTATGGGCCTGTGCACTAATTACAGATGCGGCTTGCATGATCTCAATTTCTTTGGCAGATTTGATCAGGCGCATTTCATCTAAAATACGGTCCAGCTGTAAAAGCTGTGATGGAGAACCATCGCCACGACGCTGCTGGGTATCAGCCTGTTTAATCCATTGACTGACCCGGGCATCAAATTCGGCATTGTGTCCAATACGATAGTACAGACGTGCTTTATTCAGCAACTTTTCAATAATCTCTTCATCAAGCAGATCAATCGCATAAGCTTCATCAGCTTCATAATCTTCAATTGCGCCATCAATACCAGCACGGTATCCATTCCAGATTTCCATTTCCCGGTTACGTTCACGGCAAAACAGGCTGTAGGTGTAGTCATCTGCTGTCTCAAAGGTTTCAATGACTGCCACTGCTTCTGGCTCTGCAAACCCGGTCAGATAGTAAAAGCTGCTGTCGGCACGGAATTTATAGTCAGCATCCCGGTTACGGTAGGCAACCGGACTGGTGGCAATAATGGC
>JGI24770J26754_10003760_pt1 | contig 10089 bp, 7 predicted proteins | sample LakOneMetagenome_FD_26754 | JGI IMG/M metagenome (IMG submission 26754) | reverse complement strand
GTGATCTTCTTGCCGCTGCGGTAGGCCTTCTTCTTGACCTTGGTGACCAGGATGCCCTGGCGGCGCAGCGTGACGTTGACGATCGCCTCGCCGCCCGCGCGAATCTCGCCGCGCACGGTCTTGCCGGTGCGGTCCTTGCCTTCCCAGGCATAGACCTTTTCCTTGACCTGTGCGCCGCCCGCGTTCTTGGTGGGTAAGAGGCTTGCCATATCTTCCTTAGATGCCTTATTCGTTGGTGCAGCCGAGGACTTCTTCGAGACTCGTGAGCCCCTGCTTGACTTTCATGAGGCCCGAGCGGCGCAGCGAATTCACGCCATCCTTCTCGGCCTGTGCGGCGATCTGCATCGCGTTGCCGTGCGCGAGGATCAGGGCCTCGATCGCCGGGGTGATCGGCATCAGCTGGTAGATGCCGACCCGACCCTTGTAGCCGGAGCCCAGGCAGCGGTCGCAGCCCACCGGGCCGTAGGGTTTCCAGTCGCCTTCGAGGTCGCCCTCGCGGTAGCCGGCCGCCATCAGGACCTCGCGCGAGGTTTCCAGCGGCTGCTTGCAGGTGCACAGGCGGCGCGCCAGGCGCTGCGCCGTGATCAGGATGACGGACGAGGCGATGTTGAAGGGCGCCACGCCCATGTTCATCAGGCGCGTCAGGGTCGAGGGCGCATCGTTGGTGTGCAGGGTCGAGAACACCATGTGGCCGGTCTGCGCCGCCTTGATCGCGATGTCGGCGGTTTCGAGGTCGCGGATCTCGCCGACCATGATGATGTCCGGATCCTGGCGCAGGAAAGACTTCAGCGCCACCGGGAAGGTGAGGCCGGCCTTGTCGTTGACGTTGACCTGGTTCACGCCGGGCAGGTTGATCTCGGCCGGGTCTTCCGCGGTCGAGATGTTGATGCCCGGTTTGTTCAGCACGTTCAGGCAGGTGTACAGCGACACCGTCTTGCCGGAGCCGGTGGGGCCGGTCACCAGCACCATGCCGTAGGGACGCGAGATCGCGTCGAGCAGCATGGCCTTCTGGTCGGCGTCGTAGCCCAGCGCGTCGATGCCCATCTGCGCCTGGGTGGCATCCAGGATACGCATGACGGTCTTCTCGCCGAACAGGGTCGGGAGCGTGGAGACGCGGAAGTCGACGGTCTTGGTCGGGCCCATCACCAGGCGCATGCGGCCGTCCTGGGGCACGCGCTTTTCCGAGATGTCGAGCTTGGCCAGCACCTTGATGCGCGAGACCAGCTTGTCGCGGATGCCGATCGGCGGATTGGCGTGGTCGCGCAGCACGCCGTCCACGCGCATGCGGATGCGGTAGTACTTCTCGTAGGGCTCGAAGTGGATGTCCGAGGCGCCCAGCTGCATGGCGTCCATCAGGATCTTGTTCAGGAAGCGCACGATGGGCGCGTCCTCGACGTCGTTGGCCGCATCCGGGGGCGGGGCGGCTTGCGTCTCTTCCTCGGCGAACTCGATGTCGCCGTCCTCGCCTGCCAGCTCGTTCAGGCTGTCCTCGGCGCTCTTGGCAATGCCCGCCAGGAGCTTGAGCAGGGCGTCGTGGGCCACGATGACCGGCTCGACCGAGGCCTCGCTCTGGAACTTGATCTGGTCCAGGGCCTGGGTATTGGTCGGATCGGACAGGGCCACCGACATCTTGTTGCCGCGCTTGGCCAGCGCGATCACGCGCTGCGCCTGCATCAGCTTGGCGTCGATGGCGGCTGCGGGAAACGCTTCCGGCGCGAAGCTCGACAGGTCCAGCAGCGGATAGCCGAAGGTCTCGGCGCAGAAGCTGGCGAGCGAGGCGGAATCGATGATGCCGCTGTCGAGCAGGGCGTCGATGAAGGCCGTCTTGTCGCTTGCCGCCTTCTTCTGCAGGGCATCGGCCTGTCCCACGCTCAGGCGGCCGGCCTGGACCAGCGCGCGCGCGAGGCCCGCCATCGGCGTGCCTTGTGTCGTGTTGGGGAGGACTGCTGCCATATGCGCAAGTAGGAAAAAAGGGGGGTGCGGCGTGGGTGAAGGATGCTTGGATGATGCCTACAGGCATCAAATTTGTAAAGGATTCCGTGCCTCGGCAGATGCGTGCGCGCCACGTAGACAGGATGGCACGCGCCGATTCGATATCAGCACAATAAGGGGTGTGAATCGGCCGACAACGAGTATGGTTCAGGCGACAAGGAAACGCCTTGACGGGGCTGGCCGCAGCAGCTTGACGCGCTTCACGGCCTGGTCTTCCACCAGCACGACTTCGATGACGCAGCCGCCGATCTTCAGCGCGATCGGCGCTTCCGGGATGTCCTGCAGGACTTCGAGCAGCAGCCCGTTCAGGGTGCGCGGCCCGTCCAGCGGCAGGCTCAGGCCGAGCTGCTTGTTGATGTCGCGTAGCGGCGTGCCGCCGTCGAGCAGGCAGGCGCCGCCCGCATCCCAGGCCACGCCTTCGTCAGGCGCGCTGCCGGCCTGCTGGGTGGTGAAGCTGCCGATCATCTCCTCGATGATGTCGTCGAGGGTGAGCAGGCCCTGCACCTCGCCGTACTCGTCGACGACCACGCCGAGGCGCTCGCGCGCCTCCTGGAAGTACTGGAGCTGGTCGAGCACGCGGGTGTCCTCGAGGATGAAGTAGGGCGCGGCGAGCAGGGCGCGCAGGCGCTCCTTGCTGGCGCCGCCCGGTTCGCGCAGCAGGCTTGCCGCCTTGCGCACGTGCAGGATGCCGATCACGCGGTTGATCTCGCCCTGGTAGACGGGCAGGGTGTTGTGCACGCAGTTCGCCAGGCCCGCGAGGATGGTGTCGAACGGGTCGTCCAGGTCGAGCGCCTCGATGCGCGCGCGCGGGCTCATGATGTCGCCGACCTTCACCGATTCCAGGTCGAACAGGTTCAATAGAATACTGCGGTGCTTCTGCGGGATGAAGCTGCCGCCCTCCAGCACCACCGAGCGCAGCTCTTCCTGCGACAGGCGCTGGCGCGCGGCGTCCGGGCCCGTTCGGATGCGCAGCAGCGCAAGCAGGGCGCGCACGAACACGTTCACGAACGAGATCAGCGGACGCCCGATGCGCATCAGGCCCTTGAGCGGCAGGCTGGTGGTGGTGGCGACCGGCTCGGGATAGGTCGCGCCGATGATCTTGGGCGAGACCTCGGCGAACACGATCAGGAGGAAGGCGACTGCGGCGGCCGCGCCCGCGATCACGCTTTCCTCGGCGCCGAACAGGCGGATCGCGATCACCGTGACCAAGGCCGCGCACATGGCGTTGAGCAGGATGTTCGAGATCAGCACCAGCGACAGGAAGCGGTCGGTGCGTTCAAGCAGCCACAGGGCGGTGACCGCGCCGCGGTGTCCGCGGCCGGCCAGGTGGCGCAGGCGATACTTGTTGGCGGCCATCAGGGCCGTTTCCGACATCGCGAAGAAGGCGGAAAGAAGAATGAGGAGAGCGAGTGCGAGGATCAGCACCCACAAAGGGACGGTATCCAAGGGTCACCGTGGGAAGCTTGCGGGAGGTTGATTTTAGGGCAAGCTTGGTACGGGTGCAAGGCGGCCGTAGGGTGGACGGCTTTACCCGAGCAGTTGAGGGCACGCGGCAGTGAAGCCGTCCGCGCGTCCACATCCCTCATGAGCGGATGCAGCGGCTGCTCATGAGCAGCTTGAACGCGCGGACGGCGCACACGCCGTTATATGGACGGCTTGTCGGGTGGAGCCGTCCACCCTACGACAATCAGCGCAGGGCCAGGCGCTTCGACCCGCCCATCGCTTGCGCCGCGGCCTCCAGCTTGAACACCGACAGCGCCGCCGTCAGCTGGCCCGTCTGCTCGGTCAGCGACTCCGCCGCCGCCGAGGCTTCCTCGACCAGCGCCGAATTCTGCTGGGTCATCTCGTCGATGCTGCCGATCGCGCGGCCGATGTCGTCGATCCCGGCGCTCTGGCGGGCGCCGGCGGCGCTGATCTCGGCCATGATGGTCTGCACCTTGCGCACCGATTCCACGATCTGGCCCATGGTCACGCCCGCTTCGTCGACCAGCGCGGTGCCGGCCGAGACCTTGGCCACCGAGTCGCCGATCAGCTCCTTGATTTCCTTGGCCGCGCTGGCCGAGCGCTGGGCCAGGTTGCGCACCTCGCCCGCCACGACCGCGAAACCGCGGCCCTGTTCGCCGGCGCGGGCCGCTTCGACCGCCGCGTTCAGCGCCAGGATATTGGTCTGGAAGGCGATGCCGTCGATGACCGAGATGATCTCGACGATCTTGTTGGCCGAGCTGTTGATATCGCCCATGGTGTTGACCACGCCGCCGACCACCTGGCCGCCGCGGGTCGCGATGGTGGTGGCGTTTTCCACCAGCGCGTTGGCCTGGCTGGCCGCGGTGGCGTTCTCGCGCACGGCGCCGGTCAGTTCTTCCATCGAGCGGCTGGTGCGGTCCAGGCTCGCGGCCTGGGATTCGGTGCGGCGCGCCAGGTCCGCGTTGCCGCTCGCGATTTCCGAGCTGGCCAGGGCGATGGTGTCGGCGGAGAGCTTGATCTCGGCCACCAGGGTCGCCAGGCGGCCGCGCATTTCCTTTAGCGCCACCAGGAGGCTCGACTTGTCGCCGGCCTCGATGCGGATCTCGGTCGACAGGTCGCCGCCGGCCACCGCCTGCGCGATCTCGCGCGCATAGGCCGGCTCGCCGCCCAGCTGCTGCCAGATGGTGCGCACCACGAACCAGGACACCAGGGCCAGGCAGGCGATCACGATCAGCGCGGTGACGAGCATCGAGAACACGACCTTGTTGACGCTGTTCTTGCTGTCCTCGATGCCGGCCGCGAACTGGCGCTGGGCCGCTTCATTGACCTTGGCCAGGTCGCCGTTGAGCGTTGCGAGGGTCGACTGCATCTTGCCGACCACGGCTTGCGGGTCGCCTTCTTCCATTTCCAGCATGATGCGCGCGGCCGACTGGGCCGGCGCGAAGTAGGCGTCGAATTCCTTGCCCAGGCGCGCGCCGGTTTCCTGCTGTCCCGGGATCTGCTTGAATTTCTCCAGCTTGGCGCGCAGCTTGTTCGCCGCCTCGCCCATCTGGCCTACCTTGTCCTTGTCGCCTTCCGCGACCGCTTCCTGCAGGCCGTCGGTGATGGCGGCGACGTCGAGCGTCAGGGCCTTGGAGGCATCGAGCACCGGATAGTCGACGCTCGCGGTCGTGGTGATCGAGTTCAGTGCGCCCTTCGCGATCATCGCGCTGGCGCCGGCGCCGAGGCCGAAAATAATGGCGGAAATGACGGGCAATGCCCAGATCCTGCGCTTGATGCTCATTGTTGTCTCCAGAATGCAGAAACCGCCGCAGGCGGAAAACCTGCGGCGGGTGCTTCGTTGGTGCTGCTTGGGGCGCTTACTGCGCCGTATAGACGACCTTCACGCTGCCGTCGACGGCGCTCTTGTCCATGTAGCCGATGGCCTTCGGATTGGCGGCGACGGCGGCCTTGACGGCGGCGCTGTCTCCGACTTCCTTGGGCATCGTGGCCTTGCCGGTGAAGACCAGCTTCGACCACAGGGCCTTGGCCTGGGCCGCGTCCTTGTCCGCCACCTTCTTGTAGAACTCGGCGCGGATCGGGCTGGAGTCGGCCTGGTCGATCGGGGTCATGCTGGTCGATTTACCCAGGAAGAACTGCGCAATCTGGTCCTTCGTCATCGAGGACTCGGCGGCCTTCGGGTTCACCACGACCACGACTTCGGCCATGGCGGGGGCGGCGGCGGCGAAAGCAAGGGCTGCGCTCAAGCTTGCAATGATCTTGTTCATCTGCGTCGCTCCTTAGAACACGAAGTCGAGGGCAAGGGCGCCGACCATCACGGCATCCTTGAAGCCCGGCTGCACGTTGATGAAGAGACCAGTGCCGTTCTTCGGCTTGACGCGGTCGAGTTGCGCCTTCAGCGCGACCGAGCTGGCGAAGTCCCAGCGGAAGCCGAAGCTGTTGGTCGACTGTTCGCCCTGGCCCACGCCGACGTTCGGCAGGCGGCGCACGCCGGCGCCGAGCTGCTGCAGGGTAGGGGTGCAGGCCGCCGGGTAGCCGGCCGGGCAGGCTGCCGGCACGGTGTTGACGATGGCGCTGTCGACCTTCAGGTTGGAATGGCTGACGTAGGGCAGGAACTTGCCAAGCCGATAGCCGCCCATCACGTAGTACGAGGTGGTGTCGTTGATGTAGGTCTTGGTCTTGCGCTTGGCGAATTCGGTCTGGACGACGATGTTGTTCCAGTCCATGGCCAGGCCCAGCGAGCTGAAATGCGCTTGCTTGCCGTCGGCTTGGATCTCGTTCGCGAGCGTCGGCAGCTGGGTGAAGCGGTAGCCGGCGCCCGCGGCGCGCAGGCCGGCGACCAGGGTGTTCAGCGAGGTCGAATCGTCGATGGTGATGTCGGCGCGCGCGTGGCCGGCGCGGACGGTGAAGGGACCGTGTTCGGCGCTGACGTTGATCGCGGCGATCTTCTTGCCCTTGGCGTGGATGCCGCCCGACAGCGGCGACTTGACGNTGCCGTAGGCCAGCTGCGAGGTCACGCTGGTGTCGCCGAAGCTGTGCTGCCAGGTCACGTCCGCGCCGTCGATGCTGTTGAACGGCACCTGCGAGTAGATTTCCGCCGGTGGGCGCAGCATGGTGTTGGCGTAGCCGACGTTGCGGTAGTCCGAGATCATGAAGACCGGCAGGCCGACGCGGCCGACGCGCACGCTGACTTCATCGGAAATGCGGGCCTTGGCGAAGGCCCAGGTCAGTTCGGCGCCCCAGCTTTCTTCGGCGTCGCGGCGCACCAGGCCCTGGGCGGTCAGCGACAGCCAGCTGTTGACCGGCATGTCGGCCTGCAGGCCGAGGTTCGAATCGATACCGGTGCGCAGGTCGCGCGCGGAACCGGTCGCCTGGTTCGGGCGGGCGAACTCGGCGTGGCCGTTATCGGAGTAGGTGACGGCGCCAGTGCCGAAACCGCTGACTTTCACTGCGGGGAAACCGGTGCTGTCCTGGGCGTGGGCGGTCGAGACTGCCAGCGGGAGCGCCAACAGGGTTGCAATCATACGTTTGTTCATCGTCATTCTTTTTTCTTGCATGAGCTGCTTCGGGAAGGCGGCGCCGCGGGGGCAGCAAGCAAGTGGCGCCGTAAAACACTGGAAATGATTCTATCCAGCTGGCAATTTCCCATGCAATAGAAATGACGACAATTGGTGACAATTTAGCCAGGAACCACCTTGCGACGTTGTTTAGTTGAAACAGACACTTGTTTCGTTGACACAGCGCCTTGTCAATTCCACCAATGGCAGGTGGTGCCGGCCGCCGGCAGCCGGGCCTGGATCGCGCCGTGGGTGATGCCGGCCTCGACCGCTTCGTCGGCATCGAAGATGCGGGCATTGCCCGTGAGGTTGCCGCGGATGTCGGTCGCCTTGCCTTCCGCCGCGGTGGCGTCGAGGAAGATGCGGGCGTAGCGCTCGGCATCGAAGTCGAGGCAATCGCGCCATTCGGAGACGCGCGAATGGTCGGCCGCGACCAGGCTGCCGAAGCCCCAGTGCAGCGGGTGGATCAGGAAACGGGTGCCGGGACAGGCGTAGCGCTTCTGGCCGGCCAGGAAGATCACCACCGCGACCGACTCCACGCTGCCGATATTGTGGGTGGTGAGGGGCACCGGGAGCGACTTCAGGAAAAAATGGAGGGCGAAGCCGGCCGTCATGTTGCCGCCTTCGCTGGACATGTGCAGTTCGATTTCGGTGGCGCCGTTCTGCAGCGCCTGCAAGCAGTTGTTGCGGATCGCGCCGGCGGAATTGTGGTTGATCGGGCCGATGAAATGAACGATGTGCAGTGCCATGGGCTCTCCTTCTCGGTGAGCCCAAGCATAGCAAGTTTCAGGGGGCGGGCGCGTCCGCCTCGGCCGCCGCGGCTGCGGCGCATTCCTCTTGCGGCGTGACATGCGGCGCGACGACGATGCGGCGCCCGGCCACTTCCAGGTCTTGCCAGGCAGGCGGCAGCGCGCGCACCTGGCCGTCGCGCAGGGCCTGCTGCGCACCCTTGCACGCAACGCCGGCCGAGAAGCCGCCCGCGATGCGCCAGCGTCCGTCGGCATCTTCGGTGGCGAAGGCGTTCTGCCAGGGCAGGTCCGAGAACAGCAGCACCTCCGGCCGCGCATCGCCGTTCAGGTCGAGCAACAGCGCGTCGCAGCGGTCGCCGCGCCGCAGCAGGCAATTGGGCGCGCGCGGCGTATGGGCCAGCGTCGACCAGTCCATCTTCATGAAACTGTCGGGAAGGCGGGCCCCAGGAGGCCAGACGCGCAGGTTGTCGGCCAGCCGCGGCGCCGCGCCCAGCCGGTCCAGCTGGTAGCGGTTCTGCAGCTTGCGTACCGCGGCGATACGGTGGCGCAGCTCGGCCGCCCCTGGCCGGCCGGCGTCCGCCTCCAGCCGGGCCAGTGCCGCGCGTCCGTAACGCGCGCCGTCGAAATGCAGGTAGCCGACGTCGAACTGCGCCGCCGTCACGCGGCCGGCGTCCAGGCGAGCGAGCTGGTTGTCGGTCGACAGGCGCGCCGGGTCGGCCAGCGGGGTGAGCAGCGCCAGCAGCACGCCCAGCACCACGAGTGCCGCCGCGATGTTCACCCCGGCCAGGCCGCGCAGCCAGCCGCGGCGCAGGGCCGCCGCCGCATAGCCGCCCGCATAGCAGGCGGCCACCAGCATGCAGGCGGCGGCGTACACGCGCTCGTGGGTCCAGCCGTAATCGTTGACGCGCAGGGCCAGGGCGTAGATCGCGAGCAGGCTCACCGGCACCAGCAGCAGGGCCGCGGCGCGGGCCGCGATGGCGACCGGTCTTGCCACCGGCAGCGCGCCGTTCTGCCAGGCCGCGTTGATCAGGACCACGAAGGCGGCCGCCGCGCCCAGCAGCACGCTGGCCGCGCTGCGGGTCGCCCACAGCGGCTCCAGGCTTGTTACCGGCAGGCTGGCGAGGAAGCCGCCGACCAGCAGCGCCAGCACCGGCAGGATCCACGACAGCAGCACCAGCAGCAGGTTGCGGATGCCCTGCACGATGGCGGGCCGCAGGTCGGTCAGGTGCATCGCGCAGGCGAAGGCGAAGGTGGTCACCGGGATGGCGAACCACATTTCGCGGGTGGCTTTCTGCAGGAAATCGAGCTTGACCAGCATGAACAGGGCGGCGCCCAGGTGCAGCACCATCCAGGTCGCGCCGACGAAGACGGCGCTGAAGGCCAGCTGGACGCCGAGCTTCCAGGCGGTCTCGAAATAGGTGGCGTAGGCGGCGATGCGGCGGCCTTCCTCCACGGCGGCGAGCACCAGCGCATGGGCGATGAAGCAGCCCGCCGCTAGGAAGAAGCACAGCTGCGGCGAGGGNTCCACCGCCACCGGTTTCGGCGTCGGCAAGCGCGCGCCGAGCATGCGCCAGACGTCGTAGAACGCCAGGCATCCGATTACCGCGGCGGCGAACAGCACCCACTGCAGCAGGCGCCGCCGCGGCAGCTGTCCCAGGCCGCTGACGGCCAGCACCGGCGCGAAGATCGACACCATCAGGAGCGGCACGAAGAGCAGCGGCATGGTCGCCGGCCACAGCAGCTCCTTGCCGGCTCGGTAGAGCAGGTAGAGGACCAGGCCCTGGACCAGGCCGATGGCGATGCGCGTGCCGGCAAGTGATTTCATCATGGCGCTCCCAGCTTGATGGATCGTCAATCTTAACCAGCTTCAAGGTGTTGCGCTACCGGCAAGATTGCTAGCTGCCCCGGTAGGTGGAGTAGGACCAGGGGGGCACCACCAACCGCGAACCGGGGTCAGGTCTGACAAAAGGACACAAGCTCGACCGTGATGCATGGCAACTGCTGAGTTCGTGTCCGAATGTCAGACCTGACCCCGATGTTGCGATGTTGCGATGTTGCCGGCGGGATTGCTAGCTGCCGCGGTAGGTGGAGTAGGACCAGGGCGTCACCACCAGGGGCACGTGGTAGTTCTGCGTGCTGTCGGCGACGCCGAAGGCGATCACGATGCGGTCGAGGAAGCGGGGGAAGGGGAGGTCCACGCCCTGGGCGGCGAAGTAGTCACCGGCGTGGAAGACCAGTTCGTACTGTCCAGTCAGCAAGTGCTCACCTTCGAGAAGGGGGCCGTCGCAGCGCCCGTCCGCATTGGTGTGGGCGGTCTTGAGCAGGGT
>JGI24770J26754_10003757_pt1 | contig 10095 bp, 9 predicted proteins | sample LakOneMetagenome_FD_26754 | JGI IMG/M metagenome (IMG submission 26754) | reverse complement strand
CGTCGAGAACCCTTCAAAACAATTGACCAGCCCCGCCGGTTCACCACCGACAAACGCCAGTACGCTGAACGCGTGGGGGCGCTTGGCGAGTTCGGCCGGCAGTTGCTGCAACAGGTCAGCAGGCAACGTATGGCCGCCACCCATGGGGTCTTCAGCATAATGGTTGAGCACCAGGCCGATGGCCTCGGCGTGCACGGGGTTGGTGTAACTGGCTTGCAGTACCAGGATGTCTGGGGTGTCCATTTCCTTCCTCAATCACGACAACAAGGGAATCGGTTCCCTTTGAAGCGACGATTGTAAGCATGGACTCGGCCGCAGATGAAGGCGATTTACGACAAATACCTGACAGAAAGTACGCAGGTTGTGCACATAAAACGCTGTCATCCGTCTTTTTAGGCGTTGCCCGATGCACCAAAGCGCTGCAACTGCATCTCCTGCAAGCGGCTGAGGGTGCGGCGGAACGGAAACTCCAGGTAGCCTTCGGTGTAGAGACGCTCCAGCGGTACGCGGGCCTCAATGAACAACGGCACCTTGCGGTCGTAGCATTCGTCGACCAGGGCGATAAAGCGCCGCACGCTGTCATCGTGCACCGACAGCTCAGGCAACTCGCGATCACCGGCCACCACGCGCTGCGCAGCATCTTCAGTGCCACGGGCAATCCGGCCCGGGCGTTTTTGTGCGCTCAGGTTAGGGACGTCACCGAGCAGGATCGCCTTGAAGCGATCGCACAGCAACATGAAGTCCATCGCGGCCAGCGGTTGCTCGCACAGCTCCACGTAGCGACACCAGAGCACCGTGTCGCTGTACTGCACCGTCACAATCGAGCGGAAACCAACACTGATCGGCCCGCTGCCCAGCGCCTGCCCTTCGGTCAATTGTGTGAACACCGTGGCGAGCGCGTGCGGCTGGTCCACCCAATAGCGCTGCAGCCCCACACCGGGGTGCAAACGGTGGTCTTCACCGCCGTCTACCGCCACCACCTGCATGTGCTGCNTGATCGCCTCGATACCCGGCAGGAAACGCTCGCGATTGAAACCACCGGCGTACAGCTGGTCGGGAGGCTGATTCGAGGTGCAGACCATCACCACTCCTTCTTCGAACATCACCTGGAACAGGCGGCCGAGAATGATCGCGTCACCGATGTCATTGACGAACAACTCGTCGAAACACAGCACACGCACTTCCCGGCTGAGCTCCCGCGCCAAGGCCTGCAAGGGGTCGTGGATGCCGCTGAGCTGGAACAGACGCTGATGCACCCACCCCATGAAGTGGTGAAAATGCTGGCGCCGCGCAGGCACTCGCAGGCTTTGATAGAACTGGTCCATCAACCAGGTTTTACCCCGACCGACCGGCCCCCAGAGGTAAACCCCGGGAATCGGCGAGCGCCCTTCGTGCAAGGCTTCATGGCAGGTTTGCAAGGCTTGCACCGCACGGCGCTGAGCGTCGTCAGGCACAAACCCCTGCTGGGCGATGGCGTGTTGGTAGGCCGTGAGCGGCGATTCAAAAGTCATGCGTGCCAGTATGACTTACACAGAGATATCCAGCCGTGAAATCTTGCCCTGCGCGTTCAGGCGAAAGGTGTAGCGCAACTCCAGCGGACTGCCCGGAAAATTCCCGGACACCACGTTGCTGACCAACACCTTGCCGGTGCGATGCTGCACCTTGATCACCTCGACCCTGGGCTGATAACGCCGCCCGGTGTCTTCCATCCAACGGGCGATGGCGGCCGTACCGACTTGATGCTGCCCTTCATCGAAGACGTTGGCATCCTCGGCGAAACAGTCGGTAATGGCCGAGGTATCACGGGTATTGGCCGCAGTGATATACGCCGCAATGGCGGGGGCCAATTCAGGCAGGGACATGGCACAGCTCCTTTTTTAGCAATTTATGGCGTCATGCTAAGCCAGAGCTGTGTCAGTTTTTGTCAGGAGTAAAGGGCGCCGATTCATTCTGTTCCATCACCTTGCGCCACGCCCGTAACAGGTCGCTGCGCCGCCCCGGATAACGCGTCTCCTGGACCTCGGCGGCGGCCACCCGGTCGGTGCGAAAGGTGCGATAAGCACCGCGCAACTCGCACCACGCCACGATCACCCGCACCTCATTGAGAAAGCCCAGGGCCAGTGGCCAGATCAGCCGCTGGCTCTGGGTCTGGCTGGCGTCCGCGTACTCCATATGCAGTTTGGCTTGCTGCCGAATCGCCTCGCGAAACACGTTAAGCGGCACGCGGTTCTCCGGGTAGCCAAACCCGGGCGGCCCAGGCAGCAGCGTCGGATTACGCAGGGCTTCCTGCGCGGCAGGGTCGAGCACGTCGGCAATCTTCGCCAAAGCATTGGCGGCCGCACGGCTCAGCACGTCATCGCCACGCTGGTCCACGTAGCGCAACCCCAGCACGATCGCTTCGGTTTCCTCGGCATTGAGCATCAATGGCGGCAGAAACAGGCCGCTGCGTAACACATACCCAACCCCTGCTTCGCCGAAAATCGGCGCGCCCAGTGCAGTCAATTCAGCAATATCACGGTACAGCGTGCGCTCGGACACCTCCAATTGAGCNGCCAATACGGCAGCGGTTACCGGGCGTTTTTTACCGCGCAGGGCCTGCAACAAGGTCAGTAAACGAGTGGTACGTGACACGTCGATCCCGCCGTAAAAGAAACAGTGCCGCAGCTTAGCAGAGCACCCTGTCAGAAAATGTCAGCAGCAAACACGCACTGCTGATGAAATGAATGGCCGCGCCCCTACCGCTGGGCCAGGCAACACAGCGTGAGCACCACGATGACCGGCGATTATCCGAGACGAAAAAAAACGGCCTGAACAGGCCGTTTTTTTATNGGCAGAACTTACGCAAGGCTCTTGCTGACCACCTCGAACACGTCACTCGACAGCTCACCGGACGCACGAATGCGCTCCAGCTCCGCCTTCATCAGCGCCTGGCGTGCGCTGTCGTATTTACGCCAGCGGGTCAGTGGCGCCAATTGGCGCGAAGCGATCTGCGGGTTAAAGGCGTTCAATTGGATCACCAGGTCCGCCAGGAAACGATAGCCCGAGCCATCCGCCGCGTGGAAGTTGATCAGGTTTTGCCCGGCAAACGCCCCCACCAGCGCGCGCACCTTGTTCGGGTTCTTGAGGTTGAAGGCCGGGTGTTCCATCAGCGCTTTGACCCGCGCCAGCCCGCCCGGCAAGGTGCTGCCGGCCTGTACGCTGAACCATTGGTCCATGACCAACGGGTTGTCTTTGAAGTTCTCGGCAAACACCGCCAATGCCTGGGCTTTTTCTGCCTCGAACGGTGAGTTCACCAGCACCGCCAGCGCGGTCAGGCGTTCGGTCATGTTGTCGCAGGCGTCGAACTGCTCCAGGGTCGCGGCCACTACTTCAGACTTGCCGCTGAGCATCAGGTACGACAGCGCAATGTTCTGCAAGGCGCGACGAGCAAAATGCTCGGCCGCCGCAACATACGGCGTCTGCCGGGACAGCTCGCGATTGGCCTGGTAGCGCAGCCACAGGCCTTCGAACAAGTTGTCAGCCAACTGCTTACGGGCAAACTCACGGGCAGTGTGGATGGCTTCGACATCCGCCACTTCGCTGATTTCCGTCAAGTAGGCTTCGCTTGGCAACGACAGCATTTCGGCGACCATCGCCTGATCCAGGCGCTCATCGCTGAGCACGGTGCGCAAGGCGTCGATCAGGCGTTGATCCAGCTTCAACGGCTGGCCGGCCTGATGCTGGGCGATCAGTTCCTGCAACACCTGCACCGACAGTTGCTGGCCGGCATCCCAGCGGTTGAAGCCATCGCTGTCGTGCTGCATCAGGAACATCAGTTGATCGCGGTTGTACGGGAAGCTCAGCTTCACCGGCGCCGAGAAGCCACGCAGCAGCGAGGGCAGCGGCTGTTCGGCGATCTCTACAAAGGTGAAGGTCTGCTCGGCTTCAGTCACCGAAATAACCCGGGACGTACCGCCAGCCGCGGCTTCACCGGCCAGGCGCAAGGCAATGCCGGCGCCCTTCGCATCCAGCAAGCCCAGCTCGACCGGAATCACGAACGGCAGTTTCTGCACCTTGTCCGGGGTTTCCGGGCAGCTCTGGCGGAAGGTCAGGCTGTAGGTTTTAGCCGCCGCGTCGTAGGACTCGCTCACCGCCAGACGCGGGGTTCCGGCCTGGCTGTACCAGCGTTTGAACTGAGTCAGGTCGGCGCCGTTCGCGTCTTCCATGGCCTTGATGAAATCATCGCAGGTCACGGCCTGGCCGTCGTGGCGTTCGAAGTACAGGTCGCTGCCTTTACGGAAGCCTTCTGCACCGAGCAAGGTGTGGATCATGCCGACCACTTCCGAGCCCTTTTCGTACACCGTCAGGGTGTAGAAGTTGGAGATTTCAATAAAGCTGTCCGGGCGCACGGCGTGGGCCATGGGGCCGGCGTCTTCGGCGAACTGGTGCGTACGCAGGTACGCCACGTCCTGGATGCGCTTGACCGTGGCGGAGTTCATGTCGGCGGAGAAACCCGAATCCCGGAACACGGTGAAGCCTTCTTTCAGCGACAGCTGGAACCAGTCGCGGCAGGTCACGCGGTTGCCCGACCAGTTGTGGAAGTATTCGTGGGCAACGATCGCCTCGACCCGCTGGTGCGCGGCATCGGTGGCGGTTTCGGCGCGGGCCAGCACGGCGCTGGAGTTGAAGATATTAAGGCCCTTGTTCTCCATGGCGCCCATGTTGAAGTCGTTGACCGCCACGATCATGAAGATGTCGAGGTCGTACTCACGGCCGTAGGTTTCTTCGTCCCAGCGCATGGATTTTTTCAGGCTGGTCATGGCGTGCTGGCATTTGTCGATATTTTCCGGCTCGACATAAATGCGCAGCGCCACCTCGCGGTGGGTCATGGTGGTGAACGTGTCTTCCACACACCACAGGTCACCGGCCACCAGCGCGAACAGGTACGCCGGCTTCTTGAACGGGTCTTCCCAGGTCGCCCAGTGACGACCGTCTTCACCGGGTCCGCTGGCAATCGGGTTGCCGTTGGAGAGCAGCACCGGGTAACGGTGTTGCTCGGCGATCACCGTGGTGGTGAAGGTGCTCATCACGTCCGGGCGGTCGAGGTAATAGGTAATCTTGCGAAAGCCCTCGGCCTCGCACTGGGTGCAGAACATGCTGCCGGATTTGTACAGGCCTTCGAGGGCGGTGTTGGTTTCCGGATGGATGCGCACGCTGGTGTCGACCGTGAAGGTTTCACGGGTCGGGTGCAGGGTCAGGTGGCTGTCGGTCAGCTGGTAGTCTGCCTCGGTCAGCTCCTGGTCGCCCAGGTTGACGGTCAGCAGCTCAAGCTGTTGGCCATCGAGTACCAGCGGCGGCAGGCCGGCACCGCGCTCAGGGTTGCGGCGCATCACCAACTGCGCGTGGACCAGGCTGTGGTCCTCGAACAACTCGAAGGTCAGGTGCGTCTCTTCGATCAGGTAGTCCGGCGCCTGATAGTCCTTCAGGTAAATCATCTTCGGTTGTTCGGTGCGCATGGGTGGCATCCTTNTACTGATGCACGGCGAGCTGNTAGGCCGTGTACTTACGAATNTTGATAACGCCGGTNTCGAAGATCAGGTATTGGCCCTTNATCCCCANCAGCGTGCCTTCGGCNATCGGGTTCTTGTCCAGGTTGAAGCTGACGATCTTGGCCGGGTATTGCTCGACCGGGTAACGGATCTCGATCGGTTCGATGTCGGTCACCGGTTGGATGGCCTGCAGGCCAAAGCGTTCCTGCAAACTCAGCAGGCCTTCAGCGCAAGAGGCAAACAGCTGGTCGCGCACCTGCTTGAGGTCCACCGATTGCGCATCGCCCTTGAGCAAGGCGCGCCAGTTGGTTTTGTCGGCCACTTGGCTGCGGAACAGGTCTTCGACAAAACCGGACTGCTGGCGGGTCGCGACGCGCATGATCGGCAGCGCCTGGCTGGCGCCCTGGTCGAGCCAGCGCGTCGGCAGTTGGGTGGCCCGGGTGATACCGACCTTGATCCCCGACGAATTGGCCAGGTACACCACATGGTCGGTCATGCAGAATGTTTCGCCCCAGCCGGGATCACGGCAAGTGCCGGCGTCGTAATGGCAACGTTCGGGGCTCATGATGCACAGGTCACACTGGGCCAGCTTGGTCATGCACGGGTAGCAGTAACCCTGGCTGAAACTGGTTTTGGTCTTGCGGCCGCAATGGCTGCAATGAATGGCACCCAGGTATTCCAGGCGCACGTGGGTGCCGATCAACGGGTTGACCGGCACCTCGGTGTCGCCCAGACGAAACGCGTATTGAACGGTCGGCTCACCGAGTTGCGCCGACATTTTGCTGACTGCACCGCGACCGATTTCAATCAATGGATCGCATCCGACTTGAACAGAATGTTCGGCACCGGCGCCGATTTGGACGCGCATTCCTGCGGGCCCATGTAGCCGGTGCGCTGCTCTTCCGGCAGGTTCTGGATTTCCCAGGCAATCACCGCTTGCAGGGACAGCTCGCGTTGCTCGGCGGTGAGCTTGCGACCATCGGACCATTTGCCGATTTCCACGGCGAGCTTGAGGCTCTCGTAGATATCCGGGGTGATGTTTTCGATCATTTCAGCAAAAGAGGACATGAGGCTCTTCCTTATCAAATAGACGCTTTGCGGCGGCTGTAAAGCCCACCCAGCAAACCTGTCAGGCAACCGATAACCAGGCCGCCAACGTGGGCAGCGTTGGCGATTTCGCCGAAGCCGATCATCGAGACCAGCCCCGACAGGCACAGCACCAGCCAGACCAGCATCATCACCAATACCCCACGAGGCAGGCGATAGGCCGGGTTAGGCGACAATAATTGAAAAATCCAGCAATGCCCGAGCAAGCCATACAACACGCCGGACAGGCCGCCAAACAGGCCGGGGCCGCCATAGGCGTATTGAGCGTAGTTGGAGACCAGGCTGAACAACAACGTCAGGCCGAGCAGGTTGATACTGCCCTGGCGCACTTCGATGCGCCGGCCCAGCTCCCAGTACCACATGCCATTCATGGCCAGGTGCAGGATGCCGAAGTGGATCAGCATCGGGGTCACCAGCCGCCACCACTGCCCCGAAGCCATCGTCTCGGCGAACGGCGTGAACTGGATGTACTCGCCCGAGACGTGAAACGGCAGGAAGGTCAGCCAGCTCATGGCTTGCAGGTTTTCGCCCAGCAGCGTCACCGCGCCGACGATCAGGCTGGCCAGCAGCACCAGCGCCGTGACCGGGCTCATGCGCAATTGCTGGACGAAGCCAGCACGCGCCACAGGCGCCTGCTCGGGAATATCCAGTTGCTGGTCCGGGTCACCGGCGGGAAAGCGCTGGTACAACACGCGCACGTCGTCGCTGATGGTCTCGGGCACCCACAACACCTGCTCCCCCGCTTCCTCGCTGACGCGATGCGGCACTTGCATGCGTTGCAGCAGTTTGACGAAGCCGCCCAGGTCGACGCTCAGTGGCAAGCGCAATACAGCCACGGTACTCATGAAATCACCTCGGGCCGCTCAACGTCGACCCATACGAATTTACGCGGATCCAGTTGGGTTTCCTGGTCCAGTCGGTAGGCCACCAACTTGCCGTACAGCACCGCGCTGTAGTCCAGGCAGGCCAGGTTCGGGCGAATCGGCGCCGGTTTGCCGCTGCGCCAGTAATGGCCGACGAACAACAACGGTTCATCGACGCCGTAGCGCAGCAGGGAGTTTTTCTGCGAGGACGACAGTGGCGTACGCGCCACCGGCTCCGGCAGCGCATCGGGTTGGAACACGATGTCGCCGTAGGTTTTCGGGTCGTCTTCCCAGAACTTGGTGCGAAAGAACGAGCGCGTCAGGCCATCACCACCGGTGAGCGTCAGGCCATCCGGCAGGCGCATATCGGTGCCGCGCAACAGGCGGTCGAACGCGTTGCAGGCAAAACTGCCCGGCACGGCAGCGGCCTGCAGGAAATGCTGGTCGATGCAGCCATCCGGGAAGGTGGCGCGCAGCGGCTGGATAAAGCCGTCATCCCAGCAGGCATGCACCACACGGAAACGCCCGGCGTCGACAAACAGCGGCATGTCATAGAACCAGCCGAGGAAGTCATGCCAGTCAGCCGGGTGGTGCTCGAACTGGGTCAGGGTTTCATGGATCAAGCGCGCATGGCGTGGGTTGTGCTCGCGCACGAACTGCTTGCCACTGCCCGGTGGCGCCGGTGTGCTCCAGCCCAGCGCGTTGAACTCGTGGTTGCCCATGATGCACAGCGCCTGACCGGCTTCGGCCATGTCATGCACAATATGCAGCGCCTCGCGAATGCGTGGGCCACGGTCGATGATATCGCCGAGGAACACCGCCATGCGCGACGGATGGCGCCAGGTGCCGCCCTGCTTGTGGTAACCCAATTGGTCGAGCAAGTGCTCAAGGGTATGAGCGCAACCGTGCACGTCACCAATCAGGTCGTAGCTACGCGCGGGATCNAGCATCAGTCGCCTCCACCCCCCAAGCGGCTGCCCCAGCCCAACTTGGTCCGGCACACTTCGTAGTAGTTGTGGTCCAGCGGGTGGATCAACCGCAACTTCTGTGCCTTTTTGCTCACGGTGATGGTGTCACCGGGGGCGCAGGTGAAATGGTTCTGCCCGTCGCAGGAGACTTGCGGGTAGATCTGCATGTCTTTGGACACCACGATTTTCAGCTCACTGTTGCCATCGACCACAATCGGCCTGCTGGACAACATATGGGGGTACATCGGCACGATCACAATGGCATCCAGCTTGGGATGCATGATCGGGCCACCGGCCGACAACGCGTAGGCCGTCGAACCGGTCGGCGTGGCGACGATCAGGCCGTCGGCCTTCTGGCTGCAGACGAACTGGCCGTCGATATACAACTCGAACTCGATCATCCGCGTGGACTTGCCCGGGTGCAGCACCACGTCATTGAGGGCGTCGCCCTGGCCGATGGCTTCACCGTGGCGGCGCACTTCGGCCTGCAACAGGAAGCGGTTTTCCACCAGGTAATGGCCGTCGAGCACCTTGGCGACTTCGACTTCCAGGTCATCCGGGCGGATATCCGTGAGAAACCCCAGGCTGCCACGGTTGATCCCCAGCACCGGCACGTTATGCCGCGCCAGGGCCCGGGCCGCGCCGAGCAGGCTGCCGTCGCCGCCCACCACAATCACCATGTCACAGACTTCGCCGAGCATCTTGCGCGACGAGGTTTGCAAGCCATGGCCCGGGAGGATTTCAGCGATGGTGTCTTCGAGGATCACATGCAGGTGGCGTTCCAACAGGAACTTTTTCAGCCGGCGGACGGTGTCCAGCACCTGGGTACTGCCCAGGCGACCGATAATGCCGATATTGCGAAATTGCTCCATGGGGCTCCTGCGGGATGTGGGGTGTGGCAAAAAGAACGATTATGGGCGAAAGGCTGCGTCAGGCAAAATCCTTTGTCGCCACCGGCCTTGATGACAATGTTTCTCAGCCACCCGTACCGTGCTTAAAAGGCTATGCTCGGACCATGACTGTGTTCCCAGAGTTGCTCAACCTGCCCCGCCAGTTGCGGCACCCCGAGGTGCGCGATTTGGCGTGGGTGATGCTCGCGCCCCCGATGCTTGCGCAAACGCCTTGGCCACAACGCCATCCGCTGGCCGGCAGCGACTGGGTGCAGGCGCCCGATCGTCTCGAACGCTGGTTACGCACACTCGATCAAGACAGCAGCACCTTGCAGCATTGGCTGAGCATGTCACGCACTCGCCGCCTGGGCCTGTACTACGAGCGCCTGTGGCAATTCGCCGTGCAGCATGCGCCGGGCGTGGAGTTGCTGGCCGCCAACCTGCCGATCCGCCGCGCCGGGCATACCTTGGGTGAGCTGGATATGCTGCTGCGCGACCGCGAAGGCGTGCACCACCTGGAACTGGCGATCAAACTCTACCTGGGCCCGCAAGACGGCGACGGCCATGACACCGCGCAATGGCTCGGCCCCGGTTGCCATGACCGGCTGGACCGCAAGCTGGCGCACCTTGCCCAGCATCAACTGCCGATCTCGGCACGCCCGGAAAGCCGCGCAGCCTTGGCCGCACTGGATATTCAGCAGTTCGATGCACATTTGTGGCTGGGCGGGTATTTGCTCTA
>JGI24770J26754_10003754_pt1 | contig 10098 bp, 8 predicted proteins | sample LakOneMetagenome_FD_26754 | JGI IMG/M metagenome (IMG submission 26754) | reverse complement strand
CGACATGGGGCTGTTCGGCAGCCTGATGGTCGCCTGGACCACCGGCGGATCACTGGCCTTGGGCACGCCGGAACGCTTTCTCGCCTCGCCGCGCACCTGGATCCAGGACTGCGTCGACTTCGGTGCGACGATCACCGTCGGCCCGACCTTCGGCGCCAAGCTCGCGGCGCGCGCCGCGGCGGTGTCGCCTCCCGACGGCGAACTCAAGCTGCGGATCTGGATCGTCGGCTCCGATCACGTCGAGGCCGAAGCGCTGGAATCGATCCATCGTGTGTTCGGCCCGTCCGGTCTGACGCGGGCAGCGATGAGCCCCGCGTACGGTCTCGCCGAAGCGACGCTGGCGGTGACGATGAGCGAGCCCGGGCAGGAGCCGGTTTCTCTGGTCGTCGACGGGAAGGCGCTGGTCGCGGGGACCCTGCGTGAAGTTCCGTCCGACCACCCAGACGCGCGCAGGATCGTTGCGAGCGGCACGGCGTTGCGTGACACGGAGATACGCATCGATCCCAGTGATCAGGCTGAGATTTCGAGCCCCGGCTTCGGCCGTGAGGTCGGCGAGATCTGCGTTCGGGCTCCCGGTCTCGCGAGCGGCTACCACGCGCGACCCGAGAAGACCGCCGAGCGGTTCGTTGACGGCGAGCTCCGCACGGGAGATCTCGGGTTCTTGGACGGCGAGCAGCTCTACGTCCTCGGCCGCCGTGACGACATGTTCGTCGTCGCGGGGCGCAACGTCCATGCCGGTGAGCTCGAGGCCGTGATCATGCTCCAGCCGGGGGTCCGGCCGGGCGGCGTCGCGCTCGTCGACATGCCGGGCGACCGCGATCGCATCGCCTGTCTGCTCGAGACCGACCCCGGCTTCGAGAACACGCTCGGGCTCGCACGAACGATCTCGGAGATCACCCTGGCACGCGCCGGCGTGCGTGTGCGCGAGTGCATCTTCGTCGCCCGCGGGATGCTCCCGAAGACTCCGAGCGGCAAGGCCCAGCGCTACCGGTGCCGCGAGCTGGCTGTCGCCGATGACGACGACGACGACCGGATCCTCGAGCGAATCCGCCTCTGACATTGCCCAGATCCTGGTCACTTCGCCTCGGAGAGCGAGGCAAACTGTCCCCGCGGCGGACGATTCAGTCGAGGTGGCAGCGGAGGTACAGGTCCCGCGGTCCGTCCGGCCGTTGACGCTCTTTGAAGCCGAACGCGTGGTAGAGCGCCAGCGCAGCCTCGTTGTCCTCGCTGGCGTCGAGCTCCATGCGGCGACAGCCGCGTTCCCGCGCCCGTTCGGTCGCCGCCTCCAGCAGCGCACGGCCGAGTCCGGCGCCGCGCGCGGCGTCCTTGACGAACACGTCCTCGACCAGGCAGTCGCCGCCGTCACGCCAGATGCCCCAGCGGAAGCGCAGCTGGGCGACCCCGGCCGGTGGCTCGCCCTCGGCCGCGGATGCCAGCAGGAAGTCCGTGTCCTTGTCGTCCAGGAGCCGCTCCACGCCCGCAAGGAACGCGGTGTCGGGTGGCCAGTCGCGGTTGTAGTGGTCGCGGAAGGCGACCAGGAGGCGCGCCACGTCCTCGGCGTCACGATGCGTTGCGCGCCAGACGTGGGCGCTCATCGCTACTCCGCGGCAGCCGCGACGATCGTCGCTATCGGGTCGCCGGCGTTGATCGCCGCGCCCTCGGTGATCGGCAGCGCCTTGATCACGCCGTCCTTGTGGGCGGTGATCTCGTTCTCCATCTTCATCGCCTCGATGATGCAGATGAGATCACCCTCCTTGACGGTGTCGCCCTCCTTGACCTTGACCTTCCACATGTTGCCCTGGAGNGGGGAATCGAGCTGGTCGGCGCCGCCGCCACCACCGGACTTGCGCTCGCCGCGCTTGCTGGCCTTCTTCGTNCCACCGTTGCCNGCGGCAACCACGCCGCCGACCGGCGGCTCGCCGATCACCTTGACGTCAAAGCGGCGACCGGAGACCTCGACCGTGTAGTCCTGTGCCACGCGCTCGGCGGCACCCTCGCTTAGTGGCGCAGTGTCAGCGCCGGGCTTCGGGAACGCCAGCGTCTTCAGCCACGCCTTGTCCTCCAGCAGCTCACGGCAGGTCGAGCCCTTGGCCCATTCGTCGGTCGCCATGATCTTCTGGTGGAACGGGATCAGCGTCTTCAAACCCTCGATCTCATATTCCCCCAGCGCGCGCAACATCCGCCGCGTAGCCGTCTCGCGGTCCTTGTCCCAGACGATCAGCTTGGCGACCATCGGGTCGTACATCGGCGAGACGACGCCGCCCGGGCCAACGCCGGAGTCAACACGCACGCCCGGGCCGCTCGGCTCCTTGTAGTTGCCGATTTGGCCCGGCGCCGGCGCGAAGTTCTTCGACGCGTCCTCGGCATTGATCCGGCACTCGATCGCATGGCCGCGCATCACCATGTCCTCCTGCTTGATCGTCAGCTCGAGCCCCGCGGCGGCGAGGATGCCCTCGCGCACGATGTCCACGCCCGTCGTCATCTCGGTCACGCAGTGCTCGACCTGCACGCGCGTGTTCATCTCGAGGAAGAAGTACTCCTTGTCCTGCAGCATGCCCTCGATCGTGCCGGCGCCGACGTAATCGACCGCCTTCGCGGCGTTGATGCCGATCTGGCCGATCCGCTCACGCATCTCCGGGTCGACGACCCATTCCGGCGCGGGGGACTCCTCGATCAGCTTCTGGTGNCGCCGCTGGATCGAGCAGTCNCGCTCACCNAGGTGCACGCAGTTGCCGTGGGTGTCGGCGATGATCTGGATCTCGACGTGGCGCGGGTTCGGCAGGTAGCGCTCGAGGTAGACGCGGCCGTCGGAGAAGAACTTCTCACCTTCGCGCGAGGAGCCCTCGTAGGCGTCCTGCAGCTCGTCCTCGCTCAGCGCCACGCGGAAGCCCTTGCCGCCGCCGCCGGAAACCGCCTTGATCGCGACCGGGTAGCCGATCTCGTCCTTTGCGATCCGCTGCGCGTCCTCCAGCGTCTCGACCGGCACGGTCGTGCCCGGCACGATCGGCACGCCGGCGGCCTGCATCAGCTCGCGCGCCATCGTCTTCGAGCCCATTGCCAGAATCGCCGAGGCCGGCGGGCCGATGAAGACGAGGTCGTTGTCGGCGCAGGCCTGCGCGAAGTCCGCGTTCTCGGCGAGGAAGCCGTAGCCGGGGTGGATCGCCTCGGCGCCGCTGTCCTTGGCGACCTGAATGATCTTCTCGATCACGAGGTAGCTCTCGGCCGACGGGCCGGGGCCGATCAGGTACGCCTCGTCGGCGCGCTTGACGTGCAGCGCCTCACGGTCGAGCTCGGAATAGACGGCGACCGAGGCGATCCCCATCTCTTCGAGCGTCCGCATGACGCGGATCGCGATTTCCCCACGGTTGGCAACGAGAACTTTGGTGAACATACGGCGGCGAAGGTTACTCATCACCGTACGTCGCCGGTTCCGCGCTCGGCGGCCGGACGCTGCAATCTCGCCACAGGTGCCAACCGCCGCAGGAACTCGCGCGGGGCGCGTCCCAAAGACAGCGGATCAGACGCTGCTCAGGCGCAGCGCCTGATCTCCGTGTTGATCGCTTGCCCGAGCCAGATGGCGCCCGCGCCTGACGGGTGGACCGTGTCGCGGGTCCATCCTCCGGGGAGGCTGGCTGTCGTACCCCAGTCCACGGCGCGGAAGCGGCGTGCTGGGTTCGGGGTCGCATCGTCCGCGTCTTGCTTGGTCAGGAGGTAGTGACGGAGCTCATCCATGTATTGCGTGTAGCGGATGACCGCCGTTTGCCCCTTGTAGGACGGATTTCCGAGAGGGGTACCCGGCAGAGGGCCCCAAATGTTCGGGTCGCCAACGAGGTTGCGATTCGGGAGGATCCAGATCGCGCAGGTCGCGCCGGCATCGTAGGCCTTGTTGATCCAGTAGTCGGCGAACGCCTTCCCGTAGGCGATCGGGTAACTGCCCGGCGTATTCCACGCCCAGTTGTCGGCGTCATTGGTCCCGAACGACAACACCACGACGTTCGGTCGGTTCGGTATCGGCAGGTTGTAGTAGGAGTGGACGGCGTATCCACCTCCCATGGTGCGGCCGGGCTCGGCATGCCAGTTGCCCGGGTCCGCGTTGATGGTCCATGCCCACGGCGGCTGCGGGTCAGGGACGCTCGAGTCACCGGTCTGCTGGAGCGTGGTCCGCGTCAGCTCGCCTTGGTACGCCGAACCGCTGTCGGTGCGCGCCAGGATGGAGTCGCTGTAGACGGAGACTCCGACGGTCTTGCACCCGGAGATCCCGAGCGTGGCGGCGACGATGAGTGCTGCCGCGCCAAAAAAACGCGGACCCCGATGACGGTGCATCTGCTGCTCCCCTTGTGACCAGACCCGTCAGGCTGACGGACCATACCGCCAGTATGTCAGCGAGTGCCTGTTCTTGCCACTACGCGACCATGCCCGCGGCGACCGTCTCGTTCGTGGCCTCATCGATGAGGATGAACGCGCCGGTGATGCGGTTCTGGCGGTACGGGTCGGCCAGCAGCGGCCGGCGGGTGCGGAGCTTGACGCGGGCAATGTCGTTGAGCGCGAGCTCCGCGGGCGCGGTGGTGCGCTCGAGCGTGTGGATGTCGACCTGGTCGACGATCTGATCGATCACCGCGTCGGCGGTGTGCGTGAGGTGCTTCAGCAGCACCCGTGAGCCGGCGCGCAGCGGCCGCTCGGAGAACCAGCAGACGTCGGCCTCGACCTCGCGCGCCATGGTGACGTTGTCGGACGCGTGCACGATGACGTCGCCGCGTGAGGCGTCGACGTCATCCGCAAGCCGGATCGTCACCGACTGCGGTGGAAACGCCTCGTCGAGCGGACCATCGAGGGTGTCGATCGACGCGACGGTGGTCTCGATGCCCGAGGGCAGCACGCGAACGGCGTCTCCCGGGCGGACGATGCCCGAGGCGAGCTGCCCCGCATAGCCGCGGTAGTCGTTGCCCTCCGCACGGATCACGAGCTGCACCGGGAAGCGCAGGTCGGCGAGGTTGCGCTCGTCGCCTGGGTCGATCGACTCGAGGTGGGCCAGCAGCGGCAGGCCGTCGTACCAGTCCATCGCTTCGGTCGGCTCAACGACGTTGTCGCCGGTCAGCGCGCTGATCGGGATCTCGGTGACGTCCGCGGCACCCGGAAGATGCGGCACGAACTGCTCGAAATCCGCGACGATCTGGTGGAAGCGCGCCTCGTCATAGTCGACGAGGTCCATCTTGTTGACCGCCAGCACGAGGTGGGGGATGCCGAGCATCGCGGCGATGAACGCGTGACGACGCGTCTGCTCGAGCACGCCCTGGCGCGCGTCGACGAGGATGATCGCGACGTCTGCTGTGGACGCGCCGGTGACCATGTTGCGCGTGTACTGCACGTGGCCGGGCGTGTCGGCGAGGATGAAGCGGCGGTGCGGGGTTGCGAAGTAGCGATAGGCGACGTCGATCGTGATGCCCTGCTCACGCTCGGCACGGAGGCCGTCGGTGAGGCGGGAGAGGTCCATCTCACCGCTGGCGTCCGCGAGGTCGTCGTACTGGTCGGCCATGATGCCCTTGGCGTCATGAAGCAGCCGTCCGATCAGCGTGGACTTGCCATCATCGACCGAGCCCGCCGTCGCGAGGCGCAGCAGTGGTGCCGTGTGCAACGCGGTCTCTACCTGGACGCTAGAAATAGCCGGCCACCTTTCGGTCTTCCATGGCGGATGCGGACACGCGGTCGTCAGCGCGGGTTTCGCCGCGCTCAGTGATGCTGGTCGCGGCGATCTCCGCGACGACGTCCTCGAGGTTCGTCGCCTCCGAGCGCACCGCGCCGGTGCAGGACATGTCACCGACCGTGCGGTAGCGGACCGACTCGGTGAAGGGCTCGCCATCCCGCTCGTCGCGCTCGATGAACTCCGAGGCCGCGTACAGCATCCCGTCGCGCTCGAACACCTCGCGCTGATGGGCGAGGTAGATCGACGGGATCGCGATCGCCTCCTGCTGGATGTACTCCCAGACGTCGAGCTCGGTCCAGTTGGAGATCGGGAACGCGCGCACGTTCTCGCCGCGGCTGACGCGGGCGTTGTAGAGGTTCCAGAGCTCGGGCCGCTGATTCTTCGGGTCCCAGCCGCCGAAGTCGTCGCGGAAACTGAGCATCCGCTCCTTGGCGCGTGCGCGCTCCTCGTCGCGGCGGGCGCCACCGAAGCAGGCGTCGAAGCCGTGCTCGGCGATCGCGTCCAGCAGCGTCACGGTCTGCAGCTGGTTGCGTGAGGCACGCGGTCCGGTCTGCTCAACGGCGCGACCGCTGTCGATCGAGTCCTGGACGGACGCGACCACGAGCCGCTCACCTAGGCGTTCGGCGAGCTGGTCGCGGTACGCAAGGACCTCGGGGAAGTTGTGCCCGGTGTCGATGTGCAGCAGCGGGAAGGGGAACCGTCCAGGCCGGAACGCCTTCTCGGCCAGGCGCACGAGCACGATCGAGTCCTTGCCGCCGCTGAACAGCAGCGCCGGCTTGTCGCGCTCGGCGGCGACCTCACGCATCACGTGGATCGCTTCGGCCTCCAGAGCCTGCAGGTGGGTGAGCGTCGGCGTCACGCTGCGGCCGCCTCGGCGACGTCCACGGCTGGCGTCGGGCGGACGTGTTGGACCAGCGCGAAGACGGCGCCGGTGATGATCGGCACGCCCACGATCATCCACACCGGCACGTCAACGCCGGCCTTGGTCAGCACGCCCAGGGCCGATCCGAGCAGGACGCAACCGAGTGTCGGGCGCAGCACCCCGGCCGGGACGCGGTGGATGAAGGCCGTTCCGATCACGACACCGGGGAGCGAGCCGATCAGGATGTTGCCCATCAGCAGGAAGTCCACGTTGCCGGCGATCAACTGCGCGAGACCCGCCGCCCAGAGCACGATTGCAGCGTGGAACACGTCGGTGCCGACGACGCGATGCGGCGTCAGCCGGAAGACCATGATCAGCGCAAGTCCGATCAGCGCACCCGACCCGACGCTCGTGACGCCAAGCAGCAGACCGAGGACCGCGCCGAGGCTGACGGCGCGAATCTTCGTGCCCGTCGTGAGCTCCACGGTGTGGCGCTCGCGGGCGATGGCGCGTTGCATGAACAACGCACGGAAGAGCATCGAGAGCGCGACGATGAACAGGGCGATCGCGACGCCCGTCAGCAGGATCTCGGGCGAGTGCTTGAGCCAGGTGTCGAGGATGATCACGCCGAGGATCGAGCCGGGCACGCTGCCGAACGCCAGCCACTTCGACACGCCGAGGTCGACCGTGCCCTTCTTGAGATGTCGCCAACCACCAAGGCTCTTCGTCACTGCGCCGTAGGCGAGGTCGGTACCGATCGCGATCGTTGGATGCACCCCAGCGAACAGGATCAGCAGCGGCGTCATGAGCGAGCCGCCGCCGATGCCGGTGAGTCCGATCAGGACGCCGACCCCGAGGCCGAACAGGATGACGGTCAGATCCATCAGCTATGCGACGTGGAGGCCGCACTCCGTCTTGTCCGTACCGGCCCAGCGACCCTCGCGGCCCGCGCCCGGATTGGTGCACGGCGCGCAGCCGATCGACTCGTAGCCCTGGTCGTGCAGCGGGTTGTAGGGCAGGTCCTTGGCGTGAATCTCGCGCCAGATGTCCTGGTCGGTCCAATACGCCAGCGGGTTGTACTTGCGGATGCCGCGCTTCTCGTCGTCCTCGGCAAGCTCGGTCGAGGCACGATCGGGGGACATGTCGCGATGCAGGCCGGTGATCCAGGCGTCAGCACCCTGCAGTGAGCGCTCCAGCGCCGCAACCTTGGCCGTGCCGCAGCAGTTGTCGGGTCCGGTCCAGCCGCCGCTCGCGTCCTCCACCTCGATCGCGATGCCGAAGTGGCCCTCGAAGCGCTTCCACGTCGCCAGGGTCTCCGGAAACAGCACGCCGGTGTCGATCGTCACGACGCGCACGCGCTCACGTACCTCGTCAGGCGACGCGACGAGCGCCGACAGCAGCACCGACTCCTCCTTCTGGAAGGAGCACAGCAGAACCGTCTGCTCGTGATGCGCGGCCTGGCCGAGCGTCTCACGCAGCTGGTCGGCGATCGTCAGGTCGGAGGTCGCCATCAGACGGCGCATTCCCCTTCACCGCGGATCACCTGGTACGGCTGATCGCGGTCCCAGTCGAAGAACTGATCCATCGTCTCGATGCCGAACTCGATCGGCATCGCGAGGTCATCCCGCACCGCGTCCTCGAAGTGCGTCGTGCCGACGCGGTCGGCGTAGTCGCGGAACAGCTCACCCTCGTTGCGCTCGGCCTCATACATCCGGATCCAGCGTTCGACGGCGTCCGGCACGCGCTTTGCGGGCAGCCGCAGCTTGAGCCGCGTGCCATAGGCGACCTCGCCGCCCTCGAAGCGGCCGGCGATGTGCGCCACGTAGGCCGGAATCGTGTGCTCGCCGACCTTGATCGACGCGCCGTAGAAGCCGAAGTCGGCGATGTGGTGCTGCGAGCAGCCGTTTGGGCAGCCCGAGTTCTTGATGTGGATCTTCCGCGTCAGCGGATCGGTGATGTTCATCTCCTGCAGGCGGTCATTGATCGCCCGGTTGAGACCCATCGAGCTGGTGATGCCGAGCTTGCAGCTGTCGGTGCCGGGGCACGAGACGTTGTCGGTGATCTCGCGCGCGCCGGCCTCGCCGAGGCCGATCGCCTGCAGGCGCTGCCAGACGTCGTACAGCGCCTCGTTGCGGACCCAGCGCAGGACCAGGTTCTGGCCGATCGTCGTGCGCGCCAGGCCACCCGAGTAGTCGCGCATGATCTGGCCGAGCGCGCGGAACTGCTCCGGCGTCAGGTCGCCGCGGAAGACCTTGATCTCGACGGCGCTGAAGCCGTCCTGCTTCTGGGCACGCACGTTCGACTCGCAGAAGCGCTCGAACTCGGCGCCGTCACCGTTCGGCGAGCTGAAGTTCGTCACGGGTCCGGGGGCCAGCGACTCCTCGTCGACGTTGAAGGTGATGTGATCGATCGAGAAGTCCCGTTCGTTGACCCAGTCGCCCTTCAGCTGCTCCTCGACCTGATTGCGCAGCTCGTCGATGCCGAACTTGTCGACGAAGACCTTGAGGCGTGCCCGCGCGCGGTTGACGCGCAGCCAGTCCTGGGCGTCGAAGATGCGGAACACGGCTTCGGCGATCTTCAGGTAGTCGCCGTTCTGCGCCTCGACGAAGTCGTAGAGCGTGGGGGCGACGCGCGGCATGATCGACGTGCCGCCGCCGACGCGGACCTCGAAGCCCTTGACGCCGTCGTCGTTGATCTTCGCGATGAACGCGATGTCGTGGATGCCGGTGATCGAGCGGTCGGCCTCGGGCGTGCCTTCGAATGCGGTCTTGACCTTGCGCGGCATCAGCTGCGTCGTGGGGTGGCGCACGAAGTAGCGCACGTAGGCGCCGGCGTACGGCGTGACGTCGAAGACCTCGCCGTCGAGGATGCCGGCCCACGGGTCACCGGTGACGTTGCGGACGGTGTTGCCGCAGCCCTCGCGGCTCGACAGGTCGGCGTCCGAGAGCTCGCGGATCAGCTTCGCCATCGTCATCAGCGGGATGTGGTGGATCTGGATGCACTGCCGCGTGGTGATGTGTGCCTTGTTCAGCGGCGCGTACTTCTCGACCACGTCGGCGAAGGCGTCCATCTGGTCCGGCGTGACGCCGCCCCAGGGCAGCTTGACGCGCACCATCTGCACATCGGCCTGGCGCTGGCCGTAGACGCCCTGCTTCAGACGGAAGCCGATGAACTCGTTCTCCGGCGTCTCGCCATCGAGGAACTTGGCAGCCTCGTTGTCGAAGTCGTCGAACTCGTGCAGGAGGCGCGGAATGATGTGTCCCGGAACGTCCTCGCGGACCTCGGGGTTCTGGAGCGTGCCCTTGCGGCCACTGGGCGTCGAAGTGGGTTCCATAGAGCGCCGGAGGATAACACCTAAAACCCGATAAGGGTTAGGGATTTACCGGCCCCTCATCTCGCCGAACATGCAGAACTCCCGGCCTGGGCCAGCACTTTCGCCTGTTCGGCTGGTTAGTGCGCTACGGGGCCGGGGTCACGGTCGACGCCCTCGAGCAGCGCGGCGCGCTGCCAGGGGGTGACCGTGGGGCCGGCGGGG
>JGI24770J26754_10003750_pt1 | contig 10100 bp, 7 predicted proteins | sample LakOneMetagenome_FD_26754 | JGI IMG/M metagenome (IMG submission 26754) | reverse complement strand
CCGCCACGGCTTGGCGGCGCCGGCGCGCTGCCTGACCTGGCTGCGCCTGGCCTGCTGCCTGGTCCTGGCGAGCCTGCTGCTGTGGACCGTGGTCTTCGTGAAAATGAACGACAGCGACCCGGCTTCCTTCGTGCTGCTGGCCCAGCTGGCAAGCTGGCTGGCCTTCCTCGGCGGCCTCGGCGTGGCGCTGTGGCATGCGCGCACGGTGTTCGCGGCCGGGGGACGAAAGGGCGCGCTGGCGCTGCCCGTCCTGTGGGTGCTGTGCTTCCTGGTCCTGACGGCGGTGGGCTTCTATCACCATCTGCTGAGCTTCAATCCCAACTACTGATCCTCGAGGAGTCCGATGAACATGCGCCCCCAACTCCTGTCGCTTCTCACGGCGGGCATGCTCGCCCTGTCGCCGTCGATCGTAAGCGCCCAGGGGCAGAAATCGCCCGCCGACCTAGCGCCCACGCCGAAACAGCAGCAGACGCCGAAGGAAAAGGCCGAGGCGGCCCTGGAGCAGGGCCGGCGTGCCGACCCGCAGGTGCCGGAAGCGCCGCGCACCGGCGCCAACGGCGCGAGCCCTGCAAGCGCGCATGCGCTCGACGCTGCCGACCTGTCGGCCTGGCTCGACGGCCGCGTGCCGTATTCGCTGAAAAGCGGCGAGATCGCGGGCATGGTGATCAGCGTGGTCAAGGACGGCAAGGTGCTGCTGCAGAAGGGCTACGGCCTGGCCGACGTCGAGGCAAAGGTCGCGATGGACCCGGCCACCACCCTGGTGCGTCCGGGCTCGACCTCCAAGCCCTTCACCTGGACCGCCGTCATGCAGCTGGTCCAGCAGGGCAAGATCGACCTCGACCGCAACGTCAACGACTACCTCGATTTCAAGATCGAGGAGGCCTACGGCAAGCCGGTCACGATGCGCGACCTGATGAACCACCGCGCCGGCTTCGAGGAGGGATTGAAGGACTTGCTGGGCTATGACCCGGCCCTGGCCCAGACCACCGAGCGCTACCTGAAGGAGCACCCGCGGCCCATGCTGTTCGCGCCGGGCGAGGCGCCGGGCTACTCGAACTACGGGGTGGCGCTGGCCGGCTACATCGTGCAGCGGGTGTCCGGCATGCCCTTCGAGACCTACGTCGACCAGCACATCTTCAAGCCGCTCGGCATGCAACACTCGACCTTCGTGCAGCCGCTGCCGAAAGGTTTCCCGGGCTTCCTCTCGAAGGGCTACAACACCCCGGCGGAGCCGCCGTCGCCCTTCGAACTGGTGATCACGGCGCCCGCCGGTTCGCTCACCACGACGGCCGCCGACATGAGCCGCTTCATGCTGGCCCACCTGGGGCAGGGCAGCGTGGACGGCGCCAGCATCCTCGCGCCAGCGACCGTCGCGCGCATGCACAGCCCGAGCTATCAGCACAAGGACCTGCCGGGCTTCGGCACCATGGCGCACGGCTTCTTCCACGGGCGGCACAACGGCCGCCTGCTCGTCGGCCATGGCGGCGACACCATCGTCTACCACACCGAGATGAACCTGCTGCCCGAGGAGGGCGTGGGCATCTACTTCACCTACAACAGCCGCGGCAAGGACGGCGCCGTCTACACCGCGCGCAAGGAGCTGATGGACGGCTTCATGGACCGCTATTTCCCGGCCCCGCCCGCGGCCGAGCAGCCGACCCTGGCCACCGCGCCAGCCGACGCCTCGATGATCGCCGGCCGCTACCAGAGCTCGCGCCGGGTCGACCACGGCTTCCTGCGCTTCTTCTACCTGCTGCAGCAGACCGTCATCACGGCCAACCCGGACGGCACCATCGGCGTGCCCGACGGCCTGGGCGAGATGGGCACCTACCGCGAAATCGGGCCGCAGCTGTGGCAAAAGGTGGGCGGCGCCCAGATGATGGCGCTCAGGGAGATCAATGGCGTCAAGACCGTGATCGACAGCGACAACCCGGTCGCGGTGCTGCAGGAGGCGAGCTTCGTCAATTCGGCGCCGCTCAATGTGAGCATCCTGCTGCTGTCCTTCCTGGTTCTCACCACGGCCCTGCTGGCCTGGCCGCTGGGCGCACTGCTGCGCCGCGCCGACCGCGCCACCAGCGGCGCCTCGCCCGCGCTGCAGCGCCTGCGGCGTTTCCAGCATGGAGCGGTGCTGGTCTCCCTGGTCTACATCGCGGCCTGGTTCGTCCTGATCAAACCCATCCTGAGCACCGACGTCGCCGTCTACCATAGCGGCATCGACTGGATCGTCGGCCTGCTGGAAGCGAGCGGCCTGCTGGCCATCGGCGCGGCGATCGTCGGCGTGTGGGTGGCGTGGCGCATGCGCCGTACCGACGCCTCGCGCCTCACCCGCGCGTGGGCGGTGCTGGTGGCGCTCGGCCTGCTGGGCGTGGTCTGGCTCGGCCTGGTCGGCCACCTGATCACCTGGAACCTGAACTACTGAGCCGATAGCGTGCGCTTCTTCATCGCCCACCTGGCCACCGAGACCAATACCTTCGCCGCGGCGCCGACCGGGCTGGGCGACTTCGAGGAGATCGGCATCTTCCACGGCGACGCCAGCCGGCGCGATCCGGAAGGCGCGGGCGCTTTCATGCGCTACCTGCGCGGCCTGGTCGAGAGCGAGGGCGGAGAAGTGGCCGAGAGCCTGTGCACCCTGGCCCAGCCGGGCGGGCGCACCGTGCGCCACGTGTACGAGGCGCTGCGCGACGAGATCCTGCATGACCTGCGCGCGGCCCTGCCGGTCGATGCGGTCCAGCTGCTGCTGCACGGGGCCATGGCGGCCGAAGGCGTCGACGATTGCGAGGGCGACCTGGCGGCGGCGATCCGCGAGATCGTCGGGCCCGGCGTGCCGATCGGCCTGGAGCTCGACCTGCATTGCCACTTCACCGAGCGGATGCGCGCCGCGGCCGACGTCATCGTCGCCTTCAAGGAATACCCGCACACCGACACCGACGAGCGTGGCCGCGAGCTGTACCGGATCCTGAAGGATGCCGCAGCCGGGAAGGTCCGCCCCGTCACCGCCGTCTTCGATTGCAGAATGGTGGGCCTGTGGCACACGACGCGCGAGCCGATGCAGGGCTTCGTGCGGCGCATGCAGGCAGTCGAGCGCGAACCGGGCGTGCTGTCGGTCTCGCTCGGCCATGGCTTCCCGTGGGGCGACGTGCCGGAGGCGGGCGCGAAGCTGTGGGTGGTCACCGACAACGACCCGCTGCTCGCGCACACCCTGGCCCAGCAGCTGGGCCGGGAATTCTGGGCGCTGCGCGAGCGCATCGGCGCCGCCGTGTGCGGCGTCGACCAGGCGCTCGACGCGGCGTTCGAGAGCAGCTACGGCGCTGCGGAGCCAAGGGGGCCGGCCGTGCTGGCCGACGTCGCCGACAACCCGGGCGGCGGCGCGCCCGGCGACAGCACCTTCATCCTGCGCCGCCTGGTCGAGCGCCGGATCGCGAACAGCGTCATCGGCGCGATCTGGGACCTGGGCGCGGTCCACGTCTGCAGAAGCGCCGGCGTCGGCGCCCAGCTGGACCTGCGCATCGGCGGCAAGTGCGGACCGGCGTCCGGCATGCCGGTCGACCTGCGCGTGACCGTGCGCGCCATCGTGCCGAACCACAGCCAGAGCGCGCTCGGCGCCCGCGAGCGCCTGGGCGACTGCGCCTGGGTCGAGGCCGCGGGCGGCCTGCACATCCTCCTGTGTTCGATCCGCACCCAGACCTATGGGCTCGATGCCTTCACCGGCGCCGGCATTTCCCTGCTCGACAAGGCCGTCGTGGTGCTGAAGTCGACCCAGCACTTCCACGCCGAATTCGCGCCGATCGCGCGCAAGATCCTCTATGTGAGCACGCCGGGCGCGATGAGTTTCGACTTCGCCGCCATCCCCTACCGCCTGCGTTCGCTCGACTACTGGCCGCGGGTGCCCGATCCGCACGGAGTGCACGGGATTTAGCGTTCCGGAAAACCGCCGTGCCGCGTTTTCAATCTTGGCAAGCCCGCACTATAATGGCGCAACTAGAGAGGACACCGATGGCAACCAGACGCGCGATCAATCACGGACAGGACGGCAACCTGGGCGAATCGCTCAGGCGCATCCGCAAGGAGCGCGGCTTGACGCTGATCGAAGCCGGCGAGAAGAGCGGCATGCCGATGTCCACCATCTCCAAGATCGAGAACAACAAGATGTCGCTCAGCTACGACAAGCTGCTCCGCATCTGCAACGCGCTGGAAATCGACATCTCCGAGCTGTTCAGCGGCAGCCCCACGGTGGAAAAGGCGCCGGCGCCGGCCTCCAGCGGACGCCGCAGCATCAACCGGCGCGGCACCGGCTACGTCATCAACACCCCGAACTACTCTCACCTGTATCCGGCGGCCGACCTGCTCAACAAGCGCTCGGTGCCGATCTTCGCCGAGATCCACGCGCGCTCGCTGGCCGAATTCGGCGAGCTGATCCGCCACCCCGGCGAGGAATTCGCCCTGGTGCTGGAAGGCGCCGTCGACCTGTACACCGACCTGTACGCGCCGGTGCGCCTGGAGACCGGCGACTCCATCTACTTCGACAGCGGCATGGCGCACGCCTATATCGCGGTGGGGGAGGGGACCTGCCGTGTGCTGTCGGTCTGCACTTCCGACGAACCGAGTTCGGAAGGCACCTTCGCTTCGCTGCTCGAGCCGGCGCCGGACACCGTGCCTGACAGCGCGCCCGCGCCGCAAGCCAGGCCGGCGAAGCCTGCCGTCAAGGCCGCGGCGAAGAAGCCGAAAAAGTAACCACTCCTCAGGCGCAATACGCGGTCACCTCGATCTCGACGTCCACGTCGAACGCCAGCTTCGCCTGCACCGTCGAGCGCACCGGCAGGTGCGGCGCCCTGAAGTAGCCGGCATAGACGGCGTTGAAGCGCGCGAACAGCGCCAGGTCGGACAGCCACACCGTCACCCGTACCACATCTTCCAGGCGGCTGCCCTGCTGCGCCAGGCTTGCCGCGATCCCTTCGATGACGCTGGCGGTCTGCTCCTCGATCGTGCCGCGCAGCGGTGCGCCGCTTGCGTCGAGCGGGATCTGCCCGGACAGGAACAGGAATCCGCCTGCGCGCACCGCTTTCGAAAAGGGCAGCGGCAGTTCGCTGGGCGTGCGTTCGATTCCTGGCATGACGGTCTCCTTCGTTTCGGATGAGTAAAAATTTTCTGATTCAGAAATAAAAAATCATTATCATCGCCCCNGGCGGTGGCGTCAACCGTGTCGCGGCTGGCTNCGATTGTTTCAGAAAATGCTTGCGCAGGCGCCCGCCGTCGCATATCTTTCACGTANAGAAGAATTTTCTTTTTCTGAAAATTCAGCATTCGGCGAAAGGCGAGCAAGTGGATCGTATGGGTCATGACAACGCGGATTTCATCGTGATCGGCGCCGGCATCGGCGGCGCCTCGGTCGCCTACTGGCTCTCGCGGCAGGCGCGCGTCGTCGTGCTGGAGGCGGAGGCCCAGCCCGGGTATCACAGCACCGGGCGTTCGGCAGCGCTGTTCATGGAAAGCTACGGCCCTGACCAGGTCCGCGCGCTCACCCGCGCCAGCCTCGCCTTCTTCCGCCAGCCGCCGGACGGCTTCACCGAACATCCCCTCCTGACGCCGCGCGGCGCCTTCGTTTTCGGCACGCCGGGGCAGGAAGCGCTGCTCGACGCCCACGAGAAGCTGGTGCGCGCCACCTCCTCGCCGGCGGAGCGTCTCGATACGCAAGCGGCCCTGGCCCTGGTGCCGGTCCTGCGGGCGGACCAGGTGATCGGCGGGGTGCTGGAAAAGGATGCGGCCGACATCGACGTCGACGCCCTGCTGCAGGGCTTCCTGCGCGGCGCCCGCGCCAACGGCGGCGCGACCGTCTACGACGCCGCCGTCAGCGGCATGCGGCACACCGGCGGCCTGTGGGAAGTGGAGACGCGCGCCGGCACCTTCCGCGCGCCGACCGTGGTGAACGCGGCCGGCGCCTGGGCCGACGCGGTCGCGCGCCTGGCCGGCGCCGACCCCGTGGGCCTGGTGCCGAAGCGCCGTTCGGCCTTCATCTTCACGCCTCCGGAAGGCCTGGCGACCCAGGACTGGCCGCTGTTCCTCGACGTGGCCGAATCCTTTTACATCAAGCCCGACGCCGGCATGCTGCTGGGTTCTCCCGTGAACGCCGATCCGGTGACGCCGCACGACGTGCAGGCCGAGGAGCTGGACATCGCGATCGCGATCGACAATATCGAGCGCCTCACCACCCTGCGCATTCGCCGGCCCACGCATGTGTGGGCGGGCCTGCGCAGCTTCGTCGCGGACGGCGAACTGGTGGGCGGCTTCGATGCGAAGCTGCCGGGCTTCTTCTGGGCCGCGGGGCAGGGCGGCTACGGGATCCAGTCCGCGCCCGGCGCGGGACGCTATTATGCGTCGGTACTGCTGGGCCAGGAGCCGGACCTGGAGCTGGCTGCCTTCGGCTTCGATCCCGCCCGCATCAGCCCCGCGCGCTTTCAGCCCTGAACCCCAGCCTTGAGGATTGTCATGCACATCTTCCTTGCCGCACTCGCCCACGAAACCAACAGCTTCTCGCCGATCCCGACCACCTTGCGCTCCTTCGAAGAGGGCATCCTGGTGCGGCCCGGCGCGAATGCCGAGGCCCGGGCGCTCGCCCACGGCTTCCCCGGCTACGGCTTCCTGCTCGAGGTCGCGCAGGAGCACGGCGAGCGCGTGACGCAAGGCCTGTGCGCCTGGGCCCAGCCCGGCGGGCCGGTGGCGCGCCCGGTCTACGAGTCGCTGCGCGACGAACTGCTCGCCGGCTTGTCCGCGGCCGGCCCTGTCGACGCGGTCTTCCTGGTGCTGCACGGCGCCATGATCGCCCAGGGCTACCCCGACTGCGAAGGCGACCTGCTCGAACGCGTGCGCGCCCTGGNCGGCCCCGACGTGCCGGTGGGCGCGCTGCTCGACCTGCACGCGACNGCGACGGCGCGCATGATTGGCAGCGGCGCGGTGCTGGTCGCCTGCAAGGAGTATCCGCATACCGACTACCTGGCGCGCACCCGCGAACTGCATGCGATCCTGGCCGGTATGGCGCAGGGCGGGTGCAGCCCGGACGTGCTGCTGCGCCGGGTGCCGATGCTTGGCCTGTTCGGCACCGGGGAGCCTGCGATGCGCGCGCTGCTCGGCCAGGTCGCGGCCTTCGAGGCCGAGGACGGCATCCTCTCGATTTCGCTGATCCACGGCTTTCCCTGGTCCGACACCGCGGAGACGGGAGCGGCGGTGATGGTGGTGTTCGACAGCGGCGCGCGCGAGCGCGCGGACACGATCGCGGCCCGGCTGGCGCATGCCTTCTACGGCCTGCGCCAGCTGGGCGCCCGCTCGATGCTGGCCCTCGACGCCGCGCTCGACGCGGCCCTGGCCGGGAATAGGGGCCTGGTGGTCATGGCCGACAGTTCGGACAACCCGGGTGGCGGCGCGGCCTGCGACAGCACCTTCGTGCTGCGCGCGCTGCTCGAGCGCGGCGCGCGCGACGTCGCCCTCGGCATGCTCTGGGATCCGCTCGCCGTGCAGCTGGCCATGGACGCCGGCGTCGGCGCCCAACTGCCGCTGAGGGTCGGCGGCAAGGTCGGCCCGGGCTCGGGCCAGCCGGTCGACCTGCTGGCGACCGTGACGGCGGTGCGCCGCGACGCGCGCCAGCACGGCCTGGCCGGCCAGTACACGGAAAGCCTGGGCGACGCGGTCGCGATCCATGCGCAGGGTATCGACATCGTCCTCAACACCCGGCGCCAGCAGGTGTTCTCGCCCGAATGTTTTACCGAACTGGGGATCGGCCTGGCGGACAAGCGCCTGGTGGTCGTCAAGTCGACGCGGCACTTCCGCGCCTGCTTCGACCCGATCGCCGCCGCCACGGTGATCTGCGACGCCCCCGGCGCCCTGCACAGCGACCTGGCGCGCCTGCCCTATGTGCACCTGAAACGGCCCATGTGGCCACTCGACAAGGACGCCGGCCATGCGTGACACCGCCACCTGGTTCGGCCAGCCCCGGGGCCTGACCATCCTGTTCCTGACCGAGATGTGGGAGAAATTCTCCTTCTTCGGCATGCGCGCCCTGCAGATCTACTACATGACCAAGGAGCTGCAGTACACCCAGGCTTCCGCATCCCTGGTCTTCGGCGCCTATGCGGCGGGCGTCTACCTCACCCCGATCTTCGGCGGCATGATCGCCGACCGCTGGCTGGGCCGCAGGCCGGCCGTGGTCATCGGCGGCCTGCTCATGGCGCTGGGGCACTTCATGATGGCCTTCGAATCGCTGTTCTTCCCGGCGATGGCCGTGATCGCGATCGGCAACGGCCTGTTCCTGCCCAACCTGCCGAGCCAGGTCACCCTGCTGTACCCGAAGGACGATCCGCGCGCCGGCGCCGCCTTCAACGTCTATTACGTGGGCATCAACCTGGGCGCCTTCCTGGCCCCGCTGGTCTGCGGCACCCTGGGCGAAGTCTATGGCTGGCACTACGGCTTCGGCGCCGCCGGCGTCGGCATGTGCCTGGGCCTGGTGGTCTACCTCTGGGGCGGCAAGTACCTGCCGCCCGAAGCCTCCAGGCCCAGCGGCCGCCCGGGCGCCGTGGCGTCGGACGAGGGCATGTCGAACGTGCCCCTGCTGGTCGGCGTGGCGCTGGCCGTGATGCTGTTCCGGATCGCCTACGAGCAGACCGGGAATACCTTCGCCGTCTGGTCCGACGCGGCGGTCGCGCGCCAGGCCTTCGGCATGACGATCCCGGTGACCTGGTTCCAGTCGCTCAACCCGATGTTCGTGTTCCTGTTCAGCCCCCTGCTGGTGCGCATGTGGAACGCCCGCGCGGCCCGTGGCCTGGGCACGCCGGCACTGCGGCGCATGGCGCAGGGCGCGCTCGGCATCGGCGTCTCCTACGCCCTGCTGGCCGGACTGATCGTGCTGGCGGCCGGCAGCGGCTTCGCGATCGGCTGGCCCTGGATGGTGCTGTTCTTCGCCGTCTTCACCCTGGCCGAGCTCTACATCCTGCCGGTCGGCCTGGGCCTGTTCGCCACCCTGGCGCCGAAGCGCTTCGCCGCCACCACCGTGGCCGCCTGGTTCTTCTGCTCCTTCACCGGCAACCTGCTTTCGGGCGTGATCGGCGCGACCTGGGAGAGCATGTCGCCCCAGGCCTTCTTCCTGATGATGGCGGCGATCGCCTCGGTATCCGGCCTGATCCTGTTCGGCATCCAGCGCAAGCACCAGGCCAGGCTGGCCTTGCCGGACGTGGCCATCCCGCCGGTGGAGAAGGCGCTGTAGCCATGCTCGTCCTGCGCAACGCACTGGAGGCCGACCTCGACGCGCTGCATGGCCTGGCGCAGGGGATCGGCCCGGGCATGACGACGCTGAAGGCCGACCGCGGCGCGCTGCGCGAGCGCCTGGCCCTGGCGGCCGCCTCCTTCGCCGGCGAGGCCGCGCCGCAGGAGGCCGACTACCTGTTCGTGCTGGAAGACCTGGACAAGGAGCGGGTATGCGGCGTCTCGGCCATCAAGGCCGCGGTCGGGCTCCGGGAGCCCTTCTATAACTACCGGATCGCGACCAGCGTGCATGCCAGCCCCACTACCGGCCTGGTGAACCGGGTGCAGTCGCTGCACCTGAGCCACGACCTGTCCGGGGCCTCCGAATTGTGCTCGCTCTACCTGCACCCCGATTACCGCGGGGGCAGCAACGGCCGGCTGCTGTCGAAAGGGCGCCTGCTGTTCATGGCCCAGTTCCCGGCACTTTTCGGCGCCAAGGTCTTCGCCGAGATGCGCGGCTTCCAGGACGGCGGCGGCGCCTCGCCCTTCTGGGAAGCCGTGGGCCGGCCCTTCTTCCACATGGATTTCCACGAGGCCGACGATTTGTGCGGCAAGGGCGACCGCCTGTTCATCGAGCACCTGGTGCCGCGCCTGCCCCTGTACACCCACCTGCTGGGCCAGGACGCCTGCGCGGCGATCGGCAAGACCCACGTCGACACGGCGCCGGCGCGGCGCCTGCTCGAGCAGGAAGGGCTGCACTTCGACGGCTACATCGACATCTTCGACGGCGGCCCGGTATTGCAGGCCAACCTGCACGATCTGCGCGCGCTGCGCGCGAGCCGGCTGGCGCCCGCCAGGGCGGGGGCGGCGCAGGG
>JGI24770J26754_10003749_pt1 | contig 10100 bp, 5 predicted proteins | sample LakOneMetagenome_FD_26754 | JGI IMG/M metagenome (IMG submission 26754) | reverse complement strand
CCCATGGTCATGCCGGCCTTGATCGCGTGGTATAGGAAAACCGTGTGGATGGCCTCGCGCACGGCATCGTTGCCGCGGAAACTGAAGGACACATTGGAAACCCCACCTGAAATGTGGGCGTGCGGCAGGTGCTGCCTGATCCAGCGCACCGATTCGATAAAATCGACGGCGTAGTTGTCGTGTTCCGGGATGCCGGTGGCAATGGCGAAAATGTTCGGGTCGAAGATGATGTCTTCGGCCGGGAAACCGACGCTCAGCAGCAGGTCGTAGGCGCGCTTGGAGATCTCGGTTTTGCGCGCAAAGGTGTCGGCCTGGCCCTTTTCGTCGAAGGCCATGACGATGACCGCAGCACCGTAGCGGCGGGCGAGTTTCGCCTGCTCAATGAACTTGGCTTCGCCTTCCTTCATCGAGATCGAATTGACGATGCCCTTGCCCTGAATGCACTTCAGGCCGGCTTCGATGACTTCCCATTTCGATGAGTCGATCATGATCGGAACGCGCGAAATATCCGGCTCCGAGGCGATCAGCTTGAGGAAGCGATCCATCGCGGCGAGCGAATCGAGCATCGCCTCGTCCATATTGATGTCGATGACCTGCGCGCCATTCTCGACCTGCTGGCGGGCGACGGCCAGCGCATCGTCGAAGCGGCCTTCGAGAATCATCCGCGCGAAAGCTTTCGAGCCAGTGACGTTGGTCCGTTCGCCGACATTCACAAACAGCGAATCGGCGCCGACGTTGAACGGCTCCAGCCCGGAGAGGCGCAACTTCTTTTCGATTTTCGGCACTTTTCTCGGGTTGACCGTGGCCACCCGTTCGGCGATGGCCTTGATGTGCTCGGGCGAGGTGCCGCAGCAGCCGCCGACGATATTGACGATGCCGCTCTTGGCCCAGCCCTCGATTTCATCGGCCAGCATGTCGGCCGTTTCGTCATAGCCGCCAAAGGCGTTGGGCAGGCCGGCGTTGGGGTGAGCCGAGATGTAGCAGTCGCAGACGCGCGACAGTTCCTCGACGTACTGGCGCAATTCCTTGGCGCCGAGCGCGCAGTTCAGCCCGAAAGAGAGCGGCTGGATGTGATTCAGCGAATTCCAGAACGCTTCGGCCGTCTGGCCGGACAGCGTGCGGCCGGAAGCGTCGGTGATCGTCCCGGAAATCATCACCGGCCAACGGCGGCCGGCAGCATCGAAGAATTGCTCGATGGCGAACAGCGCGGCCTTGGCGTTCAGCGTGTCGAACACCGTTTCGACGAGCAGGATGTCGGCGCCGCCGTCGGTCAGGCCGCGAATGGCTTCGAGATAATCAGTGACCAGCGCATCAAAAGTGACGTTGCGGTAGCCGGGGTCGTTGACGTCCGGCGAGATCGACGCCGTGCGGCTGGTCGGGCCAAGCACGCCGGCGACGAAGCGCGGCTTGGCGGGATTGGCGGCGGTGAATTCGTCGCACAGCTGGCGGGCCAGCGCGGCGCCCTTGACGTTCAGCTCATAGACGATGGGCTCGAGCTTGTAGTCGGCCTGCGACACGGCGGTCGAATTGAAGGTGCAGGTCTCGAGAATGTCGGCGCCGGCTTCAAGGTAGGCGCGGTGGATGCCGCCGATGACATCCGGTCGGGTCAGCACCAGCAGGTCGTTGTTGCCCTTGAGGTCGTGCGGGTGATCGGCAAAGCGCTCGCCACGATAATCGGCTTCCAGCAGGCCGTGACGCTGGATCATCGTGCCCATGGCGCCGTCGAGGACGAGCATCTTTTTAGCGAGCAGGGCGGAAAGTTCGGCGGTACGGTCGGGTTGCTGCATGATCACCTCGGCAATGCTTGAAGGTACCGGGCGCACCGCAAAATCAAACGGCGTCGCAAACCGGGACAGGGAAACTGGGGTTTGCGAGCGCCGTTGAACATTGCCGAGCCTGGCCCCGGAATTCATGCAAAAGCATGAAAAGGGTCGCAGCGCTCCTCGGCAGAACCCGTAGTTTACCGGTCGCCGTGCCGGCTGCCAAGTTAAGCGACTGATTTCGTGGAAAAGGTGGCGTTGAAGACACGCGCGCTGACCGCTCGCTATGCTTTCAGGGACGCCATGAATCGTTGTTCACTGCTGTCGCCGGACGCCACGGAGACGGCATTGCGTCCCTGGTTTTTCGATTCGTACATGGCTCGATCGGCCGATCTGCGCAGCACATCCAGAATTTCACCATGCAGCGGACACACGGCAATGCCGATGCTGCAATGGATATTGAGCGGCCCGATGGTGGTCTCAATGGTTTCGCCCACCGCGGCGAGAAGTTTTTCGCCGACACTGGCAGCATCCTGGGTCTTCTCGATATTCGCCAGCAACATGATGAATTCGTCACCCCCATGTCGCGCCACCGTATCGCAGGCGCGAAGCTCACGTGCCATGCGCTGGCTGCAGGCAATCAGGACCTGATCTCCAATTTCATGGCCGTAGCGGTCGTTGATCTCCTTGAAATGATCGAGATCAACCAGCAACAAGGCAAAGGGCGTGCTGTTCCGCTGCCAGGTTCGGTGTGCCTGCTCGAATCGGTCGGTGAATAGAAAGCGGTTGGGCAGGTCGGTCAATACATCGTGGGTTGCCAGGTATGCAGCTCTTTCATGCTCTTCGGCAGCGCGGTCCAGAGAGCGGTAGTGGCGAAGCGTGACCCACGGCACGACCAGAAGCGCGCCACCGAGCAGAATCAGCAGGGTCAGGGTTTCCGAATTCAGCAGGTCCTGCCAGCGCAATTGACGACTGAAGTTGATGATCGCTGGTTGCGACGGATTGTCGATTTTCAGACGCCGTGTGAGATTGGGCAAAAGCAGCTTGTCCAATGGCCCAGGTTCAGCGGCCTCCTGTTTGAACAGCAGACTGTCAAGAGTCGTGGCTGAAGAAAGTCGGGCTGAGAATGCAATATTCTGATGATCAATCAGTGTGGCGTGATTCGGTAGCAGCGCCTGCGTCTTGATGACCAGCAAGGCAATCATCGTGTTGCCGAAGAAGTTCAGTTCGGAAGAACCTGTCCGGGGGGCACGGTTCACTTCCTGGAGCAGGATATATGCGCTGCCCCCTTCGTAGAGGTCGAAGACCGGAGAAACGACCGGTCTGATGTTGTTGTGGGCAAGGGCCATGGTTTGCGACAGGTAGCCCACCGTTTCAAGGCGGACACCATAAATTGCCTCGGCATCGGGCAGGGAGGGATACATGAACAGAATCGGCCAGATGGCCGTCTTCGGAGACGCATCCTGAGTGGTACGCGCCGTGATGTCCGAGAACGCCTTGATGGCAAAATCCTTGCGCCAGCCATGGCGCAAGGATGTTTCAAGCCCATTTTGCTCGGACAAAGCGACCTTGCGAGCCACTTCTATCATGTAGATATGCGGGTAGGCAGATGCGGCAGAGGCTGCGTAGCGCATCGTCGAGTCGGTATCGCTGCGGTCTACGGCATGCAAAAAGGCAGAAAAGCCAGCCAGAACGGCCTCATTCGTATCCAGTTTTTGCTTGACCTCGCCTGCCATGAGCTGGACGTCTTCATCGAAATGCCCTTCCCAGCGACTGATCTGGGCGGATAGCAGCAGGTGGGCAGCGAAGGCAATGATGGTGAGCCATGCGGCCAGCAGGACGAGCAGGGTAGGGCGTAGCGGGTGCCGAACCATTTGTTGAATTCCTTATTTTCGCTAAATGTCTCACCTGCTTTGGGGGCTTGTAAATATGTAGAAAGTCATACCGCCGCTTGCGCTTGGCATGGGCCCGGCGTCGGTGCGCTCAGGCCGGCGGGGGCATGATTGTTGCCAATCGCGGTTATCATGTGGCCTGCGGTCTGCGTACCGCATTGATCGGGTGGCGCTTCGGCGCCTTGTAAGCTGCCGTGATATCCGCACGGTGGTGGTTGCTGAACAAATCGGAGTAACACCATGAGCCTTTCATTCCTGCGCCGCCTGGCGCTCAAGGGCGCGGTCGCCTGCGCCACCGTCGCTTCGTTTTCTGCTGTATCGCTGGCCGTTGCCGACGAAGCCATCCTCCGTGTGTCGGCCATCCCCGACGAAGCACCGACCGAACTGCAGCGCAAATTTGCGCCACTGGGCAAATACCTAGAAGCGCAGACCGGCATGAAGGTCGTGTTCACGCCGGTTTCCGATTACGCCGCCGTCGTTGAGTCACTGGCCACCAAAAAGATCGACCTCGCCTGGCTGGGCGGTTTTACCTTCGTCCAGGCCAGCATCCGCACCAACGGGACGGCCATCCCGATCGTCCAGCGTGCCGAAGATGCGCGATTTACCTCCAAATTCATTACCGCCGATCCCACCATCAAATCGGTGGCGGACCTCAAGGGCAAGACCTTCGCCTTCGGCGCACCGTCGTCGACGTCGGGCAGCCTGATGCCACGTTTCTTCCTGCAGCAGGCCGGCCTCAATCCGGAAAAGGATTTCAAGAACGTCGCCTACTCGGGGGCGCATGACGCCACGGTCGCTTTTGTTGCGGCCGGCAAGGCTGAAGCCGGTGTGCTGAATGCGTCGGTCTGGGAAAAAATGGTCGAAGCCAAGAAGGTCGACACCGACAAGGTCCGTGTCTTTTCCACCACGCCGCCGTATTTCGACTACAACTGGACCGTGCGCGGCGATCTTGATCCGGTCATCGTCAAGAAGCTGACCGAGGCGTTCCTCAAGCTCGATCCGAGCAATCCAGAACAGAAGGAAATCCTCAACCTGCAACGCGCCAGCAAGTTCGTGCCGACCAAAAAAGAGAACTACGACGGTATCGAAAAGGCAGCCCACGCGGCAGGCTTGTTGAAGTGAGCTTTGTGCTGAATGGCGTGGGGCTCATCCACGCCAACGGATTTGCCGCCCTCAAGGGGATTTCGCTGGCGGCGGCCCAAGGTGAGCGCATCGCGCTGATCGGCCCTTCTGGTGCCGGCAAGACATCGCTGTTGTCGGTGCTCGGCACCGCGTTGCGGCCCACTGCTGGCGCCGCCGAGATTTTGGATTTTGGCCAAAATTTCCCGTCGACCGCAGCAATGGCCGCCTTGCGCGCCCGCATCGGGTGCGTGCATCAATCGCCGCCGTTACCCGGCCGTCAGCGGGTGGTGACGGCCGTGCTGGCCGGGCGGCTTGGCCGTTGGCCACGCTGGAAGTCGCTGCTGTCGCTGATCTACCCGCTCGACATAAGCGGCGCGCGTGCGGCGCTCTACCGGGTCGATCTGGCCGACAAGTTGTTTGCCCGCTGCGACCAGCTTTCCGGCGGTCAGTTGCAGCGCGTCGGCATAGCCCGCGTGCTCTACCAGCAGCCGGACATGATCCTGGCGGACGAGCCGGTATCTGCCCTCGACCCCACGCTGGCGCTGGCCACCATCCGCCTGCTCATCGCCGAAGCCGAAGCGTCGGGCGCCACGTTGGTGGCCAGCCTGCATGCCGTCGACCTTGCCATCGGCAATTTCTCGCGCATCGTTGGCGTCAAGGCCGGGCGAATCGCCTTCGACCTCCCGGCCAGCGACATCACCGTGCCCTTGCTGCACGATCTGTACGCCAGTGAAGGCGAAGAATTGCCGGTGCAGGCGCACGAGCCGCACTTCCTGCCAGCAGGCGCCGCCTACGATGCGGCCACTCGCGCTGCATGCTGTTAGAAAGTGGATGGCATACTTGAAAGATTAGGTGCAGCGGGGAAGTCGCTTTGACACAAAAAACGTGCTGGATATGTGGTGCTCCCGCCTCAAGCAAAGAGCATCGGCTAAAAAAAGCAGATATTCAGAGGGCTTATGGACGTGGCCCTTATCGCGGAGATGAGAGTCCCGTACATTTTTTCTCCGGAAAGCAGACTGTTATTCAGGGGCCTGATTCAAAGACGCTGAAATACGATGCATTTTTGTGCCACCAATGTAATACGGCAACAACTCAGCCCTTCGACAAAGCATATGACCAGCTGATTTGTTGGATTTTCGCGCACGAGGATAAAGTTCTCCAATGCCGGCTTATTGATTTTGAAGAGGTTTATGGCGCCAACTTCGCTAGCCAGCAGACTGATCTCTATAAGTACTTTGCAAAAAGCTTTGGGTGTCGATTGATTGACGCGGGATGTGAGGTACCGAAAGACGTTGTAGAACTGTTTCCAGTTTCAAACTTTAGGACTGCACTCCGCATTACTTTTTCTGTAAATGAAGATGTTCTCCGCTTGATGCCGAAAAACTGGCGTGACGGATTTATTGGAAAAGGTCAGTTGTTGTATTACGCATCTCCGGATGCACCCGAAGTGCATACCGGTTACGCATGGGATGAGCATGTTTCATGGTTTACCATCCATTGTTGGTATGACGTACACCCATGGCCAAAATTGGGTGCTACATGGGTGGCTGATAGTCAATGTGTGTACCTTGGGAGCAATTTTCCACTTACGGATGATCAAAGATCTGAATATTCCAAATTAATGCCGGGTTCGCAAATGAACAGTCCAGAGAATGAATAGTTCTCGCCGCGACCCCGCCGCNCGTTCCCGCCTGATCGGTGCGCTGACCACGCTGGTCATCCTCTGGCCNCTGTTTCAGGCCGCNGAATTCAAGCCGGGCGTACTCTTCGATCCGGCCAACCTGAAGGTCATCGGCAATTTCCTGGCCGGCTTTCTGCCGCCGGAAACCGGTAGCGAGTTTCTCGGCTATCTGGGCAAGGCCACGCTGGAAACGCTGGCCATTGCTACCGCCGGCATGGCGCTGGCCTTTCTGATCGCCGTGCCGATGGGCTACCTGGCGAGTGGTGCAGGCCGCGAGACGCAAAGCCTGAACCCGGTGACGCGCAGCCTGCTGACCATCCTGCGCGGCATTCCCGAGCTGGTCTGGGCGCTGCTGTTTGTCCGCGTCTTCGGCCTTGGCCCGGCGGCCGGTGTGCTGGCGCTGGGCCTGACTTATGGCGGCATGCTGGCCAAGGTCTATGCCGAAATCCTCGAATCGGTCGATCCGGCGCCGGCCCGGGCGCTCCGCCATAGTGGTGCGAGCCGGCCGCTGGCCATTCTCTACGGGCTGCTGCCGCAAGCCTCGAAAGAGCTGGCCTCGTACACCGTCTACCGTTGGGAATGCGCGATTCGCGCTTCGGTCGTCATGGGCTTCGTCGGCGCCGGCGGTCTCGGCCAGCTCATGGATCAGGCCATGAAAATGCTCAACGGCGGCGAAGCGGCGACTATCCTGCTCACCTTCATGCTCCTCGTCTTTTCGGCCGACGGCCTGTCCGGCTGGCTGCGCCGCGCGCTGGATACCCCGCCGGCGAATCGCGCCTCGCCCTTTGGCTGGCGTAGCAGCGCGTTCGGCATGGCAACGGTCGTTGGCGTGATCGCCAGCTTCAGTTATTTGGAAATCGGCCTTAAATCCCTGTTGACCGTGGAAGCCGCCCGCAGCGTCGGCGAATTCATCACCGGCTTCTTCCCGCCCGATCTGTCGGCCGATTGGCTCGCCAAAGTGGGTACGGGCATCTGGGAAACGCTGGCCATCTCGATCGTTGGCACCCTGATCGCCGCCGGCGCCGGGCTGCTGCTCGCCCTGCCCAAATGGCGCGCCCCGTTCAGCTTTATCCTCAATACCCTGCGTTCAGTGCCGGAACTGGTTTGGGCGACGATCACCGCGCTGGCCGTCGGCCTCGGCCCCTTTGCCGGCGCGCTGGCGTTGGCCCTGCACACTGCCGGCGTGCTCGGCCGTCTCTACGCCGAAGCCCTCGACAACGCCCCGCCGGCCCCCGGCTGCGCCCTGAAACTGGCCGGCGCCCCCGGCAGCCTCGCTTTCCTTTACGGCACCTTGCCCGGCGCCGCGCCGCAACTCATCGCCTACACGCTCTACCGTTGGGAAATGAACATCCGCATGGCTGCCATCCTTGGCTTTGTCGGCGCTGGCGGGCTGGGCCAACTGCTCTATGTCGAACTCTCGCTGTTCCACCACGCCCAGGCGTCGACGGTGATCATCGCCATGTTGCTGCTGTCGATTGCGGTCGATCAGGCGAGCGCGTGGTTGCGGCGCCAGATGCGCTGAACCTCTCCATAAATTTCATTTTTGGCCGATTTTTCCGGTTGACCGTAGCAAACGGCCGGCCAGCGATTCATATGGCATCCTGACCGGCCGTGCCTTCCGCTATCATCGCCAGATTGCCCAAAGCGCCCAGCCGCCCATGACCGACAACCAGAACCCCGAGCAGCAAGCCCGCGACCGCATCGATGCCCAGTTGCGTGCTGCCGGCTGGGCGGTGCAGAAGAAAATCGACTTCTCCGCCGGCGCCGGGCAGGCCGTGCGCGAATGGCAAACCGACGCCGGCCCGGCCGACTACGTGCTGTTTGTCGACAAGAAGGCCATCGGCGTCATCGAAGCCAAGCGCGAATCCGAAGGTCAGCATCTCACCATGCACGAAACGCAGACCGCAGGCTACGCCGCCGCCAAACTCAAGTGGGTGAATAACAAGGAACCGCTGCCCTTCCTCTACGAAGCCACCGGCCTCATCACCCGCTTTACCGACGCCCGCGACCCCAAGCCGCGCTCGCGTGAAATCTTCAGCTTCCACCGCCCGGAAACCCTGCGCGATTGGTTGAATGAGGGCGACAGCCTGCGCGCCCGCCTCGCCGAATTGCCGCCGCTCAACCCGGAACACCAGCCGGCGAAAGAACTCCGCCTGCGCGATTGCCAGGAAACCGCAATCACCAATCTGGAACAATCCTTCCGCGAAGCCCGCCCGCGCGCCCTCATTCAAATGGCCACCGGCGCCGGCAAGACCTACACCGCCATCACCAGCATCTACCGCCTGCTCAAGCACGCCGACGCCAAGCGCGTGCTCTTCCTCGTCGACACCAAAAACCTCGGCGAGCAGGCCGAGCAGGAAATGATGGCCTACGTGCCCATCGACGATAACCGCAAATTCACCGAGCTTTATACGGTGCAGCGCCTGAAAAACAGCTTCGTCGACAAGGGCGCCGACGTCTGCATCTCCACCATCCAGCGCCTCTACTCGCTGCTGCAAGACAAGGAACTTGATGAAGCCGCCGAAGAAATCAACCCGGCCGAGCTGGTCCAGCCCAAAGCCCCGCCGCCCGTCGCCTACAACGCCAAAATCCCGCCCGAATTCTTCGACTTCATCTTCATCGACGAATGCCACCGCAGCATCTACAACCTCTGGCAGCAGGTGCTCGACTACTTCGACGCCAGCCTGATCGGCCTCACCGCCACGCCCGACAATCGCACCTACGGCTTCTTCAAGAAGAATGTGGTCAGCGACTACAGCCACGAAAAAGCCGTCGCCGATGGCGTCAATGTCGGCAACGAAATCTACCTGATCGACACCCGCATCACCCAGCAGGGCGCCGTCATCGCCGCCCAGCAGCAAGTCGAAAAGCGCGAACGCCTGACCCGCAAAAAGCGCTGGGAACAGCAGGACGAAGACGCCGCCTACACCGCCACCCAGCTCGACCGCGACATCGTCAATCCGGACCAGATCCGCACCGTCATCCGCGCCTTCCGCGACAACCTGCCGGCCATCTTCCCCGGCCGCGCCGAAGTGCCCAAGACGCTGATCTTCGCCAAAACCGACAGCCACGCCGACGACATCATCCAGACCGTGCGCGAGGAATTCGGCGAAGGCAACGCCTTCTGCAAGAAAGTCACCTACCGCGCCGCGCAGGACAAAAAGCTGGCCGACGGCAGCCTGCAGCCAGGCGAAGACCCCAAATCCATCCTCGCCCAGTTCCGCAACGAATACCACCCGCGCATCGCCGTCACCGTCGACATGATCGCCACCGGCACCGACGTCAAACCGCTCGAGTGCCTGCTCTTCATGCGCGATGTCAAAAGCCGCAACTACTTCGAGCAGATGAAAGGCCGCGGCACCCGCACGCTGGACATGGACGACCTGAAGAAAGTCACGCCCAGCGCCAAAAGCGCCAAGACACATTACGTCATCGTCGACGCCATCGGCGTCACCCATTCGCTGAAAACCGCCAGCCAGCCGCTCATCACCAAGCCCGGCGTGCCGCTCAAGGACTTGGCCATGGGCATCCTGATGGGCGCCACCGACACCGACAGCGTCTCCTCGCTGGCCGGCCGGCTCGCCCGCCTCAACAAGCAGCTCGACGCCGACGACCAGCGCCGCCTGCGCGAAGCGACCGGCGGGG
>JGI24770J26754_10003747_pt1 | contig 10102 bp, 12 predicted proteins | sample LakOneMetagenome_FD_26754 | JGI IMG/M metagenome (IMG submission 26754) | reverse complement strand
ATCTTGGCCTGCGTACATTTTTTAATATGCTGGGGCCGATGGTAAACCCTGCATCACCCCAATATCAATTGGTAGGTGTATATAATCTCGAAATGGCAAGGATATACAATTATATGCTGCAACAGGGCGATACCGCTTTTACAATTATTCATAGTTTAGATGGGTATGATGAAATATCTTTAACAGGGGATACAAAAATAATTACCAATGAAGGGGAGCGGATATTAAGTGCAGAAGCATTGGGTAAGCGTTCTGTATCGGCTTCAGATATTGCAGGAGGTTCAACGGTTGAGGAGGCTGCAAAGATATTTTTGAAGATAATAAAAGGAGAAGGCAGTTGGGCGCAAAATGCCGTGGTAATTGCTAATGCAGCAATGGGTTTGCATTGCACGGGTAAATATAAAGATTTTGATGCCTGTTATCAGCTTGCCGTAGAGAGCCTGGAAAGCGGCGCTGCATATAATAGCTTAAAAACGTTAATCGGGTGATACATGAATATTTTAACCCAGATAATACAATATAAAAGACAAGAGGTAGAGGTGAGGAAGATATTGGTGCCCGTAAGAGAACTGGTAAAAAGTTCTTTGTTCAAACGTGAGTGTTTATCATTAACGGCTTTTTTACTGGATCCGGCAAAAACAGGTATCATTGCTGAATTCAAGCGCAGATCACCTTCCAAAGGGTTCATCAATAAAGATGCGGATGTAAAGAAAATTACCGCTGTTTATACAAAATATGGAGCAAGTGGCTTATCTGTTCTTACCGACAATCATTTTTTTGGAGGCAATACGGCAGATCTTATTGAAGCCAGGACAAATAATATACCCATTCTGAGGAAAGATTTCATTGTTGATGAATACCAGCTGATGGTTTCGAAGGCAATGGGAGCCGATGTAATATTGCTGATCGCAGCCTGCTTATCAAAACAAAAGGTAAAAAGCCTGGCAGCTGTTGCGAAGGACCTGGGGCTTGAAGTGTTACTGGAGATCCATAATGAAAAAGAACTGGACCATATATGTGATGAAGTTGACATGGTTGGTATCAATAACCGTAACTTAAAGAATTTTACAGTTGATATTTACCGGTCGCTTGAATTAAGCACGTTCATCCCAAAGGATAAAATAAAAATTGCAGAGAGTGGAATAGATGATGTTGATACGATCAATGCATTCAGGGCTGCCGGGTATAAAGGCTTTTTAATAGGAGAACGTTTTATGAAAGAAAAAGATCCGGGAAAAGCTTTCAAAGACTTTGTATGCAACATGGGTACACAGCAATAAACAAACAGACCGATAAACCAGGAACAGGAAAACAATGATCAAGCAACCCAAAAACAAGAAGCATGAATATTAAAGTATGTGGTATCACAACCATGAAGCAACTGCAGCAATTAGACGGGCTGGATGTAGCTTTCGCAGGATTGATCTTTTACAAGAACTCACCCAGGTATGCAGGCGGTAAGATATCAAAAGAAGAATTAATTGACAGCGACCTTGACATAAAAAAAGTAGGCGTTTTTGTAAATGCTGAATTTGATGACATCATGGAGACCGTGGAAGACTATGGCCTGGATGTGGTGCAGCTCCATGGGGATGAAACACCCTATCTCTGCGAACAGGTGTCCAATGAAGTGGAAACCATCAAAGCATTCAGGATAGATGATAAGATCGATACACATATTGATTATATGCTCAAGGATTATGATGAAGTGTGCGATTATTATTTATTTGATTCTGCCGCAAAAAATGGTTTCGGCGGCACCGGTAAAAAATTCGATTGGAAACGGGTGGCTGACAGTAAAATTGAAAAACCATTTTTTTTGAGTGGTGGCATTGGCCCCGGGGATGCCATGCTGGTAAAAAAATTCAAACACCCGGATTATTATGCTGTTGATATCAACAGCCTTTTTGAAAAGGAACCTGGTGTAAAAGACATGTCATTGATATTGCAGTTCATTCATGGTTTGAAATAGGATGAAGTAAGTGACGACCTATGAGTTCAAAACATAAAATACAATTCACGCATCCCGATAAGCATGGATATTACGGGGAATTTGGCGGCGCATTCATTCCTGAAATGCTCTACCCGAATGTAGCGGAACTGCAGAAAAAATATAAGAAGATCACTTCATCGGGATCTTTCAAAAAAGAATTCGATCTTTTATTAAAAGATTTTGCCGGCCGGCCAACAGCCTTATTCTTTGCTGAAAAATTAAGCAGGCAATACAACACAAATATTTATCTCAAGCGGGAAGACCTATGCCATACAGGCGCACACAAGATCAATAATACCATCGGGCAGATCATTCTTGCACAGCACCTGGGTAAAACAAGGATCATTGCAGAAACAGGAGCGGGCCAGCATGGTGTGGCAACAGCAACCGTTTGTGCATTAAAAGGGCTGGAGTGCATTGTATACATGGGTGAAAAAGATATTGAGCGACAGGCGCCCAATGTTGCCAGGATGAAAATGCTAGGCGCAACAGTAATACCGGCAACCAGCGGCAGCCAGACATTGAAAGATGCAACCAATGAAGCTATCCGGGACTGGATCAATCACCCGCATGATACCCATTATATCATCGGCAGTGTTGTTGGTCCACACCCATACCCCGATATGGTGGCCCGTTTTCAATCTGTCATAAGTAAAGAGATAAAAAAACAATTAAAGCAAAAAACAGGAAATAGTTTACCAACACATGTGATCGCTTGTGTTGGGGGAGGAAGCAATGCAGCAGGTGCATTTTATCATTTCCTGGATGAACCAAAAGTAAAACTCATAGCCGTTGAAGCAGCAGGATGCGGAATACATTCAGGAAAGACGGCTGCAACCACCCAACTTGGAACGACCGGCATCCTGCACGGAAGTAAAAGTTTATTGATGCAGACAGCAGATGGACAGGTAACAGAACCACACAGTATTTCAGCAGGATTGGATTATCCCGGCATCGGGCCACTACATGCCAACTTATGTAAAACAAAGCGTGCAATGTTCATGTCTGCAACGGATGAAGAAGCTTTACAGGCAGGTTTCAGCCTTGCAAGATCAACAGGTATCATCCCCGCATTGGAAACCGCACATGCATTTGCTGTTTTAAAGGAGATCAAATTTAAAAAAGATGACAGGGTGGTTATTTGTTTAAGTGGACGGGGAGATAAGGATTTGGCTACTTATATGAAGCATTTGTAGACCTCACCCCAACCCCCGTCCGACCGTATCATCCGGGCGGGCCTCCCTGCAGGAGAGGGGCATAGAAATAAAGTATTTAATATTATTTTTTATGAAGGGATACAATGAAAATCTTCATGGAAATACTAAACCTTCGGTTTACGAAAATGCAAAAGGTCTTCGACAAGGTCAAACAAAAGCAGAAGATATCCTTTGGAAAAATTTGAGGAACAGGAAGCTGATGAATTTAAAATTCAGACGCCAGCATCCATTTGAGAATTTTGTCCTGGATTTTTATTGCCATGAGAAAAAATTATGCATTGAGGCCGATGGAAATATTCATAATGAGAAAGAAATTATAGAATATGATAATAACAGGACAAGAATTTTAAATGAAAATGGTATCAGTGTCTTACGTTTCAGCAATTATGACATCACGAATAATATCAATGCTGTTTTAAATAAAATAACTGAATATTTAAATAGATAATGAAAGAAACCATTCATGCAGGGACAATTCCCCTCTCCTCCAGGAGAGGGGCCAGGGGTGAGGTGATGAACAAACTCGACAAACTATTTAAAAACAATAATAAGAACCTGCTCAATATTTTTTGTACAGCAGGTTNTCCCCGTTTGGATAGTACAACAGAAGTGATCCTTTCTTTGCAAAAACATGGCGCTGATATGATCGAGATCGGTATGCCTTACAGCGATCCCATTGCAGATGGGCCGGTGATACAGCAAAGCAATATGATCGCCTTGCAAAATGGGATGAATATGGAATTGCTTTTTACACAATTGGGCAGTATCAAAGAAGTGGTGAACGTTCCATTGATCCTGATGGGATATTTAAATCCCGTGCTGCAATATGGCATGGAAAGATTTTGTGCAGATGCGGAAGCAGCAGGGGTTGATGCGGTCATACTGCCCGACCTGCCCATGTTTGAATTCGAACATCTTTATCAAAATATATTTGCACAACACAAGCTTCATTTTATTTTTTTGATCACACCTGGAACAGGTAATGACCGTATAAAAAAAGCAGATAAGCTCAGCAGCGGTTTTTTATATGCTGTATCTTCTTCCGCAACAACGGGAAACATGGGAGACAGTTCCCGGCAGGAAAAATATTTTAAGAAACTATCGGCCCTGGAATTAAAGAACCCGGTAATGATCGGTTTCGGGATCAGCGACCATAAAAGTTTCAGCAATGCATGCAAACACGCCTCGGGAGCAATTATCGGCAGTGCCTATATAAAAGCACTGGAGCACAGTGAGGCCATTGACAGGGATACGGAAATATTTATCCGTTCGATCAGGAAAGAAAATGAATAAAGCTTGTTAATAATAGGTTTGGGTGCAGAAAACTGGCGAAAGAATTTTAAATTGCAGTCTGAAAATTGAAATCGTATACATGAAAAAATATGTCCTCTTTTTGTTCTTAATGCCGTTGACCTTGTTGGCACAAAAATCAAAGGCACCTGTTAAAGCGAAACCTGTTGCAGATAAGAATGAAGTTGCCCTAACCAAACCCGTTAAACCCGCAGATGGTTTTTTGATCATGGGAACTGTAACCGGGTACCCGGATGGCACGATCGTTTCCATGCACAATGGCAATAACGGCGCCCAGGAACAAACCGGTCAGGTTGAAAAAAATAAATTTACATTTTCCGGGAAAGTGGATGTGCCCGATTTTAAAGTGATCGTTTTTAATGGCAAAGCTCCTTATATAACCTTGTTCCTCGATAACAGCCTTGTGAATATAAATGCCAGTGCAGATTCAGTGGCAAGTGCGGTGGTAAAAGGTTCTAAGTCGCATGATGAATTCATGGCGCTCGACAGGTCTATAAAACCATACGCACAATTCTTTGCACAGGAAGGAAGTGCTGATTCTGTTTCAAAGAAAAAAGTTGCTGGTATTTTGACCGCATTCGTAGAAAAAAATCCCAATGCTTATATATCGCCGCTGGCTGTGTACAGGTATTTTCAATTGACATCTGATATTGATGGGATGGAACAATTGTTTGGCAAAATAGCAACACCTGTGAAAGAGGGCCCTATCGGGAGATTCATTTCACAGCAGATAACTGAATTGAAGAATGCGCCTATTATTGGCAAAGTGCTGCCGGATTTTCAGCAGGCAGATTCCAGCGGAAAAATGATCAGCCTGAGTTCATTGAGGGGTAAATATGTGCTCGTGGATTTCTGGGCAAGCTGGTGTGGACCATGCCGCCAGGAAAATCCAAACGTTGTGGCAGCTTATAATAAATACAAGGATAAAAAATTCACCGTTTTGGGCGTATCATTTGATAAGGCAAAGCCGGCCTGGCTCAATGCGATCAATATGGATGGCCTCACCTGGACGCATGTGAGTGACCTGCAGGGCTGGTCGAATGCAGTAGGACAACAATTCAAGATAACCCAGATACCTCAAAATCTATTGGTGGATCCCAATGGGATATTGGTTGCAAGAAATTTGCGGGGAGATGCGTTGGATGCTAAGCTGGCGAGTTTGTTGGGGAATTAATAAGTGAATAGGTCAATAAGTGAATAGGTGAATAGGCCAATGGTCAATTGGTAAAGCCTGGGTTTATTTTTTAAGACTTTTTCTATCAGCCGTTTCCTGATTTTTTTAATTGCCGCTTGTATAATTGCACTGTATTTTCCAATCCCAAATAAATGGCATCGCAGATGAGTGCATGCCCGATCGAAACTTCCAGTAAGCCGGGAATGTTCTCAGAAAAATATGTAAGATTGTTAAGGTCAAGATCATGACCTGCATTTATTCCCAAGCCAAGTTCGTTTGCTTTTTTTGCTGCATTGATGTATGCAGAGATTGACGATTCCCGATTGCCATTCGCATATTCTTTCGCAAATGATTCGGTGTATAATTCTACCCGGTCGGTACCCGTAGCTTTTGCAGCAACGATCATTTCAATATCCGGGTCAACAAAAATGGAAACACGGATGCCTGCATTTTTAAAAACTGAAATGATCTCTTTTAAATAATCAGCATGTTCGATCGTATTCCATCCATGATTGCTGGTAAGTTGCCCCAAAGCNTCGGGAACAAGTGTAACCTGCGTGGGCTTGTTGGCTAAAACAAGCTCCACGAATTTTGCTTCGGTCGGGTTTCCTTCAATGTTGAATTCAGTTGTTATTATTTTCTTCAGGTCAAATACATCCTGGTACCTGATATGCCTTTCATCCGGNCGNGGGTGCACTGTAATGCCATCGGCGCCGAATCNTTCGATATCCTTTGCCGCTTTTACCAGGTCAGGATTATTGCCGCCACGTGAATTACGCAGGGTAGCCAATTTATTTATGTTCACGGAAAGTTTGGTCATCGTATCAACTTTGATACAAAGTTAACTGATATGCTTTTTATACATTTCATAACTCAATTCCCATCGCTTAACAGGCTGTTCAAAATTCAGGTAGCCNGGAATGGTTGTATATTCTTTCACGAATTGAAAGCCGGCCCTGGGNAATGTTCTATTGGGTGCAGGATTGAGTGCATAAGGTTCGCTGAATAATCTTTTCAGTTGAAGGTTTTCAAAAAAATAAGGGATGCTCATTTTAACGAGTGTTGTCCCGATCCCGCGTTTTCTTGATCTGCCATTCCAGAGGTGTAAATGCATGAAAGCTTCTTCACCAAATTTGATCGGCGTTACATTGCAATGGCCTATTTGAATGCCATTTTCTTCCCAGATAATTGCATACGATCTTTTTTCTTTGTAAGGGCAGTTCAATTGGGCAGAGAGCATTTCGATCCATTCATCATGGCCGGGGATCTTATTGAGGTCAACCCCCATACCGGCCAGGAATGCAGGATCTGCGTCCAGCCAATAACTGGCTATATGTTCAAGGTCTTTTTCCAAAAGTTCTCTTACTGATAAAATATTTTCCGCCATGCAAGATTATTTTCTCAGTAAAGTTAAAGATTCTGCCTGGCCGCTGCGGTTCATATCAAATACCAGGCTGTCTTTTGTAAGCTTCGTGATCTTTACCATTATTTCCTGTTGTTTGGCCGGGGTGGTAAACAGCATATCGTTCTCCACTTTATAAGTTCCTTCCTCTTTATTTTCCAGTAACTGAAGTGTATAATTTCCTTTGTCATCAAAACTAAAACGGGCAGTTTGTGCATCTATATTCTTTTCCTGGCCATCGACGGTCCACGCTGCCCCCACCCAGTTCCCGATGATCAGTTTATTGTTTACTGAATTGCTGCTGCAGGAGGCCAGTAATAAAAAGAAGGGGAGCGCTTTAAATAACCTGTTCATGTTTCTCATAAATTATTTTTTATGGGTTTAAATATTAGTCCTTTAGTTTTTAAAACCTGCCTGAGTTTGGGTATGCTGCCCGGCTTTCGCTCTCTTTCGCAGACTGGGCAAACAGGGCAGGAACTGCTTTTATAAAACTGCTGTCCTTCCGGGCAAATGCTCAATAGCTTTTTTGAAACGGGCATGTTATCTGTTTTGATCTAACCGCTGAACTTTGCCAAAGCTGGTTTACCAAATGTAATAGCCGCTTCGTTAAGGAAAATGTAAAGAATGCACTTTGNCAAANTTTTATTTTTTTGAGTGCAACCGTTTGTCAGAAAAATCAATCTAAAGAAGGGAAGCATATTTGGGAACTTCCTTAGGGAACAGGGCTTGTCATAGCATGCCTTGTTCCTTATTTATTTACCGATCCTTTCTTCTATCTGAAATTATATGGTGCAGGCTTACAGCTATCGAATTGAATATTCTAATAATTGTCATTGGGTTTATTTGAATGAGATCTTATTGGGTACTGTTGATAAAGGCTCAGGGAATACATGGCATGTGAATATTGAGATCAGCGGTGATAATTTTTTATTTACAAAATTTGGCGTCTTAAGATCTTCTTTTTATATCCAGGATATTAATTCAGGTGAATCTGTTGGTAATATTATGATGCCACTCTTTCCTATTTTTTTCCAGAAATTTAAATTCGTTCACAAGGGTGGCAAGAAACTGTATTGGGTTGGAAAGAATTTTTTTTCATTTCACTGGATGTGGAAGCTGAATAAAAATACCATCATTGAAACGGTTGAAGATATTGTAGTGGGAAACAAGACCGGTGTAATAACATTGTCATCCTATATCAATGAATCAAACCTGCTTATCATTACCGGCATATTTCTTTCGTTAAGGAGGAAAAGCAGGTTGTCATTCGGACTGTTCGATCTGCAAAACAGGCATCAAACCAAAGAAGCGATGGCAATAGGGGAGTGAATGTTCAGGCTACCTGGAAGAAGGGCGATACCGCTGTGTTTTATAGCCACGGGTTGGCTCTGCAAAAATATGGTCATCGATGGGATCCATACTTATTTTACTTACCGTGAATGAGATCGTACCCTTTGATTCCTCATGTTCATATCGCAAAACGATCCCGGGTAATCCTGCAAACATCGGCTCAACAAATTTATCAAGGCTCTTCAGGGCTGTGCTGTAATAAGCAACAACTTCTTTCCCGTCTTTTAAACTTATGATCGCTTTTTTACAATTGTACCCTGCTACGGAAATGGAATCATCCAAGAATGTGTAGGTGAGGCTGTCGTATTTTGCATTATAGAATTTCCAGTCGGAAGCCGTAAGCGAATATTTATATTTTTTTTCTCCTGATTCTTTTGTGATAAGCACTTTGCTCAATGCAGAATCTCTTTTAAAGAAATAGATGCTTTGTATCCGCATCAGTGATACAAGCCTTATCCTTACCCGGTCATTTTTGATCATTACTGTCTTTACCCCTCCGTTATAAGTTTCTTCTATGCCAGTGCCTGTTTTACCGGTATTGATATTGATGTCATACAACAATGTCATATTGCTGCCGGGGAATGCCGCCTGGTATCCATCGGTAGACTGCGCCTCAATCTTACCTGTGTAAGCATAAAAAGCGATCAGTAATATTGTCCTGTACAACGGGGTCATGTTAAACACTATTTTTTAAAAATGAATTCCGAAAGGTCTATGATATCCAACGGGTTTTTCCGGATGTTGTTATCAAAGTTAGCTTCATCTTTCTTTTTCCATTTAGCAAGCCTGGATTTTAATTTTTTAGCTTTNCTGCCCGGNTTATTTTTTCGGTTCAGTGCATACATTTGTTTCAGGAACTTAGCCATTTTATCAGAAACGTTCACGTAGGAATAATTATTCAGTGAGATCCTGTGGTCGTTTTCAATATCTGATAGAAAACCGGCGGCCTGGTCGTCATTGAAATTGACAAGTGTATACAGGAAATCGTTGTATAAGACCCTTGCCTTTACGTGTTGTGTAATATAATTGTTTGCCGAAAGCCCGTTATATTGGAATAGGTGGTTAGCAACGGCTTCTGCAGTGATATGCTTACCGGGAGGAAGATCTTTCTTGATAAGCGAAGGGGTTGTACTGTCAGTAATAGGGGCTTTTATCAACGGGGCTTCCTTCAGTGCAATATTTTCAACATGTGCAGGTGTAACCTTAACGGAGCTTGTGTAATATATAAAAATGATTATTCCACTGATAGCGGCGGCGGCAGCTATTTTGTACCATATAGAGAAGGCCCTTTTTTCTTTATATCCATCAACTGGTGCTTCTTTTAAACCGGTGATAGCTTCGCTTATTTTTTTAAAGTCAAAAGCGGGCGGGGTATTTTCGGGGTCGGTATAAGATTGAAGGCCGCTTAATATCTTTTCGTCTGTAAGTTGGATGATTTCAGGAGCTGGGGTTTCAGCAGGGTGAATAGGGTCGGCAGAAGCAGGGGTTCCGGCAACCTGCTTCCGTATTTTCTTCCAGATTTTTGTGAATAACCCCGCAGGGGGACTAACCACGAAGTCCTGGAGATCTTTTAATATCTTATTGGTACCGGCCATATGATTCTAAAATACTCTTTTGTAAAATTATTTTGGCTCTTGATAATTGAGACTTGCTGG
>JGI24770J26754_10003742_pt1 | contig 10109 bp, 9 predicted proteins | sample LakOneMetagenome_FD_26754 | JGI IMG/M metagenome (IMG submission 26754) | reverse complement strand
TGCGCACCACCGAGTTCACGTTGGCGACGTAGAGGTATTGCGGGTTGTCGTTCGAGGGCCAGAAGGCCATGCCGTAAGGGCGGTTCAAGCCGCCGGCGAAGGTTTCGACGCTGTCGGCGGATTGACCGTTCTTCGAGCGCAGCACCTTGATCTCGCCCTTGGCGGTGGCGGCCAGGAAGACGTCGCCGTTCGGCGCGCGCAGCGGCAGGCGCGGCTTGTCGGCATCCTGCGCGAACACGCTCACCGCAAAGCCCTTCGGCACGGTCGGCATGCTGCCGTTCGGACGCGCCTCGACGCGCGGGCCGTTGCCGGCGCTGCTGGTGGCGAAGGGCGGCGGCANNTCGCTNGCCTTGATGTGCCAGATGCGGCCGGGCTGGTTGTCGTCCCAGCTGCCGCGGCGCTCCGCTGCGGTCCTGGCGGCCGCGGGCGCGTTTGCCGCCACCGCAGGCCCCTGCAGGCCGGCGAGGTAGTCGATCAGGGCGGCGCGCGCCTTCTTGTCCGAGATCCCGACCGGCATCGTGGTGCCGGGGACGTTCTTGGCCGGGTCGGCCAGGAACACGTCGAGCTCCGGGCGGGTCCAGGTCTTGCCGGCGGCGCCGGCCTTGTTCAGGGCAGCCGAGTAGTTATAGCCCGGGACCGCTGCCGCCTTGCGGCCGACGACGGCGAACAGGCCGGGGCCGGCGCGCGAGGACAGCTTGTTGTCGACGCTGTGGCAGCTGGCGCAGTTGTTCTGGAAGGTGGTCTGGCCCGCGGTCTGGGGCGCGGCGTGGGCAGCGGGCGTCGCTGCCAGGCTGGCGAGCAGCGCGGCATGCGCGACATGCAGCGTCAGGGACTTGGCTTGCAAGGGGTTCTCCTGGTGGACGGATTCATCGATAGCTCGCCATCATAGGGTAAATCGGCGTCAGCGTGCGTCCCTTGCGAAGGGATCCGGGGGCGTGGGACGCGTCATCCAGCGCAGCAGCGGGCCGTGCGGCTCGTAACGCAGGCTGCCGAACTGGCGGAACAGCGCTTCGACCTGCCCTTTGGATGCGGTGTTGAAGTCGAGCGCAGGCACCTCCTCTCCCGCCGCATTGGTGACCATGCCCCAGGTGCCCTCGCCGTGGCCGCCCTTGTTGCTCACGTACTTATAGGACCAGGCAGTGGCGGCCCAGCCCAGGCGCGCATAGGTGTCGAAGCTGGCGCGCGCCACTTGCCCGCCCAGTTCCTGCCCCATGCTTGCCCAGGGCTGGATCTCGCCCAGGTAGAAGGGCGTGTCGAGTTCGCGGATGCGGCGGTCCCAGCCGCAGACGCCGCCCTTGCCATCGGGCTCGCAACGCAGCCACTCGCGATGCACTTCGCGGCCGGCGGTCTTCCAGCCGAAGTGGCCGGGATAAGGATGCATCTCGAAGGCGACGTTCTTCATGCCGCGCGCTTTCGGGTCGCCGTAGGCCCGGATGTCGTCCTTGGCGTGGCCCGGCAGGATGACGACGTGGTTCGGGTCCATCGCGCGCACGGCCTTGTACAGGGTCTCGACGACGACGGCCATGTTGGCCGAATCCGTGCCCCAGGGTTCGTTCAGCAGGCTGTAGCCGGCCACCGATGGCCTGTCCTTGTAGCGGCTCGCCACCTGCTGCCACAGCCACACGGTGCGCTGCTGGTAGTCGGGCACGCTCCAGTACCGGTTGCGGCCGGCGCAGCCGCTGTGGTGTTCCCAGCCCTGGCNGCCGGCGGCGCCGTGCAGGTCGAGGATGACGTANATGCCGCGCCGTTCGGCTTCGATAATGGCCTGGTCGAGGTAGCGCCAGGCATCGGGACGCAGCNTGCCAGGGTTCTTCTCGTCCTCCACGACCGTGTGGATGAAGGGCACGCGCACCAGGTTCACNCCGAAGGANGCCAGCAGGTCCCAGTCCTTCGAGGTCATCCAGTTGTCGCGGAAGAGCNNCATGAGGCGCTCGCGTTCGGAATAGCCGAAACGGCGGTCCAGCACCGCCTCCAGCTTGCACTGGTCGTCGATGCCGTGCTTGCCCTGCCCCATCATCCAGAACTCGTTGACCAGCCAGTTGCCGAGGTTGGCCCCCTTCAGGNCGATGGGCTGGCCCTCGCCCGTCACCCAGCGCGGGCCCTCGGCGCGCACCATCTGGCTGGCGTCCACGATCGGCGCCGCGGCCTGGGCCNCCGCGAGCGTGACGCTGCCCAGTACTGCCATCAGGAAGGCCCCTGCCCTGCTGCCCGCGGTGCCCTTGCCGCTCCCGGTCTGCATATCGNNTCCTCCTTGTCGCGGCAACNCTGGAAACGTTGCCATTCAGGTAGGGAGGACTATAGCATCCTGCCGGACCGGGCCGGCGGAAACACAGGCCGTGTGTGTTACTGCGCTACCTTGATCACCAGCTTGCCGAAGTTCCGTCCCTCCAGCAGGTCGATGAAGGCGGCGGGCGCCTGCTCCAGGCCGTTGACGATGTCTTCCCGGTAGCGCAGGCGGCCATCCTCGATCCACTGCCCCGCCTCGCGCAGGAAGGCGGGCCGCAGGGCTGCGAATTCGCGCTGGATGAAGCCGCGGATGGTCAGGCTCTTCTTGAGCACGTCGCGCATGACGAGCGCCAGCTTGTCCGGGCCCGGTTCCGCCTGCGGCAACGCGTTGTACTGGGAGATCAGGCCGCAAACGGGAACGCGGGCGAAGTCGTTCAGCAGCGGGAACACGGCATCGAACACCTTGCCGCCGACGTTCTCGAAATAGACGTCGATCCCCTTGGGACAGGCATCGGCCAGTTGCTGCGCGAAGTCGGGCGCACGGTGGTCGATCACGGCGTCGAAGCCGAGTTCGTCGCGCACGAAAGCGCATTTGTCCGCGCCACCCGCGATGCCCACCGCGCTGGCGCCATGGATGCGTGCGATCTGCCCGACCGCCGAGCCGACCGCGCCGCTCGCGGCGGCCACCACGACGGTTTCGCCGGGCCTGGGTTGGCCGATCTGCAGCAGGCCGGCCCAGGCGGTGAAACCGGGCATGCCCAGCACGCCGAGCGCGGTGCTGATAGGCGCGAGCGTGGGGTCGAGCTTGCGCAGGTTCTCGCCATCGGACAGGGCGTAGCGCTGCCAGCCCGAGTGCGACAGGACGATGTCGCCGGGAGCGTAATCCGGGTGCTTCGATGCGACGACGCGCGCGACGGTGCCGCCTTCCATGACGGCGCCGATGTCCACCGGCTTGGCGTAGGACTTCGCATCGTCCATGCGGCCGCGCATATAGGGATCGAGCGAGAGGTAGAGGATTTCGAGCAGCAGCTGGCCATTTTGCGGCTCCGGCACGGGCTTGTTCACGATCCGGAAGTTCTCCGGCGTGGGCATGCCGGAAGGGCGCGAGGCGAGCAGGATCTGCTGGTTGAATGAGGCGGGCATGGTGCGGTCCTTTCTGTCGGATCAACGAGGACCAACCATGCTACGCCGCTTCACCGCTTTTTGCCGGAGCCCCCTGGATTGCCAGGTAGCCCTGGAATCCGCGCGCCGCGTCATGGGGTTGCGCCATTGTGTACACGAACAGCCTGGGCGACGCCGTCGTCCTTGCTCGAGCTTACCGACACTTCGCCTTTGTGTGCTACCACGATCTGCTTGACGACATACAGGCCCAGTCCCAGGTTCTCGGTACCGGATGCGACACGTTCGCTTGCAGGGCGGATGGCGAAGCGCTTCACGGAATCAAACAGGGTACGCAGCTTGGCAGACGGAATGAGCTCGGCTTCGTTCTCTACTTCGTCGCTCACTTCAGCCGGAACACCGCGCAGCGGAATCCTGGGCGGCTGAAGTGGATTGCGCGTCTCAGGCGCGGCGCATGCGCTCGCTGACATCCAGTCCGACGCCCCGGTAGCCGGCAAACGCGCTGCTGGCGTCGAACATCGGTTCGCCACTGACCTGGAGGACCTGGATGCGACCGTCCGGCAAGGTGCGCCTATAGATGAAGTCGAGGAAGGGTTGCCGGTTTGCGATCCTGGCGTCGAGTGTCGCCCGCTCCTGGACGTTCCAGCCGGCCGCTGCCAGTTCTTCAGGCGTTGCGCCGTGGCTGATGCCGAGCATTTCTGCCACTGGACCCGAAAACTGCGTCAGCGTTCCGCTGGCGTCCTGTTCCCAGTACCAGTCCGACGATAGTTCCGTAAAGCGCTGGAAACGCGCTTCGCTGCGGCGCAATTCGGCGGTGCGCTCAAACACGGTCTGCTCGAGCAGGCGGTTGTGATCGGCCAGCCTGGAGTACAGCAGGCGCACTTCGAGCATATTGTGGATCCGGGTCTGCACTTCGATGAAATCAAAGGGCTTGCTGACAAAGTCCTTCGCCCCCGCCTTCAGCGCGCGCAGCTTGTGCGCCGGCTGGGCGGTGATGACCAGCACTGGCAGATAGCTGCCCGGTTCGATCTTCTTGAGCGCGTCCAGCACCTCGAAGCCATCCATCTCGGGCATCTGCAGGTCGAGCAGGATCAGGTCGAAGCGCTGCCGCGCGTGCAGGTCGCGGACTGCGCGCGGATCCTGGGTAGTCGTGATGTTCTGGTAGCCCTCGTTGCGCAACATGTGCTCGAGCAGCATGACGTTCGCTTCCTGGTCGTCCACGATCAGGATGCTTGCGCTCAGGATGTCGGTGGCTTCAAGCATGGAAGATCCTCTGGAGAATGGTTGACATGTTATTGGGTCTGTTCGACAGGCGGCAGTGCGTGGCCGCTGGCGGCGTGTACCAGGGCAAGGTCGAGCGCAGTCATGAACTCATGCACGCGGATCGGCTTGGTAAGGTAACGGAAGAAGCCTGCATCCAGGCCCTTTTCGATGTCACGCGGAACGGCATTCGCGGACAGCGCCAGCACCGGGATATGCGCTGTCACCGGATCGTCGCGCAAGCGCTTGAGCGCTCCATAACCGCTGATGCCGGGCAGGTTGATGTCCATCAGGATGACGTCGGGCAGGTAGGCGCAGGCCAGTTCGATGCCGAGATAGGCGTCGATTGCCGTTAGCAATTTTAAATCCCCGCGGCGGGCGATCAACTGTTCGACCAGCGCGAGATTGGCCGGGTTGTCCTCGACGTACAGCAGGGTCGGCAGGTCAGCCGCGTCCTGCGCCGCAATGTGGCGCCGTTCCAGCGCGTCCTCGTCGATGTTGTCGAGTGCCAGGCTTGGCGGCGTGGATGCCGCGAATTCGACCCAGAACACCGTCCCGCTGCCGACGACGCTGTCGACACCGATCTGCCCACCCATCAGTTCGACCAGCTGCCTTGTCACCACCAGCCCGATACCGGTGCCTTCTTCGGCACTATCGTGCTGGCCGAGGCGGTTGAACGGCTGGAACAGCTGCGCAAGCTGATCCGGCGACAGGCCGGCGCCGGTGTCGGTGACGCTGATCCGGACGCGGTCCTCGCCGCTGCCGGCACACTCGACAACGACGTTGCCGCCAATCCTGTTGTACTTGATCGCATTCGACAGCAGGTTGATCATGACCTGTTTGATCCGGGTCCGGTCGGCGTGCACATAAAAGACGTTGCCGGGCGCCGGGAAGCGCATCGCAATGCCACGCTTGCTCGCCTGCGGTTCGATCATTCCCTTGCAGTCCTGCAGCACATCGTTGACCGACATCGATTCCTGCGACATTGTGACCTTGCCCGCCTCGATCATGGAAAGGTCGAGGATCTCGTTGATCAGGCGGAGCAAGTACCAGCCACCCTTGAGGATCTGGTCGATTGAACGCTGCTGGCGCGGCTCCGGTGGCGGAACTTCCGATTCCATCAGTTGGGCAAAGCCGAGCACGGCATTCAATGGGGTGCGCAGTTCGTGGCTCATGCTCGACAAAAACTCCGACTTCGCCAGATTGGCCTTGTCGGCTGCTTCCCTGGCGGCGCCGAGTTCGACGTTGGTTTCCTGCAGCGCTCGTTCGAAGCGCTTGCGCTCGGTGACGTCGCGCGCCGCGGCGAAGACGCCCTGCAGGGTGCCGTCGCGGTCGTGGAAGGTCGTCACGTTGAACGAAACCACGGTCTGCTCTCCGTCGCGCGCGAGCGCCGTCAGCTCATAGTTGGTCAGCCGGCCTTCCTGCAGGACACGGCTGATCGCCTCGTCGGCACGCTGCGGCTCGGTGAAACAGCTCCTGAATGGCGCACCGATCAGCTCGTCGCGGGTACGGCCGGTCAGCATCTCGGTTTGCTTGTTGACGTCGCTGATCATGCCGCGCGTGTCGGTGGTGATCAAGGGATCGATGTTGGATTCGATCAACGAGCGCGTATAGAACTGCTGGTCGCGCAGCCGCTGGTCGAGCAGGGACTGGGCGGCGTCCGCCTTCTTGCGGGCAGTGTTGTCGGTGCCGATCAGCAGGAAGCCGATCACCGCGTTGTCGGCGCTGCGCAGGGCAGTCACCGACACGAGGGCGGGAAAGCGCGTCTGGTCGGCACGGATATAGGTCAGCTCGTAGATGTCCTCGATGCCGCGCAGCGCCTTGTAGACCAGTGCCTCGAAGCCCGGGCTGATGCTGGCGCCGAATTCGCTGCTGAGCGAGGCCGCGCGCTCGACCAGTTCCTGAGCGTCAGAAATGTTGGCGGGAGTCAGCCTGTCGATCACGTCGTCCGGGGCATAGCCCAGCATGCGCTGGGCGCCGACGTTGAAGATCTGGATCACCCCCTCGGCGTCGGTCGCGATGCTCGAGAAGTTGACACTATTAAAAATCGCGTCCTGCAGCGCCCCGGTTTTCAGCAGGGGTGCGGACAGCGTCTTCACCTCCAGCGCAATGCGCCGGCCGAACTGCCGCCGCGCGAGCCACAGCAGGCCGGCCAGGAAGCACGACAGCACGCACAGGCTGGCGCCGATGCGGGTCGTGGCCACCGCTCCCCCAGCGGCCTGGAACGCGAATGCGCTGACCCCGAGCAGAACGGCCAGCGTGGCGGCGAAACCGGCCGCAATCAGGCGCTCAAGGGAAAATTGTCTACTAGTTTGCATGGCGCCATTGAATGTCCGCTGACCGATCGGTCTGGAATGTGGTGGCAGGCCGCCGCCCTCAGGCGACACGGCGCGCGGGGGCGGCGCCCTGGCGTTGCCGCACATCGGACAGTAGGCGGGCGAATTCCTTCTTGACCACGCCGTAGCACTCGCATACCTGCTGCTCCAGGCCGGCCCGGTCGAGCACGGTGATGTGGCCACGCCGGCAGCTGATATAGCCATGCACCTGCAAGCGGCCGGCGGCTTCGGTGACGCCTTCGCGCCGCACGCCCAGCATGTTGGAAATCAGTTCCTGCGTCATCGTGAGTTCGCCCGCCCCGAGGCGGTCGAGCGTGAGCAGCAACCAGCGGCACAGTTGCTGCTCGACGGTATGGTGGCGGTTGCAGACCGCCGTTTGCGACATATGGGTGAGCAAGGCTTGCGTGTAACGCAAGAGCAGGCGCATCACCGGACCCGCGCGGTTGAATTCTTCCATCAGGATCCGCACCGGCAGGCGATACCCGAAGCCGCCGGTCTGGACCACGGCACGGCTCGGCGTGGTGCTCCCGCCCATGAACAGTGCCACCCCCAGGACCCCTTCGTTACCGACGCCCGCGATTTCCGATGAGCCGCCGTTCTCGAGCAGATAATGGATCGAAATGATGGCGCTGGTTGGAAAATAGACGTAGTCGAGCTTCCCGCCGGATTCGGACAGCACATCGCCCAAAAGCAAGCGGACAGACTCGAGATGGGGGGACAGGCGGTCGAACTCGGCGTCGAGCAAGGCGGCAAGGAGGTGATTCTGGTTAGGGTCTTGCATGGCCGCGTGCAGCGTGTTCCTGGGTGAGGGAGCATGGAGGGACGCCGCAGGGTAGCACGCGCCAGCCATAACACCTATACAAATGTGAATTAGAAATTTCCTCAGTCTGTGCGCGGTACCGAACAGTACGACAGCGTGCCAGCAGCGATAGTTCGGCTGCAGGAGTCGCTGCAATGACGCGCCTCCAGCTTTTCCTGCTCTGCATGAGCCTCATGCGTCGAAGTGCGGAAAAGCCCAAAGAAAGCAGCTATGCACACCGTCCCCGCCAACAGCACCATCAGCGCGACCCGCGCTTTCTGTTCATTCCACTGGCCCAGCCCGTTTTCCTCGCCCTCAGTGGTACTGGCGACCTCGAGCGTCGTGGCCCTGGTCTGGGCCTTCCAGCAGCATGGCTGGTCTTATTGCATTCCTTGCGTCTTTTTTATTGCAAGGAAAATCGCCGGACTCCGTTTCTTGAATACGTCGGGCTGTGTGCGCTAAGCCACAGATGGCCGCAAGCAGATAGCGGATAACGCTGCACCGACGGAAATTGTTTCCTCTATTTACCTCACCAGAAAGAAATCACCATGAACCTGCCACTTGCCAGTGTTTCAAAAAACCGCACCCATCCTATGCTGATCGCTGCCAGCACGGCCGTCGTGCTGCTTTGCCTGACCGGAACCGCAGCCGTGCTGGGCTGGATCCCGATGTCGAATGGGGCCAGCCGGAATGCCGACGGCGCGGTCACGATGCTGAGTGCTGCCCCAGCGGCCGATAAGGTGCAGGCTCAGCGTGCGCCCTCCCCCATCGTGCATCGCGCACCGCGCGCCGAGCCGGTGCGCCGGGCGCCGGCCCTCGCTTGCCAGAACTGCGGCGTCGTGGAATCGGTCCGCACCATCAGCACCCGCGGCGACGGAAGCGGGCTCGGTGCCGCGGGTGGCGCCGTGGTGGGCGGCCTGTTAGGCAACCAGGTTGGTGGCGGTCACGGCAAGGAAGCGATGACCGTGGTCGGCGCCATCGGGGGCGCCTTCGCCGGCAACCAGATCGAGAAGCACGCGAAGTCGACGCGCAGCTATGAAACCACGGTGCGTATGGATAATGGATCGAGCCGGACAGTGGCACAGGCCAACCAGCCCGCATGGCAGGGAGGCGATCACGTCAAGATCGTCGGTGGCGTGGTGCGGATGAACGGCTGAAGCAGGGCCTGGCCGGTCATGCAACACCAGAAAATCGGGATCTTGGCGGGCGCAATGCATCACCAGGAATAGCTGCTACCATGGCTTGTCCCACCTGCGCAGGCACGACACGCCATGCTGCGCTGAGCCTGCATGATCAACAATGAACCGATGATGGGATGTATATATGAGTAAGAACCAGGACGCGAAGAAATCCACCAAAAAAGAACCGGCGAAGACCGCCAAGGAAAAAAAGGAAGCGAAGAAGGTCAAGAAAGAAGAAAAGAAGCGCCAGCAGTAAGTGCCGCTTTTCAGATGGTGAGCATGCCGCGAAAGCCCCTGGCAGCGTAATAGGATTCAGCGCCGTTGTGGTACACGAACACCCTGCCGTAACGGCGGTCGCAGAACAGCGCGCCGCCCAGCTTGCGGACCTCCGGTGGTGTGGCGATCCAGCTGGAGGTCTTGCGATCGAATTCGCCCAGCAGCTGCAAGGCGCGGTACTGCGCTTCCGTCAGCAGGGCAATGCCCATCGCGGCGGCCATCTGTTCGGCACTGCTCTTCGGTTTGTTCTCCCTGCGTGCTTCCAGCGCGGCGCGGTCGTAGCAGATACTGCGGCGGCCAAGCGGTGTTTCGGGAGAACAGTCGCAAAAGACGATGCTGCCGCTCGCCTCCCCAATGCCGACCACATCCGGCTCGCCGCCGGTCGCTTCCATTTCTGACAACGAGCGCAGGGCATCGGGATTGCGCTCGATCCTTGCCTCTACCTCGGACCATGCCAGTCCCGGATGGCGATGCATGTTCTTGTCGAAGCGGGCTCCTAATGTCGGGAGCAGTCGGTCGGTTTGTTCCGGGCTCATGGCTAGATCTCCTTTCATGGTGGCTTGGCGGGTGCGAACGCAAAGGTAGCACAGCCGTGTCCATGATGAATAAACCCGGCTGCCATTGCTGGCAGCCGGGCTTCGGCACGTCCCACGAACGCGGCTGGATTTAATCCCAGCTCAGCGCACCACCGGTCTGGTACTCGGTCACGCGGGTCTCGAAGAAGTTACGCTCCTTCTTCAGGTCGATCATCTCGCTCATCCACGGGAACGGATTCTCTTCGTTCGGGAACAGCTGGTCCAGGCCGATCTGCACGGCGCGGCGGTTGGCGATGAAGCGCAGGTAGCCCTTGAACATCGGGGCGTTCAGGCCCAGCACGCCGCGCGGCATGGTGTCTTCGGCGTAGCGGTACTC
>JGI24770J26754_10003737_pt1 | contig 10116 bp, 10 predicted proteins | sample LakOneMetagenome_FD_26754 | JGI IMG/M metagenome (IMG submission 26754) | reverse complement strand
TACACTCGTTTACGTTCACCCCGGCTACGTCGGCTCGCCGTCTCGTCGAGCACTGGCTCGATACCGGGCGTCTTCCGATGCGACACCGCGGGAAGGTGATCGACGAACAATTGTCAGGCGTGCCGGTCGGCGACGAACTCAGCGACTATGTCGACCTTAACGACAGCCTCGACGGGAAGACCATCATCCGCTGCAGCGATCTGATTCGATTGATGCTGGCCGAGCGAATGACAGTACCCAATTTCCTATTGGCCGATGGATCTGTTATGCCGCTAAAAGCGGACGATGCAGAGTATAAGCGCGCTTGGGAACTATGGAGCGAGCGTGATACCTGGGCGAGCATGCAGCATCAAAACGATCCAGATAAGTTTGAAAAAATCAGAGCCAATCTAGCGCGCATAGATATGGAGCTGAAAAAGCTCTCGTTGCCTGAGGATGCTGTGAATGAAGCGGCGCCGGTTAAGGGGAGGAGCTTGACGAAAGAGGAGGTAATGCGCGCATTCGGGAACATCGTCACGAAAGATACAACTCTTCAAGCCGCCCTAGAGAATGGGCGCGCTTGGGTTCTTCCTGCTCGAGTGGAAAAAGGTGATCGAGGACGCGGTCGCCCATCGTCAAAGTGGGACCCGGTACTACTTGCTGTTGCCCTTCACGAAAAGAGAATGGCCACGAAAACTAGATTGAATCATGCATTTTTTCAACATTCATTTCTGAGCCCGTGGCGCGAAGAATGGCATGAGCAATCTGAGGGTCTGCATCTCTAAATACCGTGCCCTAATACCGTTCAAATACCCGACGCAGCACAGTCCGCCCTAGCGCAGCTCCGCATTTAAATACCCGGCCCCTTCAACCGAAGGCCCGGGTAATTTTTACTGAATCATCTTCAACACGCAGTGATGCGAAAGGATGATTCAAAATGCAATCAGTCTCAAAGTTCCCGCCGCTTGAACACGAAACACGTAGCCATGTAGAGACCGCGTGCGCTTCGTTCTACCTGACTCGTAAACCGCAAACGCTTCGCGCTTGGGCTTGCCTCGAAAATGGCCCTATTCGGCCAGCTCGCGTCAACGGCCGCCTGGCTTGGCCGGTCGCGGAAATCAAACGTCTCCTAAGCGGAGGCGCCAATGTCTAAACGTTCAAATGAAAACGCCTCCACGGAGGGAGGCGCTCATGTCAACCAGGCTGGCGGGCCTGAGGCGACGGGGCAGAAAAAAGCATTTGTTTGCGGTGCTAATCATATCAGCAAATTCGTTTGCGAGATTGAATCTGTTGGCCTCCAACTGCGCAGTGCCTCTGGGTATACCCAGCTCGAAACCCTGCCAAAGGTCCTTGAGTACCTGGGCTCACGTGGTGCTAATACGTATGAGCTCGTTGCTTTGGGCTATCTGCGTGCAGCCACCCGCATTCAAGACTTGGAAGATCGATACGCAATCGCTTCTCTCCGAGAGGATGTCATTGGCCCGGATGGCCTGTTGCATAAGCGTGTTGCGCGATATGTGCTGCTCGGCCAGCGCAAGGATTTGGTGCGCCCACAGGGCCAGCTTGAACTGGAGGCGGCATGAATACGCCACTCCTCGCAGTGAAGAACTGGGACGCCTTCCAGCATTACGGCAAACGTAACCCACCGTGGATCAAGCTCCACAGGGCCATCCTCGACGACTACGCGTTTTGCTCGTTGCCGGACGTGTCGAAGGCTCACCTGATGACCCTCTGGCTGTATGCAAGCCAGAACAACGGCACTATTCCGCACGACGTCCCATTTCTTGAGCGGAAGCTGTCGATCGCTAATTTGGACATTGAAGTTTTAGTCCAGCACGGCTTTCTGATCCCTAACGGAGCCGCTAGCGTCAAGCTTGCAAAAGGATAGCGCATGGACAACAACCAAACCGCTAGCATCGTGCTAGCACCGCGCTATCCATTGACGCGCACCTCAGAAGAGTGCGCTAGCAGCTTACTTGCAACTCAGAAGAGAAGAGAAGAGATAAAGGCCCCAAACCCGCCCGGCCAAGGTGGCATGGGTTCTGGCGCCCTGACCCTCCGGCCTTACCAGTCCCTCGCAGTCCAAAACCTGCGCCGCGCCCTGGCTAGGGGAGTGGTTCGGGAGATGCTGTGCAGCCCGACAGGCTCTGGGAAGACCGAGATCGGCATGGCCATCGTGCGCGGCGCCCGATCGAAGCACAAGCGCGTGATCTTCCTGTGCAACCGCGTCCACCTGGTCGAGCAGACCGCGCGCCGATTCAAGAAGGCAGGCATCGACCATGGCGTGATCCAGGGCGAGAACACTACCCGCGTCTACGAGAGCGTGCTGGTGGGCAGCATCCAGACCATCGCCCGGCGCGGCATGCCAGAGGTCGACCTGATCATCATCGACGAGGCGCACACGGTTGCCGGCTCGAAGGAATACCGGGCCGTTATCGCCGCGGCGAAAGGCGTGCCGGTGATCGGCCTGTCGGCCACGCCGTACGCGCGCGGGCTGGGCAAGCACTACGACGAGCTGGGCGGCCCGCTCTTTCAGCACATGACGGTGGCGGCGACGATCCCGGCGCTGATCGAGGCCGGCTACCTGGTCGACTGCGATGTGTATGCGCCGAGCGAGCCGGATATGACCGGCATCAAGCAGGCGCGCAACGCCTTCGGCGACATGGACTACACCGATGCCGACGTCGGCCGCGCCGCCAACAAGCCGGAGCTGGTGGGCGACATCGTCACGCACTGGCTGCGCCTGGCGCGCGACACGCCGACGGTCTGCTTCGCGGCGAACATCGCGCACAGCAAGCACATCGTCGAGCGCTTCCACGCCGCCGGCGTCAGCGCCGAGCACATCGACTGCTACACCGACGAGGAGGAGCGGCGCGCGATCCTAGCCCGCGTCGAGACCGGCGAGACGATGGTGATCTCGAACGTGGGCATCCTCGCCGAGGGCTGGGACTTCCCGGCATGCCGTTCGCTGATCCTGGCGCGGCCGACGCGCTCGCTCATCCGCTACATCCAGATGGCCGGGCGGGTCTTGCGTCCACACGCCAGCAAGGAGCGGGCGCTGATCCTGGACCACTCCGGCTCGGTGACGCGGCTCGGGTTCCCAACGGAGGAGTTCCCGCTTGAGCTCGACGACGGCACGCCGAGGGATGCCAAGGCCGGGCAGGAGGAGCGGGAGAAGCCGTTGCCGAAGGCATGCACGAGCTGCGCCTACGTCAAGCCTGCTGGCGTGCACAAGTGCCCTGTGTGCGGCTTCGCGCCCGAGCGCCGCGCCGATGTCGATGTGCGCGCAGGCGACCTGGTGCCGATCACGAAGAAGCCCAAGGCGCCGAAGCTGGAGAAGCAGGACGTCTACTCGCAACTGCTGCTGGTGGCGTCGAACAAAGGCCACAAGATGGGATGGGTGTCCCACAAGTACCGGGAGTATTTCGGCGTTTGGCCGCGCGGCGTGGAAGACGTCATGGCGCCGGCCGTGAGCCCGGAAGTGGCCGGCTTCCTCAAGCACCTGCAGATCCGCGATGCGAAGACCAAGTCGAAAGGGGGCCGCCATGCAGGCGCTTAAGCCCCGCACCGCCGACGAAGCGGTCGGCCGCTGGCCCGGCATCCTCCAGGCGCTCGGCGTCGACCCGGCGTTCCTGAGCAAAAAGCATGGGCCTTGCCCTATCTGCTCCGGGAAAGATCGATACCGCTTCGACGACAAGGGCGGGCGCGGCACCTGGATCTGCTCGCACTGTGGGTCCGGTGACGGCTTCAAGCTGCTGCAGGGCGTGCTCGGGTGGTCATTCAGCGAGGCCGCCAAGCAGGTCGACCGGATCGTCGGCACGGTGCAGCCCGGCCCGATCGCGCCGGCGCGAACGGATGAAAGCAAGGTGCAGGCGCTGACCCAGGTATGGAACGGCAGCAGGCCGGTGACGCTCGGCGACCCAGTTTGGCAGTACCTAAACCGGCGCCTGGGCCTGGAGATCGTTCCAGCCGATCTGCGGCTGCACCCTGGGCTGCGCTACACCGACGAAGACGGCCGCGACCTGGGCCGCTTCCCGGCGATGGTGGCTAGGATCAGGTACCCGGACGGCACGGGCGCGTCGATCCATCGCACCTACCNGACGGACGACGGACACAAGGCGCCGGTACCGCAGGCCAAGAAAATCATGGCCGGCAAACCGCTTAATTCGGGCGCTGTGAGGCTCGGAGCGGCCGGGAGGACTCTCGGTATTGCCGAGGGCATAGAAACGGCGCTGGCGGCCTCTCAGCGCTTCGGCGTGCCTGTTTGGGCTGCGACCAATGCAGTGCTGCTGGAATCGTGGGTGCCGCCGGAGGGTGTGGAGCGGGTGCTGATCGCCGGCGACAACGACGCCAGCTTCACCGGCCAGGCCGCCGCGTTCGGGTTAGCGCGCCGGTTAGTGCAGAAAGGGCACGCTGTCGAAATCCGCTTACCAGACCAGGTCGGGAAGGACTGGGCCGATGAAGGTCTCTAAGCAGTTCCTCCGGGACTTTGCCTACATTGCAAACCTGTACGTGTGGAACCCTGAGGATGTCGAAGACGCCAAGGCACAAACCAGGGCCAACCCCGGCGACTTGGTGCCGTACTGGACTCGCCTCGCTGCGGCGCACCGTGAGGGATACCAGCAGACCAGGGACAACAACTACATGCGGCTTGGCCAGTGGCTTCAGCACCGCGCAGGCACCGCTGAATCTCAGGAGCCGTATGCGTGCACAAACGCGTATGTGGAAGAGGGGCTCCATGGGTAAAGCGGTCTTTGAGCAACTGCTTGCTGACTTAGCTGAGCTAGCGGCGCCAGATGATGCGAAGCAGCGATTCGCCGAGCTGATTAGGCAAAGCGCCGCGCGCGAAGGGGTTACTGGGCTCGATCGGCAGGAAAGGGTGCAGTTCGCCCGTCACTTGCTCGACCTCAAGGAGTCGCGGCCTGTAATTCGGGATCGCATCATGACCAGGTATGGGGTTGGGCGCAGCCAGGCGTACGAGGCGATTGACCGGGCGCTGCAAGTGTCCGGTTTTTAGCCAGAAAACCGGACGCGGCGGGCTTCTAATGGTGAGGTGGGCAAACGCTGCAGTTGCCCCTTCCTCAATCAAATGAAAGGTCAAAAATGCAAGTTGTTCACTTCCCTGAAGAGCTCCATGCCCGCGCACCATCTGCTGTCGGCGTTCTGTGTTTCGCACCAACCAACGAATGGGGCACGCTCTTCAACGTAATCGACCTCGTCCGGACTGGCGAAACCGTAACGATCCGCCCGGCGACAGAACAAGAAGTCGAGCGGGCCGAGCAGCTCGTGGTGCTCCATGAGATCGGCCAGGAGCTGTCGCAGTGCATCGGGAAGCTGCTGGACCACGAGCCGCCGGAAGTAGTCGACCAGCACCGCGCCCAGCTGGCCGAAGCCATCCTGTCCACCAACCTGCCGATCCCTGACCTGATTCGGGAAGAGGTTGCACCAGAATCGGCCGCCACCGCAGCCGTGCCAGAACTCCGCCAGGCCGACCCTCTCGACGCACTCCCCGGTCTCTACAACGCGCTGCGCCATGCACACGCGCTCGGCGCAGGGGATGCTGTCGCCAGTCTGGACGCCGACATTCAAGCAGTTCTTCGTGGCGAGATGACCGCCGAAACCGCTTTCGCTATCGCCCGCGCGCACGCGCGCGCTACGGCTCAGTAATCGCTCGCTCGAAGGAGAAACACATGGGAATACTTAAGGGCTTTCAGGGGATACTGGGCGACTACATCCCCGACTTCCTGCCGGAAGATCCGGACAAGAACGCGGCCGCGCGCCAGGGTCTGCTGGCCGCCGGCGCCGCAATGATGTCGTCGAAGGGCCAGAACTTTTTCGGTACCGTCGGCCAGGGTCTGCTGGCCGGGGGCGAGACCTACCAAGGCGCGCTGGCGCAGCAGCAGCAGGATCGTCTCCGCAAGGCCCAGCAGCAGCGCTGGGACCTGGAGAACGAGCAGAGCACGGCCGCACTCGCACGTGAGAAGGAAGCGGACGGCATCATTGCCAGCTTCGGCACGCCCGGAAGCATCAGCGGGGCGGCTAGCGTAGGCCCGGCGACGACTAGTGCGCAGCATCCAGCGGGGCAAGCAGGCGCTTATGGCGTGCCATATCTGGGGCCTGATCCTCTTGGTCCGCCGGCCCATCTCCCGCGCATCGGTCGGCCGGGCCGTGCGCCTGCCTTCGATAGTTCCTTTGAAGGCGCTCCGGGGGCGAGCAGCACACTTCCATCGACTTTTACTCCTGGTCTGCCGCCCGTTTTCTATCCGTCGCTGGACGGGCTGCCGAAGAAGGATCAGCCACGGCCAGCAAACTTTGCGCGAGAAGCTTACGAACGGAACACGGCGATTGCAGAGAAGCTCCTCGCCGGACGCCATTTTGAGAGAGCCAAGGTCTTCCAGGCCCAGGCCGACAAATACAGGCCCGAGGTCAAGGATACGATCCCGATGCAGACGCGCGATGGTCGTTTTGTCATGGTCAACAGGTTCAAGGATGGTTCGATGGCGGAGATAGAGGACTACGTGCCTGAAGATCCGAAGCTGACCTATCAGGACATCGGGAACGAGACTCTTGGCCTCGACCCTAAAGGAAAAGTCGTGGTCAGATTCAAAAACGGCGAGCGTCCAGGGGCACGAGCGAACAGCGGCGCCGGTACCAGTGCGGGCTCGCTTCCATTCAGTGCTGATTCGATTGATGCAGCGGCCGCGCGCTACAACTTCGACGGCTCACTGCCGCCGATGGGTATGGGCAAGGCCGGCGTGCAGGTGCGTGCAGCAATTATGAACCGGGCGGCGGAGCTTGCGTCAGGAGTAGACCCCACGCAGCAGCGTCGCAACCAGCTGGAAAACAAGGGCGACGTCAACACGCGAAATGCGGCTGTACGCGCATTCTCTACCGGCACGGAAGGCCGGGCGGTGCAGGCGGCAAACACGGCGCTGAATCACTTGGCCACTGTCCGCCAGTTGGCGGAAGCGCAGAAGAGCGGTGACGCGCGCATATGGAACAAGGCGGCGCGTGCCTTTGGTACGCAATTTGGCGTAGCGGAGCCGACCAACCTGAACGCGGCGCTGATCATGGTGGCGCCCGAAATCTCGAAAGCGGTTGTCGGCGTCGGTGGTACCGGCCACGAACGTGACCAGGCCCTGAAGGCGCTTGATCCGAATGGCTCGCCAGATCAGATCATCGGTGCGACGCAGACGATGGAAGAACTGTTCGGTGGACGCCTGACCGAGGCGAAGCGGACCTATGTTCGCACCACTAAGCTTAACGATTTCGACACGTCGCTGTTGGGGCCTGCGGCGCGCGCTGTGCTCGCCCAGCAGGAAAAGCATGCGGCGGAGCTGGAGGAAAAGGCGAGGACTGGGAGCGGCGGCGGGAAGCCCAGGATAAAGGAGCGTAATGAGCTGCCGCTGAAATCGCCGCCAGTGGGCACAGTCGACAAGGGGTATCGATTCAAGGGCGGCAATCCTGCCGATCAGAACAGCTGGGAGAAAGTACGATGAGCGGACCTTGGGAAAAATACGCGAGGGCGTCGACGTCAACGCCGGCAGCGGTGCCAGAGCCAGATGGTCCATGGGCTAGGTACCGCACTGCCTCGGCGGGCAACACGCAGCTGGCCGGCGTGCCTGGGTACGACGCTGTAGGTCGACCGCAGGTTGCCCGTGCACCTGCGGTGAATGACGATGGCATCTTGGATCGCATCGTTGGCGTTGGCGAAACGGCGCTGACGACTGCTACCGGAATGGTTGGCGGACTGGTCGGCTCCGTAGCAGGGGTCGGTAAGACGCTCACCGGGGGCAACTACGGTACGCAGGCCGGTATCCGGGAGGGCGACCAGTTCGCCGGGCGCGTGGCAGAGGCTTTGACGTACCAGCCACGTACGAAGACGGGTGGAGCCATCGTGAGCAAGATCGGCAGCGTGATTGCTGACAGTGGCATCGTCGGACTGCCGATTCCCGAACTGAACAATCTTGCACGCAGCATAGGTTCGGCCGCATCGACAACCCGCCACTTGGCGACGGTTTCGGCGGCGGCGCAGAACGCGCGAGACGCAGCGCTGGTGCGCGGGCCGGTTACACCCCTTCGCGACCTGGTGCGCAGGCCGCAGCCGCTTTCTGGTGCCGGCGCTGCAGCAACCACGGCACCCACTCTGCGTCAGCAACGCGCCGGCGCGCTGCCGGTTCCGATCAAACTCACGCGGGGCCAAGCTTCACGCGATTTCGATGCTCAGAGGTTCGAGCGCGAGACAGCCAAACTCCCAGAGGGAGCACCGCTGCGTGAGCGCTTCAGCGACCAGAATCGGCAGGTTGTGCAGAACATCGATGCCTTCATTGATGAGACCGGGGCACTGGCTCCTGACTTGCGCACGCTCGGGCAGGTGGTGGTGGATGCTGCAGGAGGCCGCAAAGCCATGAAAAAGGCTGAGGTGCGGCAGGCATATGCGGCAGCGCGCGAGGCTGGCCATATGGCCGACGAAATTGATGTCACGCCGCTTGTCGACTACATCGGCCAGAACCGCAGCAAGATCCGCCTTGCTCCCATCCTTTCGACCATCGAAAGCGAGATCAAGAAGAACGGGAAAACGGTTGGCGGCGACCTCGACTCCCTGATGATGCCTCGTCCGAAGCGCACCGTCATGGACCTGAACACGGCCGAGGATTTGCGCCAGGCGATCAATAAGCTGTCGGAGCCTGGCACGCCGAACGTTGTCTATGGCCTAGAGGCGAAAAAGCTGATCGACGCCGCAGCTGAAGGAAAGGGCGGTCCACTGTACCAGCAGGCCCGGCGCCAGTACGAGAACTATGCCAACGAGTTCAAGAACCGAGGCGTGATCGACAAGCTGTTTTCTACCAAACCGGGGACGAAAGACCGTCACGTAGCTTTCGAGGACGTGCTCGACCATGCTGTCTTCAAGGGGCCGCTCGATGACGTGCGCCATATGCGCCGCACTTTGCAAACTGCAGGGCCACAGGGTGAGCAGGCATGGCGCGAGCTACAGGGCGGGACGCTCAACAGGATCAAAAGAACCATCTTGTCGAACACGGCCCGTGACCAGAACGGTAACTCGATCGTTTCGCCGGCCAAACTCGACAGGCTGGTAGAAAACCTGGATGCAGACGGCAAGCTGGACTTCATTTTCGGCAAGCAGGGGGCAGAGAAGATTCGAGACCTGAACGACCTGGCGAAGGATGTCTACACCTCGCCGCCTGGTTCGGTGAACCCGACGAGTACGGCATCCGTCCTCATATCGGCACTTGATCTGTCATCGAGCGCGTTTACGGGGCTGCCTATGCCGGCCGCGACAGCCCTGAACCTGGGTATCAAAAAGCTCAAGAGTAACCGTCTTAAAACCCAGGTGCGGGAGGCACTCGGCGAACCGAAGCCTACCCGCCGCATTTTGTCCCTTCGCGAACTTCCGCGCCGCCAACCATAAGGACGTAAGTCCGGGAGCTCGCCTCGTGCGGGCTTCTCTTTTTAAGTCATTATGAGCAACAAGAAAACCAACAACACCCATACTGCGGCGCCGGCTGAGGCCAAGTCCCCAGGGCGCCCCACAAAATACCGCGAAGAGTTCCACGAGCAGGCGCGCAAGCTGTGCCTCCTGGGGGCGACCGACGCCGAGTTGGCCGACTTCTTTGAGGTGAACGAGGACACGATCCACGAATGGAAGAAGGTCCACGCCCAATTTTCCGAGTCCATAAAAAGGGGAAAGCTCCGAGCTGACGCCGATGTGGCCGACCGCCTGTACCAACGAGCCCTCGGGTATGAGCACGATGACGTGCACGTGTCGAACTACCAGGGTGTGATCACCCTGACTCCGATCAAGAAGGTCCACGCGCCTGACACGACGGCCGCGATCTTCTGGCTGAAGAACCGCCAGGCCAAGCAGTGGCGCGAGAAGCAGGAGGTCGAGCACACCGGAAACTTGCTCGACTCGCTGCTGGCCGCTGTCGACGGCACCGGCTTGAAGGTGGTGCCATGAACGCCGGCGCAAAGCTGCAGGAGATGCTGGCCGACCCCATGTGGCGCATCAACAACCTGTACAAGATCATCGTTAAAGGGAACGACGAGGACGAAGGCCTGGTCCTGCAGTTCAAGCCGAACCGCGCACAGCGTCGCTTCATTGAGCGCCTGCATCAC
>JGI24770J26754_10003736_pt1 | contig 10116 bp, 5 predicted proteins | sample LakOneMetagenome_FD_26754 | JGI IMG/M metagenome (IMG submission 26754) | reverse complement strand
CCTTTATCGGAATCGCACTGTCAATACTCTATACTTTCATCTACGTCATCATCCAATTAGAAGATTATGCGCTTTTAGTCGGTTCAATTGGTCTGTTTTTAATCCTGGCCGCCGTAATGTATTTTTCTCGTAAAATAGAATGGAATAAATAGTAGAAGCGCATGGCTTGGGCATTCTTGTAATCGGCATTCCCGCTATCCGCGCTGCACGGCAGCTAGCTTCTATCGGGGCTATAAAGCCAACTTTAAACACTAAAAAAAACTCCGAAAGAGGTATTTCTTTCGGAGTTTATTAGTTATATAAGATTTGATTTAGTGTCCGCCAGAAGCATCAATCGAATCGACATCTATATTTTGTTTCTTCAAAATTCCTTTGACCACAAAACCATAGTAAGCCAAGTATGCAAAACAAATCACCGGAATAAAATACGATTGGTGAATTCCGATAATATCCGAAATTTTACCTTGTAACGGCGGAATAATTCCACCACCCAATATCATCATTACTAAGAACGCAGAACCTTGAGACGTATATTTTCCTAAACCAGTAATCGCTAACGAGAAAATGGCTGGCCACATGATACTACAAAACAAACCTCCACTCATAAAAGCATAAATGGCTAATTTTCCTGTTGAAAATAATCCAATAGTCATAGCAATCATTCCCATCAATCCAAAAATCATTAACGTTCTAGACGGTTTATCTTGTCCTAAGAAAAATCCAGCTACTTGAAAAGCTACCACCGCTGCATAAGCATACAATGGTCCAACATCTTGTCCCGAAATATGATTTACAAAAAGCACTACTCCAAACGCAACATAAGGAACAACCACCAATAATATTTTGCGAACCGAATTCGACGGATTAAATACCGAAATAGCTCCAGCCCAACGTCCAATCATCAAACTTCCCCAATACATCGAAATATAAGGTGCTAACGCAGAACCTGTAATCTTACCAAACACATCAGTTTTTAATAATTCTCCTAAATTACTCTGAATAGTAACCTCAACACCTACATAAGTAAAGATGCCTAACATCCCCAAAACCAACTGAGGATACTTCATAGCGCCCCAACCTTCCGGACTTTTTTGCGCTCTAGAATTGGCAAATAACAATCCAAAAACTATAACTAACAATGTCGTAATGGTAAGTCCTAATCCTAAAAAGTCTTTTTCTTTATTTTCAATAAAATGTTTGATAAAATCAGCATCCGAATAACGAGAAAAAATATAGCCAAAGATGACCACTAATATCGCTGTAATAGCAATTAGTGTTTTCATTGCTTTGCTTGCTGGCTCAAATGTAGCATCACTTTTTCCCGATGGCAATTTTTTAGAAAAGTAAAATAATGCCGCGGCTAACAAGAACAATCCACCTACAAATACATATAAAATCTCCATTTTATCTAATGAATTGGCCTTTTGAGCAAATTCTTTAATATAATCTTCATTCACTCCTGCAATTACGCCAAATAATGCCGCTGAAACCACTAAAGGTCCAATGGTAGTTCCAAAAGAATTGATTCCTCCAGCCAAGTTCAATCGGTTAGAAGCGGTATGCACTTCACCTAACGATGCCGCAAAAGGTTGTGCCGATGTTTGTTGTAACGAGAATCCTAATGCCACAACAAACAAAGCAGCCAATATCAATAAATAACTTCCTTGAGTCACTGCAAAAATCATAAAGGCAGCTCCAAAAGTACTGATCAACAAACCATTGATGATTCCTTTTTTAAAACCCCAACCATTTAAAATATCTCGATTTACCATACTACTGAAAACAAATANTAANAANGCNCCAATATAATAAGCGCCGTAAAAAGCAAAATCAATTAACTGACTTTGAAATTGGTCTAAGTTAAATTTAGCTTTACAAAAAGGAATAAAAACTCCGTTTGAGGCGCCAATAAATCCCCAAAAGAAGAAAACAGTAATCAGCGTATACAAGGCTGAATTGTTTGATTTAGTTTGTTCTGAACTCATAATTAATTAGTTTGGTTTAAAGTTGGTTAAAAATGACATTAGCAATATCCTATTTTATCACATAAATAGTGAGAAAGTGATAAAATTACACGGCTAAATTTTTCATAAATATACATTTATATCATTTTGCTAGTTGTGATAACACCATATAGTTATCAACGAAAACGTTTTCTTTGAGACGATTTCATGAAATTTCCAAGAAAATACAACGTTTGCGTAGGTTGAAAAACGTACAAACTTCTCTTAAACANGTTCTGTAGGGAAAAGCGTCAAATCAAAAAAAAACTCATGTAGCATAATCCTGATACATGAGTTAGAAAATATTTTTCCGTAAATTACAATTCCCTTATAGAGGTTGAAAACTTATAGCGGCTCCACCACCATTGGCTAAAACCAATTTGATTTTAGATTTAGAAGTCACTTCTATAGTTTTTATTTCATAATTGATTGGATTTTTTTTCCAATCGGCAGTTTTTCCATCTTGATAAATAATGGCTTTGTATTTTTTATTTGGAGATAAAAAATCCAACTTAATTTCAGTAGTTCGTGCATTTTCATCAGTGATTGCTCCAAGAAACCAACGTTCTCCNTTTTTCTCTTTTCGAGCAACNGTTATATAATCACCAGGTTCAGCCTCTAAGTACCTCGACTCTTGCCAATCTACAGCAACGTCTTTAATGAACTGAAAAGCATCTGGATATTTTTCATAATTTTCGGGTAAATCGGCGGCCATTTGCAACGGAGAATACATGGTTAAGTACAAGGCCAATTGTTTGGCTAAAGTAGTATGAACTTGTTCTGTTTTTGATGCATCGTAATAGCTCATTTTGATTTCAAAAATACCAGGCGTGTAATCCATAGGGCCACCTAACAATCTGGTGAAAGGCAATATCGTTTCGTGCATTGGNGGGTTTCCAACACTCCAAGCGTTAAACTCATTACCACGAGCCGCTTCTGCAGCAATATAATTTGGATACGTTCTTCCGTAACCTGTTGGGCGCGAACTTTCGTGTGAATTTACCATTAAGTTATAATCGGCAGCACGTTGCGCCACATAATTAAAATGATTCACCATCGTTTGCCCATCATGAAACTCACCACGTGGAATAATTCTACCAACATAACCCGTTTTAACGGCAGGATAACCATATTCTTTCATCAATTCAAACGAACGGTCTAAATGTCTTTCAAAATTGGCTACAGAACCCGAAGTTTCATTGTGCATAATCATTTTAACCCCTTTTGATTTAGCATAGTCATTCACTTGTTTCAAATCAAAATCGGGATAAGGCGTTGTAAAATCGAAAACATTTTCTTTCCAATTTCCAAACCAATCTTCCCAACCTACATTCCAGCCTTCTACCAACACACCGTCAAAACCATTTTTGGCTGCAAAATCGATATATCTTTTGGTATTCTCTGTTGTAGCGCCGTGTTTTCCTGTTGGTTTTAGCGCTCCATCTGCTGCGTTCTGTGCATTTTGTGAACCTGCATAATCCCAAGTAGATTTTCCTACGTGCATTTCCCACCAAATCCCCACATATTTCATTGGTTTGATATACGAAACGTCTTTTATTTTAGAAGGCTCGTTTAGGTTTAAAATCATCTTAGATCCTACAATATCTCTAGCATCATCACTAATCATGATGGTTCTCCATGGCGAAACACATGGCGTTTGCAAATAGGCTTTGTCGCCAATTGCGTTTGGAACTAATCGAGAAGAAAGTTTGTATTCAGTAGGTATCAAATTCAAATGCATTACAGGATAATTCACTACCGCTGCTTCAAAAATATTGATGTAAATTCCGTCTGCCGATTTCATCATTAAAGGCGATTGAATAACATATTTACCTGCAATTGATTTCAATCCGATTCCGTTATTTTTGTCGATATTATCTGTATTTACTGCTGACAATTTGGTTTCGGTATACGGATATTCTTGACTGTCGAAATCACCTGGAAGCCAAAACGCTTTGTGATCTCCAGTTAAATTAAATTGCGATTTTTCATCAGAAATAATGAAATAATTAAGCTTGTCTTGTTTAGGAAAATCATATCGAAACGCTACACCTTCATCAAACACTCTGAAAATGATGTTGATCTTTCTGTTGGTTGACGGTTGCGATAGTGCTACAGTCATTTCGTTATAGTTGTTTTTGATATTGGACTGTTCGCCCAAAACTGGCTGCCAAGTTTCGTTGACTTGTTTTTGTCCAATACTATCAATTCGAAAATTAGCTTCCAAAGCAGGCATTTCTTTCAACGTTATTCCTAAACTACTTTCGTTTACAATAGGTTTACTTTTATAACTTATCGCATATGTTGGGGTTCCGTTGCTAGAAAGTTTAAAAATTACGTTACTATTTTTGGACGGCGATTGAACAGTTTGTGCCTGTGCCATTGACACCACAAATAAGACTGCAAAAGATAAAATTTTCTTCATTTTTTGAAATTTTTTATAAAGATACAAAACCAATTTATTTTACTAACTCAAAATCAATTTTGTTATCTGTGTCAGAATTAGCTCCAATAAACGCTTGAAACTTTCCAGGTTCAGCAACAAACTTCAATTCAGAATTGTAGAATTTTAAATCTTCTTCAGTTATCGTAAAGGTTACTGTTTTAGTTTCTCCTTTTTTCAAAGCAATCTTTTGAAATCCTTTCAATTCTTTTACCGGTCGGGTTACCGAACCAACCAAATCTCTAGTGTATAATTGCACTATTTCTTTTCCATCATAATTTCCTGTATTAGTAACTTCAACTGCTACTTTAACAGTTCCATTAGCAGTCAATGTATCGGAAGAAGCCGTTACTTTACCATATCTAAAAGTGGTATAACTCAATCCATATCCAAATGGAAATAAGGGTTCGATTCGCTCGTCAATATAATTGGAACGGTATTTTTCAAACTTTCCTTCTTTGTTGTATAATGGTCTACCTGTATTTTTATGACTATAAAAAATCGGAATTTGACCTAAACTTCTTGGGAATGTTGTTGTCAATTTTCCGGAAGGATTAACATCGCCAAACAAAACATCGGCTATAGCCAAACCAGCTTCTGATCCGGCAAACCAAACATTTAGTATAGCTGGAACCGTTTTGTTTTCATCAACAATTACTAAGGGACGTCCGTCGAATAATACTAAAACAACTGGCTTTCCCGTTTTCAACAATTCGTTTAATAAATCTTTTTGTGCTTGCGGAATGTTGAGATTAGTTCTACTAGTACATTCGCCACTCATTTCAGAAGATTCTCCAAGTGCAGCCACAATTACATCAGATTGATTGGCAATTTTAAGTGCTTCTGCAATTAATTCTTCTTTAGTTCTGTTATCACGGTGTAATGTTTTACCAAACATCGTAGCATTGCCTTCTAAAGTAGCATCATAATCCAAATTAGAACCTTTGGCATATACTACTGTAGCATTGCTTCCGGCAACTTCTTTAATTCCGGCTAAAAGTGAAATCGAATTTTCTTGTTTGGTTGCTACACTCCAAGTTCCTGCCATGTTTTCTTTAGCATCTGCTAAAGGCCCAATTACGGCAATTGTCCCCGACTTTTTCAAAGGCAATATCTGATTGTCATTTTTTAATAAAACCAATGATTGTGAAGCTATATTTCGAGCCTCGGCTCTATTTTCTTTGTTATAAATATCTGTTTTTTGACGGTTTTCATCTAAATATTTATAAGGATTTTCAAACAATCCTAAATCGTATTTGGCATTCAAAATCAATCGGCACGCGTTGTCAATTTCTATTGGAGTAACTTTGCCTTCTGCTAATGATTTTTTTAATGTTGTTAAGAAACCTTCACTAACCATATCCATCTCAACACCAGCATTCATTGACAATTGTGAACAATTTTGTAAATCACCCATTCCATGATCTATCATTTCCAAGATTCCTGTGTAATCGGTTACTACAAATCCTTTAAAACCCCATTGTTTACGAAGGACATCGGTTAACAACCACTTATTTCCTGTAGCTGGAATTCCGTCAATTTCGTTAAAAGAAACCATTACTGAAGCGGCTCCAGCATCAACGGCAGCTTTGTATGGAGGAAAATATTCGTTATACATTCTGATTCTACTCATGTCAACCGTATTGTAATCACGACCAGCTTCGGATGCTCCATATAAAGCAAAATGTTTCACACACGACATGATATTTTCATTTTTGTATGTTCCATCACCTTGATAGCCTTTTATCATGGCTTTGGCAATTTCGCTACCTAAATACGTATCTTCACCAGAACCTTCCGCAATTCTACCCCAACGAGCATCTTTACAAATGTCGACCATAGGAGAAAACGTCCAGTTGATTCCATCTGCACTGGCTTCTTTGGCTGCAACATGTGCACTTTTTTCGATTAAATTCATGTCCCAAGTACACGATAATCCTAACGGAATTGGGAAAACTGTTTCGTATCCATGAATAACGTCCATACCAAAAATCAACGGAATTTTCAACCGACTATTTTCTACGGCTATTTTTTGAATATCTTTAATTTTCTGAAGCGATTTAATATTNAACAAACCGCCTACTTTACCTTCACGTATTTTTTGTGCGATATTAGAACTTTTAGCTTGACCAGTTGTAAAATCGTCAGAACTAGGTAAATTTAGCTGACCTAATTTTTCTTCTAAAGTCATTTTGGCCATCAATTCGGAGACAAATTTTTCTTTAGGAGAAACTATTTTAGTACTTTTATTTTGCGCAGAAAGTATTAAACTACTTGAAAAAGCTACTATATATAAGACTGTATTGAATTTCATTTTTATATTATTTTATTTGTACTGTGTAAATCATTTGTAAAACTTGGATATTTAAGATTAAATTGAACTAAAAATGTATCGAATACCACATCTATTACAACAAAAGTTCTTTATTTTTTATCATACATTTAAGAACGAAAATAAATTTTACCTGCAAACTTAATAAACTTCTAAATTTACATGCTTAAGTGAAGCACCAAAAATAGACTTTTTACTTTATAAATAAAAAATCCCGATTTTCATCGGGATTTAATTTTATTTTCCATCTACATAATTTTGTAAGTAGCTAAATCGTTCGGTGAGTTTACCATTTTCGGTCATTTTGGCTCGTTGTAAAATTCCGTCTTTATCTCCATTAAAAAACGCTGGAATAACATGTTTCATGAACATTTCACCAAATCCTTCACTGGCATCTTTTGGGAGTTCACAAGGTAAATTATCAACCGACATTACCATTATCGAGCCTGGATGAGTATGAGGTACTTCTTTATTTTCACTAGGCAAATAGCCAAAAAATGGATCCGCTATAGTAGATGCTTTTATCGTACAGGCAATAGGTCCGTCTACATCACAAGAAATATCAGCTACCACTTTAATTTTGCAATCGGCTNCCTTGAGCATGTCTTGAGTTAAAATATCGGGCGCGCCATTTCCGTGAAAATGTCCTGCCATATAAATATCGGAAACTTTTGTAAAACGCTCAAAGTCGGAAGTATATTCTTGTGGGTTTTTATAAAAATCGTAGTTATCTATAACTTTTCCATCGATTCGTTTGTTGTAATCTAAAACGTCAATTTGAGTATAAACTGGCTCACTATATACTTTATTTAAAAAATCGGTAGCGTTTACTTGTTTGATTTTCATGCCATCCAAAATCTCTTTAGCTCCCATTCCTACTTTTCCGTGACCGGTTAACACAATTTTGATATTAGGAAGGGTTTGTCTTTTCAAACGTGCAATTAAGTCATCTTTGCTTTTCAGGGTCTCCGCTTTAGGTAAATGAAACAAATCATATTTTATTCCGAAACCTCTAAAACCATTGTATGCGCCAACAATTCCGGCATATCTTCCAAAACCAATGAGTCGTTTATGGTTGGCATCCACAATCGTTTCATGATCGTACAATTCGATATTTTTTTCTAAAATAGTTACTAATAACTTTCTATTATATGGTTGAAATTTAATAGTATGAGAAAAAAAGAAATACTTCTTATTTGGAATTAAAGCATCCACTGGCACTTCTTTTACACCAAAAAGCACATCACAATCGGTCATATCCNTTGAAACTTCAATTCCTAAATTGCTATATTCTTCATCCGTAAAAACTCTAATGTCAGACGACTCGACTTTTACTTTTGCTTCTGGGTGTTCTGATTGTAGGCGAACCAATTCTTCGGGAGTGAAAACAACTCTTCTATCCGGTGGATTTTTACGCTCTTTAATAATTCCAAATTTCATTTTTGGTGTACTTGTTTGTTTGTGGCGCAAAAATACCATTAACGAAATCGTTTTCAAAACTTTTTTCAAAATAAAAGAAAGTGCATTTTATTATTCTAATTACTGACTCACAAGCTATTGAAATAATAGGGTTGTTAAATTGTGAAAAACATGTTGATACCTTTATAAAAAACAACAATTTTGACGCACTCGTTTACTTATATTTGCTTTCCAATTTTTGAATTTAATGAGACTAAAATCAACCCTATATACCCTTTTTCTAATTTGTGTATTCACTTGCTTTTTTGTGGGATGTACTAAAGAAAAGAAAAGCATTGCAGAAGTGGTTAAAATAAATGAAAACGGACTTCCAATACTACAACCTTTACAAGAAGAAATGCCAAAACTCACTATTGGCTACATCAATGAAAAGCATCATAAAATAGATGATTTTTTTAATAAAGTGTGGACAAAAAATGATAATGTAAGCTTTTTAGTAGCTCAAAATGGACAAATTATTTATGAGAATTATCTAGGTTTTGCTAATAAAAATAAAGGTGAGAATATAACAAAAGATACTCCTTTACATATAGCATCAGTTAGTAAAGTACTAACCGCTACCGCAGTATTAATGCTTGTGGATGCAGGAAAAATAAAATTAGATCAAAAAGTAACTTATTTTTTACCAAACTTTCCTTATTCAGAGGTTACGGTACAAATGCTTTTAAATCATAGAAGTGGCATGAAAAACTATGCATACTTCACCTATAATACTGGAGTTTGGGATACTAAAAAAGAACTGACCAATGCTGATATTGTTACGATAATGAAAGAACATCAAGTTCCTTTAGAATCAAAAACCGATACTCGTTTTGGATATTGCAACACCAACTATGCTATGTTGGCCTTNATTATTGAAAAAGTAACTCATCTGAAATATCCTGAAGCAATGCAAGAAATGATATTTAAGCCTTTAGGAATGACGNATACCTTTGTGTATGAAACCGAAAANCATAAAGGAAAAGTTTCACTTTCGTACAAAGGCAATATGGATTTAGCCGTTGAATACTTGGATGGTGTTTATGGCGATAAAAATATCTATTCAACTCCTAGGGATTTGCTAAAATTTGATGTAGCCCGTTATTCTCCTTCGTTTTTAAACCCTGAGTTACTNAAAAAAATGTACCAAGGTTATAGTTACGAACGCAAAGGAAAACGCAATTATGGCCTAGGAATTCGTATGTTAGAGTTTGAAAAAGGAGAACCTTTTTATTATCATAATGGATGGTGGCATGGCAATACTTCTTGCTTTATTAACATGAAAAAAGAAAAAGTAACCATGTTTGTTATTTCAAATAAATACACTCACAAGACCTATCAAACTAAAAAATTAGCACCTTTATTTGGCGATTATCCTTTTAAAACCATTGACGAAAAAGAAGAATAAAAGTCAGTTGGATTACCGCTTATTTGTAAGTATATTTGCAGGCACGATTTTTGCTAAATCGAGTAAACACAATTGGGGTCGACTGGTTTTGACAGCGAGTGGAATTGGACAGTAAGCACGTCGAGCATTGTACTTTTTGCTCGTAAATCCAAAGGTACACAACTATAAACGGCGAAGGAAACTACGCTCTTGCTGCATAATCTGAATTATAGTAAGATTGGCCACGCTCCTACTAGGTAGGAAAGCAGGATTCACCTCGAAAGCTTTGGTTTGTGGCGGTCGATACAGGTGAATCGTAAATACGAACCTAAGAACAGTAAAGCTTCGGAGCTGTTACGAAAATTTAAGAAGATAAGCATTTTGTGGCTGTTTCTGGCCTTGCAAAATGACGAAAATTCAATCAGAAAATAAGCGTGTAGAAAGCTCTTTGATTGCTTGTTTGGACCCGAGTTCGATTCTCGGCGACTCCACT
>JGI24770J26754_10003734_pt1 | contig 10117 bp, 6 predicted proteins | sample LakOneMetagenome_FD_26754 | JGI IMG/M metagenome (IMG submission 26754) | reverse complement strand
GAGGACGCCGCCGAGCACCAGCAGTACCGCTCCCCAGACCTTTCGGGACCGCGATAGGTCGGAGCGGTCGATCGACACCGCGCTCATGGCGGCGATCGGAGGCACCCGGCTGGAGCGGATCGACGGAGCGAGCGCGGAGAGCACAGTGATGCCCACGCCGACCACGAGGGCGAACAAGAAGGTGCCGGATCCGGGTAGCGCCACGCCGCCGGACACGGTGAACAGGCTCTTCATCGCGTTGGCCAGCAGCGTGGCGATGACCACCCCCAACGCAAGGCCGAGCACCGACGCGATGAGTCCGACGATCAACGCCTCTAGCAGCGCGGCGCCGAGGACCTGGCGTCGACGGGCGCCGACCGCGCGCAGCAGGGCAGTCTCTTGGGTGCGCTGCTGCACGATGATCGAGAACGTGTTGTAGATGATGAAGATCGCGACGAACAGGGCGACGTAGCCGAAGACGCTGACGAAGGTGCCCAGGATGTCGACGAACTGCGAGATCGACTGCTGGTTCTCCTCGACGAACGCCGCGCCCGTCACGACCTGGGTGTCGGGAAGTGCGGCGGCGAGCCGGTCAGCGATCTGGCGCTGCGACAAACCTGGGTCGGCCTTGACGACCACGTAGTTGAACTGGTCGGGCTGATTGGTCAGCCGTTGCGCGACCTCGGTGGTGAAGAAGATCGGCTTGGCGCCGGTCTTGCCCTTGCCGTCCTTGCCAAGTCCGACGGTGCCGACCAAGCGGAACGTCTCGACGCCACCGGTGAGCGTGGCGACCTTGACGTCGCTGCCGACCTTTGCGTTCAACGACTCCGCCGTGGTGTTGTCGAGCGCGATCTCGGTGGCCGACTCGGGGCCGCGTCCGGCGCTGAGACCACCCGTGCCCATGATCGAGTCGGGCGTCCAGTTGTAGGTGATGGTCGGCGGACCGAACCCGCCGCCGAACACCTTGCCGTCGGGTCCGATCAGCTGGTTCCCTGTGGACTCGACCACGCCCTGGGCGACCGCGACGCCGTCGACCGCCGCGGTCTGCTCGACGGTCGCTGCGGGTACGGGGTTGCGGATGGGCTGGCCGAACGGCGTCTCGGTGGTGCGCGGCGAGCGGACCACCGCGTCCACGCCTTCGTACACGTCGCCGACGAGGCTCTTGATCGAGTCGCTGAGCGTGGCTGACAGCAGTTGCGTGCCGGTCAGGAACGCAATGCCCAGCACGACCGCGATGGAGGTGGTGACGAGCCGACGCTTGCGCGCCATCAGGTCCTTGAGCGCGACGCGAAGCATCCGATCAGTCTCCGAGCTGCTTCATGAGGTCGAGCACGCCCGCTGCAGTCGGCTCGGCCATCTCGGTCACGATCTTGCCGTCGACGAGGAACACCACACGGTCGGCGTGCGCGGCGGCGTTGGCGTCGTGGGTGACCATGACGATCGTCTGGTGCAGGTCGGTCACGGCGTGGCGCATGAACTGGAGGATCTCTCCGCCCGAACGGGAGTCCAGGTTGCCGGTCGGTTCGTCGGCGAAGACGATCTCGGGCCGGCTCGCCAACGCCCTGGCGACCGCGACGCGCTGCTGCTGGCCACCCGACAGCTCGCTCGGACGGTGCGACAGACGGCTTGCCAGCCCGACGGTGCTGATGACCTGGTTCATCCACTCTGTGTCGGGCTTGGTGCCGGCGAGGTCCATCGGCAGCGTGATGTTCTCTGCTGCTGAGAGCGTGGGGATCAGGTTGAACGCCTGGAAGACGAAGCCGATCTTGTCCCGTCGCAGTTCTGTCAGCTGACCTTCCGACAGGTCGTCGAGGTACGTGTCGCCGATGAAGACTCGCCCTGCGCTGAGGCGGTCCAAGCCGGCGAGGCAGTGCATGAGCGTGGACTTGCCGGAGCCCGACGGGCCCATGATCGCGGTGAAACGGCTGCGCTCGAAGCTGACGGTGACGCCGTCGAGTGCACGTACCTCTGTGTCACCTTCGCCGTACACCTTGCGCGCGTCGATGGCGCCGGCGGCGGCGACCTGCGTGGTGCCCGCGGCGCTGCTTGCGGACGGATCGGTGGGGGGCATGGACACGGTGGTGCTCCTCCGGACGGGTCGTTCGACACTACCCGTGGCAGAACCAACCTGAACGTCGATTCGAGTCGGGCCCGGATCGCGTCGAGCCCGGTCCGCGTCCGCTCAGTTGGCGGTGGGTGCGGTCGTGCACATGCGTTGGCCGAGCGGACCGAGGTGTGCGCCCAGCAGGCGGGTCCAGTTGTCGCGAACCTCGGGACGGGCCCGAGCTGCGATGCGGAAGAGCCGGCGGGCGTCACGGCCCTTCTGGAGCCGAACGGCAGCGACCGCTCCGGACGTGGCGTAGCGGGCGAGCAGCGCCTCGTCGGGGATCGGGGTGCGGGCCAGTGCGTCGAGGCCCTGCATCGCCAAGTGCAACGCGAGCTCGTCGTCGGATCGCGATGGGCTGAGTGTCTCGCCGTCGCGCTCCGGTACCGGATCGTGCCACGACATCAGCAGCTCAGGGCTGTGCACCACGACGTCGCCCTCGAGCACCGCGAGGTCGAGGGTGACCCGTCCGAAGTGCCCTGCCGGGTCAGGTTCCGCGCCGTGTGCTCGGTTGGTGTCGAGCTCGTCGCCGATGAGCTCGGCCGCGGCTCGCAACCGGTCGGTCGAGGTGGCGAACGCTCCGGCACGCAGGCAGGCGACCGGCCCATCCCCGGAGACGACGGGACGGAACTCGCTCACGCCGCCGCGGACATCGATCTGGCGGCCGCCGCAGCTGACGAAGCCGGCTCCGGAGCTGTCGACCAGTCGGCCGATCCGCGCCAGCCAGGACGCGTCCGGCTCCACGTCCGAGCTGATCACCGTCGCCCAGCGGCCCCGCGCCTCGGTGAGCGCACGAAGGTAGCTGGACTCGTCGGTGTCGGTGGTGGCCTCGACCACGCTGACTCGGCGGTCGGCAACCGCTCGCACGGCGTCGAGGGTTCGGTCGGTGGAACCGAGGTCGACGACGATCAACTCGAGGTCCGCGAACGTCTGCGCGAGGACGCCCGCCACGGCACGGCCGACGACCTCGGCACGGTCACGAACCGGGAGCACCACGCTGAACCGAGGATGACGCACGTCACCATGATGGGTCGGCGGGCGGCGCCGAACGCGGATCGTCAGCTTGCGGCCGCGGGGAGCACCCGATACACGGCGACGTGGCCGTCTGCTGCGAGCGGTTCCAGGGTGACTCGGTCACGCAGTTGAGCGAGCGTCCAGAGGTGCCCGTACCTCGGCTGTTCGTCGATCCACACCAGGCACGTGGGGGTTTCCGTGAGCGTGGGCACGAGCTCGTCGAGGTCGTCCACGGCCTCGTTCGACTCCAGGCCGGTCCGGCGCGGGCTCCACTCGGACTGCTCCACCGGGTACAGCGCATTCGGCAGGTTCGACAGGACGTGACAGCCGTCGGGGATGGCGGCGAGCGCGGGGTTGTGGCGCACCTGCTCGAAGGTGTCGGAGTCGTAGTTGCCGTCGAAGTACGGGTTGCCCGCCGCGAACGCAACCAAGGCGACGAGCCCCGCAGCGATGTTGGCGCCGGCCCAGATGCGCGCGACGACCACGCCCCGGGCCGGCCATGACGCGCCGAGCGCACCGACTCGGTCCATCAGACGAAGGCCGCACACCATCAGGGGTAGGTAGGCCGGTTCGAGCAGGCGAAGGTCCAGCCGGTTGAGCGCCGTGGTCGAGCGCACGTAGAGCATGTAGGTCAGGTAGCCGATGCCGAGGAGGATCATCAGTCCGGTGGGTCCGCCGATCAGGCGAAGCGTCCGGGTGACCGTGGATTCGCCGGGACGTCTCGTCGCCAGGAGGATCCGCACGCCGAGGACCAGCGCAATGAGCACGACGGCCAGTCCGACGACGGCCCAGATCTTGTCGCGCCCGTTGGCGACGCCGGGCAGCAGGAACTTGCCGAGCGTGGCCAGGATGTCCGACGCGTTGCCGACGATGCCGCGCTCCGACGGGTAGCGAGGGCCGGTGTACGTGCCATCGAGTGATCGGTTGCGCAGCATCCACCCGATGGGAGCGAGGATCGCGACGACGCCGAAGGTCGCTGCCGTGACGAGACGGGCGGCTGCGCTCGAGCGACCGAAGAGTCCGGTGGCCGGGACGGCCCGCTCGTCGCGCGGGCCGTCGTCGCCGGCGGGGTTCAACAGCAGCAGCCACAGGCCGCCGAGTGGGATCAGATACAGCGCCGCGTACCGCAGGAAGAAGCCGAGCCAGACCAGCGCGGCGGCCGCGACGAGCAGTCCGATCTGGCGGCGGTCGCGGAACTGCAGCAGCACCAGGGCGAGCGCGACCACGACCACCGAGAACGCGAAGTCGGTCATCAGCAGGTGGCCGAAACCGATGGTGGAGCCGCCGAGCGCGACCACCGCCGTACCGGCGACGACCAGGCGATCGTCGTCGAGGCAGCGGTGCAGGAGTCGATGCGCGAGTAGGACCGCGGCCACGGTGACGACGATGTTGAGCAGCACCGCGGCTCCGACGGTGTCGAGCGGCGTGACCTTCGCGACGAGCGCCATCAGCGACGGCCACAACGGCGGCCACACCGTGAGCGGGTGCTCCAGGAAGTACTGCAGGCCGCGGCCGTCAAGCAGGGAGTCAGCAGTGGCCCGGTAGCCGACGCCGTCGTCGCCGATGGCGATCCCCGAGACGTTCGAGATCAGCACAGCCAGCGCGCTCAGTGCGGCGAGCGGCCAGACCACGCGGTTCGACAGTGGCCGCGGGCCGACGTCGCTGCGCTGGTCGTCGATGGTCGTCACGTCCGCCCCGTCCCTCACCTGTGGTTCACACGATGGGTCCACAGTGTCCGACGGCGGGCGGCGCGGCACAAGTCCTGACCGGCTGATCGGGCCGTATGCTGAGTCCGATGGATTGCCCGAACTGCGGCGCGACAACTGCAGCGGGTGCCCGGTTCTGCTGGTCGTGTGGGTATGCGCTGCGGGCCCCGACCGAGGAGCGACGGGTGGTCACCGTGCTGTTCGCCGACCTCGTCGGGTTCACCGCGCTGTCGGAGCACCTCGACCCTGAGCAGGTGAAGCGACTCGTCGATCACGCCTTCGAGCGGCTCGTTCGCGATGTGACCGCGTTCGGCGGTCGGGTCGACAAGATCGTCGGCGACGCGATCGTTGCGCTCTTCGGGGCGCCGGTCGCGCACGAGGATGATGCGGAACGGGCGGTACGTGCGGCGCTGCGGATGCAGGAGACGCTCGCGACCTACGCGACCGAGAGCGATGCGGGCATCCGGATGCGCATCGGCGTGAACACCGGCGAGGTGCTCGTGGGCGCGCTGCGTGCAGGCGGCGACTACACCGCGATGGGTGACGTGGTGAACACGGCGTCCCGGCTGCAGACGCTTGCGGAACCGGGCGAGGTCCTGGTCGGCGAGAGCACCCAAGTGGCGACCGCTGCGGTGATCAACTACGACTCGCGGGGAGCCCTGATCCCCCGCGGGCGTGAGCAGCCGATCAACGTGTGGACCGCGGTCGGTGCCACCCAGCCGCCGGGGTACCGGCCCCGCCAACGCGCGACGGCGCCGTTGATCGGACGTGACCGGGAGATGGACACGATTGCGGACGCGCTTCGCTTGTCGATCGGCCGTGGTCGCGGCCAGATGGTCCTGATCCTCGGCGAGGCCGGCGTGGGCAAGACTCGTCTGGCGAACGAGGTGTCCGACGTCGCCGCGGTCGAGCACGGTGCGGCCCGGTTCGGCGGGCGGTGCGTTCCCTATGGGGAGGCCAACCCGTGGTGGCCGGTTGCCGAAGCGCTGCGGTCTGGTTGTGGAGTGCGCCGAGACGACCCGGTCGATGTCGCTCGCGAGGCCACGTCAGTTGCCGTGTCGAAGGCGTGCGAGGGCTCGGCGCGACTCGCTTCGGCGATCGATGAGCTCGCCGGTTCCGATGTCGATGACTGGATCGAGATCGACGGCTCGATCGATGTCGACGGTGTGGCTGACGACCCGATGGGAGGCGACGGCTCGTTCGGTGGCGACGGCTCGATCGCGGGGAGTGCTCCGGCGGACACGGTGAGCTCGATCGTCGACGGGCTCTTGCACCTGATGGGTTACGACGGTCCGTTGCGCGGGATCGACGGGCCGACCGCTCGGGCGGAGGCAACCCATGCGCTGGTGACGTTCCTCGAGGCGTCGCTGCGACACCGGCCGATCATGATCCGCGTCGCGGACCTGCACTGGGCGGATCAGGCGGTCCTCGACCTCATCGACGACGTGTCCGAGCGGCTCGCCCGTCTGCCGTTCGCGTTCGTCGCAACCGCTCGGCGGCCGTTGCAGGAGCGGTGGACCCCTCGGACGGGCAGGTTCAACACGCTGGTGCTCAACCTCGATCCGCTCGACCGGGGTGCGTCCGCGCTGCTTCTCGACACCTTGGCCGGCTCGGAGCTGGACCAACCGACGCGGTCGATGCTGCTCGACCGCTCGGGGGGCAACCCGTTCTACCTCGAAGAGCTCGTGACGTTGCTCGGCCAGCAGCGCGACGCGGGCCGCCCCGGAGTTGACCCGGATCGAGCAGATGCAGCTCACGACGACGCACGCGGTCCGGACTCACTTCCCGACACGCTCCGCGGCTTGGTCGCGGCTCGCATCGACGGGTTGGACGTCGAGGAGCAGCAGGTGCTCGAGGACGCTGCGGTGTGGGGGCCGTCGGGCACCATCGACGTGTTGGATCGCATCGCCGTAGCGGTTCGTTCGGTCGATCACGTGGCACCGGTGGTGCAGACCATGGCGGACAAGGACATCTTGGTCTTCGACGGCGTCGACTGGTCGTTTCGTTCTGACCTGATCCGTGAGGTCGCGTACGCCAGGCTCACCAAGCAGGAGCGGTTCCTGCGCCACCTAGGCATCGCCGAGTACCTGGATCGTCAGCTCGTCGGTCGCGAGGCCGACGACGCCACCGTGGACACCATCGCACGCCACTACGTGGTTGCTGCCCGGCTGGACCGCGATCTGGGCCGATCCGCCGAGCACGACCGGGTGGTCGCGCTCGCGGTGCGGTGGGCCCTCGAAGCAGCTCGCCGAGCGGAAGCTGACGCAGCGTGGCCCCTCGCTCGCCGCCTGTACACCCAGGCGATCGACCTGCTGGGCGAGTCGGAGAGCGGTGACCGGGGAGCCCAGCGCTATCAATCGCTGATCGGACGGTCCCGGGCTCGAGCCGAAGCGTGGGACGAACCGGGCGCTCGTCGTGATGCACGGCGGGCGCTCGAGCTCGCGGAAGTGCTCGGATCGCCGGTCATGCGGGCACATGCTTTGGTGCGATTGGGCACGGCTACGGCGCGCTCCGGGGACTTCGCTGCCTCGGACGCCGAACTCGCTGCAGCGATCGAGATCTTCGACGGGCTGGGCGACTCCCGTGGCCGCGCTGAGGCGTTGCGTCAGCGCGGACTGGCCGAGCTGCTGCGCGGCGACCAGCGAGCTGCCGAGCCGTCGATCGCCGCAGCGCTCGAGGCGTTCCGTGCGATCGGCGACCGACGCGGTGAGGCGTGGTCGTTGCAGAACCTGGCGTGGATCGCGCTGTCCGATGGTCGGCTGTCAGATGCGGATCACTTCGTGGCGGAGTCCGAAGCGGCGTTCCGAGAGGTCGGCGATCTGGGAGGACTGTCGTGGGCGCAGGGCCTGGCGGCCCATTCGCGGCTCCAGCAGGGCGACCTGGACGCTGCTGCGGCGATCTCCGGACGGATCCTTGTGGAAAGCGAACGTCGCGGCGATCGCTTCGGTGAGGGGATGATGCTCACCGTTCGGGCCACCGTCGAGCTCTGGCGTGGTCAGACCTCCGCCGCGGCGGCATCAGCCGCCATGGCCGTGACCGCCTTCCGGTCATCGACGGAGCTCGCTGGCACCGTGGGTCTCGAGCAGGCACTGGTGATCGCTGCTCGCGCCCAGACCATGTTGGGCAACATGGGCGATGGGCGAGCGCTGTTCGCCGAAGCGTCTCACTCCGTCAACAGCCAGGGCGGCATGTCGGGCTTCGCGCTGGGTGCCGAGTTGGTCACCGACGTGCAGCTCGGCCAACCGGAGCGGCTGCTCGTCGCCGACAGCGAGCGATGGATGGCCGCCGCCGGCGAGGGCCGGGTCGGTCAGCAGCAGGCGGATCTGGCCACGGCACTGGCTCAGATCGGTCGGACCGACGAGGCGCTCACGTTGGCTCGCTCGGCGGTGCACGCTGATCCCGACAACGGCCACGTGGTCGCGACGTGCGCGCTCGTCGCCGCGGCCGCCGGTCAGGTCCAGGAGGCCGACGCCGCCGCCGAGCGTGTGTTGCTCCTGCCCACGGCGACGTATCTCGATCGCCTGTCGGCGCTCGTGGCCATCGGTCTGATCCGGTCGGGCGAGTCGGGGCGGGCAGCGCTCGACACCGCCGCCAGCGAGCTGTCGCTGACTGAAGACATGGTGTCGTCAGCGATCCTGGGGTTGGCGTTCCTGGTCCGCCGCCTCGCCGACGACGGCCGGCTGCCCCGGGCCGCACCTCGATCGGTGTCGGAGCTCCCTGGTGCCGACGGCGCCGACGAGGTGCGTGCGTTGGAGGGTCTGGGCCTGACGCGCACCCGCTGGTTGCACCTGTTCGTGGCCGCCGCGACCGCTCGCTCCTGAACGCGACGACGGCGGGTCCTGAGACCCGCCGTCGTGGCAACTGATGGCGGAGGGCACCTGAAGGCACCCAGATCGTGCCAGTCGGCTCAGCCAGGCTGCTTGACGTAGCGAAGGTAGGGCTTCTCTTCGCGCCAGCCGTCGGGGTACACGGCCTTGGCGTCCTCGTTGGAGACCGCCGGCACGATGATGACCTCTTCGCCGTTCACCCAGTTGGCCGGCGTGGCGACCTTGTGCCCAGCGGTGAGCTGCAGCGAGTCGATGACCCGGAGGATCTCGTCGAAGTTGCGCCCGGTGGAAGCCGGATAGGTCAGGATCAGCTTGACCTTGTCGTCGGCGCCGATGATGAACACGGAACGCACGGTGAGCGTGTCGTTCGCGTTCGGGTGGATCATGTCGTAGAGGTCGGCGACCTTGTGGTCGGGGTCCGCGATGAGCGGGAAGTTCAGGGCGACACCCTGGGTCTCTTCGATGTCAGCGGACCAGCCGGCATGGTCCGACAGGCCGTCGACGGACAGCCCGATGACCTTGACGTTGCGCTTGTCCCACTCGTCCTTGAGCTTCGCGACCGTGCCGAGCTCTGTGGTGCAGACCGGTGTGAAGTCCTTGGGGTGGCTGAACAGGACAGCCCAGCTGCCCTTCTTCCAGTCGAGGAAGTCGAGCGTGCCCTCGGTGGTGTCGATCGTGAAGTCGGGGGCGTCGTCCCCAAGTCGGATGGCCATCTGGATCTCCTCTGATCACTGTGATGCGGCGGCTCGGCGGCCGCCCCTGCAATACCCGACCAACCTAGTCGGGTATTGCACCACCTTCAACGTCGCGGCTTCGCGGTCTGTTCCCGCGGTGGCGGTCGCCCCGGCTCGAGATCCATCGCTGGATCGTGCACTGCGGCGACGCCGTCGCTGCGATCCTGCGGCGTGAGCGTGTACACGAGAGTGCCCCGCGCCTCGGGTGATGTTGCCGACGGTCGCGGGCGTCAGTCTGCAAACTTCTGCAAGCAGACTCTTGACGGAGTTTGCAGTGCTTGCTACAGTAAGCACTGCCGAACCGGTAGCGAGCGACTTCGTCGCAAGCGGGTCCGGCACATCATTTCGACAACCCCCTGGAGATCCTCATGGACACCTTGCTCGACCCCGTCACCGAACTGCAGGACAAGGTCGTCTCTGGCGTCAAGAGCACCAAGCAGCCGGTTGCTGACGCCGTGGCCACCGCCGTCGCCCTGCTCCTGGAGCGCCTGCCCGAGGTGCCCGCGCTGCCCTACGCCGAGAAGCTCCCGACCCCGGTCGAGCTCATCGAGAACCAGGCCAAGTTCGCCACCAAGGTGGTCAACGCAACCAAGTCCGTCGCTGTCGCCGCTGCCAAGTCTGCAGCGCCGTTGACCGATCAGCTGCTCGACCGCACGGCGCCGGTCGCCTCGGTCGCCGCGGCCTGATCCAACCCTCGTGACGCTGCCGGGAACGGCAGCGTCCACACCTGGTCCGCAGCGGATCCCCCTCCGC
>JGI24770J26754_10003733_pt1 | contig 10120 bp, 9 predicted proteins | sample LakOneMetagenome_FD_26754 | JGI IMG/M metagenome (IMG submission 26754) | reverse complement strand
CTAATTTAGAAGGCAATAATTGCTTTTCATAGTTACATCTTATGTCATATGAAAATAACCAAGAGCGCTACAAGTATAAAGAAATATAGAAATAAAAATACCCAGCACAATCATATATAGAGTGAGCTGGGTATATTCATATTTAGAAAGAGGGTTAAGTTCTTGAGGGTAGGAACTAGTCAAGGTTTCCTGGTTTAACATCCATTTCTTTATAAGAAACTAACTTGGTTTTATGTTTAAGCTTATAACCAAACCAGATGACTAAAAACAAGGGAATACTGATATAGGTTGATAGCAGTCCAATCCAATCAATTTTTCCTCCTGTCACAGCTTCNTAATTTTGCCCAAGAATAATAATGGAACATAAAATAAATGCGAACCATGGAGCGAAAGGAAAGAATTTTGCTCGATAAGCCAGGTCTTCAAGCTTGTAGCCTTGCGCGATATAACCTTTACGGAAACGATAATGTGAGATCGCAATACCCAACCAGACAATGAAACCGCACATGCCCGACATATTCAGTAACCAGTTAAAAACTTCCTGCTCACCGACAAATGTTGTCAAGAAGCACAGCGCGGCAATCGCAGTGGTGGCGTATAACGCGTTCATTGGAACGCCACGTAAATCCAGCTTAGAAAATATTTTTGGCGCCCGGCCTTCACGTGCCATATCAAATAACATGCGAGTGGACGAATACATACCCGAGTTACCCGCCGATAGAATGGCGGTCAAAATTACAGCATTCATCAGGCTGGCAGCAAAGGCAAAGCCGGCCTGTTCATAAAGTAAAGTAAAGGGTGAAAGTGCTATATCTTCACTGGCAGCTGCTTGTAGCAATCTTGGATCATCATAGCTCACTAACGTGCCAATGATAAAAATACATACGATATAAAACAGCAGGATACGCCAGAAAATCTGTTTAATAGCAAGCGGAATAGTGCGTTTTGGATCTTTGGATTCACCTGCAGCTACTCCGACCATCTCAGTGCCCTGAAATGAAAAACCAGCAATCATGGCTACACCGATCATTGCCTGTAAGCCACCAACGAATGGTGCTTCGCCTTTGGTCCAGTTGCTAAAAGTAATCACTCCCGGCGTTAACATGATTTTTATAATCATGGCGATACCAATAATGATAAAGGCAATAATAGCTACTACTTTGACCATGGAAAACCAGAATTCGCTTTCTCCAAATCCTTTAACGGTCAGTGCATTGATGCCGAAAATGATGGCCAGAAAGATTGCACTCCAGTAAAAACCAGGAATATCTGGAAACCAGAATTTCATAATGAACTGAACTGCTACCAGTTCAAATGCGACAGTAATAGCCCAGTTGTACCAGTAGTTCCAGCCCAAAGCAAAACCAAACCCATCTTCTACATATTTGCTGCCATAGGTAAAAAAAGCACCAGAGGTTGGATTATGGGTGGCCAGTTCACCAAGACTTGTCATCAGAAAATAGATCATGATACCGATTAGGCCATAAGCCAGCAGCGCACCACCAGGTCCGGCATTGGCAATAGTTGATCCTGACGCAAGGAACAGTCCTGTGCCAATAGAACCACCGATCGCAATCATATTTAAGTGGCGAGCTCCCAGCTTGCGCTTGAGTTTCGCGGGCTGATTTATTTCGCTCATCGAGATTCCTTTATTACATTAACGCGCACAGGCATACAAAACTTTAAAGCCTTGTTGATCAGCCTTAAGAGTGCATTGACCAAAACGCTGTTCAATCAAATGGGGATAATTTAAAAAACGGTTTGCAACAATCCATAGCTCGCCACCATTCTTTAAATGCTGAGGCGCAGTCTTACAGAGTTCTTCGCTGGCCTCATAATGGGTATGAATACCCTGATGAAAAGGCGGATTACTGACAATTGCATCAAGCTCAAAAGGTGCATCTGCAATACTGCTCACAGGTTGCAGACGCAATTGGGATGCTGGAACCTGATTACGCTGAAAAGTAAGTTCTGTTGAGCGTAAAGCAAAAGCATCAACATCAAGAGCATATACAGTATTTGCCGGATTGGATTTTGCCAAATAGCAGGCAATAACACCAGCCCCGCATCCAAAGTCGGCAAGTGTACCTGATTTTACCTGGTCCAGATAAGGAATTAATACAGCGGTGCCAACGTCCAGATGACTCTGGCTAAAAACGCCCGGAAGGGCACAAATCTCGATTTGCTGGTCTTTTAACTGGACAGTATAGGTTTTTAACCAGCTCTCTAGTGGTTTTTGCTTTTCTATATGTTCCAGTTTTAATTGCCAGAACTGGCAATGACGTGCACTGTCGAGCTTGACCGGATGCCCAAAAGTATGTAACTGCTTGGCTGCACGTTCAACACCTCCTTTTTTCTCTCCGACCAAAAATACAGACTGACCGATTTCTAAATGGCTGACAACATTATGTAGTACATAGTTAAGCAGTTCTTTGGACTTAGGAACAAATATGACCACCTGATTAAACTGTTGTTGCGGAAAATCTACACCAAAATGTGTTTTAAAACCTGCTGCCTGAAACCCCTGATAATCACTAAAATTCCAGGTCCAGATAGAAGCATCTATCCGCGGTCCCAACTGGTTTAATAGCTGATCATTAGGTGCATGAATAAAAAGCACCTGCCCAGAGAGCTGGTCAATCTGCCGCAGCACAACTTCACTTCTTGGATCCATGGCATTTCTCATCAAAAACAATGCCCAGGCTGGGCTGGGCAATATCACTATAACAAGTATTATTTCCTGGTTTCAGGTAATACGATATTAAGAATTAATGCTGCAATACCACCTGTTGCTACACCAGAACTAAAAATATTTTTAAATAATTCAGGCAAATGTTCCAGAATTTGAGGCACCTGCGCCACACCTAAGCCCAGTGCCAGAGAAATTGCAATAATCAGCAGGGCACGACGGTCAAGCTGAATACCTGACAGGATATTTACCCCGGATGCAGCAACTGCNCCGAACATCACCATCACTGCACCACCGAGTACCGCTTGTGGTACTGCNTGAATAATCCCGGCAACGGCAGGGAACAGACCCAGGATAATCAGCATAATTGCAATCCACAAACCTACATAACGGCTAGCCACACCAGTCAGCTGAATGACACCATTATTTTGTGCAAAGACTGAACTCGGGAAAGTATTAAATAAACCTGCCAGCAAAGAGTTGGCACCATTTACCAGAACACCACCTTTAATACGCTGCATCCAGCTATCACCATCTACTGGCTGATTTGACAGTTTACTGGTTGCGGTAATATCACCAATTGCTTCTAATGAGGTAACCAGATAGATGAACGCCATCGGAATAAATAAACTCCATGAAAAGCTTAATCCAAAGTGCATTGGTGTCGGTATCTGGATTAAAGGCGCCTCTTCAAGCGTAGAGAAGTCTAAATAACCCATAAATCCGGCCAGAATATAACCGGCAACTAAAGCAATTAAAATGGCAGAGCTTTTGATCCAGACTGCTCGCATACGGTTTAGCAAAATAATAATTGCCAGGACAGTACAAGACATAATCAGGTTATCGGCGCTGGCAAAAGTTTTACTTTCCATTGCCTGATAACCACCGCCCATAGAGATCAGACCTTCTTTAATTAAGGTTAACCCGATGAGCAGTACAACAATACCAGTTACTAAAGGCGTAATCAGTTTTTTTACCCAAGGTAAAATACGGGATACCCCCATTTCAATGAATGAGCCTGCAATCACTACACCGAAAATAGCAGCCATAACCGCTTCTACCGGCGTGCCTGACGCTACCATGGCTGAGCCAATCCCAATGATAGGGCCAATAAAATTAAAACTGGTGCCCTGTACAATCAATAGTCCAGCACCAAATGGTCCGACTTTCTTACACTGCAAGAATGTTGCGATACCTGAAATGACCAGAGACATTGATAAAATCATGTTGGTATCTTCACGAGACACCCCCAGCGCCAGACAGATCAGTAGGCCTGGAGTAACAATAGGTACAATGATGGCGAGCAAATGCTGTAATGCAGCCAGAAATGCAATTAATGGACGAGGCCGGTCATTAAGGCCGTAGACTAGATCTAGACGCTCATTTTGATCAGATGAAGTGTTTAAGTCAGACATGAGACAAACAGGGGAGTGGCAAGGTGGCGCTATTCTAATCGAGTTGTTACACTTTAAAAACCTTAAAGTACACCGCTTGTCAAAATATATTGTAGTTGTCAATTAACTGTCACTACTAATGCGTAGCATTTTTTTGTATAATTTGCCCTCAAAATTGTAGGCGTATCGAATTTCATGTCAGATATCAAAACTCTCCGCAACATCGCAATTATTGCGCACGTTGACCACGGGAAAACCACTCTTGTCGATAAACTTCTTCAACAATCAGGTGCACTCGGTGATCGTGCCGGCGAGATTGAGCGTGTCATGGACTCGAATGCGCTTGAATCAGAGCGTGGTATTACCATTCTCGCTAAAAATACAGCGATTACATGGTTAGATAAGCGTACTGATACCACTTACCGTATCAACATCGTAGATACTCCGGGACACGCAGACTTTGGTGGTGAAGTTGAACGTGTTATGTCGATGGTAGACTGTGTACTTCTTCTGGTTGACTCTCAAGAAGGCCCAATGCCACAAACCCGTTTTGTAACACAAAAAGCGTTTGCACGTGGTTTGAAACCAATCGTCATTATTAACAAAGTAGACAAGCCAAGTGCTCGTCCAGACTGGGTTATCGACCAAGTATTTGACTTGTTCGACAACTTGGGTGCAACTGATGAACAGTTAGACTTCCCGATTGTATATGCTTCAGGCTTACGCGGTGTTGCTGGTCCTTCACCAGAAGAACTGGCTGAAGACATGACACCGCTGTTTGAAACTATTGTTGACATCGTTGAACCACCAGCAGTTGATGTTGATGGCCCATTCCAAATGCAGATTTCATCACTTGACTATAACAGTTTTGTTGGTGTAATCGGTGTGGGCCGTATTCAGCGCGGTTCAGTTAAAACCAATACACCAGTAACTGTGATTGATAAAGAAGGCAAGACCCGTAATGGTCGTATTCTGAAAATCATGGGTTACCATGGCCTCGAGCGTATCGATGTTGATTCTGCAAATGCAGGTGACATTGTATGTATTACCGGTATTGATGCACTAAACATCTCTGACACTATTTGTGATCCGAAAAATGTTGAAGCATTACCGCCACTGTCTGTAGATGAACCAACCGTATCTATGACTTTCCAGGTAAATAACTCACCATTTGCTGGCCGTGAAGGCAAGTTCGTGACTTCACGTAATATCCGTGAACGTCTGGACCGCGAATTGATCCATAACGTTGCTTTACGTGTTGAAGATACAGACAGCCCGGACCGTTTCAAAGTTTCAGGTCGTGGCGAACTTCATCTGTCTGTACTGATTGAAAACATGCGTCGTGAAGGCTTCGAGATGGGTGTATCCCGTCCTCAAGTGATCATGAAAGAAGTTGACGGTCAAATGCAGGAACCGTATGAAAATGTGACCTTTGATGTTGAAGAACAGCATCAGGGTTCAATCATGGAACAGATGGGTAACCGTAAGGGTGAGCTGACCAATATGGAAGTTGACGGTAAAGGCCGTATCCGTATTGAAGCAACTGTACCTTCACGTGGTCTGATCGGCTTCCGTTCTGAATTCCTGACCATCACTTCTGGTACAGGTATCATGACTTCTAGCTTCTCACACTATGGCCCAGCCAAAGCAGGTGCTGTAGCTAAACGCCAAAACGGTGTGCTGATCTCTATGGTAAATGGTACCTGTCTGGCATTTGCTTTGTTCTCACTGCAAGACCGCGGCCGTCTTTTTGCTGAACCACAGCTTGAAGTTTATGAAGGCATGATTGTTGGTATGAACTCACGTTCAGACGACATGGTAGTCAACCCGACTAAAGCAAAACAGTTAACTAACATGCGCGCATCTGGTACAGATGAAGCATTAACACTGACTCCAGCTATTAAATTTACGCTGGAACAGGCGCTTGAGTTTATTGAAGATGATGAACTGGTTGAAGTTACACCTAAATCAATCCGTATTCGTAAGAAATTCCTGACAGAAAACGAACGTAAACGTGCTTCACGCAGTTAATTTTCGTTTAAGTTGAAAAAACCGCCAGTAATCTGGCGGTTTTTTATATAAATAACAAAAAGAAATTGGAATCTTTAAAGAAATCGCTAAATTATCCTAAAGGTTAATGCCCTTTAAATAGGATTAAGAATGTGAAAAAAATTAGGGCATCGGTAAATTAAGTCTGGAGATAGAATGAGTATTATTCAAGAATTTAAAGAATTTGCCATTAAAGGCAATATGATTGATCTTGCAATTGGTGTCATTATTGGTGGGGCGTTTAATAAAATTATTGACTCTCTGGTTAAAGATATTTTTATGCCCCTGATTTCTTTTATCCTGGGTGGAGAAGTTGATTACTCTAATTGGTTTTTGGTGCTAGGCGATAATCCAAATAATGTTAGTAATCTTGCAGCGGCCAAGGAAGCAGGCTTGAATGTCTTTGCCTATGGCAATTTTCTCACCATCTTGATTAATTTTCTGTTGCTGGCTTGGGTTGTCTTTTTAATGGTTAAAATGATTAACCGTTTACGCCGTAAACACGAGGAAGCACCACCTAAAGAAGAGGCAGCACCTACACCAGAAGATATCCAGTTACTGCGCGAAATCCGTGATGAGCTTAAAAATCGCCCGGCATCTTAAAATATAAATGGAAAAACGGCACAACAAATGCCGTTTTTTATTTTGACCGAACGCATCACTTTAAGTCTTAAAAAAATAAAGCTGAATAAAACCGCTAGAAATTCATACGGAACTTGATTTCCAGCAAGTGGAAGCCAAACTGGCTTTTTACCGGACCATGGATTACACGTTCAGCACCACTAAAAACCAGTTTATCGATTACCGGCACCAGTTGACCTTTTTTGACTTCACCCAGTTCACCTCCGCGTCTAGCTGAGTTACAGGTCGAGTATTGCTGTGCAAGTTTATTAAAGTCTGCACCACTCTGGAGCTTCTTTTTCAACTGTTCAGCCAGTGTTTTTTCTTTAACCANAATATGACGGACGATTGCTGTTTTCATATAGTTTCTCCTNCAGCTGAACCGGTTTATTTTACTGTTCGTAGCGGCTGGCATTCAGGGCAAAAAACACTTGCACGCTGTCCTAAACGGATATTCTGCAAAGGAGTTTCACAATTAATGCACATTTCACCTTCACGGCCATATGCCAGCAGAGTCTGTTGAAAATAGCCATTTTCTCCTGCGGCATTACTGTAATCACGCAAGGTCGAACCCCCCAGTTCAATTGCAAATTTTAAAATCCTTTTAATTTCAATCACCAACTGATCAATTTGTTCATAGCTTAAGCTTGAAGCAGGTTGAGCTGGATGGATTCTGGTATTGAAGAGACTCTCGGTTGCATAAATATTGCCGACACCGACCACTACATGATTATCCATGAGTGCAACTTTTATGCCGACCTGCTTGTTTTTGAGTTTATTTACTAGGTATTCAGTATTAAATGTCTCAGATAGTGGCTCTGGTCCTAACGGATCAATTAATTTATTTTGTGTTTCATGGTTCAGCCATAAAATACAGCCAAAACGACGCGGATCATGATAACGCAGCTGTATATTTTGGAAACTAATAATCAAATGATCATGTTTACGTAATTCGGTCGCAGCCTCACACAAGCGAAACGAACCTGACATGCCTAAGTGCCATAACATGGTATCGTGTTCAAACTGCGCAAGAATATATTTAGAGCGGCGATTTAGCCTGATGAGCTTCTGGCCTTGCAGCTTTTGAATATCTTGAGGAATGGCCCAGCGAAGCCGCGGCTCACGGACCTCAACAGACATAACTTTTTGCTGTAATAAGGGTTCAAGGCTCTTTTTGGTGGTTTCAACTTCGGGTAATTCAGGCATTGATCGAGTCATTCTTATGCAATAGCAATAATATCGGGTTACATGAATAATTTACAAGCTGGCATTGATATGAAAAGGAGGAAAAACATGGCAGAGATTCTACCTTTAACCTGGTTTCAGCGCGATACTTCAGACGTTGCGCGTGATCTGGTTGGGTGTAGGTTATGTGTGCGCCAAGATAGTGGAGAAATCAGGCGCTGTATCATTACAGAAACAGAAGCTTATCTGGGCTGTCAGGATAAAGCCTGTCATACCTATAATAACCGTAAAACACCACGTACCGAAGTTATGTACCAAGCAGGTGGAACTATTTATGTATATCTGATCTATGGCATGTATGAAATGCTCAATATTATTACCAGGACTGAAGGTGTGCCAGAAGGTGTGATGTTGCGGGCCGGCTATTTTGAGGATGCCGAGACACGGCAGGAATTCAAGTTAATGGCTGGTCCGGGGAAACTGACCCGGCATATGGGAATTAATCGTACTTTTAAAGGACAAAAAGTCGGACTGGAAAGTGGGCTATGGATAGAACAGAAAACTCAGCAGCCTGAAATTGTACAGACACCGCGTATTGGGATCGACTATGCTGAAGAGGCCAAAGACTGGCTGGAGCGTTACTGCTGGAAAGCACATCCGAGTTTGAGCCGTTAAGGTTTGGTTCATATTAACTCCTGTACAGAGTATGTTGTATTAAAGGCTGTCTTNCTCATGATTTTGTATGGTTTTTTTAGGCTGGACTATAAAAATAAAGCTGGTTCAGTGTAGGCTAGTGAGCGTCTAGGCACTCTGCCCACTTAATAATAAAACCGGAGAAATATATGGCCAAGCTGTTTGAGAAAATTAATTTTGGTAGCCTTGAACTTGCCAACCGCATTATTATTGCACCTATGTGCCAATATTCAGCCACTGATCAGGGTGAGGTAACTTACTGGCATGAACAGCAGTGGGCCAATTATGCACTGTCTGGTGCCGGTTTATGCATTGTAGAGGCAACAGCAGTACAGGCTGAAGGTCGAATCAGCTATGCTGATCTGGGCTTATGGAATGATCAGCAACGCGATCAGATGTGGGCTTTGCTCAGTAAAGTCCGCCAGATATCTCCTATGCCTTTTGCGATTCAGTTAGCTCATGCCGGGCGTAAAGCATCAACTGATAAGCCATGGCTAGGCAAAGGCCAGATTGCACCAGATCATGAACATGGCTGGAATACGGTGGCACCCAGTGAATTAAGTTTTGCCGCAGCTGACCTGAAACCACATGNCTTAACACTTGATCAGATTCATCAGGTACAGGCAGATTTTGCGGCAGCNGCGCGTCGTGCAGTCGAAGCAGGTTTTGACCTGATTGAACTCCATGCAGCCCATGGATATCTGTTGCATCAGTTTTTATCGCCCTTATCCAATCAGCGTACAGATGAATATGGCGGCTCACTTGAAAACCGTATGCGGATGGTACTGGAAGTATTTCAGGCGATCCGTGATGCAGTACCGGCAGGCTTCCCGGTCGGGGTGCGTCTTTCGGCTACTGACTGGATGGATGAGCAGGGAGGCTGGAATGTAGAATGTAGTGCCGGCCTGTCAAAAGCCCTCCAGATGCTGGGAGCGGTTTACATCCATGTTTCATCAGGTGGACTGCATGAAATGCAGCGTATTGAAGTCGGGCCAAATTATCAGGTGTCTTTCGCAGAGAAAATTAAACAGGGTATAAGCATTCCTGTTATCGCAGTCGGACTGATTACCGAGCCTGAACAGGCCGAAGAAATCCTCCAAAAAGGTCAGGCAGATGCAATTGGTTTAGCCCGTGCCATGCTATATGACCCACGCTGGCCTTGGCATGCAGCTGCAAAACTCGGTGAAAATATTTCGATTGCACCGCAATATCTACGGAGTCAACCGCATGGTTTAAAAGAATTATTCCATCCTTTTAAAGCAGAAAAATAAATTATAAAAAACCCCGTCATCTGGCGGGGTTTTATATTGAATCTTTAGCTTTTCTTGGCTTTATTCTGATCAGTCATCATTTTATTAACGGTATCCAGTGATTCTTTAGCGCGTGGAACATTCTGCTGGGCCAGTGCACTAAAAATTTTCTGTGCCTCAGGCAGATTCTGCTGCACAATGGTTCCATTGGCAAGCATATTACCCACTGCCATCAAGGC
>JGI24770J26754_10003732_pt1 | contig 10120 bp, 7 predicted proteins | sample LakOneMetagenome_FD_26754 | JGI IMG/M metagenome (IMG submission 26754) | reverse complement strand
GGCGGGGTACGTGGCGCCGAAAAAACCGAAGGCGGAAAGACACATCGCGGCCGGCCAGAAGCCGATGGCCGGAACGGCGACCAGAACCCCGAGCGCGGCGGCCGAAAGCGACACCGCCAGAATGACCGCCCACTTGCGCGATCCCATAAAACGGTCGATCGGCCCGATCGCGAAATTGCCGGCCACCATCGCCATGCCCATCACAAGGGTGGCCCGCCCGATCCCTGCGACGTCGGCGCCGTAAACCTCTTGCAGATAGGGCCCGGCCCAGAGGCCGCGCACCACCGCGGTCGGGGCATAGGCGACAAGCATCAGGGCCAGCACCGGCCAAAGCCGCGTCAGGCGCAAAACCTCGGCCAGCGAACCGGCCTGTCCGTCTGGCCGGGCCACCCGTTCGGGATCCTTGACGAATATAGCCAGCGCCGCCGCGACGGCCAGCGTCACAGCCGCAAGGCAGACAAGGGTAGGGCGCCAGCCCAGGGCCCCGGCCGCATAGGCAAGGGGCGCCGCCCCGGCGATGTTGCCAAGCGATCCGACCCCGACAAGCGCCCCGGCCAGGGTGCCGAACATCGCCGGTGCATGGGCGCGCGCGAAAATGACATAGGATGCCATCAGTACCGGCGCGCAGCCGATGCCGATCAGCACCATCGCCAGATGAAGCGCTATCGGGCCCTGTGCGGTCGCAAAAACCAGCGCCCCGCCCCCGCCGCCGAGGGCCAGCAGGCCGGATGCCGTCCACCTCGGGCCGATCCGGTCGAGCATCGCACCGACCGGAAACTGCATCAGCGCGAAGGCGATGAACCACAGGCCCGACGACAGGGCCAGATCGCCGGGTGTGGCCCCGATCTCTTGGCCCAGAACCGGCGTCAGGACGGCCAGGAACACCCGATAGAACTGGCTGAGCACATAGGCTGCGATCAGGAATACCAAACCGACAGTCATCGCGTCCCCCGTCATTGCGGCCGGCACCCTGCGCCAAGGCCCGGTACGATGCAAGCGTCGGCCATCCCGGGCAAACACGCTTCTCGACGATTGCGGTTGATTGCGGCGCAAAAACCTTTTTACGATGAACCGGCAAAGATCGCAGATTGAAAAAGGAAGCTCCATGGCGCCGACGGACCCGAAACGGCCCTTGACCCTGCGGGACGTGTCCGAAGCGTCGGGGGTTTCGGAAATGACAGTCAGCCGGGTTCTGCGCAACCGTGGCGACGTGTCCGACGCGACGCGTGACAAGGTGCTCGAAGCGTCGCGGCGCCTTGGTTATGTACCGAACAAGATCGCCGGCGCCCTTGCGTCGCAGCGGGTCAATCTGGTGGCGGTCATCGTTCCATCGCTGTCGAACCTCGTCTTTCCCGAAGTGCTGAGCGGCATTTCCGAAGAGCTGGAGGAAACAGGGCTACAGCCGGTTTTCGGGGTGACCAACTATTCGGCCGACCGCGAAGAGGCAGTTCTCTATGAAATGTTGTCGTGGCGGCCCTCGGGGGTGATTGTCGCCGGGCTCGAACATACGCCGACGGCACGGGCGATGCTGACCAACGCGGGCATTCCCATTGTCGAGATCATGGATGTCGACGGCGAGGCGATCGATTCGGTGGTCGGCATCTCGCACAAGCGGGCCGGGCTTGAAATGGCGCGGACCATCGTCAAGGCCGGTTATCGGCGCATCGGCTTTCTGGGCACCAAGATGCCCGACGATCACCGGGCGCGCAAACGGCTGGAAGGGTTCGAGGCCGGGCTTGCCGAGGCGGGCATAGAACTTGCCGACCGCGAATTCTATTCCGGCGGCTCGGCGCTTCTGAAGGGGCGCGAGATGACGGCGGCGATCCTCACCCGCAGCCCGGATCTTGATTTTCTCTATTATTCCAACGATATGATCGGGGCCGGCGGTCTTCTCTACTGCCTCGACCAGGCAATCGACGTTCCTGGCCGGCTTGGCCTAGCCGGCTTCAACGGCGTCGATCTCCTCGACGGGCTTCCCCGGCACCTCGCAACCATGGACGCCTGCCGCCACGAGATCGGCCGCAAGGCCGCGGCGATCATCGCCGGCCACAGCCACAGCAGCCAGATTGGCGGAGAACGCATCGAGTTGACGCCCAGACTGCAACCCGGCGACACGATCCGCCGCCTCTGACGCCGGCGGGCGGGGGCCAGAAATGGGGGCCGGTTGGATGATACCTCCCTGGCATGGGGCGGGCAAATCTGCGGACAATTGGCGTTCGGGAAATTGGTCGGAGCGAGAGGATTCGAACCTCCGACCCCCTGCTCCCGAAGCAGGTGCGCTACCAGGCTGCGCTACGCTCCGACCGTGCGGGGGAGTTACCGGGTCCGGCGCGCATTTGCAAGGGGCCAGTCGGGGGCCAGATCGGGGTTACGGTCGGGTAATCTCGAATGGTTAGCGCGTGCCCCGGGCGGCGGATTGCAGGATTCGCTGCACGAGTCCGGGTCGCGGCGTCGTGGCGGTCTCGCTGCGTCCGCGGGTCTCGAGAACGGGTTGGTTTTCCGACGCCCCGGCGCGCGTCTCGCGCAGGACGATATAGATGCCCGACGCGATGACGATGCCGGCGCCGATCAGGGTAGTGCCGTCGGGCCGTTCGCCAAAGATCAGCGTGCCATAGATCGTCGCCCAGATGATCTGACTATATTGCATGGGGGCGACCACCACAGCGTCGGCGCGCCGGTAGGACACAATCGACAGAAGCGTCGCGGTCAGCCCGAGGACGGCAATCACGCCCAAGAGCCCCACGTGCGCAAGCGGCATGGGCCGGTAGACGAACGGCAACGCCAGGCCCATGGCAATGAAATTCCCAAGGATTGGCGACAATAGCAGGACCACGGGTCGCTCGTCGGTGCCAAGCCTGCGCACGATGATCGCGCTCAGCGCCCCGGTTGCCGCCGCCAGGACAGCCGCCATATGGCCGAGCGAAAAGGGTGCCTGGCCGGGGCGCAGAACGACGAGCACGCCGGCAAACCCGACAAGGACCGCTGCCCATCGGCGCAGGCGCACCCGCTCGCCGAGAATCGGGATCGACAGGATGGTCACCAGGAGCGGGATGGCGAAAAGGATCGCATAGGTCTGGGCAAGGGGCAGCTTGCCGAACGCATAAAAGGCCGAAACGCCGGTGACGACAGCGCTGACGGTGCGCGCCGCCACCCAACCCGGATGGCGCGGGCGCAGGCTGCCGCCCGAGCGGTCCTGCAACAGGAACATCGCCACGAGCGGAAAGCTGAGCAAGGCGGCGAAGAACACGATCTGGACCGCCGAATAGGTGGCGCCAAGGTATTTGACCACCACGTCATGGGTCGCAAAGATCGCCATTGCCGCCAGACCGGTCAACGCTCCGCGCAGATTGTGGCCGCCCGATTCCGACATCCTGTCACCGATGTTGACGCTCGCACCCGGTCTTGCGCAGGCGCCGGGGGAATGCAAGGCCCCGCGCGGCTTTCAGGTCCGGCCCAGGATCCGGCGAAAGTCTGGCGACCCCGGGAGGACTTGAACCCCCAACCCCAGACTTAGAAGGTCCGTGCTCTATCCAGTTGAGCTACGGGGCCGCTGCGCCCCCTTTAGCGTTTCCGTCGGCCTTCGCGCAAGGGCAGTGCCCGGCGCCCGGATGGCCGGGCGCGGCTAGTGGGTCCAGGCGCCCTTGCGGTCGGTGGCGAAATTCTCGCCATAGCCGCGCAAGCGGATGTTCGGCTTGCGGACGTGGGGTTCGCTGACCGTCACCTCGATACCGTTTTCCGCGGCATACGCGACGGCTTCATCGCGTGTTTCGAACCGCATGCGGACCTGCGCCTGCGTGTCGCTCGATCCGGTCCAACCCATCAACGGGTCAAGCTTGCGGCTTGCCCCCGGCGCGAATTCCAGAATCCATTGGTGGGTCTGGGCCGTGCCCGACTGCATGGCGGTTCGTGCCGGCTGGTAGATACGTGCGCGCATTCGTGGACTCCTTCGGCTCGCACCCTTATCGAAAAACTTTGGTGCCGTTGCAAGGGCGCAGTCTGCCCACACAGGCGCACATGCCGCCGGTCAGCAAAGTTTTTGCGCGGGCGTGCAAGCGGGCGCTTGCACGGGAACAAAAACAGATCAAATCTGACGGACAGAAGGAACGCGCTATGCCCCACAACAATACCAACGCCCCGACCGTTCGCCCCGAGGTTCTGACCCGTCCAAAGCTTGAAGGCGGCCGCCGGTTCGTGATGAGGACCGATTTCCAGGCGGCGGGCGACCAGCCGACCGCGATCGCCGAACTCAGCGCCGGGGTTCTGGCCGGCGAGCGTGATCAGGTTCTTCTTGGCGCGACGGGCACCGGCAAGACCTTTACCATGGCCAAGGTGATCGAGGAGACCCAGCGCCCGGCCATCATCCTGGCGCCGAACAAGACGCTCGCCGCCCAGCTATACGGGGAATTCAAGGGCTTCTTCCCCGACAATTCGGTCGAATATTTCGTCAGCTACTACGACTATTACCAACCCGAGGCCTATGTCGCGCGGACCGATACCTACATCGAGAAGGAAAGCCAGATCAACGAACAGATCGACCGGATGCGCCATTCGGCCACCCGGGCACTTCTGGAGCGTGACGACGTCATCATCGTCGCCTCGGTCAGTTGCATCTACGGAATCGGTTCGGTCGAAACCTATTCGGCGATGACCCAGGACATGGCCGTGGGCGGGCTTTACGAACAGCGCCGGTTCCTGTCGGAACTTGTCGCCCAGCAGTATCGCCGCGCCGATGCCGCCTTTCAGCGCGGTGCCTTCCGGGTCAAGGGCGACACGGTGGATCTGTGGCCTGCGCACCTTGAAGACCGGGCCTGGCGCTTTGGCTTCTTTGGCGAGGAACTGGAATCGATCACCGAATTCGACCCGCTGACAGGTTCAAAAACCGATACCTTCGAAAAGATCAGAATTTACGCCAACTCGCACTACGTCACTCCGCGCCCGACCCTGCAACAGGCGATCAAGGGCATTCGGGTCGAACTGGCGCTGCGGCTGAAACAGTTGCTCGGCGAAGGCAAACTGCTCGAGGCGCAGCGGCTGGAACAGCGTTGCAACTTCGATCTCGAAATGCTCGAGGCGACCGGATCCTGTGCGGGGATCGAGAATTATTCCCGCTACCTGACCGGCCGCGCGCCGGGCGAACCGCCGCCGACGCTTTTTGAGTTCATCCCCGACAATGCCATCGTATTCGCCGACGAATCCCACGTTTCGGTTCCCCAGATTGGCGGCATGTACAAGGGCGACTATCGGCGCAAGTTCACGCTGGCCGAGCATGGCTTCCGGTTGCCGTCCTGCATGGACAACCGGCCCTTGAAGTTCGAGGAATGGGATGCGATGCGCCCGCAGTCGGTTTTCGTATCGGCGACCCCGGCGGTATGGGAGATGGAGCAGGCGGGCGGCATCTTTACCGAGCAGGTGATCCGCCCCACGGGCCTTGTCGACCCGGAAATCGAAATCCGTCCGGTCGAGATGCAGGTGGACGATCTTCTGGACGAGGTGCGCCGGGTGGCTGCGGCGGGCTATCGCACTCTGGTCACCACCCTGACCAAGCGCATGGCCGAAGACCTGACCGAATATCTGCATGAACAGGGCATCCGTGTGCGCTACATGCACTCCGATATCGACACGCTGGAACGGATCGAGATACTGCGCGACCTGCGGCTGGGTGCCTTCGATGTGCTCGTCGGGATCAACCTTTTGCGCGAGGGTCTCGATATTCCCGAATGCGGGTTGGTGGCGATCCTCGATGCCGACAAGGAAGGGTTTCTGAGATCGGAAACCTCGCTCATCCAGACGATCGGGCGCGCGGCCCGCAACGTCGAGGGTCGGGTGATCATGTATGCCGACCGCATCACCGGCAGCATGGAGCGCGCCATCGCCGAAACCGACCGCCGCCGCGAAAAACAGGTCGCCTACAACCAGGCGAACGGCATCACGCCGACGACGATCCGCAAGAACGTGGAAGATGTGATGCAGGGCCTGTTCAAGGGCGATACCGACATGTCGCGCGTGACCGCGACGGTGGACAAGCCGATGGTGGGCGCCAATCTCGCCGCGCATCTCGACGCTTTGCGCACCGCAATGCGCAAGGCCGCTGAGAACCTGGAATTCGAAGAGGCCGCGCGGCTTCGTGACGAGGTGAAGCGCCTGGAAGCGGTCGAGCTTGCCATCGCCGACGATCCGCTCGCCCGGCAGTCGGTGGTGGACGAGGCGGTGGACGTGGCCGTGAAGCTACGGGGGCGTTCCACCGCGGGCCGGGCGGGCCAAAGGGGCGGGCACAAGGGAAGGCGAGGCTAAAAGCCTGCCCTCGCGGTCCTTGCATCGACCGGCATGCCCTGCTTGATACGCTTTTGGGGGCGCCCGGAACGTTAAAGTGCGGTGTTGAGCAGGGTCTGCGGATTGGGCTGAACCATATCGCCCTGATCGTTGCGAACGATCTCTTCGATGATGAACAGCGGGCGCCGCTTGGCTTCCATGTAAAGCCGCCCGAGGTATTCGCCGATGACCCCCAGAACGATCAGTTGGGCGGACCCCAGGATCAGCACGACGACCATCAATGTCGTCCAGCCCTGAACCGCAACGCCGGCCAGATAGCTGACGATCGTCCAGCCCATGAAGAACACGCCGATCAGGGCGCAGAAAAAGCCGATATAGGTCGAGGCACGCAACGGGACGATGGAAAACCCCGAAATCGCGTCCGCCGCGAAACGCATCATCTTGACCAGGGTATATTTGGTTTCACCCGAGAATCTGGCGCTGCGTTCATATTCGACGGGAACCTGGGTGAAGCCGATCCAGCTGACCATGCCGCGAATGAACCGATGCTGTTCGGGCATGGAGTTCAGGGCGTCGAGGGCGCGGCGCGACATCAGGCGGAAATCGCCAGTATCGTTCGGAATGCGGATATCGACCAGACGTTCCAGGGTGCGATAGAAAAGATAGGCCGAAGCGTTCTTGAAGGGCGTCTCCCCGACACGCAGGGCGCGCTTGCCGTAGACGACATCGGCGCCGGCATCCATCTTTGCCATCATGGCCGGCAACAGTTCTGGTGGATCCTGCAAATCGGCGTCAATGATCAGGATGCGTTGGCCCCGGCAAATCCTGAGACCTGCCGACAGGGCGAGTTGATGCCCGTAATTGCGCGACAAAAAGACCCCGGTCACGCTTTCATGGGCTGCGGCCAGCTCGCGGATCAGGGCGCGGGTCCGGTCGCGCGAGCCGTCATCGACGAGGACGATTTCATACGATCCGGGCGCCACCTGGTCGCAGACCGCCGTCACGCGTTTGAAGAGCTCGGGCAGCGAGCCTTCTTCATCATAGCACGGCACCACAACCGACAATGTCGGGCTTTCCCGGTCCTTGGGGTGCAATTTCGATACCGCTGCCATCAGGGGCCCTTGTGTCCTTCGTTGGCCATCACAATAGGACCGGCCCCTTTGATTGTCGAGAAATGGTGCCGGTCGACCGGCTGAATGGGCCGGCGCTGTCGACAATTCGGTGCAATCGCCGGGTTTTGTCGTTCCGGAAGGACAACCGGCGCGCGTTTGGAAGCCGGCGAAGGCCGCCGCAGCCGCCGCCGCTGCAAAGGCATGACAGATGCGGCAACGCCCTGTCCTGCATAGGAAAAATCGCCATGCAGGGCTTCAGGCACCTGTGCGCCCGGCCGCGGTCGCAGACCTGCACCCTGGAACCGCCATTGAATAGAGCAAACTTTTAAGACTAGCCTCTGGCGGCATTCGAAATCGGCCCGGGCTGTCTTGGAAAACTCATGCGAAGCATTGTTACTTTCATCGTGATGGGCGGGATCACTACGGTGGTCCATGTGATCGTCGGACTGATCGCTTTTCATTTCGGCGGATTGTCGGCGTTCAATGCCAATCTCGTCGCCTTCAGTTGCGGGTTTTTCGTCTCGTATTTCGGGCACCGGTCCTATACGTTCCGGTCGCGGGCTCGGGTGTCGCGTTCGATGCCACGGTTTCTGGCGATCTCGGGCGTCAGCCTCGTGCTCAATCAGGCGATCGTCTACGGCGTCGTGACCGTTCTTGGGCAGCCCTATTGGGCGGCGCTTGCGGTGATGGTCGCCGTGGTGCCGACGTTCACCTATGTTTTCGGCCGTGTCTGGGCCTTCAGCGACGGCGATTTTTCATGACGCGCTCCGTGATCTTCGTGACCGGAGCCAGCGGGCTGGTGGGGCAAGCGGTAGTGCAGGCCCTGGCCGGGCAGGGGTACCCCTTGCGGGCGCTCGTCCGGGCGCCGGCAAGCGCGGCGAAATTCCCGCCCGGTGTCGAGGTTGTGGTTGGCGATCTGGGCGATCCGGCAGGTTACAGCGCGGCCCTGAGCGGGGTCGAAACGGTTGTGCATCTGGCGGCGCAGACCGGCAAGGCCGCCGCGGCAGAGTTCGTGCGGATCAACACCGAGGCGACCGGCGCCCTGCTCGCGGCCGCCGAGGCGGGCGGGGTGCGCAACTTCCTGTTCGTCAGCTCGATTGCCGCGGGCTATGCCAATCAGCAGTTCTATCCCTATGCGCAGTCGAAACGGGCGGCCGAGCGGCTGGTGCTTGCCGCGCCCCTGAAGGCCACGATCCTGCGGCCGACGGTCATCCTCAGCCCCACGGCGCCCAACTGGCAGACCTTGCGCAAGATCGCGCTTTTGCCGGTGGTGCCGATGCCGGGCGGGGGAAAGGTGCGGTTTCAGCCGGTTGCGGTCGCCGATGTGGCGCGGGCCATCGCGGCCGTGCTGAACGCGGGCCGGTTCCAGGGCGAGACCTTCGATCTTGGCGGCGCCGAGGCGATCACGCTCCGGTCCTTCCTGGGCGCGGTCCACGCTCGGGTGAAGGGGGCGCCCGCGCGGTTCCTGCCTGTGCCGTTGGAACCCATACGCTGGGCGCTGGCCGCCGTTGAGCCTGTGGCACGGCGATTCCTGCCGGCGACCGCAGGACAGTTGAGCCTGTTTGGCAACGACTCGGCTGCCGCGCCGAACTGGCTGATGGATCAGTTGGCCGATGGGTTTCCGACCACGGCGGGCCTGATCGACTATCTGGTTGGCCAAGCCGACCAGGGGCAAGGCGGGATCCCTGACGATCTTGCCGCCGAATGCGACATCTTCGCGCGTCAGATCATTGGTCGGCCAGCCAGTGACCGCACGATCAAAGCCTATCGGGGTGCGCTCATGGCGAGAGGCATGGCCGCAGCACCCACCCGGCCTTTCGAGCGGTTGACCCTGGCGCTGGCGCGAAAAGGCACGATCCCTGCGGGATGGGTGGATGCCTATTCGGCGCTCTTGCACAGGCGCGGGCTGGTGCGGCGGCGGATGATCGTCCTCGCCGCGATCCTCGAGAACACGCCGGAAGGCGCCGGCGCGTTTGACAGCCCGGCAAGCGGGGGCAAGGCCCGGGCCTTGGCCAGGCTGGCCTGGGCGGGGGCGGCGGGCTGCGTCTCGCTGGCGCTGGGGCTGCTCGTCCTGATGCCCGCGCGCCTAGTGCTGGCGCTGACCGGACAGGCGCGCCCATGAAGGTGGTTGTCATCGGGTCCGGCCCCAGTGGCCTGCATTTCGCCGCGACCGCCCTTCAGCGCGGGCAAGCGGTGATGCTTGTCGATATCGGCAACAGCGGGCCGGCGGTTCCCGCGCCGCAAAGCCGCTATGCGGACCTCAAGCGTGATCTGCCCGATCCGGTCGGTTATTTCCTGGGCAAGGATTTCGAGGGGATCGAGGTTCCGTTGGACGACGGCGAAAGCGAATACTACCGGCTGCCGCCCTCCAAGAACCATGTCTTTGCCAGGCCGGACAGTTTTGTGATGGCCACGGACGGGATCACGCCATTGGCGTCGTTCGGTCAGGGCGGTTTGGCGGAATGCTGGACGGCAGGCGCCTACCCGTTCAACGATCACGATCTGGCGGCTTTCCCGTTTGGCTATGATGAACTCGCGCCCTATTACGCAACGGTGGCCGAGCGGATCGGGGTTGGCGGACGGGGCGACGATCTGGCACCGTATTTTCCGGTGCATGCGCACCTGAGGGCGCCGGTGGCGCTCAATGAAAGTTCGGCCCGCCTGCTGGCCGCCTATGACGCTCAGCGCGCCAGTCTGCACGCCCGCCACAAGGCGCGGCTGGGGCGGTCGCGCCAGGC
>JGI24770J26754_10003730_pt1 | contig 10123 bp, 6 predicted proteins | sample LakOneMetagenome_FD_26754 | JGI IMG/M metagenome (IMG submission 26754) | reverse complement strand
CGGTCTCTCGAATGTCTCACGGACCCCTCCCACCGGAAGCTGACTGTCTACCCAGGATTCGACTGTCGAGCTGCATTACCTGACGAACGCACACAGTTCTGTCGGCGATGCGGCGAACGTTGTAACACGTTTGTGTTAGACAGATTTGTCAAATTTGTGGAGGTCGTGAACTTTCGCGTGGCGAGTGCCGTCAAAAATTGGATCTGTTGAACAGGAATCCAAAAGACGCATGCAGCAGCGCTGCGCTGATGAGGAGAACAGATGTAGTGGGGAGGACGGACGAGGGGTGCGAGGAGGGAACTTCGAGAGAGAAGTGCTCCACCGCACTGGGGAGAGTGCGATGGAGCACGAGACCCTGACGGGTCCGAGCGACTAGTCCTTGCGAGTACCGAGACTGGAGGGCGTGACGTCGAGCACGTGATGATCGATCGTCCACGCGCTGGCGGCGAAACCGACGGCCAGTCCGATGTAGATGATGGCTTTCTTGCTCTTCGACATGCCGCTCTTCGACAGCGTCGACCCACCGCCCTGATACGCCGCCGCAGCGGGCGTCAGCGTGCGGGCCTCGGGCATCGCCTCGGTCTTGTCCTGAGCTGCGGGCACGACCGCCGACGCAGCGAGCGCCTGCGCGTGTCGCGTACCAGAACTGAGGACCGACTCACCTGCGACAGCCATTGACGCCTGGCCGAGCGTTGCGACCAGAGCGAACACCAGCAACCGTTTCATGCACATTCTCCTGAGAACAGCTTCCATCAGATGATGGGCCGCACCGTGGTGCGAACGCGCATCACCCGGGTGAGCCGGAACGTGTCACACACGTTCCGGCGCCACCTTCACTAGAACTGAATTGCCGCGGTCACGCGCGCCAGGCGCGGATCGAGGAACGTGGTCGGACGCTGCCAGCGCGTGCCGTATGCCGTTGTCACGTTCTGGACGGAGTTGGAGTTGAGTGCGTTGTAGAGGTCGAACGCCAGACGCACCTTGCCCCAGCCGACATCCAGCGTCTTGTTGACGGCGAGGTCGAGCTGGTTGAACCGCGGTCCGAACAGCGAGTTCGGCGTGAACAGGTTCAACGTGGTCGCCGAGGCGGTCGACGTCAGCGTGGTGGCTGCGCGGCCGTTCTTGAAGGTCACGTTGTAGGGGTTCGCCGTCGCCGTCGGAGCGCCAGTCACGAGCGTGGCGTTGTCCGCTGCACCGCGCGTGTTGCGGTAGATGAAGCTCGCGTTGAACCCGCCCTTGACCGGCACGCTGCCGTTCAGACGGAAGTCGGTGTTGTTGGCCCACGAGGTGACGTTGTTGCACGAACCCTCGCCGTTCAACAGGTTCGTGTAGAAGTTCAGACCTGCGGCCGTACCCGTGATGTCGACCGGCGTATTCGGCACGTCAACCGTGAAGCAGCCGTTGGCCACCTGACGCCCCGTGTCGATACCGCCGCCCAGGCGGATGTCGCCGTGGATGCGGCCGTCGATGCTGACCCACACACCGTCCCAGTAGCGCTTCGGCAGGCTGGTGTTGCCGTTCTTGCCGACAAACTCCTTGGCGTTGGTCACGCGCAGCGTGCCCTGGCCGAAGAGTTCAGGCTTCACGTCGTAGAAGCCGCAGCGCTGCTGGCCCGCAGTGGGCAGCCGCGAGTCGTTCGGCACCGTGATGCAGTACTCATCGTAGGAAGCCGGCGTGAGCAGCGTGTTCTCGGTGACCGTGAAGCTGCCGTCCCAGTTGTGGTTGTAGCCGACGTTCAGCGACAGACCGTGGACGATTTCGTGCTGCACGTCCAGGTTGATGTCCCACAGGAAGTCGCGGTTGCTGAACTTCGCCGAGTCGTCGAACAGCACCGCGCTCGGGTTGAACTGTCCGAAGAAGGACGAGCTCATCGCACCGCATTCGCCGTTGGGCTGCAGGTTGCGCACGTCGCAGTCCGGCACGTAGTTGCCGTTGGCGTCGTTCCAGCTGCGCGAGGCGCTGTTGATGGACGAGTTGAACGGATGGAAGCGGCTGGTGAAGTCGCCGCGGCTCAGACCGACGTAGCGGCCGGTCGAGAACCGGAGCGCCGTGCGGCCGTTGCCCATCAGGTCGTAGACCACGCCGACGCGCGGGCTGAAGTCGTTGTAGATCGGCACGCCGTTCAGTTCCGGCGCCTCGCGACGCGGCACATACGGGCCGGCTTCCGCCACCGAGGCCAGATAGCCGTAGCTCACGCGGTCATACCGCGCGCCCAGGTTCAACGTCATGCGTCCGAGCTTCCACTGGTCCTGGCCGAAGATGCCCAGTTCCATGTTCTGGCGGACGTTCACGGTGAAGGGGATCGCGTAGTACTGCAGACGCAGCGGCTTGCCGTTGAGGAAGTCGTAGTTCAGACCGTCAACCACGTTGTTGCGGCTGCGCGACTCGTCGTTGAAGCCCTGCTCGTTGGTGAAGCCGACCTTCATGTTGTGCGTGCCGGTCACGTAGGAGAGCGAGGCGCGCTGTGCGCCACGACCCGTGCGCGCCTTGGGGGCGGTCAGCAGGCTCGTTGCGCCGTAACGGAAGTTGGTCGACGTCTCGAGAATCGAGCGGTCGTTCTGGGTCACGCCGTCTTCGGCGAAGTTCACCCAGTTGGCGTCCTGCCACGACATGCCGGCTTCGAGCAGCAGGCGGCTGGTCAACGGCGCCGTCCACGTGCCCTGCACGACACCCGAGGGAGACCAGTCCCAGCCGCGTTCAGACTCGATGCCGTTGGCACCCGTGAAGGGGCCCGTGGTGCAGCGGCAGGACTTCTGAAGGTCGGCGTAGACGTTGAAGCGGTTCTTGGTGCCGACCTGCGCCGTCACACGAGCCGCATGGTTGCGGTACCAGTCGAAGCTCGCCGCACGACGCGGCGCTCCACCGCTCGAGTAGAGCGAGGGATCGGTGTAGCTCAGGCTCGCGAACGGGCTGCCCGGCTGACCGGGGTAGAACAGGGTCGGGGTGACGCCGATGTTGTTGGCGGTGTTCGCCAGACCGAACGTCGGGTTGTAGACCTGCGCCTTGCCCTGCAGCGGGTTGTAGTACGCGCTCGGCTGGTTGACCGTGGAGCCCCAGCGGCCGACGGCCGTGAAGAACCAGATCTTGTCTTTCTTGATCGGACCGCCGAACTGCGCGCCCAGGCGGTAGATGCGCGACACCTGCGCGGCCTGCGTGATGCCGGCCGTGGCGAGCAGCGTCTGGTTGCCCAGCGCCCAGTCGTTCAGGTTCGAGCGGACGTTCGAGCCCTGCATCGAGCCGTTCGAGAAGTAGCCGTCCAAACCACCCGCGAAGGTGTTGCTGCCACTCTTCGGAATCGCGTTCAGCGAAACGCTGCCCGATCCCGCTTCGGCACTCATGCCGCTCGTTTCAATCTGCAGTTCCTGGATGTTGCCCTGGTCGGTGATGTAGCCAACGCCCGACGCTTCGTTCACGAAGTACTGGTTGCGGAACCCGTCGAAGTTCGCACGCGTGCCAGCCTTGCCGTGGAAGAAGGTGTAGTTGCCCTGCGCAGACCACGTGTCGCGCGTGCCGCCGACGTCGGCCTGGGTCGCCGCAAAGCCAGGCGTCACATACGCCAGCGTCTGCAGGCCCACGTTGCCGCTCGGCAGCGACTCGAGTTCGCTCGAGTTGAGCGTCTCCTGCTTGCGCATGCTGGTCGTGTCAACGACCGGCGCGGCGCCGCTCACCGTGATGGTCTCTTCGAGTGAGCCGACCTGCATCGCCACGTTCACCGATGCCGTGAAACCCGTCGGCAGTTCGATACCGTCGCGCTTGACCGTGGAAAAGCCGGTCAGGCTGAAGGTGACCGAATAGGTGCCGGGTCTCAAGTCGACGATGCTGTAACGCCCGTCGCCGTCAGTCGTGACGGTCCGGATCTTCTCGATGAGGGCCGGACTCGCAGCCTCCACCGTGACGCCAGGCATAGCCAAACCCGACGTATCGCGTACGACGCCCGAAATTCCCGATGCCTGCTGCGCCCATGCGGGAACAACACTCAGCAATGCGCACAAAACCGTGAGCCCGACCAGCAAGGCGCTCACGCGTGGTCTCGAATGTCTCACCGAACCCTCCAGAGGACTCTCCTGCTCGCGAAAACCCGGCGCGACCGCACAAGTCGAACCGGGCTGGCTGGTCCGCACAAGACCTGCCTTTACCGGACGCAAGAGTGGCGGGATTTTTAACATAGTACGTACACGTTAGGTTGTCTCAAATTGTCGCAAGGACTGCGACAACTGTCGCCGGGAAGCGCGCGGTGACAGGCACGCGTGAGCACACCTCGCCGGTCCCTCAAGGAATACGCGTGGGAACAACCGGATGGATCAGATTCAGCGTCTGTCAAAAAGAAAAGGCCGCCCCACGCCTGCGCGGCGCGGAGCGGCCCTGATGTGAAGCCGAGCTGGTCGTGCTTACTTCGTGACGGTCACGGTGATTTCGTCGTAGCCCGTCAGCGCTCCGTCGTCAGCGTAGCCACGCAGCACGTAGGTGCCGGCCTGGGGGAACGTGACGTGAACGGTGAGCTTGCCGTCTGCCGGCATCTCCGGAGCGCGCCAGATGGGCGCCCACGGGGAGTTGGCACCCGCACGGGTGTCTTCCCACGCCTTGATCTGCAGAGGGTCGTAGGTCACCGGCGCGTTCTCGGGACTGCGGTAGGTCAGCCACGACAGATGCAGGCCAACGTTCTTCCCCACTGTCACGCGGACCGGCGGATTGAGCGCGGCGTCAACCAGCGCACCCGGAGTGTTGACCGGGTTGGCCGGTGTAGCGGGCGTGGCGGAACCCGTGGCGCCCGCCGCGGGAGCTGCAGGTGCGGCCGGGGCCGCGGCAGACCGGCGGCCCACTGATCCACCGGACAGCCCGAGACCTCGCGGCTTCGGCACGCCGTCATCAGTGACGGTGGTGACGATGGTGAGCGGCTGGCCCACCTTGGCGCTCAGCGCCTTGGAGCCCTCCACCTTGACGACGGGAGGCTTGTTCGCGCGGATTTCAGGGCTGCTCGAGCCTGCGCCGAGCGCGCCGGTCTCCGACGCCTTCACCACATCGTCAACCTTGTAGTCGTCGCGCAGCGACGCGTAGGCCTTCTCGGTGACGCCGTTGGTCGTGAGCGTCCAGACCAGTTCGTCTTTCGGCGTAAAGGTGGTCGGCACCTTCACGCGGAACACGAAGCGGTTGCGACGCGGCAGGAAATGCGTGGGCTGCCCTTGATCGGGCGTGCCGGGCGAGAAGCTGTTGGCCGCGCCGACCGGCACGTCCAGTTCTTCTTCCCAGTTGCGGTTCATGTAGCCGAACAGAAAGTACTTCGAGCCGTCAGCCGCTTCCTCCCAGCCTTCATAGCCGGGAGCAACGTTCTGTCCGCTGTTGTACGAAAGTGACTGCGCGTGGGCGACGGCTGGCGCGACGACCAGCGCCAGGGCAGACACGAGTGCCCGTAACTGCTTCTTCATGTGCGTGAGTTCCAGAGAAGAGGAAGGTCCGGGAGAGCGCCCGTGCGCCCTCCCGGAAGTGCCCGGCGAACTCGACAGTTCGCCGACATCTGTTTACTGCTGCTGATTCTGGGTCGCGCGTGCTCCGGCAGGCTGCTTGGCGACGATGCCGCAGAGCGGGCAGCCAAGGATGATGTCCTTACCGGGGTTCTGCGCGATGCGCTGCTTCATTTCGTCCTGGAACTGCTCGTCGGTCATCGCCACGCGGTTGCCGAGGTCGATGAACATGTTCGCGATCGAGCGGTTCCCCGAACCCTGCCAGTTGCGCGGGTCGGGCACGTTCTTGTTGCTCGGCGTGTTGTTCATGTAGCCGGTGATGTGCAGGATGGTGCCCTTGGGCAGCAGCGGCGCTGAATCGTCAGCGTAGCTGTAGCCGCGGACCCAGTTGTGGTCGTAGCCGACGCACGACAGCGTCTGGATGTTGTAGCCCCAGATCGCTTCGAGACACATACGCGTGCCGGGCGCGTGCAGGTGCGGCTCGAACGAGGTGATCTTCGTGTTCTGCTGCAGCACGGTGTAGGCATGCAGCTGCTGGTCGGTCGTCATCGCCTTGATGTCGATGTCGACGCCGTTGCCAAGGCCGACGAGCGCACGCTTGTAGACCGGCTTGTAATCCTTCGGCGCGAACTTGTAGCCGAACTCGAGGTGCGACTTCGTGTCGCGGCCATTCGAGTGGATGTGCGCCGAGTCAGACACCAGGTAGGAGCCCTTCTTCAGGAGCACCGCACCCTTGGGGTCGAAGTAGTCAGGGTTACGACCCACCTCGTGCACCGGCCAGTTCACGACGTTGTCGCTGCCGGCGATGAGCTCGAGGTCGCTCGGCGTATCGAGACCCACCTGCGTGCGGTAGATCAGGTGATGCCACACGTAGCGGCCACCAACCGTCTGCCGATCCTTGTTGTGGGTGTCGACGTCGTTCACTTCCTTCACTTCGACCGCGAGGATGTAGCGATCTTCTTCGAGCGGAATCGGCACCGCCTCGATCTCACCCCACCAGTCGGGCGCGTTGCCCTTGACGACGATGTCCTTGGTCTTGACGATCATGTCGGGCGTACCGATACGCCACACCGTGTCGTCGACCGCGGCCTTCGGCGGCGGCATGTCAGCCGGGTTGCCGCGCACCGCACCGGTGTCGGCCCACTTGGCGATCTTCGCCACCTCGAGATCGCTCAAGGACGGATCGTCCTTATAGCGCTGGATCCCGATGTTCTTTTCCATGTACCACGGCGGCATGACGCCGGCGTGCGGACCGATGCCGGTGCGCGCCTTGATTGAGCGCGCCCACGGACGGACCTCTTCGTAGGTCATCAGCGACATCGGACCCGCGCCGTTCGCACGGTGGCAGTTCTCGCAGCTGCGCTGGAGAATCGGGGCGATGTCCTTCGTGTAGGTAACTTCGTCGGGGACGGCGACCGGCGCCGCTTTCACCCCGGACGACAGAGAGGCGACGGCCAGCACTCCCAGCGTCACCGTTCCCACGGTGAGCTGCCAGCCAAGCTTGCGTCCAAACTGCATGAGTCTCACTCCTTCTGGCCGGCAACCGCCCCACGTCCAGGCAACAGGAGGTGGTGGGTCCGGTCAGATATGCCGCAATTCAGGCATCTGGTCGTACTGATGCCAATTCGCATTTGTAGCACCTTTATCGGCGTACCGGTGTCTCAACTTGTCGCAAAATCGGCGCTCGCCGGGAAACCGACGCCTGACCTGGACGGGGACTCCGAGCTTCTTGTTCAGGGATTGTTCCCGGGCCGAGCACAACGGCTCAGGTTGGAGGGCCAATAGAAGAGGCGTCGACAGCCTCCTGAAACGACGAACGGCGGACGAGCCGTAGCCCGTCCGCCGTGTGAAGCCGAAACCTGAGTCCTGAAAAACTGTGCTATTTGGTGACAGTAACCGTCACATCGTCGCTGCCGGTCAGCGCGCCGTCGTCCGCGAGGCCGCGAAGGATGTAGGTGCCGGGCTGCGTAAAGGTGACCTTCGCCGAAATCTTGCCGTCTGCCGGCCAGGTCGGCGGCACCCAGATTGGCGCCCACGGCGAATTCGCGCCCGCCCGCGTGTCTTCCCACGGCTTGATCTGCAGCGGGTCGAACGTGACCGGCGCATCAGACGGGGCCCGGTAGATGAACCAGGACAGGTGCAGTCCGACGTTCTTCCCGACCGTGGCGCGCGCCGGCGGCTGCATCGCGCGATTCGCGCGCGGTGCGGCGTCGGTGTTGGCGGTTGCCTGATCGCTGCGCGTGCCGCGATTCGCCACGGCAGCACCGGCCAGGCCAGCGCCTCGGAACTTGGGCACGCCGTCGTCGGTGACCAGCACGGCAACGGAGACGGGCTGCCCGACTTTCGCGGTCAGCGTCTTCGCCCCGTCCACCTTCACGACCGGCGGCTTGTTGGCGCGAATCTCCGGGCTGCTCGAACCAGCGCCGAGCGCGCCGGTTTCAGACGCCTTCACCACGTCGTCGACCTTGTAGTCCGCACGGGTCGAGGCAAACGCCTTTTCAGTCTTGCCGTTGGGTGAGGTCAGCGTCCAGACAAGTTCATCCTTGTCCGTCCAGCCGGCCGGCACCTTGACGCGAAACACGAAGCGGTTGCGGCGCGGCAGGAAGTGCGTCGGCTGGCCCACGTCAGGAGAGCCGGGCGCGAAGCCGTTCCCGGCGCCGACCTGCACGTCGATTTCTTCTTCCCAGTTCCTGTTCATGTAGCCAAACAGGAAATAGCGCGTGCCGTCGGCTTCTTCTTCCCAGCCTTCGTAGGCAGGCGCAATGCTCTGGCCGCTGTTGTAACTGAGTGACTGCGCACTCGCGAACGTCGGCGCCACGACAATAACGAGCGCCGAAATCAGCGCGCGAATCTCATTCTTCATGTTGATGAAATCCACCAGTGAGGGAACCGGGAGAGCGGTGACGCTCTCCCGGCGTGTTGCTGGCGAACGACGATGTCGTTCCGCCTACTGCTGCTGTTGATTCTGCGTCGGTCGTGCCGGCGCCTGCTTGGCGACGACACCGCAGAGCGGGCAACCCAGGATGACGTCCTTGCCCGGGTTGGCTGCCACTCGCGCGCGCATCTCGTCCTGGTACTGTTCTTCGGTCATGTAGACCCGGTTTCCAAGGTCAATGAACATGTTCGTGATCGAGCGATTGCCCGACCCTGACCAGTTGCGCGGATCCGGCACGTTCTTGTTGCCGGAGGTGTTGTCCATGTAACCGATGATGTGAAGGATTGCGCCCTTCGGCAGCAGCGGCGCCACATCGTCGGAGTAGCTGTAGCCGCGGACCCAGTTGTGGTCGTAGCCGACGCACGACAACGTCTGGATGTTGTAGCCCCAGATCGCTTCGAGACACATGCGCGTGCCCGGTGCATGCAGGTGCGGCTCGAAGGAGATGATCTTGGTCGGCTCGGGCAGCACCGCATACGCATGCAGCTGCTGGTCCTTCTCCATGCCGGTGATGTCGATGTCGACACCGTTGCCAAGCGAGTACGTCGCGCGCTTGTAGAGCGGCTTGTAGCCCTTGGGCGCCAGCTTGTAGCCGAACTCGAGGTGCGAGGTGACATCCTTGCCGCTCGAGTGCGTGTGCAGCGAGTCCGACACGATGTAGGAGCCCTTCTTCAGCAGACGGGCCGCCTTCGGGTCGAAGTAGTCAGGGTTGCGACCCACTTCGTGCACCGGCCAGCTCACCACGTTCTCGCTCGTGCTGCTGTCGAGTTCAGCGGTTTCGACGCTCATGTCGAGACCCACCTGCGTGCGGTAGATCAGGTGATGCCACACGAAGAGGCCGCCGACGGTGTCACGGCCGCCGTTGTGCACGGTGGCGTCGTTGACTTCCTTGATTTCGACGGCGAGCACGTAACGGTCTTCGTCGAGCGGAATCGACACCGGTTCGATCTCACCCCACCAGTCAGGCGAGTTCGCCTTCACGACGATGTTCTTCGTCTTGACGATGAGATCGGGCGTGCCGATACGCCACGTGTTGGCGTCTTCCCACACGCGCGCCGGCGGCATATCTGCCGGGTTACCGCGTGGGGCACCAGCGTCCGCCCACTTCGCCACCATGGCGACCTCGGTCGCATTCAGCGACGGATCGTCCTTGTACTTCTGGATGCCGATGTTCTTTTCCAGATACCAGGGCGGCATCACGCCGGCGTGTGGTCCGATGCCAGTGCGCTGCTTGATGGCGCGCGCCCACGGACGAACATCTTCATAGCTGATAAGCGCCATCGGTCCACCGCCACCGGGGCGATGGCAGTTCTGGCAGCTCCGTTGAAGGATCGGGGCGATGTCCTTCGTGAACGTCACTTCATCCGGGACGGCAGCCGGCGCGGCATGCAGCGTGAACGACGCCGCTCCTGCAACGATCGCCACGGCCGCAATCGCAGTTCCCCAGAATCCTCGACCTAAACTCCTGTGCATCGCTCCTCCTGCGAGTCGAATTCGACTCGTCGTCGATCGCGCACCCCCAAAGGGGTCTCCAGATCTGGCAATTTGTAGCAGAAACGGCGGTCCGTTTGTTGTCGCAACTTGTCGCATCGCGCCTTTTCCTCTATCGTTCAGCCCGCCATGGGAATGCATCGGTGAGACTTCGTCTCGCGTCACGGTCTCGGCGTCCGGTGACCACAAGGGCGTCCTGCTGGATGCCCCTGCTGCTCGTGTGGCTCGTCGCCTGCTC
>JGI24770J26754_10003729_pt1 | contig 10125 bp, 8 predicted proteins | sample LakOneMetagenome_FD_26754 | JGI IMG/M metagenome (IMG submission 26754) | reverse complement strand
TGCCTCTTCCTGCTCCCGTGGAACTTCCCGCTCGCGATGGGCACCCGCAAGATGGGCCCGGCGATCGCCGCCGGCTGCACCATGGTCGTCAAGCCCGCCGAGCTGACCCCGCTGACCACGCTGGCCCTCGCCGGGCTGATGCAGGAGGCGGGCCTGCCCGATGGCGTCCTCAACGTCGTCACCACTCACCACTCCGCCGCCCTGTCCGAGGCCCTCATGGCCGACGAGCGGCTCCGCAAGGTGAGCTTCACCGGGTCGACCACCGTGGGCAAGGTCCTCGTCCGGCAGTCCTCGGGCCAGCTCCAGCGGATGAGCATGGAGCTCGGTGGCAACGCGCCGTTCATCGTCTTCGACGACGCCGACATCGACGCCGCCGTCGACGGAGCGATGATCGCCAAGATGCGCAACATGGGCGAGGCCTGCACGGCCGCCAACCGATTCCTCGTCCAGGAGCCGGTGGCCGAGGAGTTCGGCCGCAAGCTGGCCGAGCGGATGGGCGGTCTCAGGGTCGGCCGTGGCCAGGAGGCCGGCGTCGACGTCGGTCCGCTCATCGACGACAAGGCTGTCGAGTCGGTGCGCCAGATGGTCAACGCCGCCGTCGTCGAGGGGGCCACCCTCATGCTCGGCGGCCAGCCGGTCGAGGGGCCGGGCAGCTTCTTCCAGCCGACCGTGCTGATGAACGTCCCGTCCGAGGCGGAGATCAACCTGCAGGAGATCTTCGGCCCGGTCGCGCCCATCACCACCTTCGTGACCGAGGAGGAGGCGATCGAGCGCGCCAACCGCACCGAGTACGGCCTGGCGTCCTACGTCTACACCCGTGACCTGGCCCGCACCATCCGCGTCTCGGAGTCGCTCCAGTACGGCATGATCGGCGTCAACACGGGCCTCGTGTCCAACCCGGCGGCGCCCTTCGGTGGCGTCAAGCAGTCGGGCTTCGGACGCGAGGGTGGTTTCGAGGGGATCGAGGAGTACCTCGACACCACCTACGTCAACCTTCCCGCCGGCTGATCCTTTGCTTTCCCTCGCGCACGCTGGGCCGAGGATGCGACAGTTGACGGCATGGACGCGATGAAGAAGGTGCCCGAGGGGGCCGCCACCACGCCCACGACCGTGGTGCTGTTCGGTGCCACCGGTGACCTCGCCAAGCGCAAGCTGCTGCCGGGCCTGTTCCACCTTTCCCGCACCGGGCTGCTGCCCGACCTGCGGATCGTCGGCACCTCACTTGAGGAGTACGACCGCGAGTCGTTCACGATCTTCGCCCGCAAGTCGCTCGACGACCACAGCCACGACGTCACCGACGAGCAGTGGGAGGACTTCTCCTCACGGCTCTACTGGGCGCCGGGCGGTACGCCGGAAGACCTGCGCGCCTCCGTCGAGGACGCGGAGGCCGCCAACCCCAACGGGTTCTTGAGGCTGCACTACCTCTCGGTGCCTCCCGCGGCGGCCCTGGCCGTGGTCAAGACGCTCGGCGCTGCCGGGCTGGCCAAGGACAGCCGGATCATCATGGAGAAGCCGTTCGGCACCGACCTCGCGTCGGCGAAGAGGCTCAACTCCTCGGTGCACGAGGTCTTCGACGAGAAGCAGATCTTCCGCATCGACCACTTCCTCGGCAAGGAGCCGGCCCTCAACATCTTGGCCTTCCGGTTCGCCAACGGCCTGTTCGAGCCGGTGTGGAACCGCAACATGATCGACCACGTCCAGATCGACGTCCCCGAGAAGCTGGGCCTCGAGCAGCGGGCGTCGTTCTATGAGGCGACCGGNGCCTACCGGGACATGGTCGTCACCCACCTGTTCCAGATCCTCGCGTTCACCGCGATGGAGGCCCCGACGGCGCTCGACCCGCTGTCGATCACCGAGGAGAAGAACAAGGTCTTCCGGTCGATGCTGCCGATCTCGCCCGACGACGTCGTACGCGGTCAGTACACCGGCTACCGCGAGGAGCCCGGCGTCGCGCCCGACTCCGAGACCGAGACCTTCATCGCCCTCAGGTGCTTCGTCGACAACTGGCGCTGGGCCGGTGTCCCGTTCTACCTGCGCACCGGCAAGCGGCTGGCCGAGGGTCAGCGGATCATCTCGATCGCCTTCCGCGAGCCGCCCAAGTCGATGTTCCCGGACGGCTCCGGAGTCGGCCAGAACGGACCCGACCACCTGACCTTCGACCTGGCCGAGGAGGGCAAGATGTCACTCTCCTTCTATGGCAAGCGCCCCGGGCCCGGGTTCCGGCTCGACAAGCTCTCGATGCAGTTCGCGATCGAGGAGACCGGCTGGGCCGGTTCGGTGCTCGAGGCCTACGAGCGGCTGATCCTCGATGCGGTCAAGGGCAACCACACGCTCTTCACGACCGCCGACGGCGTGGAGCGCCTCTGGGAGATCTCCCAGCCCCTGCTCGACAACCCACCCCCNGTCCGCCCCTATGCCGAGGGGTCGTGGGGCCCCAACCAGATTCACCAGATGATCGCGCCGCACACNTGGCGGCTGCCGTTCGAGCGCGTCTGGCGCGTGAAGAAGTAGGCGAGCCCCTCGGATGGACCTCTACGGCGACCTTGCGGGGCTCTACCTGGAGTTCGCCGAGCATGCAGCGGGGCAGTCGCCGTGCTTCGAGGCCTGGGCGCGCGGGGTGGCCAGCGACCCCGAGGTGCTGGGCTGGCTGGAGCGGCTGCCGGTCCTCAAGCGGCAGCCCAACCTGGTCTTCGCCGCGGCCCGCTGGTGCGGCCTACCGGCTCCGGGGGCGTACGCCGGCCTGCGCGACGCCCTGCTCGGTGACGACGAGACGATCGTCGCGACGATCCTGGCGCGGCGTACCCAGACCAACGAGGTGGGCCGGCTCGCCACCCTGGTGCCCGCGTTCGCCGTGGCCGCGCGTGACAGCGGCGAGCCGCTGGCGCTGGTCGAGGTCGGCCCGAGCGCGGGACTGTGCCTCTATCCCGACCGCTATCGCTACCGATGGCGCGGCGAGGACGGGGAGACGGTGCTGGGGGTCGGGCCCGACCTGCCTTGTGCGGTGGCCGGACCGGTGCCGCTGCCGGCGAGGGTGCCCGAGATCGCGTGGCGAGCCGGGGTGGACCTGCACCCGCTGTCGGTCCGCGACGACGACGCCATGGCCTGGCTCGAGACCCTGGTGTGGCCCGAGCAGGAGGACCGCCGGGTTCGCCTGCGCGCCGCGATCGACCTCGCCGCGGCAGACCCGCCGTACCTGCTCCGCGGCAACCTGCTCGACGAGCTCCCGGCGCTGGTCGCCGAGGCCGAGGCGTTCGGCCGGGTCGTGGTCTTCCACAGCGCGGTGATCGCCTATCTCGAGCCCGACGACCGTCGTCGCTTCGCCGACCTCATGCGGGGCCTCGTGGCCGCCGACGCCTGCCACTGGGTCAGCAACGAGGCGCCGGGGGTGCTCCCCGACGTGGCCGCTACCGGTCCCACGCCGCCCGCCGATCGGACGTCGTTCGTCCTCGGGCTCGACGGCCAGGCCGTCGCCTGGACCCACGGCCACGGGTCGACGCTCACCTGGCTCTAGGAGTGCCGCCGGGCGCTGTCCGGGGCGTAGAGCGCGTGGAGCTGGTCGCCCAGCCACCGCTCGTAGGCCGCCCGTGACCAGCCGGCCCGGACGACGAGGCGGTCGAAGACGTCGGGGGCCATCAGCAGGCTGAGCACGTCGGCGGCGCGCCGGGGAGCCATCGCCGGTGGTCTGCCCAGGCGTTCGATGAGATGTCCCGCGCCGACCCGGCGTTCGCGCTCGGCCACGTCCCAGAGCTCGGCGGCGGCGGGGTCGGAGCCGGCGGCGCCGTGCAGGACCTCGTGGATGGGGTGGTAGCGGATCACCACGTCGGCGATGTGCCGGGTCGTCAGCGCGATCGCGAGGTCGAGGTCGCCCGCCCCGGCGATGGCTGCCACGTCCGGGCGAGCAGTCACGGGCTCGGGCTGGTCGTCGCCGGCCATGGCGACGTCCCGAACGGCCTTGAGGACCTGGGCCTTGTTGCCGACCGCGGAGAAGACGGTCGGCTTGCTGACCCCAGCACGGTCGGCGATCTGGTCGAGCGTCGTACGCCCGTAGCCCTGGGCGACGAAAAGCTCCCGGGCGGCCGCCAGCACCGCCGCGCGACTCGCCGCGGCCTGGGCGTCGCGCAGGGGCGAGTGGTAGCGGCGCCTGTTGACATCGGCCATGGGGGAAAGGGTACCGTTCGACTATTCGTTAGATTATGAGTAGATGAAATGGAGTGAGCGGCATGAGCCTTCCGTACGTCGCCAACGGGGGAATGCACGAGCAGCTCGAGTGGATCGGGGGACACCGTCTGGAGCTGCTGCTGGATGGCGCCAGGACGGAGGGTCAGGTGACCGTCGTGCGCAGCCACCTCGGGCCCGGCTCGGCGTCGCCACTGCACGTGCACCGGCGCGAGGACGAGATCTTCGTGGTGCTCACGGGCGAGGGTCTGGTCTGGGTCGGGGAGGAGCGGCACGACGTCGGCCCCGGGAGCGCGATGTTCCTGCCGCGCAACGTGCCGCACGCCTACCGGTTCACCTCCACCGAGGTCGACTTCCTGACGATCTGCACGCCGAGCGGCATGGAGGACTTCTTCCGGGGCGCCGGCCGCCCGTGGGGGTCAGTGGGGGAGCCGGGCTGGGAGGTGACGACCGAGGCGCTCGTCGCCGCGGCCGCAGCGGGTGGTCAGGAGATCCTCGGGCCGCCCCCGTCGGACGTCTGANGNACCGGGCGCCGCTGTCCGCGCCNCGCCTCTCCGTGTGCGATCCCCAGCAATCCCACGGACCGCCTGCCGACCTGCCCCGGGCCCCGCTAGGGTCGCGCTGAGGGGGTCCGGTCCCGAGCCCGGCCCCTTGGAGAGGACGACTGTGGCTTCGCGCAATGCGGAAACGGGCGGCGACCTGCCCCGGTTGCCCGAGGGCTTCCGTTTCGGCACCAGCACAGCGGCGTACCAGATCGAGGGCGCGGCGACCGAGGACGGCAAGGGCCCGAGCATCTGGGACACCTTCGCCCACGAGCCCGGCCGGATCGTGGACGGGTCGACGGGCGACGTGGCCTGCGACCACTACCACCGCAACGTCGAGGACGTCGCGCTGATGAAGCGCCTCGGCACCAACGGCTACCGCTTCTCGATCTCGTGGCCGCGGATCGTTCCGACCGGCTCCGGTCGGGTGAACCGGGCCGGCCTCGACTTCTATGACAAGCTCGTCGACGAGCTCCTCGCCGCCGACGTCCAGCCCATGGCGACCCTCTATCACTGGGACCTGCCGCAGGCGCTCGAGGACGACGGCGGGTGGCTCAACCCGGCGACGGTCGAGCGGTTCGCCGAGTATGCCGCGATCGTGGGCGAGCGGCTCGCCGACCGCGTCGAGCACTGGGTCCCGATCAACGAGCCCAACGTGGTCACCAACCTCGGCTATGCCACCGGTCAGCACGCCCCGGGCAAGGCGCTGATGTTCGACTCGCTCTGGGTGGCCCACCACCTGCTGATGGCCCACGGTCGTGCCGTCATGGCGCTCCGCGACGCGGGCGCGACGAGTGTCGGCTGCGCCAACAACCACGCTCCGATGTGGCCGGCCAGCGACGACGACGCCGACGTCGGCGCGACCAAGCTGTTCGATCAGCTCTGGAACGGACTGTTCGCCGAGCCCATGCTGCTGGGCCGCTATCCGGTCGACCTCGCCTCGATGATGGAGGAGATCGCCCAGCCCGGCGACCTGGCCACCATTCGTCAACCGCTCGACTTCTATGGCATCAACTACTACAACCCGATGAAGGTCGCGGCGGCCGACGACGGGGCGGACATGCCTTTCGAGTTCCGCGACATCGTCGGCTACCCCACCACCGACTTCGGCTGGCCCGTCGTGCCCGACGGCCTGCGCGAGTGGCTGATCACGCTGCGCGCCCGCTACCGCGCCGCCCTCCCGCCGATCCACCTCACCGAGTCGGGGTGCTCCTACAACATGGGGCCCGACGCGAACGGCGTGGTCGACGACCAGCCCCGCATCGACTACCTCGACGCGCATCTTCGGGCCGTCGCCGACGCGATCAGGATCGGCGTCGACATCCGCGGCTACTACGTGTGGAGCCTGCTCGACAACTGGGAGTGGGCCGAGGGGTTCACCCAGCGCTTCGGCCTGGTCCACGTCGACTTCGAGACCCAGCAGCGCACGCCCAAGCGGTCCTTCGACTGGTACGCCCGGGTCATCGCCGCCCACCGGCGCGAGGTACCACCCTCGCGCCCGTCCGCCTGAGGGCCGGCGGCGGATCGGACAGGTCTACGCTGCCCCCATGCCCCGCGCCGGACTCAGGACCAGGCTCGCGCGCCTGTTCCCGCGAGCGGCCCGCCTGAGGGACCTGGAGGAGCAGAACGGCAGGCTGACCCGCAAGGTCGCCCGGCTCCAGCGCCGCGAGCACAAGCGCCGTCGCAAGGACCTTCGCTACGTCTTCGTGATGACCTATGGCCGCTCGGGCTCGACCCTCGTCCAGGGCCTGCTCAACGCGATCCCCGGCTATCTCATCCGCGGCGAGAACCACAACGTGATGCACGCGCTGTTCGAGTTCCACCGCCGCGGGGTGGCCGACTCCACCCGCCCCGGGGCCCGCCGCGTGACGCAACCCTGGTTCGGCGCGCGAGGCTTCCCGGCCGACACCTCGATCGAGAACATCCGGGCGCTGGCCCTCCAGACGATCCTGCGGCCGGGCCCGCGGACCCGGGTGACCGGCTACAAGGAGATCCGCTGGCGGGGGGCGGACCTGCCGGAGTACGTCGCGTTCTTGCGCGAGGTCTTCCCCGGGGCGCGGTTCGTCGTCAACACCCGCGATCTCGACGCGGTCAGCCGCAGCCAGTGGTGGGCGGAGGACGAGAGCTCCCAGGACCGGCTCAGCGACATCGAGGCCGCGATCCTGCAGGTGGCCGAGGACCTCGGCCCCGCGGCGTACCGCATCCACTACGACGACTATGTGGCCGATCCCGACGTCCTCCAGGGGCTCTTCGCGTGGCTCGGGGAACCGTGGGACCCCGAGCTGGTCCGGGCCACCCTGGCCGTCAAGCACTCCTACTGAATCGGCCCCGAAGTCACCAACCGATACAGACCACTGGTTCGGGTTTGCCGTCAGGGTGAGGCGTTCGGTTCACGCTGCGTTTACGCTTTCGCCTGATTGTGCCGAAAGTGGGGAAAGGACAACACATGAAGGACCGACTGGTTGCGATGGCACTGCCGTTCGCGGCGGGCCTAGCGCTGGTGGCGGTCGTGTCGAGCGTCGCGGGGCTGCCGGAGGCGGCCGCCGTGCTGCTCGGGCTCGCCGTCGCCATCGGCCTTCTCGGGATCCAGCTGCACTTCGACGAGGTCGACCGCAGGGTCGGCGAGCACGGACCGGCGCTCCACGCCGCCCTCGCGGACCACGCCAAGCAGATGCGCCAGCAGGCGGCCCGGCTGCGGCGTGACATCGGCGAGACGCGGGCGCACCTGGACATGCTGCCGTCCGACGTCGTCAACCTGCAGCGCCTGGTCGGGACCGTCGTGTCCGCCGACGCCAGCCTGCCCTCGCTCGGCGGCCCCTCGGCGACCGCACGCTCGGTGCTCGACGTCGCCGACGAGATCCGGCGCTCCGACGGCCCGGTCACCATCGTCGACCTCGGCTCGGGCAGTTCCACCGTCCTCGATGCCCTCGTCCTCCAGTCCACCGGACGCGGTGGGCACGTCTTCGCCCTGGAGTCGGACCCGGCCACCGCGGCGGAGACCCGAGCTGCCCTGGCCCTGCACGGCGTGCGCACCGTCGCCACCGTGGTCGACGCCCCGCTCCAGCAGGTCAGGCTGCCCGATGGCACGGCCTCGCCCTGGTACGCCATGACCCAGCTGACCGGCATCGACGAGATCGACATCCTCTTCGTCGACGGCCCGGCCAGCAGCGCCGCCGGCCTGGCCCGGTTCCCGGCGTTCCCGCTGCTCGCGGAGCGGCTCAAGCCCGGGGCGCTCGTCGTCCTGGACGACACCAACCGCGCGGACGAGAAGGCCATCGTCCGTCTCTGGAGGGAGCTCGAGGTCGCGGGTCGCAGGCTCGAGGTCGTGCGGGAGCACAACCGATCGACGGTCATGCGCGTCGTCGAGGTGGCCCGGCCCTCGGCCGTGGTCGGCGGTGCTGCTCCGACACGCAAGACCACCCGCAGGCCCGCCGCCAAGAAGGCCCCGGTCAAGCAGGCGGCCTCGGCGGCGAAGAAGCCGGCGGCCGCGCGCACCGGCAAGAAGGCGCCGGCGCGCAAGGCGATCGACGTGGAGTCGCACGACGACTCGCAGTCACCGGTGCACGACTGGGTGCTGGTGTCGACCGAGCCGGTCGAGACCGCGGCTCGCCGTACGCCGGTCGAGCTCGACCTGCCCGCGGACGAGGCCGACGAGGAGCCTGCGGCGGCTCAGGCCTGACGGGTCACGCCACGAGTGCGTGGGCCATGCGCGTGACCGCCTCGGTGAGGCGATCGGCCGACGTCGCGACGTTCAGCCGGATGTGTCCGGGCAGCCCCGGGTGGAAGTCCTGGCCGGGGTTGACCCAGACCCGGGCCTTCTCGAGCAGGTAGTCCGAGGCATCGGCCCGGCCGTAGGCGCGCAGGTCGATCCAGGCCAGGTAGGTCGCCTCCAGTGGCCGCATGCGAGCCAGTGGCAGATGCTCGGCCAGCAGGCTCGCCAGCAGGCTGCGCTGGTCGGCGAGCCTCTGCACGAGGGCGGCCAGCCACGCGTCGCCCTCGGTGTAGGCGGCAATCGACGCGACCACGCCCAGGGAGGACCAGGAGTCGTTGCGGGCGAACGGGATGTCCAGCAGCCGGTCCCGGGTCTTGGCGTCACCCGTGACGATCTGGGCGCACCGAAGGCCGGCGATGTTGAACGCCTTGGANGCCGCGACGACGGCGACGGCGTGGTCGGCNGTCCCCTCGATGGACAGGTAGGGGACGTGCTCCGCGCCCGGCAGCACCAGCGGCGCATGGATCTCATCGCTGATCACGCGGGCGCTGTGTCGGACCACGACGTCGCGGATCGCTTCGAGCTCGGCCCGGGTGAACACCCTTCCCCACGGGTTGTGGGGCTGGGTCAGCAGCAGCGTGCGGGCGCCCTCGGCGAAGAGCCGGTCGAGTCGGTCGACGTCGATCTCGGCGCGCTCGGCGTCGGGAGCGAGCACGAGGTCGACCCGCTGCCGGCCGGTCAGCTCGGCGACGCGGAGCTGGGGGTGGTAGGCCGGGACCGGCATCACCATGGGTCCGGGGCTGGACAAGACGTCAAGCGCCACCCGGACTCCGGCCGTCACATCGACCACGGGGAGGACGAACTCGGGGTCGACGGTGTGCCCGAAGTGGCGCTGGGCGAAGTCGGCGTACGCCTGCCCGAGCTCGCCGCCGGTCGCGAACTTGGGATAGCCGGTCATGCCGATCGCGACGGCGTGCTGGAGCGCCTCGGTGATCGGCGGAGCCAGCGCGTAGTCCATCTCCGCCACCCACGCGGGGAGGACGTCCGGGTCGGCCATCCCCCACTTCGCGGGGAGGGCGGCGCGGGCTTCGGCATCGGTGAGGTCGCGGATCACCGGGACAGCCTAGGCCCGGCCTCCAGACGCCCCTGATGGAGAGGGCCGACCCGGCAGAGAATCTGCCGGGTCGGCAGTGGAGTGGGCTCGACCCGGCAGAGAATCTGCCGGGTCGGCGGTCAGAGGGCCGCGACGACGCGGGTGCCCTGGTCGATCGCGCGCTTGGCGTCGAGCTCGGCGGCGACGTCGGCGCCGCCGATGAGGTGGAGCCCGTGGTCGCGGGTGGCGGCCAGTTCGTCGTAGAGGTCGCGCACCGACTCCTGGCCGGCGCAGACCACGACGGTGTCGACCTCGAGGACGCGTGCCTCGCCGTTGACGGTGATGTGGAGGCCCTCGTCGTCGACACGGTCATAGGTGACGCCCGGCAGGAGGGTGACCCCGCTCTGCTTCAGGACGGCNCGGTGGGCCCAGCCGGANGTCTTGCCGAGGCCGATCCCGATGGGAGTCGCCTTGCGCTGCAGCAAGAAGACCTGACGCGTNGCGACGCGCGGCTTGGGCTCGGTGAGGCCGCCCCGGTGGAGCGACGGGTCGCCGACGCCCCAGTGGGCCATCCACTCGTCGAGCGTCTCGGGCTCGTGGGT
>JGI24770J26754_10003728_pt1 | contig 10126 bp, 9 predicted proteins | sample LakOneMetagenome_FD_26754 | JGI IMG/M metagenome (IMG submission 26754) | reverse complement strand
TTGATGCCGATCAGTTCTCCAAGCGCGTTGACGAGCGCGCCGCCTGAATTGCCGGCATTGATCGCCGCATCGGTCTGGATGAAGTCCTCGTAGGCGGACATGTTGAGTTGTCGGCCGGTCGCGCTGACGATGCCCATCGTGACCGTCTTGCCGACGCCGGCCGGATTGCCGATCGCGAGGACCACGTCGCCGACGTCGGCGCTGGCATCCCCGGCGACCTCGATCGCCGGCAGGTTGTGCTCGGCGATCTTCAGCACTGCGAGATCGGTCTCCGCATCGGTGCCGGTCACCTGTGCCTGCGCGACGCGGCCGTCATCGAGCAGCACCTGGATGTCGTCGGCGCCGGTGATGACGTGGTTGTTGGTCAGGACATAGCCGTCGGTGCTGAAGATGACGCCTGAGCCGAGGCTCTGGTCGCGCTGCTGGCGGATCGGTCCCAGCGCATAGCCGAGCAGTCGCCGGCTCAGCGGGTCGGAAACCGGATAGGCAGGACGCGTCATGGTGACGCGGTTGGCGTANATGTTCACCACCGCGGGCGAGGCGCGCGAGACGGCATCGGCGTACGAAACCGGGCCGCTGCGTGCATAGGAGGTCTGGGCCCCCGCCATCGTTGCGGGCGCGCTGCCGGTGCCGCGCAAGCGGTCGACGAGACCGGGTGCGAACACGCTCAACACGAACGCGACGGCAAGACCGACGACGATGCTGCGGGCGACGAAAACGGCGATGGCGTGCAGTTTGCTGCTGTGCATGGACTTCCGTTGGCGCCGCGACACCCGCGGCGAGGGCGGGCAGGGCATCGCCTTTGATTGTGCGGTGCGGAGGCGTTCGTTAAACTAACACGATTTTGGGGCTCACCCCCGCGGAGAACGCGGGTGCAATGCCGTTTTTGCGCGCTACGCGCAGGGCGGCACTGCTCGTGGCGCGCAATGGCGGTCGTTCGGAGTGATCCGGCTTCCGTCGACCGGTTTTTTCAAGTTTGCAGCGGAGTGCTGATGGCAAACGATGCTGTGGTGGACAAGGGGCGCCGTCGATTCCTGACCGCGACGACTTCGGTCGTCGGTGGCGCGGGCGTCGCGTTGGCCGCGATTCCCTTCGTCAAGTCGTGGGAGCCGAGCGAGAAGGCGAAATCGGCGGGTGCGCCGGTCCTCGCCGACATCGGCAAGATCGAGTCGGGCCAGAAGGTCACCTTCGAATGGCGCGGCCTTCCGGTATTCATCGTGAACCGCACCAAGGGCCAGCTCGATACGCTGACCTCGGTCGATTCGCTGCTGCGTGATCCGCAGTCGGAGAACACCGCGCAGCAGCCGGAGTACGCGAAGAACGAATACCGCTCGATCAAGCCGGAGTGGCTGGTCGTGACCGGCATCTGCACCCACCTCGGTTGCGTGCCGGACTTCTTCCCGGAGCTCAAGCCCGAGCCGTTCGACCCGCACTGGAAGGGTGGCTTCTACTGCCCCTGCCACAAGTCGCGCTACGACCTGTCCGGGCGCGTGTACTCCGGCGTGCCGGCCCCGGCGAACCTCGCCGTCCCGCCGTACCACTTCGTCGACGACAGTCACATCCTGATCGGCGTCAATCCGGGGGAGAAGGTCTGATGGGTACCACCATGACCCGGCTCCAGCCGAAGAACCGCGTGCTCGCGTGGGTGGAGGATCGCCTGCCGGTCCTTTCGTTCNTGTCGTCGCACACGAGCGGCTACTACGCGCCGAAGAACTTCAACCTCTGGTACTACTTCGGTTCGCTCGCCCTGCTCGTGCTGGTCAACCAGATCCTGACCGGCATCTTCCTGACGATGAACTACAAGCCGAATGCGCTCGAAGCGTTCGCATCGGTCGAGTACATCATGCGCGACGTCAGCTGGGGATGGCTGATCCGCTACATGCACTCGACCGGCGCCTCGCTGTTCTTCGTGGTCGTCTACCTGCACATGTTCCGCGGCCTGATGTACGGCTCGTTCAAGAAGCCGCGCGAGCTGGTGTGGATCCTCGGCATGCTGATCTTCCTCGTCCTGATGGCCGAGGCGTTCATGGGCTACGTGCTGCCATGGGGCAACATGTCGTTCTGGGGCGCCAAGGTCATCATTTCGCTGTTCGGCACGATCCCCTGGATCGGGCCGTCGCTGGTCGAATGGATCATGGGCGACTACCTGCCCGCCGATGCAACGCTGAACCGGTTTTTCGCGCTGCACGTGATCGCGCTGCCGCTGGTGCTGCTGCTGCTGGTCGTGCTGCACCTCGGTGCGCTGCACGAAGTGGGTTCGAACAATCCGGACGGCGTGGAGATCAAGGAAAAGAAGAAGCCCGACGGTACCCCGCTCGACGGCATCGCGTTCCATCCGTACTACACGGTGAAGGACCTGTTCGGCACCGGCTTCTTCCTGCTGATCGCCGCGTTCATCATCTTCTACGCGCCGACCTTCGGCGGCTGGTTCCTCGAGCACGACAACTTCATCCCGGCGAACAACCTCGCCACGCCGACGCACATCAAGCCGGTGTGGTACTTCACGCCGTTCTACGCGATCCTGCGCATGGTTCCGTCGTTCTTCGGCACCGCGGTGTGGGGCGTGATCGCGATGTTCGGGTCGATCGCGGTGCTGTTCCTGATGCCGTGGATCGACCAGGGCAGGGTCAAGTCGATCCGCTATCGCGGCCTCGGCTACAAGATCGCGCTCGGCCTGTTCGCCCTGTCGTTCGTCCTGCTGGCCGCGGTCGGTGCGGGCGTGACCGCGGANCTGATCCCGAAATGGTTCGGCGAGGCCGCCGATGCGACGTTCATCGAGAACCTGTTCGGCCGNATCTGGACGTTCGTCTACTTCGGCTTCTTCGTGTTCCTNTGGGTCTANACGCGCTTNGGTTTCGAGAAGACCAGGCCGGTACCNGANCGGGTGACGTCGCATGACTAAGGCCACCACCAAGAATTCGAGGACCGCGATGTCCATCAAGATTGCCGCCCTGCTGGTCGCCGCCCTGATGACGATCGGCGTCGCCAGTGCATCCGAGAGTGGAGGCCTCGAGCAGGCGAACATCCGCCTCGACGACGTCGCCTCGATGCAGCGCGGCGCGCGCCTGTTCTTCAACTATTGCTCCGGCTGCCACTCGCTGCAGTACCTGCGCTACTCGCGCATTGCCGAGGATCTGCAGCTCGACCCGAAGGACGTCGAGAAGAACTTCATGTTCGTCGGCGGCAAGATCGGCGAGCCGGCGATCAACCACATGCCGGCCGCCGACGCGACGAAGTGGTTCGGCAAGGCACCGCCGGACCTGTCGCTGGAAGCCCGCTCGAAGGGTTCGGACTGGATCTACAACTACCTGAAGTCGTTCTACGTCGATCCGACCCGTCCGCTGGGCTGGAACAACACGGTGTTCCCGAACGCGTCGATGCCGAACGCGCTGTGGGAACTGCAGGGCCTCCAGGTGGCGGTGATGAAGCCCGCCAGCGAGGGGCATGATGCCGTGGTCGAGAAGCTCGATCTGAAGACCCCGGGCCGCCAGAACGCCGAGGAGTTCGACCGCACCGCGCGCGACATCACTGCGTTCCTGCAGTACGCCGGCGAGCCGGCCGCGCTCAAGCGCGAGTCGATGGGCGTGTGGGTGCTGCTCTACCTCGCCCTGTTCACGCTGCTCGCCTATCTGCTCAAGCACGAGTTCTGGAAAGACGTGCACTGAGCGTGGCCGCCGCTCCCGCACGAACCCGTGCGGGAGCAAGCGTCGTCGGATCCCGCAGCCCCCGCGACGCGCCGTCCCTTGAAGGGCAAGACTGAAAGCGTCGCGGCCAGTCGCTCCCGCACAAGGCATGCGCCTTGCGGGCGTCCGCTCCCACCCTCCTAGGCGGCCGCTGGCCTCGCGTAGTACATTCCCGCTGAAGGGCTCGTTTGAGAGGGGAGCAGGGGATCCAGCATGGCCTTGAACCAGCGTTCGCGTACCGTCTTGACCCTCTATTCCGCCCACAACTGCGTCCACTGCCACCGGGTGCGGATGACCCTCGCCGCCAAAGGCGTGACCTACGACCATGTCCTGGTCGACCTGAACGACCCGCCGGAAGACCTGATCGACCTCAATCCGTACAACTCGGTGCCGACCCTGGTCGACCGCGACCTGGTCCTGTACGACACCTCGGTCATCTGCGAATACCTCGACGAGCGCTACCCGCACCCGCCGCTGATGCCGGTCGACCCGCTGTCGCGTGCGCGCCTGCGCCTGGCAATCGTGCGCGTCGAGAACGACTGGCTGACCCTGGTCGACGATATCGAGGCGGGCGGCAAGGGCGCCGATGCCGCGCGCAAGGCCCTGCGCGACGATCTGGTCAAGAACGCGTCGGCGTTCAAGGCTTCGCGCTTCTTCCTCAGCCCGGAAATCAGCCTTGCCGATTGCGCACTTGCACCGCTGGTCTGGCGTCTGGATTCGCTTGGCGTGCAACTGCCGCGCGAGGCGCAGGCGATCGCCGACTACGGTGAACGCATCTTCCGCAGCCAGGGGTTCACGCGCAGTCTGACCGCCGAAGAGAAGAGCCTGCGCCCGTGAGTTCCGTGTTCGCGTGCCGGGAGCCGGTGTGAATTCTCCCCCGATGACTCCCAACCGCCCTTACCTGTTGCGCGCGCTGTACGAGTGGATCAGCGACAACGGCCTGACCCCGTACCTGCTCGTCGACGCCGGCGTCGAAGGCGTGCGCGTGCCGCCGGGCGCGGCCAAGGACGGCAAGGTGATCCTGAACATCGCCGCGCGCGCGGTCGGACAGTTCGAGATCAGCAACGAGCGGGTGCATTTCCTCGCACGTTTCAGCGGCGTGAGCCAGGTGGTCGACGTGCCGATGGGCGCCGTGCTCGCGATCTACGCGCAGGAAAACGGCCAGGGCATGATGTTCCAGGCCGACGGGGCGCCGGGCGAACCGCCACCGACCACGCCTGCGCCCGATGAATCGCCGAAACGCCCGCACCTGCGCGTCATCAAGTAGGGCGGACTCGAGCGCGCCGTGTGGCGCCGCGAACGAAATGGAGTGGGCGAGGCCCAACCCTATGGCTGTGTTCCACCTTGCACAAGGTGCAGGTGATTGGGGCGAGCGATCGCTGCTGCGGTGTCTTCGGCGAGCGGCAGGCTCCACGCTTCGAGCCGCCCGCCTGCTATGTCGAGGTGGCAGCGATGGCGATCGCTGCCGTCGAGGCTGACTTCGAAGCCGTAACGCCGCACCACGGNCGGCAGGCCGTTGCGCCGTGCGATCNCGATCCGCTTCAGTGAAACGGTCTGGTCAAGCAGTTGCACGCCCGCCTCGCCGCACAAGGCGCGACCGTGATGGATCGCGAGTTCACGCGCGCGGAGGGCATCCATCCAGGCCCAGAGCGTGGTGGCGATTGCGAGCAGCAGGAGCCAGGTACCGATCATCCGCACAGTGTGGGGACGCACACCGGCCCGGGCAAGTCCCNGTCGAGTCCGATCACGCAAGGGCGGGGCGGCCCACATGGGCACGCGCGCGGTTACAATCCGCCGCGGTGCGCAACCTTTGGGGGAAGTGATGAAACTGGTGTTTCCTGGCGGTGAACACGTTCCGGTGGAGCTGGCGGGTGGGGCAACCTCGATCGGCAGTGCTGCCGATTGCCGGGTCGTGCTCAAGGGCGACGGCGTTGCCGAGCACCATTGCGAGATCACTTTCGAAGGCGGCGACGCGAGTGTGCGATCGCTCGACGCGAACATGCCTACCGTCCTGAATGGGCGCCAGGTCTCGGCGCGGACGCCGATCAAGGACGGCGACCTGCTCGTGCTCGGGCGGGTTGGTGTCTCGGTCGTCGCGGAGCGCAAGGCACCTGTGGTTGCCAAGCCTGAACCGGCCAACGACGACCGCACCCGCGTGCGCGCGGCGCTGCCGCGCTTCCTGCTGCGTGGCGTCTCGGGCGCGACGCTCGGCAAGACCTATGCGGTCACCGACAACGCGGTCATCGGCCGCCAGCCCGATTGCGACCTGCCTATCCCGGCCGAGGAAGTGTCGCGCCACCATGCGCGCCTGAAGGTCACTCCGGAAGGCGTGCTGGTCGAGGACATGGGTTCGGCCAACGGCACCTGGATCAACGACAAGCGCGTGCAGAGCGGCCTGCTCAAGCCCGGCGAGGAATTGCGCCTCGACACCGTGCGCTTCCTGCTCATCACGCCTGGCATGGATGCGAAGCAGCAGTCGGCGCGTCCGGTCGAAGCCGAGCCCAAGAAGGCCGCGGGCGGCTCCAGCGGCATGTTGATCGTGATCGCGGTAGTCGTGGCAGCGGTGGTGGCTGCCGCGCTGCATTTTGCCGGCGTATTCTGATTTGGACACGGGCGGCAGGCGCGGCCGCCGCCCGTTGCATCATTCGTGGCCGACGAGCTCGATGCGCATCGACAGGTCGAGCGCGCGGATGTGCTTGGTCAGCGCGCCCACCGAGATGTAGTCGACGCCGGTTTCCGCGATCGCGCGCACGCGCTCCAGCGACACCGAACCGGAGACTTCCAGGGGCACCCGGCCGCCGACTTCGGCGACTGCCTGCGACAGTTCGTGCAGCTCGAATTCGTCGAGCATGATGCGGTCGACGCCGGCAGCGAGCGCCTCGCGCAGTCGGAGAAATTCTCGACCTCGGTTTCCACCAGCACGCCGGGATGCAGCAAGCGCGCGCGCGTGACCGCCGCGTGGATCGACCCTGCTGCGGCGATGTGGTTTTCCTTGATCAGTACCGCATCGAACAGTCCGATGCGATGGTTCATGCCGCCACCGCAACGGACCGCGTATTTCTGTGCGAGGCGCAGGCCGGGCAGGGTCTTGCGCGTGTCGAGGATCGCGGTGCGGGTACCGCGCGCGGCCTCGACATAGGCGGCGGTCGTGGTCGCGGTGGCCGACAGCGTCTGCAGGAAGTTCAGTGCCGAACGCTCCGCGCTGACCAGTGCGCGCGCATTTCCCTCGATCCGGCACAGTGGCGCGCCGGCTACCGTGCGCTCGCCGTCGCTGGCAAGCCATTCGATCCGCGCATCCGGGTCGAGTTGGCGGAAGCACTCGTCGAACCAGGCGCTGCCGCACAACACCGCGACCTCGCGCGCGATCACGCGCGCGCGCGCACGCGCTTCGGCTGGCAAAAGGTCGGCGGTCACATCGCCGCTGCCGATGTCTTCCTCGAGAGCGCGATGGACGTCGCGCACGATCGAATCGCGCGCTGGGAGCAAAACCGGATTCGTCACGTATCGAAACCCTCGGGCGACTGGCGGACGGGCAGGATAGCGCCGACCGCCCGCGTGTGCCGCAAATCAGGCAGGCGTTGCCGGTGGCGTGGCAGCGGCGGTCGCCGGAGCCGATTCATCGCCCGGGTGGCGCAGGCGCGCGACGATCGCGTCGAGTGCACGATCGAACAGCGGTACCTCCTCGAGCACGACGGCACTGCCGCGACGCAGCTCCGCGGCGAGACCGAACACGGTCTTGTCACAGACCTTCAAGCCGCGCCGGTTGACGAACAGGTACTTCGAACTGATCGGGCTGATCCACGACAGCTTCGCGCGTTCGCTCTGTCCTGCCTCGTCGGTGAACTCGATCCAGGTGCCGACCTTGATCGCGCGCACGGTTTTCACGAACTCGTCTTCCGCCTCGGCTGGCGCTTCCGCTTCGGGTTCGAACGGAGACGAGCCGAGCACGATTTCCTCGACCGGACTCTGTGTTGCCGTGGGTGAGGCCGCGGAGACATCATCCTGTTGTGCCGGGCCCGCGCCATCCACCGTTGTCCCGTTCGAGCCGCTGGATTCCGCGATCACTTCCTTGACCGTCTTGGTCTCGATCTTCTGCCCGTCGAGCACGCGCTTGTAGAACGAGGAGAGCTCGCCCATCAGCTGCTTGATGTCGCTTTCGTGATAGGCGACGGTGGCAAGGCCGTGACGCAGCGCCTTTTCCAGTTGCGGCAGCAGGGCGCGCAGACGCGTGATCTCGCTTTCGGTCGTCTTCGGTTGCGCGCTCCAGACGAATTCATCGGCGAAACGCAGCGCGTTCTTCCACTCGTCCGATTCCTCGCCCTGGCGCAGCACGGTCAGCACGAGGTAGTTCGCCCACGGGCGCGACAGCACGCTGTGCACGACCGGCGGCAGGTTGCGATCCTCGATGCGCTTGAGGATCTCGCGGGCTGCGGTGCGGCGGGCTGCTTGCAGCTTCTCGCGACCGCGCGTGGCGTCGGCGGCGCGCTGCTCGGCGAGTTCCGCGCGCTTCTTGTGCTGGTCGATGAAGTCGGTGAACGAGGTCAGCTCGCGCTCGAACACGCCGACGTCGTCATCGAAGTCGCGCAGCACGGTTTCGACGCANGCCTTGATGCGATCGTACAGGCGATGATCGCGGTCCGATTCCTCCGACCAGCTCTTGCCGGAATCAGCGAGCAGGTCGAGCAGGCGCCGTGCCGCGTGCGACTTCTGTGCAAACAGGTGCTTGTCGAGGATCGCGACCTTCAGGTACGGGATCTGCAGGCGCCCGAACAGCGCCTGCATCTGCGCAGGCAGGTTGCGGTCCTGCAGGATGTATTCGAACAGCATGCCGACGAGGTCGATGGTGTCCTCGTCCGCGGTAGAGACCCGCCTGGCATCCCCCGAAATCTTGTTGACCTGTTCGAGCAGTTCGCGCTTGATCTGCTGCACCGCCTGCGCCGCGTCGGCGACGGTGTCGGCGCGCGCCTGCGCGACCGCATTCTGGCTTTGCAGGATCGTCAAGGCGCTCAGCAGATCCGTAGGGCTGAGGCCGAGTCCGCCACCTCCGGCGCCGTCACCGCTGCCCACGTAGGCATCCGCGCCGTGACGATTGGCCAGCAGCGAGCGCAGGGTGTGGTAGATCTCGGCCTGCAACTGGTCCGCCGCAGGATCGTAGTAAGCGGCAGCAGCAACCATGTCGCCGCCGGCGGGCGAGCCAGGCGCCGAGCCGGGCATGCGCGCAGCGGCGGGTGGACGCGTGCCGGCCGGCATCACATGCCGGACCTGCGGCAGCACGCCGGCGCGAATCAGTTCGACGTTCACCTCGTCGTAGATCGGCTCGAGGCCGGCCATGACGTAACGGTCGAACAGCTTGTAGATGATCAGCTTGACCTGGACGTTGACGTCGAACTCGCGGATCGCGCCGCGGAACGCGTTGCCGAGCACGGCCGGGCCGATCGGGTTGCTGGAGTCCTCGACCTTGCCGCCGCCGACGATCACCGACAGCCGCTGGTTGACCTGATAGAGCGCACGCTGCAGGCGGTTTTCGGCCTTGGCGACCATGCTGGTCACGGCCAGCGATTCTTCCAGCTCGACGTCGTCGACAAGCGCGAGGCCACTGTTGCTGCCCTGCGGCGCCACTTCAGCCTTCACCGCCTTCAGCTTGCCATCGGCGAACTCGTTGAAGGCCTTGGTCGCATTGTCCTGGAACAGGCGCTCGACCAGCTGGCGCTTCTTGCGCACTTCGCGCATGCCGTCGAAATACTCGGTCTGCACCGCATTGCTGCCAGCGCGCTCGGCAAGGTCGAACAACGCATCGTCGACGTTCTCGAACAGCGTCCCGACCAGCGCATTGATGCGCTTCAGAGACACTCCGCGCACGAGCTTCATGAGATCGCCGAGACGATCCGTCGATGCCGTTCCCGGTTGGCGCTGCTGCAAATCCACGACGTTCGGATTGTCTTTGGGGGCGGTCATTGCGTTCTTCCGTAGCTGCACCGCATCAGGGGAAACGATGCATCTTCTGCGCCATACCGTAGCTTAAGCCTGCTCTGGCGACGGAATGTGAGGCCGGTCACACTTGGTTGGGGAAAATGGTCTCAACGGTCGGGGAAGTCGCCCAACTGGTCGGTCGCGATCGCCTCGTCGGCGAGCATGACCGGGATGTCGTCCTCGACGCGATAGATGGTGCGTCGATCGCGGGTGATCAAGCCGGCCGCCACGGCAGCGGAAACTTCGCTGCCATTGCCGAAACGCACGCCCTTCTTGGCGATGGCCTGGTTGAGGGCGGCAAGCTCGGCGTCGGAAAGCAGGCGCAGCGGCGCCTTCGTCGTCGGGCAACAGAGGATGTCGAGCAGGCGCTTATCCATCAGGGGGCGGGTGTCGTCGGCGGCGGGCGTGATGCGTACAATAACCATTTGGGCTTGCGACGACCATGACAGAAAGCGTGAATGCAACGCCGAAGG
>JGI24770J26754_10003723_pt1 | contig 10137 bp, 10 predicted proteins | sample LakOneMetagenome_FD_26754 | JGI IMG/M metagenome (IMG submission 26754) | reverse complement strand
AGCAGGATCGCGAAGGTCGTGCGCAGGCCGGGCATGGCGCATTCCGCTGGAAAGCAGCAGCATACTATTCGCGTTCCACCGCCCCGGGAATCCGCATGCGCATCGCCCTGTTTCCGCTGCTCGCATTCGCCGCAACCGCCTGCGCGGCGACGCCGGTGAACGTCGCGACTCCCGCACCCGCGAAGTCGGCGGTGCAGGTGTCGCCGGCGACGACGGCGGAACAGGCCGGGCTGGTCGATGTCTCCACGCTCGCGCCGGGTCTGACCGTTGAAATGCGCTACGCCGGCAGCGACAACTTCACCGGCGCGGTGGTGCCCGGCTACGAAGCGGGGAAATGCCTGTTGTTGCGGCCTGCCGCGGAGGCGCTTGCCGCGGTGCAGGCAGACCTGCGTTCGCAACATTTGTCGCTCACGCTGTTCGACTGCTACCGGCCGGTGCGCGCGGTCCATGCCTTCGTCGACTGGGCGCACGACTTGTCCGACCAAGGCACCAAGGCGGAGCACTACCCGAACGTCGACAAGTCGCAACTGCTCGGCCCGTACATCGCCGAAACTTCCGGCCACAGCCGCGGCGCGACCGTGGACCTCGGCCTGCTGCGCTGCGACGCCGCGGCGTGCAAGCCCCTGGACATGGGTGCGGAGTTCGACCTGTTCGACCCGCGCGCGAACACCGGTTCGCCCGCGATCGACGAAGCGCAGCGGGCCAATCGCGAGCTGCTGCTCGACGCGATGAGGAAGCGCGGCTTCGTCAATTACCCGCTGGAATGGTGGCATTTCACCTTCAAGCCGGAACCGACCCCGGCCACCGCCTACGACGTGCCCGTGCGATGAGCATCAGGCTGGTCGGTTTCGATGCCGACGACACGCTGTGGCGCAGCGAGGACTACTACCGCGAAGCGCAGGCGCGGTTCGAGGCGATGCTCGCGAACTACGTCGACGTGGACGACGTGCACGAACGCCTGTACGCGATCGAGACCCGCAACATCGCGCTGTTCGGCTACGGCGTGAAGGGCATGTGCCTGTCGATGCTGGAAGCCGCGTACGAAATCAGCGGCGGGCGCGTTTCCGCCGAAGACCTGCACCGGATCGTGCTGCTGGCCAAGGAACTGCTGCAGCATCCGGTGGAACTGATTCCCGGCATCCGCGAGGCGGTCGCGGAGATCGCCGCCGATTTCCCGGTCGTGCTCATCACCAAGGGCGACCTGTTCCACCAGGAAGCGAAGGTGCGCGAATCCGGCCTCGCCGATGCGTTCGGCCGCATCGAGATCGTCAGCGAGAAGGACGCGGCGACCTATGCGCGGCTGTTCCGTGAATTCGAGGTCGAACCCCGCGAATTCCTGATGGTCGGCAATTCGTTGCGTTCGGACATCGTGCCGGTGCTGGCACTCGGCGGATGGGGCGTGCACATGCCCTATCGCGTGACCTGGGCGCACGAGCAGGAGGCCGGTGGCGTGCCGGAGCCGTTGCGTTTCCGCGAAGTCGCGAACGCATCGGACTTGCCTGGCGCGGTGCGCGCCCTGGCCGCGACGGCTCAGTCGGCGTTCACCTCGCCGAACCGGGGCTGATCCGCGCCTGGATCGTTTCGGAAAATTCCCCGCTGGTTCATCGCCGTGGCCCGAAGCTGCCCCGGTCCCGCGTGGGACATCCGATCCGGAGGAGGTGCGCCATGAAGGCCACGAACATGATCCAGCGATTCCTTGCGCCATCCGTGCTCGCCGTCGCGATGGGTGCGGGTTTCGCCATGCCGGCCGCGCCGGTACAGGCCCAGGACGACCTCACCCGCGTGCTCGTGGGCATCGCCGATGTGGTGTTCCGCGAGGGCGTGCCGTATTACCGCTACGGCGATTACGGTCGCGATGACCGGCTCGTCCTGCAGCCCGACCGGTATGGGCGCCCGGTGTATTACCGCTACGTGCCGGCCCGCCCGGGTCCGCCGCACGGCAATGCCCATGGTTACTGGCAGAACGGTCCCGGCAAGGGCTACCGCGGGGTGGATTGCAACAAGCACGGCAAGTGCAAGGTCACCTATTACGACAGCCGTTACGATCGATCCGAACATGGCTGGTGGGACGGCCATCGCTGGCACGACGAATGACCGCGGTTCCGGCGATGGCAGTCGCAATGTGAACGGCGCCTGCGGGCGCCGTCATGCATTCGCCGGGATCGACATGGTTGTCGCGGCCGCGCGGTAAGCTCGGCGCATTCCCCATGGAGCGAACGCCATGCGCCTGCCGGTTCCCTGCCTGCTCGCCGTCCTGCTCGTCGCGGCCACGCCCGAAGCGCGCGCCGTCGGCCCGGTCGACTGCAAATTGCACTTCAGCATGTCGGGCTGGTCCGCGTTCTACAAGACGCTCTCGGGCTCGGGCACGATCAGCTGCGACAACGGCCAGCGCATGGCCGTCGACATCCGCAGCAAGGGCGGCGGACTGACCTTCGGCAAGAGCCGGATCGAGAACGGCATCGGCGAATTTTCCGGGGTGCGCGACATCCACGACATCCCCGGCACCTACGCCGCGGCCGAAGCCCATGCCGGCGCCGGCAAGTCCGCGCACGCGCAGGTGGTGACCAAGGGCGACATCTCGCTGGCGTTGTCGGGCAAGGGCGAGGGCTGGGACCTCGGCGTCGCCTTCGGCAACTTCATCATCAGCGCGCGCTGAGCCACGCGAGATTTCCCATCGTGGCGAGTCAGCCAGGCGGTAGCGCCCGACGGCGGGACGCGCAAGGCGTGTTTGCGTTCGACACTGATGGATCGAACCCCGTTGTGGGAGCGGCTTCAGCCGCGACGAACACGATGGCGATGCCATGTCGGGGCTGAAGCACCTCCCGCAAGGCCTTTGCGGACGTCGAGCGGAACGAAAAGCGGATTAGACCTGCTCGCGCGGAACCCGCACCGCGCCTTCCATCAGCACGCGGGCGCTGCGCGACATCACCGCCCTGGTCGCGATCCACTGTCCGTCGACGTGCTTCACGTCGGCGCCGACGCGCAGGGTGCCGGACGGATGTCCGAAACGCACGACGCCTCGCGTTCCACCGCCAGCCGCAGCGTTGACCAGCGTGCCGGGCACGGCGGCTGCGGTCGCGATGGCGACCGAGGCCGTGCCCATCATTGCGTGGTGCAGCTTGCCCATCGAGATCGCGCGCGCGAGCAGGTCGATATCGGTCGCGCGAACATGCTTGCCGCTGGAGGAAACGTAATCCTTCGAGGGCGCGACGAACGCGACCTTCGGCGTCAGCGGCCGCCGAGCCGCCTCGGCGACGTCGCGGATCAGGCCCATGCGCACCGCGCCGGCCGCGCGGATCGCTTCCAGCGTCGCCAGCAATGCGGGGTCCTCGTTGATCGCCGCCTGCAATTCGGTGCCGTCGCGGCCCAGGGCCGAAGCTTCGACGAACACCATCGGCACGCCGGCATTGATCAGCGTCGCCTTGAACGTGCCGACGTTGGCGACTTCGAGATCATCGATCAGGTTCCCGGTCGGGAACATGGCGCCGCCGTCCTCGCCCTCGTCGGCCGGATCGAGGAATTCGAGTGCGATCTCGGCGGCGGGGAAGGTGACGCCATCGAGTTCGAAATCGCCTGTTTCCTGCACCTCGCCATTCGCCATCGGCACGTGCGCGACGATCGTCTTGCCGATGTTGGCCTGCCAGATACGGACCATGGCAGTGCCGTCGCGCGGCACGCGACCCGGGTCGACCAATCCGTTGGAAATCGCGAAGGGACCAACCGCCGACGACAGGTTGCCGCAGTTGCCGCTCCAGTCGATGAAGTCGCCATCGATGGGCACCTGGCCGTACAGGTAATCGACGTCGTGGTCGGGCACCGTCGCCTTCGAAATGATCACGACCTTGCTGGTGCTCGAAGTCGCGCCACCCATGCCGTCGGTGTGCTTGCCATAGGGGTCGGGCGAACCGATCACCCGCACCAGCAGCGCATCCCGCGCCGGACCGGGAACGCGCGCGGAGTCGGGCAAATCCTCCAGCTTGAAGAACACGCCCTTGGACGTGCCGCCGCGCATGTAGGTGGCGGGGATGCGCAGTTGCGGGAGCGATGACATTGCGGCGCCTGCAGTCGGAACGGGCGCCCATTTTCGCCGCTTGCCGGCGCTTTCGCGAACTTCAGCCCGCCAGCAGGTCCATGAAGTCGCGAACCGGCATCGCTTCCAGCGCGGCCTGGTCCAACGCCACCTCGAGGATGCGCTGCTGGCGCTGCGCATCGAAGCGCCGCGCCAGATTGCGGCGGAATTTTTCCTCCAGCAGCGGCAGGCCTTCGTCGCGGCGGCGCGGATGGCCGATGGGGTATTCGACCAGCACCTCGTCCAGCGCGCTGCCGTCCTTGAAGTGGACGGTCAGGCCATTGGCAATGCTGCGCTTGTCGGGGTCGTGGTAGTCGGCGGTGAAGTTTGGTTCCTCCACGCAGTGGATGCGCGCGCGCAGCGCGTCGATGCGCGGATCGGCAGCCACGTCGTCCTCGTAGTCTGCGGCGGTCAGGCGGCCAAGCAGCAGCGGCACCGCCACCATGTACTGGATGCAGTGGTCGCGGTCGGCGGGATTGTCCAGCGAACCGTGCTTGTCGATGATGCGCATGCACGCGGCCTGGGTGCGGATGACGATCTTCTCGATGTCGTCGGTGCTGCGGCCGAGCGCGCGCAACTGCTGGTGCAGCGTCATTGCCGCCTCCACCGCGCTCTGCGCGTGGAATTCGGCCGGGTAGCTGATCTTGAACAGCACGTTTTCGATCACGTAGCTGCCGTAGTTGCGTTCAAACCGGAACGGGCGCCCCTGGAAGCTGACGTCGTAGAAGCCCCACGCCGGTGCGGTGAGCGCGGCGGGATAGCCCATCTCGCCGGCCTGCGCGATCAGCGCCAGCCGCACCGCGCGCGAGCAGGCATCGCCGGCGGCCCAGCTCTTGCGCGAGCCGGTATTGGGCGCGTGCCGGTAGGTGCGCAGGCTCTGGCCGTCCACGAACACCTGCGACAGCGCCGCCAGCGACTGCGCGCGGTCCAGCCCGAGCAGGGACGACACCACCGCCGTCGAGGCCAGCTTCACCAGCGCCACGTGGTCCAGACCGACCTGGTTGAAGGAATTCTTCAGTGCCATCACGCCCTGGATCTCGTGCGCCTTGATCGCACAGGCCAGCACCTCGCGCATGGTCAGCGGGGCGCCGCCGCGGCTGCGCCAGTCGGCCACCGCGAGGATCGCGCCGAGGTTGTCCGACGGGTGGCCCCATTCGGCCGCCAGCCAGGTGTCGTTGAAGTCCAGCCAGCGGATCGCCGCGCCGATGTCGAACGCGGCCTCGACGGGATCCAGCTGGAAGCCGGTGCCGGGCACGCGCGCGCCGTTTTCCAGCGTCGCACCGGGCACCACCGGTCCCAGCAGCTTGGTGCAGGCCGGGTGCTCCAGCGCTTCCAGCGCGCAGCCCAGCGAGTCGATCAGCACCAGCCGCGCGCTGTGCCAGGCCAGCGCGGAGGCGGGTTGGAAATCGCGGACGTAGTCGACGATGTCGACCAGCACGTCGTCCCAATCGGCCCTGGAAGACAGCACACGCGAGGACATGGAGGCGCTCCCGTTTGAATCAGTACCGTACCCTTTCACGGGTGCCGGTGATGGCACGCCTGCGCCCGGTGCCGGGAGTCGTAAGCCGGCCACGCAGGCCGCATGCCGATTGCGTGGGCGCGTGGCCTGGTCGTTCGGGCGCGGCCGCGGACTCAGCCCGCGCTGTTGGTGGCGATGAAATCCTGCGCAAACCGCTGCAGCACGCCGCCGGCTTCGTAGATCAGGACTTCCTCGTCCGAATCCAGCCGGCAGGTCACCGGTACGTCGATGGTTTGGCCATCCTTGCGATGGATGGCCAGGGCCAGCGTCGCGCCCGGCGCCGGCGTGCCCACGACGTCGTAGGTTTCGGTGCCGTCGATGCCGAGCGTGTTGCGCGTCGTGCCCGGCTGGAACTCCAGCGGCAGCACCCCCATGCCGATGAGGTTGGTGCGGTGGATGCGTTCGAAGCCTTCGGCGACGATCGCTTCCACGCCGGCGAGGCGCACGCCCTTGGCCGCCCAGTCGCGCGATGAGCCCTGGCCGTAGTCGGCGCCGGCAATGATGACCAGCGGCTGCTTGCGCTGCATGTAGGTCTCGATCGCTTCCCACATGCGCATGACCTTGCCTTCGGGTTCCACGCGCGCCAGCGAACCCTGCTTCACGCTGCCGTCGTCGTTGCGCACCATTTCGTTGAGCAGCTTCGGATTGGCGAAGGTCGCGCGTTGCGCGGTCAGGTGGTCGCCGCGGTGGGTCGCGTACGAATTGAAGTCCTCTTCCGGCAGGCCCATCTTCGCCAGGTACTCGCCGGCCGCGCTGGAGGCGAGGATCGCGTTCGACGGCGAAAGATGATCGGTGGTGATGTTGTCGCCGAGCACCGCCAGCGGGCGCATGCCGCGCAGGGTGCGTTCGCCGGCCAGCGCGCCTTCCCAGTAGGGCGGGCGACGGATGTAGGTGCTCATCGGCCGCCAGTCGTACAGCGGCTTCGCCGCTTCGCCGTGTTCGACGCGCGCGGCGAACATCGGGCCGTAGACCTGGCGGAACTGTTCCGGCTTCACGCTTGCGCGCACCACCGCGTCGATTTCCCCGTCGCTTGGCCAGATGTCCTTGAGCCGCACCTCGTTGCCCTGCGCATCGTGGCCGAGCACGTCCTTCTCGATGTCGAAGCGCACGGTGCCGGCGATGGCATACGCGATCACCAGCGGCGGCGAGGCGAGGAAGGCCTGCTTCGCGTAGGGATGGATGCGGCCGTCGAAGTTGCGGTTGCCGGACAAGACGGCGGTCACGTACAGGTCGCGGTCGACGATTTCCCGCTGGATCGCCGGATCCAGCGCGCCGCTCATGCCGTTGCAGGTGGTGCAGGCGAAGCCGACGATGCCGAAGCCGAGTTTCTCCAGTTCGGGAAGCAGGCCGGCTTCCTCGAGGTACAACTGCACTGCCTTCGAACCCGGCGCCAGCGACGTCTTCACCCAGGGCTTGCGCACCAGGCCCTTCGCGTTGGCGTTGCGCGCGATCAACCCGGCGGCGATCACGTTGCGCGGGTTCGAGGTATTCGTGCACGAAGTGATCGCGGCGATGATCACCGCGCCGTCGGGCATCAGGCCGGCCATTTCCCCGGCCTTGCCGTGTTCCAGCTTGGCTTCGTCGGCGATGCCGCGTTGCTGCAGATCGCTTACCGGCAGGCGACGATGCGGATTCGAGGGCCCGGCCATGTTGCGCACGACGGTCGGCAGGTCGAAATGCAGGGTGCGGTCGTACCGTGCGTCCGCGAGGTCGTCGACCCACAGGCCGGCGGCCTTGGCGTAGGTCTCGACCAGTTGCACCTGCGCGTCTTCGCGCCCGGTCAGGCGCAGGTAGTCGAGGGTGTTGTCGTCGATGAAGAACATCGCCGCGGTCGCGCCGTATTCGGGCGCCATGTTGGAAATCGTCGCGCGATCGCCGATGGTCAGCGCAGCCGCGCCTTCGCCGCGGAATTCGAGGTAGGCGCCGACGACTTTCTGCTGGCGCAGGAATTCGGTCAGCGCGAGCACGATGTCGGTGGCGGTGATGCCGGGCCGGGGCTTGCCGGCGAGTTCCACCGCGACCATGTCCGGCGTGCGCATCCACGAGGCGCGGCCGAGCATCACGCTTTCGGCTTCCAGTCCGCCGACGCCGACCGCGATCACGCCCAGCGCATCGACGTGCGGCGTGTGCGAATCGGTGCCGACGCAGGTGTCGGGGAAGGCGACCCCGTCCTGCACGTAGACCACCGGCGACATTTTCTCCAGGTTGATCTGGTGCATGATCCCGTTGCCGGGCGGGATCACGTCGACGTTGCGGAACGCCCGCTTCGTCCAATCGATGAAGTGGAAGCGATCCTCGTTGCGGCGATCCTCGATCGCGCGGTTCCTGGCGAACGCATACGGATCGAATCCGCCGCATTCCACCGCCAGCGAGTGGTCGACGATCAGTTGCACCGGCACCACCGGGTTCACCGCCGCCGGGTCGCCGCCCTGGTTGGCGATCGCGTCGCGCAGGCCGGCGAGGTCGACCAGCGCAGTCTGGCCGAGGATGTCGTGGCAGACCACGCGCGCCGGGAACCACGGGAAATCGAGGTCGCGGCGACGCTCGATCAATTGCGCAAGGTAGGCATCGCGCAGCGCCGGATCGGCGCCGCGGACGATGTTCTCGGCGTGTACGCGCGCGACGTAGGGCAGGCCGGCCCAGGCGCCGGGATGGAGTACCTCGACCGCGGCGCGGGCGTCGTACCAGTCGAGCGAGGTGCCGTGCAGGGACTTGCGGAATTCGTGGTTCATGCCGCGATTTTACGCCCGCCGGCGCCGGCGTCGCGGATGCAAGGCATCGCGCGCTGACGCGATCGCTGCGACGGCCTCCGCCAGTTCGCTTACGACGACGGAATCGACGCTAGTGCCTGGCAGCGAGCGCCACGGCGATGCCGAGGCCGGCGCCGATTCCGGCCAGGACGCCATGCATCGTCGCCTCGAACAGCAGGCCTGCGGTCATTCCCGCGAGCACCGCCACCGCCGCGACCGGCAGGAAGCGGGCGATGCGCCGTGGCGACATGGCCGGAGACAGCAGGAACAGCCCGGCGAGGGTGAGCGCGAGGGACACGGCGACCCCATCGGGATGACGCAGGTCTTCCCCGTAGCTGAAGGGCCCGATCAGGCCCCCGAAGAGCAAGCCGGTTCCGATCGCGGCGAGCAGGGTGGGCGACGGGCGGCGCAACGCGCTACAGGACGAGGAAGCTGACGCGCATGACCACGCGCCATTCGAGGATCCTGCCCTCGGCGTCGGTGCGCACCTTGGTCTCGCTGATCCATGCGCCCTGGATGCCGGATACCGTCGAGGCGATCTTGTGCAGACCGTTCCTGACCGCATCCTCCACGCTCTTGTCCGATGCGGCGCTGACTTCGATGGTCTTGGCGACATGCGTCATTTGGATGTTCCTCCAGTGCGTGGCCCGTGGCGCGGCGTCTCAGGGTTGCGCCTGCAGGTCGAGTTCGTGGATGACCTGGGCCGCGTCGTCGGGATCGACCTTGGCATGGAAGCCGAGGAACTTCGCGAGGTCCCGCATCCGGGTGTTTTCCGCCGAATCGATCGAATACATCGTGCGAATGCCGCGGCTGCGGGCCACTTCGATCAGGTGCCGCATCAGCAGCGTGCCGAGCCCCTGGTCCTGCCATTCGTCGTCGACGGTGACGGCGCATTCGCAATGCAGGCCGGAGTCGTCGGTGCTGTAGCGGCTGACCCCGACGATGTGCTGGTGCGCGTCTTCGGCCACGACGGCGACGAATGCGACTTCATGCTTGAAGTCGACATTGGTGAAGCGCTCGACGAGGGCATCGCTCGGGCAGCTCATCTGGCCCAGGAAGCGGAAACGCCGCGCCTGTTCCGAAAGTCCTTCGATGAAAGCGCGCTCGGCGTCCCGGTCCTGGGCGGTAATCGGCCGGATCAGTACGCTGCGATGGTTGCGCAGCGTCTCGGACCAGCGCGGATATTCGACGCCGGATGCCTGCAACGTCTCTGGATTGCCGGGCATGTGGCCTCCGCGCATCGGGATTCGGATCGCAAGATAGGCCTGCGACGACAGCAAGGCTTTGACCCAGGTCAAGTCGAGCGCAGTTGCCGCGGGAGGCCCGGATCCACCGGATGGCCTTCGCATGCCCCCGCTAGAATGTGTGCATGCCCGCCGCATCGCCGTCCATCGCCGCCGACCAGTTGCGCCTGTCCGTCGCCCCGATGATGGACTGGACCGACGCGCATTGCCGCGCGTTCCACCGCGTGCTGGCGCCGCACGCGCGGCTGTACACGGAAATGGTGCATGCGAACGCGGTGATCCACGGCGACCGCGCGCGCCTGCTGGCGATGGATGCTTCCGAGCATCCGGTTGCGCTGCAGTTGGGCGGCAGCGAACCCGGATTGCTGGCGCAGGCGGCGCGAATCGGCGCCGAGGCCGGCTTCGACGAGGTCAACCTCAACTGCGGCTGTCCCTCCGACCGGGTGCAGGCCGGGCGCTTCGGCGCCTGCCTGATGCGCGAACCGCAGCTGGTCGCCGAATCCGTCGCGGCGATGATCGATGCCTGCGATGTCCCGGTCACGGTCAAGTGCCGGC
>JGI24770J26754_10003718_pt1 | contig 10143 bp, 9 predicted proteins | sample LakOneMetagenome_FD_26754 | JGI IMG/M metagenome (IMG submission 26754) | reverse complement strand
CTGGGTCCCGGCTCTTCGCTTCGCTTCGGCCGGGATGACACTGCGGCAAGCCTACACCGAAATCTTCTGTCGCACGTCCTTTTCGTTCATCGACGCGCGGTCGCCGGCCATGACCACGGCGCCGCGATCCATCACGATGAAATCGTCGGCCAGCTCCTTGGCGAAGTCGAAATATTGCTCGACCAGCACGATCGCCATGTCGCCCTTGTTGCGCAGGTAGGAAATGGCGCGGCCGATGTCCTTGATGATCGAGGGCTGGATGCCCTCGGTCGGCTCGTCGAGCACGAGAAGCTTCGGCCGCGTCACCAGCGCGCGGCCGATGGCGAGCTGCTGCTGCTGGCCGCCGGAGAGGTCGCCGCCGCGCCGGCCCATCATGGAGGCGAGGACGGGGAAGAGATCGAAGATTTCGTCGGGCGTATAGCGCTCGCCCCTGGGGGCGGCCGCGTAGCCGGTCTCGAGATTTTCCTTCACCGTCAGCAGCGGAAAGATCTCGCGGCCCTGCGGCACATAGGCGACGCCTTTGCGCGCCCGCGTTTGCGGCGGGAGTTTCGAGATGTCTTCGTCGCCCCACAAAATCCTGCCGGACTTGATCTGCTGCTGGCCGACGATGGCGCGCAACAAGGAGGACTTGCCGACGCCGTTGCGGCCGAGCACGCAGGTGACCTTGCCGACAGCGGCCTTGAGCGACACGCCGCGCAGCGCCTGCGCCGCGCCATAGTAGAGATCGATGTTTTCGACGGCCAGCATGTCAGCGTCCCAGATAGACTTCGATGACCTGCGGATCGGCGGACACCTGATCCAGCGGGCCTTCTGCGAGAACCGCGCCTTCGTGCAGCACGGTCACCTTCACGCCGAGTTCGCGCACGAAGTCCATGTCGTGCTCGACCACGACGACGGAATGGTCTTTCGCGATTTCGCGCAAGAGTTCGGCGGTCTGCATCGTCTCGGCGTCGGTCATGCCGGCGACGGGCTCATCAACCAGCAGGAGTTTCGGGTCCTGCGCGAGCAGCATCCCGATCTCCAGCCATTGCTTCTGGCCGTGCGAGAGATCGGCGGCCATGCGGTAGCGATGATCGCCGAGCTTCGTGGTCTCGAGAATCTTGTCGATGCGCTCCGCCGTGTCGGCGTCGGGCTTGCCGAACAACGTCGCCCAGGCGGTGCGTGGCGCCTTCAGCGCGAGCAGGATGTTGTCTTCGACCGACTGGCTCTCGAACACGGTCGGTTTCTGGAACTTGCGGCCGATGCCGAGTTCGGCGATCGAGGCTTCGTCGAGCTGCGTCAGGTCCTGCGTGCCCCCGAAGAAGACGACGCCTTCGTCGGGCCGCGTCTTGCCAGTGATGACGTCCATCATCGTCGTCTTGCCGGCGCCGTTGGGGCCGATGATGGCGCGCATTTCGCCGGGCTCGAGGATGAGCGACAGACCGCGCAAGGCCTTGTAGCCGTCGAAGGACACCGCGACGCCGTCGAGATAGAGCAGCGAAGAGGTGAGAATTGCTTCGTCCATGACCTAGCCTCCGCTCGCCTTTGCGGCCGCAGCGCCGTTCTCGGCAATGTCGGGCGGCGCCTGCTTGCGCTTGAGATTGTCGATGAGGCCGAGCACGCCCTTGGGCAGGAACAGCGTGACCAGCACGAACAGAAGACCCAGCGCGAACAGCCAGTATTCCGGCATGGCGCCGGTAAACCATGTCTTGGCGAAATTGACGATCAGCGCGCCGAGCGCCGCGCCGACCAGCGTGCCGCGACCGCCAACCGCGACCCAGATGACCGCCTCGATCGATTGCGCGGGCGAGAACTCTGAGGGGTTGATGATGCCAACCTGCGGCACGTAAAGCGCGCCGGCGACGCCCGCCATCATGGCGGACAGGGTGAAGACGGCGAGCTTGTAGTTCTCGACGCGGTAGCCGAGGAACCGCGAGCGGGATTCCGCGTCGCGGATGGCGATCAGCACCTTGCCAAATTTCGAGGTGACAAGGAAACGGCCGATCAGGATCGAGACGATCAGCGTAATCGCAGACACTGAGAACAGCGCGGCGCGCGTTGCGTCGGACTGAATATTGAAGCCGAGAATATCCTTGAAATCGGTCAGGCCGTTATTGCCGCCGAAGCCCATGTCGTTGCGGAAGAAGGCGAGCAGCAGCGCATAGGTCATCGCCTGCGTGATGATCGACAGATAGACGCCGGTCACGCGCGAACGGAAGGCGAGAAAGCCGAAGGCATAGGCGAGGATGCCTGGCACGATCAGCACCATCAGCATGGCGTAGCCGAACCAGTTGAAGCCCCACCAGGTGATCGGCAGCGCCTTCATGTTCAGGAAGACCATGAAGTCGGGCAGAACAGGATCGGCATAGACGCCGCGCGGGCCGATCTGGCGCATGAGATACATGCCCATCGCATAGCCGCCGAGCGCGAAGAAGGCGCCGTGGCCGAGCGAGAGAATGCCGCAATAGCCCCAGACGAGATCGAGCGCGACCGCGAGGATGGCGTAGCACAGATATTTGCCGAGCAGCGCGACGACATAGGCCGGCATGTGCAGCGGGAAGCTCTGTGGCGTCGCCAGCAGCAGGATCGGCACGAGAATGGCGGCGGCGGCGAGCAGGCCGACCGCGATCAGCGAGCGGCGGTCGAGCAGGGCGAGGAGGCGCGAGGTCAGCATGGCTCAGGCCTCCACCGCGCGGCCCTTGAGCGCGAACAGGCCGCGCGGACGCTTCTGGATGAACAGGATGATGAAGACGAGTAGCGCGATCTTGCCGAGCACAGCGCCGGCGAAGGGCTCGAGAAATTTGTTCGCAACGCCGAGCGTGGCTGCGCCGAGCAGCGTGCCCCAAAGATTGCCGACGCCGCCGAACACCACGACCATGAAACTATCGATGATGTAGCTCTGGCCGAGGTTGGGCGAGACATTGTCGATCTGCGACAGCGCCACGCCCGCCATGCCGGCGATGCCCGAGCCAAGGCCGAAGGCCAGCGCGTCGATGCGGTTGGTGTCGATGCCCATGGACGACGCCATGCGGCGGTTCTGCGTGACCGCGCGCATGCGCAGACCGAAGGAGGTGAAGCGCAGGAGCAGTTGCAGCGCGGCGAACACCATCAGCGCGAAGACGATGATCCACATGCGGCCGTAGGTGATCTCGAGCCCGCCGAGATGAAACGAGCCCGACATGAAGCTCGGCGCGCCGACCTCGCGGTTGTTGGCGCCGAAGATCGTGCGCACCGCCTGCTGCAGGATCAGCGACACGCCGAAGGTGGCGAGCAGCGTCTCGAGCGGACGGCCGTAGAGAAAGCGGATGATGCTGCGCTCGATCAGGACGCCGACGGCGCCTGCGACGAGGAAGGCGACGGGGACCGAGATCAGCAGCGAATAGTCGAACATGGCCGGCCATTTGGTGCGGGCAAACTCTTGCACGACGTAAGTCGTGTAGGCGCCCAGCATGACCATCTCGCCATGCGCCATGTTGATGACGCCCATCACGCCGAAGGTGATGGCGAGCCCGATCGCAGCCAGCAGCAGCACGGAGCCGAGCGAGAGGCCGTACCAGATGTTCTGCAGGTTGCGCCACAGGCCGAGCTTGGACTCGATCGATGCGACGGCGGCCTGCGCGGATTGCTTGACGATGGTCTCGGGGCCCGTTGCGAGGCCGGTGAGAATGGCGAGCGAATCCTGGTCGCCGCGGGCGCGCAACGTTGCGACGGCTTCGATCTTGTCGGCGTCGCTGGAATCGGCCTTGGTGAGAACGACTGCGGCGCGCGCCTGCGTGAGCGACGCCTTGATGCCGGCGTCGGTTTCCTTGGCGATGGCGGCGTCGAGCGTCGGCAGCGTCGATTCCTCGCGCGACTTGAAAACCGCTTCGGCAGCCTCGCGGCGGCGCGCGGGATCGGGCGACATCAGCGTCAGCGCGCCAATCGCGGCGTCGACGACGCGGCGCAGCCGGTTGTTGAGGCGCACGGGCTTGAGATCGTCGGGTTCGGGCGCGACCTTGGCGCCGGTCTCCGCGTCGCTCAGCGAATCGTCCTTGCCCTTGATGAAGACCTTCTTGCCTTCCTCGGAATAGAGAAGCCGGCCGTCCTGCAGCGCCTCGACGATCGGATAGGCGCGCGCGCTGCCGCTTGCTGCGATGGCTTCGACGGACGAGGCGGTGTCGGAATAACTGTCGGCCAGGAAGCCCTGCAGCGCGGGCGCGAGGTCGGCCTCGGCGGCGCGAGCGGGCGAAAGGTTCAGGAGAAGACCGAGCGCGAGACAGAAACTGACAAGGACCTTGCGCATGCGCTTTCTCTTCTCGCGTTCTTCTTGGATCGTTGGGCGCAGGCGGGCTCTGTGGCAGCTGCGGCGTTGCAACTGCGCGAAGGCGCCTGCGTCATGTCGTTGGTTTGGATCGCCGCTCGCATCCGGAGCGGGGGAACGGGAGCGCCGGAGCGCTCCCGTATTTTGGCGTCAGATCACGCGCCGCCGCACTTGCCGGTCTTCGTGTTGAAGTTGCCGCACTTCTTGTCTTTCCAGTCGCCGATCAGGTCCTTGGAGCCTTCGAGGTACTTGGACCAGGCGTCGCCGGGGACGAGGCCTTGAGTCTTCCAGACCACGTCGAACTGGCCGTCGCCCTTGATCTCGCCGATCAGCACGGGCTTGGTGATGTGGTGGTTCGGAAGCATTTCCGAGATGCCGCCGGTCAGGTTCGGGGCCTTCACGCCGACGATGGCGTCGATGACCTTGTCCGGCTCGACCGACTTCGCCTTCTCGACCGCCTTGACCCACATTTCGAAGCCGATGACGTGCGCTTCCATCGGATCGTTGGTCACGCGCTTCGGGTTCTTGGTGAAGGCCTGCCACTTCTTGATGAAGTCCTTGTTGGCCTTGTTGTCGACCGACATGAAGTAGTTCCAAGCGGCGAGGTGGCCGACGAGCGGCTTGGTGTCGATGCCGGCAAGTTCCTCTTCGCCGACCGAGAAGGCGACGACCGGAATGTCCTTGGCCTTGATGCCCTGGTTGCCGAGCTCCTTGTAGAAGGGCACGTTCGCGTCGCCGTTGATGGTGGACACGACCGCGGTCTTCTTGCCCGCCGAGCCGAACTTCTTGATGTCGGCGACGATCGTCTGCCAGTCGGAATGACCGAACGGCGTGTAGTTGATCATGATGTCCTCGGACTTCACGCCCTTGGACTTCAGGTAGGATTCGAGGATCTTGTTGGTCGTGCGCGGATAGACGTAGTCGGTGCCAGCCAGCACCCAGCGCTGAACCTTCTCTTCCTTGGCGAGATAGTCGACGGCCGGAATGGCCTGCTGGTTCGGGGCGGCGCCGGTGTAGAAGACGTTGCGCTCGCTCTCCTCGCCCTCATACTGGACGGGATAGAAGAGGATGCTGTTGAGCTCCTTGAACACGGGCAGGACGGACTTGCGCGACACCGAGGTCCAGCAGCCGAACACAGCCGAGACCTTGTTCTTGGCGATCAGTTCGCGCGCCTTTTCGGCGAACAGCGGCCAGTTGGACGCGGGATCGACGACGACCGCCTCGAGCTTCTTGCCGAGCAGACCGCCCTTCTTGTTCTGCTCCTCGATGAGCATGAGCATGACGTCCTTCAGCGTGGTCTCGCTGATGGCCATCGTGCCGGAGAGCGAATGGAGGATGCCGACCTTGATCGTATCGTCCGCAGCCTTCGCGCCGAAGGCCGACAGGGCGAGCGCCCCGCTGACGGCCATACCGGCGGCGCGCATTACAAATCGCCGTGTAAAGGACATACGCTTTCCCCGTGGTAGTTCAGGACCGTTCATGCAGTCCGGGTTGTCGTCCCTGTGGACGCACCATGGGTTTGCAACCGCCGTGCCAGCCGAGGAATTCGTTGGAAACAAAGGGCGATGTGCCGCCGAACTGACTCTTTCGGCCCCTTTTTCAGCAGGGAAGCGGAATTTACGCCGACTTTCAGCCTCCGGCGCCTATGCCTGCGGCTTGGTCTGGTCAAAAAATAATCACAGTCGCCGTCGCCGCTCATTTCGTGGGCGCCTCAACAGCGGGCTCCCATGATCGAAATCGTCCCCGGCCTCTTCCTCGACGAGCGCGATATCGAGGAGCGTTTCGTGCGCGCCGCCGGGCCCGGCGGGCAGAACGTCAACAAGCTCTCGACCGCCGTCGAGCTGCGTTTCGACCTCTGGCGCTGCGCCACCCTGCCCGACGAGATCCGCTGGCGCGCCTCTCAGATCGCCGGCCGCCGGCTCAATAACGAGGGCGTGGTCGTCATCCAGGCGCAGCGCTTTCGCACGCAGGACGCCAACCGCAAGGATGCGATGGCGCGGCTGGCGGCGCTGATCGCGGAAGCCGCCGAACCGCCCGCGCCGCCACGCCGCGTCACCAAGGTGCCGAAGTCGCAGAAGCGCGCGCGCCTCGACGACAAACGCAAGGCCGGCGAGCGCAAGGCGGGTCGCGCGCGGCCGCGCGGCGATGACTGATTCTTATCCATAGGGCGAAATGAAACCCGACTGTGGCTGCGCCTCTACAGGCGCGCCGCGCCGGGCATTGTAGATTCAGCAGATTCTCCCCCTCGAGGGGTTCGCTTCCCAGGTTCGCCCGCGCCATGCCCGTGAAACCGTCCCGGCACCATGAAGACCCCGTCGCCGGGGCCGCGCATATCATCACGCGCCTGGCGATCGCGCTGCTTCTGATCGTCACGCCGATCGCCTCGGTCGGCACGCGCAGCGCGATCTACGTGCTGGCGCCGGTGGGCGTCGCGCTGACGCTGGTCGCCTGGCTGCTGGAGCCGGGCTCGCGCGGCCCGCGCCAGCTGCGCGCCGCGATGTTCTCGCCGACCGGCCTGATCGTGATCTTTTTGGGCCTGTGGGCGCTGCTGTCGCTGATCTGGACGCCGTTTGCCTCCGGGCCCTCCGAGCGGTTCGTGAAATCGGCAAGCACCTTCGTTCTCGCCGCCGTCGCCGCCGCGCTGCTGCCCGAGCGCACCCGCACTTCCAACCTTTATCTATTGCCGATCGGCGCCGCAGCCGGCGCGGTCGCGATCATCGGCCTGATGATCTTCACGAAATCCCCGTCCGTGCGCTCCGGCGACCCCGACATTTCGCTCGTCGCGCGCGCCGCCTTCGGCCTCGCGCTGCTCGTCTGGCCGGCGCTCGGCGCGCTGATCGTGCGCGAGAAGCCGCGGTGGGCGATGGGGCTCGCCGTTCTCGTTGTCATCGCCGAATTGTTTGCGGGCGTGCCGCTGGCGCTGGCCGCCACGGCGCTCGGCGCGCTCGTGTTTGCCGCCGCCATGGTCGACAAGCACGCGACCGGCCGCTGGCTGGCGATTGTGGGCGCGGCCCTGTTCCTGATCGCGCCTGTCGTGGCGATCCTCGCCTATGCGGCGATCACGATGACGCCGGCAAGCCCGATCCTGTCCACGCTGGTCTGGGGCTCCTATATCGCCCGCGACGGCTTCAATGCGCTGATCGGCCACGGCTTCGACGCGGCGCGGCTCGGCGTCGCCATGGGCTACCTGCCGCCCGCGACGCCGCGCTCGCTATTGTTCGAGACATGGTTCGAACTTGGCCTCGTCGGCGCCACAGCCGCCGCCCTGCTGTGGGCGCAGCTCGCGCGCCGCGCCGGTCAGGCGGGACCGAAGCTCGCGCCGTTCCTGCTGGCGGGCCTGACCTCGGCCTATGTGATGAGCGCCTTCGGCCTCGGCGTCGCGCCGGTCTGGTGGGTCACGCTGCTGGCGCTCTCAGGCTTCGCCTTCGCCCTGCTGCAGCATGGGCACGGTCGCGCGCAGCGGCCGAATGTGTCGAACCTGCCGACGGGGGATTAGAGCCCGCCGCGTCCTCAGGAGCCAGGCGGGCCACTGCTCCCGCCGGCAGACCGCCGCGAGCCCAGCAGGCGGCGCAGCGAGCCTTCTCCGAGCCTGTCGTCCAGTTCGCGAAACGCAAAATAGGGCGCAAGGATCAGGAACATCAGAAGGCTGATGACGAAAGGTCCCGAGAGCAGTCCCGCCATGTCCCCGGCAATCTCCGCATTCGTCTTGCCGTGGAGCCTGCCGATCAGAAACTCCTCGAGCCCGTTGAGCGCGAACAGGGCGATGACGAAGAGACCCGTCTTGCGGACGATGCGCCAGACGACGACATCGCCGCCCTCGCCGAGCTTCATGGCCTGAAGCAGAAGGATGAACTTGCCGAGGATGAGCGCCTTCACGAGCGCGATCCCCCACGGCGCCCAGGCGACGCCCTGCCCCTTGAGGATCGTGAACTTGAACGCGATCAACACGCCGAACGCGATGTAGAGGTAGCAGGCGATGATCGCGAATTCGATCAGCTCATGGCGAAGCCGCGCGCCTATGCCGGGCTTTGCGGGAGACGTCGTCTCCATGGCGAGAGGCCCGGCGAGCGGCGGATCGGTCGGGCGCCGATCCGCGACGCTGGCTCCACACAGCTCCGGGATGGAGGACGCATCGGCCCATGCCTCCATGCCTTCCGTCCATACAGGCGGCGCCGGGTCGCCCGCGACCCGTATCCGGTCAAGAACCTCTTGCGCCGACAGTGGTCCGATCGTTTCGCCGCCAACGGCGACATACCATTTTGCCGCGTCCATACCGCCCCCAAGCTCAAGTCATTGATACTTGGAAGCGCAGACGTGGGCAAACCGCAGACTTATCGAGCCTTTTTCCCCTTCGTCTTCGCAGCCGGCCTCTCCTCCGGCGGCGGCTCGGCGGGCAGGATGTGGGCGGCGATGGCGCTGCTGCGGGCTTCCGTGAACATCAGCGCGCAATAGCCGTGCTCGGTCTCGCGCTGGTAGCTCCGGCACAATTCTTCGCGCCGCGACGAGAAGACCGCCTGCTCGCGCGCAATACGCGTGACGAGCGCGCGGTCGTGGCCCGCCGAGCGGATCCATTCCTTGAACTGCTCGCGCACGGCCTGTTCGGCGCGATGGCGCTCGCTCAGGATTTCCTTGGTGCGCTTGGGGCCGATCTCGTTTGCAGGCTGTCCCCAAAGGCCCGCCGGATCGACCCGGCAATCAGCGGCCTTGAACTCGCAGGCGCCGCCTTCGCGCACGGCGTTGACCGCGCCGTTGAGAATGTCGACCGAAAACGGGCAGGAGGGCAATTCGAGCCTGTAGCGGGTGACGCCGGCAGGCTTTTCGGCCGGGACAAGCGCAATGGGCTGGGCCGACAGATCGACTTCGCAGCGGTCGCCGACCCGCGAGATCAGATCGCCCGCGAGCTTCAGCTTCACGACCTGCAGATCCTTGCCCGCGCGCGCGAATTCGATCACGCCGGACGCGCCGTTCTGCATGAGCGGGCGGCCGATGACGGCGTCGTCGGCGGGAACCTTGGGCGGCGGCGGCGGCTTCTTCGGGCCTGCCTTCTTGGGCTTGGCGCCGTCAGCCGGCGGGGCGACCGAGCCCGCCGGGGCCGGATTGAAGGCGCCGGGCAATTGCATCTGTGCGTGGGCAGGCGCCGCCAGCAGCATCGCGGCGGCCAGCAAAATGATCCGGCCCGGCGACGCAATGCTCTGAAATTGGGAAGTCATCAAACCTGAAACCGCTTTCGCTACAGCGTATCAAGCCACCACAAATCGCCGCCGCTCGCAAGGCACGGACGGCATATGACCTGCGCTTGACCGGCTTTGCAGGCCGGCCCTAGATGCATTCAACGCAAGATCGCCAGCGAGGAGCGCGCCATGAACGTCCACACGACCAAGACCGGCTTCCAGTGGGACGACCCCTTCCTGCTGAGCGACCAACTGACCGAAGACGAGCGGATGATCCGCGATACGGCCCATGCCTATGCGCAGGAAAAGCTGCAGCCGCGCGTCGTCGACGCCTATCTCAACGAGCACACCGACCCGGCGATCTTCCGCGAAATGGGCGAGCTCGGCCTGCTGGGCGTGACGGTGCCCGAGGAATACGGCGGCGTCGGCGCGGGCTATGTCTCCTACGGGCTGGTCGCGCGCGAGGTCGAGGCGGTGGATTCCGGCTATCGCTCGATGATGTCGGTGCAATCCTCGCTGGTGATGTATCCGATCTACACCTACGGGTCGGAAGAGCAGCGCAAGAAATACCTGCCGAAGCTGGCGTCCGGCGAATTCATCGGCTGCTTCGGCCTGACCGAGCCGGACGCGGGCTCGGATCCCGCCGGCATGAAAACGCGCGCCGAGAAGGTCGCCGACGGCTATCGCCTCACC
>JGI24770J26754_10003714_pt1 | contig 10148 bp, 7 predicted proteins | sample LakOneMetagenome_FD_26754 | JGI IMG/M metagenome (IMG submission 26754) | reverse complement strand
GGGGGCTCGACGGGCTCGACCGGCGTGCGGGTTCGTGGGTCGAGCTTGTCGAGACCTGTGTGCGGGGGAGTGTGGGTCTCGACGGGCTCGACCGGCGTGTGGGGCCGGTGGTCGAGCTTGTCGAGACCCGGTGTGCCTGCGCGGCCCCGGCCATGTTTCACGTGAAACATCCCCGGCGCACCGCGTTTGGAACTACACGCCGTCGGCGATGGCCGCGCGGGCCAGTGCAGTGTACGCGTCACCCAGAGTCTGCCCACTGGCCTCAATGGCCTGCGGTACCAGCGACGTTTCAGTGAGGCCGGGCAGCACGTTGGCCTCCAGGAACCACGGAGTGCCCTCCGCGTCCACGATGACGTCGATCCGAGAGATATGACGCAGCCCCAGGAGGGAGTGGATGGCAACCGCCGTCGCACTCACCCGAGCCGCGACATCCGCACCGATGCGTGCCGGCGTGAAGAAGTTGGTCTCCCCAGCGTTGTATCGAGCTTCGAAGCTGTACACCCCACTGACCGGAACAATCTCGACCGCCGGGAGGGCGACGGGGCCGTCGCCGGTGTCCAAGACCGCGATGGCAAGTTCCGTACCGTCGATCTTCGTCTCCACCAGTGCCACATCTGCATAGGTATACGCATCAACCATGGCGCGGGGGAGTGCCCCTGCCGTCGCCACGATCGTGACACCCTGCGCCGATCCGCCCTGAGCCGGCTTCACCACGACGGGCGGATTCAGTGCGCCGAGCAGGTGCTCGAGAACACTCGACGCTCCGAGGTCGCGAAAGGTCTCCTTCGACAGTGCGATGGATGACGGGGTGTCGTATCCCGCGCGGCGAACCAGCTCCTTGGCAACGGGCTTCGACCAAGCCAGTGCTGCCGCCTCACCGCGTGCACCGACGTAGGGAATACCCGTGGTGCCCAGGAGGGAGCGCAGGGCCCCGTCCTCTCCGGTTGCACCGTGCAGGGCCGGCCAGATCACATCGGGTCGCAGCTCGGCGAGTTGGGCAAGCAGACCTGCTCCGGGGTCGAGCACCGTCACCCGGTGACCCAGGTCGGTGAGGGCGTCGGCGACGCGACGACCGGATCTCATCGAGATGTCACGCTCGTGGGAGATGCCACCCGCCAGCACCACAATACTCAGAATGGCGGGATCGATCGTTGCGGCATCCGCTTCAAAATTTTCACTCATGATCAGGTCTTTTCTTGATTCGAGGCTCAGGAGATGTTGGGAGGGCCGGCGGCGAACCGCGTGTCGTCCGGTGCGGGGTCAAGGGAGCCCGTTCCCGCGAATGTGTCGAGCAGATCGAGCTCACCGCGAATGACCGTGGCGAGACGACGGATGCCGACCCGAATATTTTCCGCCGTGGGATAACAAAACGACAGTCGCATGTTCTGGCGGCCGGAACCATCGGCGAAGAAAGCGGTACCCGGTGTGTAGGCCACGAGTTCCTTCACTGCTCGGGGGAGCATTGCCTTCGAATCGAGGCGGTCCGGCAGGGTGACCCAGACATAGAAACCGCCGTTGGGGTTCGTCCAGCTGAGCTCCGGCAGGTATTCCTGCAGGGCTGACACCAGGGCGTTCTTGCGCTCGTGATACACGTCCCGGAAGGTGTTGATCTGTCCCTTCCAATCCGCGGTCGACAGGTACTCCGAAATAACGAGTTGACTGAAGGAACTGGGGGAGAGCACCGCGGCTTCATTGGCGAGCACGAGCTTTTCTCGGATCGCGTGTGGCGCCAGTGCCCAGCCGACTCGGAAGCCCGGGGCCAGGGTCTTAGAGAATGTGCCCAGGTAGACAACGCCCTCGCGCTCGATCGAACGCATGGCATCCGGTGCCGGTCGATCGAAGTACAGCAGACCGTAGGGATTGTCCTCAAGAACCAGGATGTTATTGGATCGACAGATCTCCAGAATTTCCATCCGGCGCGCCCAGGACAGCGTGACGCCGGCCGGGTTGTGGAAACTGGGAATCGTGTAGAGAAACTTGATGGAGCGTCCGGCGGCCTTGAGGCGCAGAATGTGCTCACGGAGCGCCTCCGGAATCATGCCGTCCTGGTCCATCGGAACATGGTCAACATCGGCCTGATAGGACTTGAAGATCACCATCGCGGTGACGTAGCTCGGACCCTCAGAGAGCACGACGTCCCCGGGGTTCAGGAACAGCTTGCTCACGAGCTCTAAGGCATGTTGCGAACCGGTGGTGACCACAACGTCGTCAGCGTTGGCGCGGATGCCTTCCAGTGCCATCACGTCGAGAATCTGCTCTCGCAGGACGGGAACTCCCTGACCAGAGCCATATTGCAGGGCGACTGCGCCCTGCTCTTTCATCACTCTGGACATGGCGTTCGTCACGAGATCGTGCGGGAGAGCGGCCACGAACGGCATTCCTCCGGCAAGGGAAACCACTTCGGGGCGACTGGCCACGGCGAAGAGCGCACGCACCTCAGACGCCTTGAGCCCCGCGGCTCGGTCGGCATAGTGGTGGTACCACGGGTCGAGGTTGTTACCGGCCTGAAAAGAACCTTGTTGAGTCACGTCACGTCCGATCTGGTGAGGCCTTAATCGTATTGGGTGTCGACGGTGTGGCGGTGACACCCAATACAGGACGAAAAAACCCGCCCGGCATGAGCCGGACGGGTTCTATCAATCGATCCGACGGCTACGAGATGTAGGCGGCCAGGTCAGCTTCGAGGGCGGGCTTCGGCTTGGCGCCGATGACGGTCTTGACGACCTCGCCGTTCTGGAAAACCTTCATCGCGGGGATCGAGGTGATCTGGTACTTGGCGGCGAGGGCCGGGTGGTCGTCCACGTTGAGCTTGACGATATCGATCTTGTCCGAGTTCTCGGACGCGATCTGGTCGAGGATGGGGCTGACGGCGCGGCAGGGGCCACACCACTCGGCCCAGAAGTCCACCAGAACGGTCTTCTCGTTCTTGATGACTTCCTGGTCAAAGTTTGCTTCTGTTACGGCGCGTGCGGTCATGTTTGATACTCCTTAGTTGGTAACTGGTGCGAGTTCTGGATTGCTGGCCTGAGCCAGCACGTCTTCGGGAAGGGTGCTCAGGTAGTGTTCCGCGTCGAGGGCGGCGGCACACCCCGATCCGGCAGCCGTGATGGCCTGACGGTAGCTGGAGTCGATCACGTCTCCGGCGGCGAAGACACCGGTCTGGCTGGTCTTGGACGACCGGCCCGCGACGGCGATCGTGCCCTCGGGCGTGAGGTCGAGCTGGTGGTGCACCAAGTGCGTGCGCGGGTCGTTTCCAATGGCGATGAAGATGCCACCGAGGGGAAGACTGCTCTGCGCGCCGGACACCGTGTCGCGAAGGGTCAGGCCATCCACCGCTTCAGCGCCCGTGATCCCGACGACCTCAGAATTCCAGATGAACTCGATCTTGTCATTCGCGAACGCTCGCTCCTGCATGATCTTGGAGGCGCGCAATTCACCCTTGCGGTGAATGACATAAACCTTCTCGGCAAAGCGGGTGAGGAAGGTCGCTTCCTCCATGGCAGAGTCGCCGCCGCCGATGACGGCGATGGTCTTGCCTTTGAAGAAGAAACCGTCGCAGGTAGCGCACCAGGACACTCCGCGTCCGGAGAGACGCTCCTCGTCGGGCAGGCCTAACTTGCGGTAGGCGGAGCCCGTTGCGAAGATCACGGAAAGCGCCTCATGGGTTTCGCCGTTTCCGAGAGTGACACTTTTGATGGGACCGGTGAGGTCGAGCGTCTCGACGTCGTCATAGACCACCTCGGTGCCGAAGCGCTCGGCCTGTTCCTGCATCTTGGTCATCAGGTCGGGGCCCTGGACACCTTCGGGGAAGCCCGGGAAGTTTTCGACGTCGGTCGTGTTCATCAGTTCGCCGCCGGCCTCGACCGAACTGGCGATGAGCAGCGGCTTCAGGTTGGCCCGGGCGGCATAGATGGCGGCCGTGTAACCGGCCGGACCTGAACCGATGATGATGATCTGGCGCACGCGCACTCCTAGCAATCGGTGGAAAATCTAAAGACACGAGGGCCTGTTTCGCCCACTGCCCGGTACAACACATCCTAATCGGCTCGTATTCCGATGCCCGAGATCCCGCCGAGCTGCACAGCGCGCACACAGGCGGTCCGTAGGCGGCATTGGCGTGGAGGCGATCTAGCGCCGTAAACGAGCCTGCAGCGGCGTGAGGAAGGCGCTCAGCTCCGCACTGCGCATGATGAGGAGCATCCCGAAGTACGCGGCGGCCATGACAGCGCCGATCAGGATCATCGACACCATTGCCGTCAATCGGCTGGCAATGGCAAAGCCATCGGATTGGAAGCCGCCGAGGAGGGCGAGCAGCACCACACCGAGAATGACCGGCACAACGGCCGCCGTCACGTATTTCACCAGGCTGCGCAGGATGCGCCGACCGTCGATACCTCCGAGGCGACGCCGCAGCAGCACAGCAGCGAGTGCGCCCTGCAGGGCGCCGGAAACGGTGATGACCAGGGCGATGCCCACGGCGATCCACTGTTCCGGCAGGAAGGCGCATCCGATCACACCCGCAATCAGAAGGACAACCTGGAAGAGCGTGAAGAAGAACGGGGTGCGGGTATCACCCAGTGAGTAGAAGGTGCGCTGCAACACGAACAGGATGCAGAACGGGACCAGACCCAGGATGAACGCGATGATGACGTTCCCGATTCCCTGAATCTGGTCGAAGGGACTCACGAAGACTCGCGCGAACGGGTACGCGCACACCGCGATGACGACCGAGGCCAGAACGATCAACAACGCCGTGCCGCGGATAGCACTGGAGGCATCCGCCTTGACGAGGTCAAGTTTGCCCACGGACGCATGCTCACTCATGCGCGTGAAATAGGCGGTGGCGACGGAGACGGTGATCACGGAATGCGGCAGCATGAAGATGAGCCAGGCGGTGGCCAAAACGGCAACGGATGCCTGGTCGCCGGCGAGCGTCACAACCTGTGTCTCGACCACCCCGGCAGCGGTGGTGAGCAGGAGCATGCCGAAGGTCCAGCCGGCCATTTTTCCGGCCGCACCCAACCCGACTCCGCGGAACCCGAAGTCGGGGCGGTAGCGCAGTCCGATACGGCGCCAGAAGTAGAACAGCACGACGGCCTGGGCGACCACGCCGAATGTCGCCGATCCGGCGAGCACGGCAACCATCATCGGTGTAAATTCGCCCGCTGCTCGAGTGCCGTTGGGGTCGGCGCCGAACATTGCGGCGAAAAGGAGAAGCCCGGCGATGGCGACCACGTTGTTGAGCACCGGCACCCAGGTGAACGGACCGAATGACTTGCGGGCGTTGAGCACCTCACCGAGCAGTGTGTAGAGGCCGTAGAAGAACATCTGCGGAACACACCAATACGCGAAGGCGATCGCGAGTTCGAGCTGGTCGGGCGGCAGATTGATGCCGATGATCCCGGTGATCGCCGGCGCCAGGAGGGTGGCCGCAATCGTCGTGACGGCCAAAACGGCCAGGGCCAGGGTGAGCAGCTTGTTGATGTACGCGGTGCCGCCGTCGGTGTGCAGGCTGGCCCGCACGATCTGGGGTACCAGAACCGCCGTGAGAATGCCGCCGGCCACGATGACGTAGACGGTATTGGGGAGCTGGTTGGCGATGGCAAACGTGTTGGCGCTCGCCCCGAATTGTCCGATGATGCCCGCGAGCACGATCAGTTTCACGAAACCGAGGATGCGGGACACGATCGTGCCCGAGGCGAGGAAGGCGCTCGCCCGGCCGATGCCGCCGGTGGTCGACGTGTCAGTCATGGGTTCCCGGTGCGGACTGGCCGGAAATCGCGGGGGCGACGGGCTGGGTGGTGCTGCCGCGCTCCTCGTCACTGCGAAGCGCGCTCTCACGGCGTTCCTTGCGGCGCCGAACGATGTTTCGCCAGATGCCGAAACCGAAGAAGAGGAACGCGACCGCGGCCACGATCCAGGCGCCGATGCCCTCCCAATCGGCATGTACGCTCACGGCGATGACAGCGGGCTGGCCGATCACGATCCCGGCCGGCGTGAACATGGTGACGCGCAGGTCGACGTCTCCGTTGCCCACGGCAGCGGTGACCGGGACGGTTATCGTCTGGGCCGAATTGGCGTCGATCGTGGTGTCAATGTCGCTTTCCACCAGCAGGCGCCCGTTGGACGGCACCACCTGGACGCGAACGGTGACCGGTTGGCCGAGTTCGTTGCGCAGGGTGATCGGGAAAGGTACCTTGTCGGCTGCCACATTGATCGGACCGCGAGTGGTGATAGTCACCGCCGTGAGCACGGCCGTGGAGTCGGTGAGGCTGGCCGTGACCTGTTCCTGCCACAAACCAGGCTGCAGAGACCACTGCGTGCCCAGCAGGGCCAGCAGATTGAGCCGACTGTCGGCCGTCAGCTGAAGCGGGTCCTGAACGGATGCCGAAAATGCGGCGATCTCGGATTCTCGCTGCAACAGCTGGCGTGCCAAGGACACGTGGTCATCCGGTTGGGTTTGGGACCGGAACTCCACGGTGGTCGCGGGTGCTGCCCCGAGGGCGTTTTCAAGCGTCCCGGCGGCAGCCCACGGAACATCAAACAGGGCGTCCATGGTCTGGCCGATCCGGTTTGCCGACGACCCGGAGAGTCGATCGAAGGTTGCCAGCAGGGTGCGCGGCGATCGGATGTCCTCGGCCGACACGATGGCCAGCAGGGACCGTGCTTCGGCAACAGCCGCGCGCCAGTCGGCATCCGTTGTTGCTCGTGCCGCCGTGTTGAGGGCCGCGCTGAGCGTTGAGTCGGTGACGAGCGCCCGTCCGTCTCCATAGGTGATGAGGCTGTTCGGCGTGAAGGTGTCGGACTGGCGGGCATTTCCGGCGGCCAGGATGGTCGTGGTGAGTCCGCTGTCGGCAAAAGTGGAGAGGTCGGTGCGGGAGACACTGTTGTCGCGAGGCCAGGTGATGTCTGTGGACGTGTAGTTCCACGCCAGCAGATCCGCGGTCGTGGGAAGGGTCCGACCATCCGGTTCGGTTGGGGCCGGCGTCGTTGTGGCGGTCCCATCCGGCTGGGTGGTCGGCTCGCCGGTCACGGTCGGAACCGGTTCCTGTGTCGGGGTTGCGAACTGCGCGGGGTCGATCAGCTGGTCTAAGGAGAGCGGCGCAAGCACTGTTGGCGCCCCGGCCTGGGATTGCAGGGAACTGTCGGTGTCTGCATACCCGAGTGGGAATATATCGTTTGTGGCGGTGCTGAGACGTTCCAGCCAAGCGATGGCGCTGGCGGGCGCGCCGTTGCCGAGCACTCGAATGGACGCGATGATCATGGGGTCGATCGCGATGGCAACCGGCCGGTTGATCACGGAGTCCAGCTGCAGGGAGAGCGGTCCGGAGGGAGCCGTCAGGTCGGTCAGGTCGGCAGCGGAAATGGTTCCGGAGGTGCCGGCCGGAGTTGTGATGGGCAGAACAGTGGTGAGGGTGGTGGGCGTCACCGTGCCGCCGAGATCCCACACGAACGTGCCCCGGCCCTCGACGGCCTTGGCCGTGTCCACGGTCAAGGCAGCCGCGACGCCGCGGGCGCCCCAGGCGTTGCGGGTCGTGAGACCCACCGACGCCGCCGGAACGGTGATCGGCATGGTCAGCGTGTCGCCGGCCGCGATGGCCCGGGGCGTGGGAACGCGCAGGAGCAGATCACCCGAGTTCGATTCGCGTTCCGGTCTGAGCCAGTTCTGCAAGGCGGCGCGAGTGGTGAGTGCCCGCTGGGCGAGGGTGATGTCAATCGTGCCCACCGGGACCGTCGTGGAGGTCCCGTTGGCGATGGTGACGGTCAGTGCGAGGTCTTCGCCAGGCCGGAGTGGGGCTGTGGTGCTGGAATTCACGGCAACGGATATGTCGTTCGCCGTTGTCGCGGTCGGCGCTGCCGCCGTCGCCGTGACCGGTGCCGCCGCCGCGACAGAATCGAGAGTCGGTGCGGTGATCAGGGCGAGAACCGTGATCAGGGCAGCGGATGTCGACAGGCGCCAGCGGCGCCTCAGCGTGCGTGCACGAGCGTCACGGTTCGCGGTGTGGGCGGGCCGGCGCACAGGTTCAAACTCGGCCATCATGTATCGGATTCTACGGTGTGAGCCCGGGGAGTGGGCTGCACCNTGCCCGCGGGCCGGTTCGTCACCGCATTCCCACCGCATAATATGGACGAATGCAAAGTGTCGCGGCCGCCCTCGAGCGGCTGGGTGACCTGGCCGCGTCCCCCACGGTATCCCGTCTGGCGGTCGTATTCGCGGAGGCCGGGCATGAGCTGGCTCTCGTCGGCGGGCCGGTTCGAGATGCCTTCCTGAACCGCGCCACCCATGATCTCGATTTCACCACCGACGCCACTCCCGACCAGATCCTGAAACTGGTCAAGCCGATCTCCGACGCCCAGTGGGATATCGGTCGGGCTTTCGGCACCATTGGTGCGCTGATGAACGGTGAGACCGTTGAGATCACCACCTATCGTGCCGACAGCTACGACGGAACCACGCGCAAACCGGACGTGGTTTTCGGCACCAGCCTGGAAGACGACCTCCTGCGCCGGGACTTCACCGTGAACGCCCTCGCCCTGCGACTGCCGGCGGTCACCCTCGTCGATCCGTCCGGCGGTATCGCTGACCTGCTGGCGCGGGTGCTGCGCACGCCGTCCACGCCTGAGGTTTCTTTCGGCGACGATCCCCTACGGATGTTGCGTGCGGCCCGCTTCACGGCCCAGCTCGGTTTCACCCTGGACATGGACACGGCCAGCGCCATGGAAGGGATGCGGGAGAGCATCCGCATCATCTCCGCCGAACGTGTGGGCGAGGAGATATCGAAGCTCTTGCTGGCGGACAACCCGCGAGCAGGAATCGAGGCGCTCATGGAATCGGGTCTGGCCGAGATCGTTCTGCCGGAGATTCCGGGACTGCAACTCGAGACCGATGAGCACCATCACCATAAAGACGTCTATCAGCACACGCTCACCGTGCTCGATCAGGCCATCGGCTATGAGAAGTCCCGTGGCAACCTGGATGCGCGGGGTGACCTTGTNGTGCGACTCGCCGCTCTGCTGCATGACATCGGAAAGCCCGCCACGCGCAAGCTCGAACCGGGCGGAGTGGTCAGCTTCTATCACCATGACGTGGTCGGTTCGAAGCTCGCCAAGAAGAGACTGCGCGCGCTGCGTTTCGACAACGACACCANCCATGCCGTGGCGCGGCTGGTTGAACTGCACCTGCGATTCTTNGGTTACACCGAGGGGGCCTGGACGGACTCGGCGGTTCGCCGATACGTGCGTGACGCCGGCGACCAGCTTGAACGCCTGCACATCCTCACCCGTGCCGACGTCACCACCCGTAATCGGCGTAAGGCCGACCGGCTGGGCTTCGCCTACGACGACCTCGAGGCGCGCATCGCGGACCTCGCCGAACGTGAAGAGCTCCAGGCGGTNCGTCCCGACCTCGACGGTGCGCAGATCATGGCCATCCTCGGCGTGGCCCCGGGCCCGGAGGTGGGGGAGGCCTATCGCTACCTGCTTGAGCAGCGACTGGATGACGGCCCCATCGGCGTGGAAGAAGCCACCCGGCGGTTGGTGGCCTGGTGGGCCGAGCGTTCCGCCTAGCTTCTCCTCGACAGGGCCGAGGCAGCGGATGTTGCACACGCGTGCCAACGACGTCCTCGCCGGCTGCCGGCCCGGCTGTCATGCTCCTGGTGCAGGGAAAGTGAATGGCTGGTGGCGAAATGCTGCGGCATCCGGTAGTCTNGGCAGGTTGTCTGTGCGCCGGATTCCCGGCCTCCACCTTTAACACATGCACAACCCTCCTGCTGTAGAAATTCTGCAGCCGTTTAGTCCGAAGGAGGTGGGTTAGTCATGCATCAGTACGAACTTATGGTAATCCTCGATCCCGAGATCGATGAGCGCACCGTAGCTCCCAGCCTTGACAAGTTCCTCAACGTTGTTCGCAACGATGGTGGAACCATTGACAAGGTTGATGTTTGGGGTCGTCGTCGTCTCGCTTACGAGATCAACAAGAAGACCGAAGGCATCTACGCCGTCGTTGACTTCACCGCGAACCCCTCAGCCACGGTCGAGCTCGACCGCCAGCTGAGCCTGTCCGAGGCAGTCATGCGCACCAAGGTGCTCCGCGCCGAAGAGGGCATCGCCCAGGTCGTCGTGGCCGGCAAGCTTGCCGCCGAGAAGGC
>JGI24770J26754_10003712_pt1 | contig 10152 bp, 8 predicted proteins | sample LakOneMetagenome_FD_26754 | JGI IMG/M metagenome (IMG submission 26754) | reverse complement strand
GAACGCCGCGGCTGCGAGCGAAGCCAGCGCCTGCCCCGCCAGCACGACGACGAGCACGCGGAGGTGTCCCGCCTTGCGTTCGTAGAGGACGCCGAAGATCCCCAGCAGCACGAGGATCGGGAGGTAGACCCAGATCAGGTCGGCAACGAAGAACGACCCGACGAAGAACGTCCAGAGCTTGCCGTCGACCAGGGACGGAGTGCCGTACGCGACGTCGTGGTAGTAGGACGCCTCGTGCACCGACCGCCACCCGGCCCCCGAACCCAGGGCGACGATGACGACGGCCACGATGAGCCCGATGGTCGCGGGGTAGCGCCGCAGCAGGCGCGCCGGGGTCTGCGCGAGGTAGACGGCCCGCCGCGCCGCTTTGGAGGCGGCGTCGCGCGGGTGCGGTTCGACTGCGTCGTCCACGTCGGGCTGCTCTGAGCTGGCCGGCTGGGATGGCTCGGCGGCCGACGGGGCGGTGGGAGCAGACACGGTTTGGGCCCTTGGGATCGAGCGCCGCGCGGCGCAGAACGTGAGCCCTCATCTCAGCACACCGGCACGGCCGAGCGCCGCGGCGGGCCGTAGCATCCGCCGATGCACACGCTGCGAGACCGGTCACGCCCATGAGCGAGGAGCCGGCGAACCGGCCGGGAGCCGAGGGTGGGGTGCCCGCCACGTTCGAGCTCCAGGCGGCGATCGTCGCCGCCGCTCGGGCCTCGGGGCGGCCGGTGCTGGACTGCGGGCGCGGACAGCCGAACTGGTTGGCGACCGTGCCCCGCGACGCGTTCTTCACGCTGGGTTCGTTCGCGGTCGCCGAGGCGGCGGCCGCCGGCAACGGCACCTGGGGCGTGGCCCCGCCGCCGGACGGGATCGCCCGGCGGTTGGCCGACGAGCTCGCCGCGGACGGCTCCGGCGGCGCCACGTTCCTGGCCGAAGCCGTGGCCTACGGCAGCGACGAGCTGGGCTTCACCGCGGACGACTGGGTCGATGAGCTGGTGCGGGGGGTCCTCGGGGCGGGCTACCCGTCCCCCACGCGGATGCTCACGCACCTCGAGCAGGTGCTCGAGCGCTACATCGTCACGGTCACCGACTCGCCCCCCGGGCCGCCCGGCCGCTTCCAGGTCTTCGGCACCGAGGGCGGCGCCGCCGCGATGGCCTACGTCTTCAAGACGCTCCAGGAGAACCACCTCGTGGGCCCCGGCGACGCGATCGCGATCGCCACCCCGGTGTTCACCCCGTACCTGCAGATCCCGATCCTCGAGGACTTCGGGTTCCGGGTCGTCGAGCTGCGCTCCGCGCACAACTCCCCGTACCGCTTCGACGACCAGTTCCTCGCGCAGCTCCTCGATCCGAGCATCAAGGTGTTCTTCCTGATCAACCCGGGCAACCCCGACAGCCGTTCGATCAGCCCGGAGAAGCTGCACCAGCTGCGCGCGCTCGTGCTCGAGCACCGCCCTGATCTCGTGATCGTCGCCGACACCGTCTACGCGACGTTCGTCGAGGGGTTCCACGGAACCATGGCCGAGCTGCCCCGCAACGTGATCTGCCTGCACTCGTTCTCGAAGAGCTACGGGGCGACGGGCAACCGCCTGGGCTTCGTCGCGATCGCGGTGGACACCGTGCTGGACGAGCTGCTCGCGGCGCAGCCCGCGACCTCTCGCGCGCAGCAGCAGGCGCGCTACCGGCCGATCACCTCGGATGTGGCGACGTTGCCGTTCATGAACCGCCTGGTGGCCGACAGCCGGGAGGTGGCGCTGCACAACATCGCCGGACTGGGCACACCCGATCAGGTCCAGATGGCCCTGTTCGCGCTCGCGTACCTGCTGCCGAGCGGGAACCCGTACATCGAGGGCACGCGCGCGGAGCTCGCGAGCCGCCTCGACGCGCTCATGACCCCGCTCGGGGTCCCCGCGCCGGGCGGGCAGGACAGCATGTACTACGCGCTGGTCGACCTCTTGGCGGTGGCTCGCGCCCGGCGCGGCGACGCGTTCGCGACCTGGCTGCAGGAGCACTGGCAACCCGCGGAGCTGTCGCTCCGACTGGCGCGCGAGCACGGCGTGGTCGTCCTCCCGGGACAGCTCTTCGACGCCGAGAGCTGGGATGTCCGGGTGTCGCTGGCCTCGCTCACGATCGAGGAGCTCTCGGTCGTCGGCGCATCGCTCGTCGCCGTGCTCGATGCCTACGCCCTGGACGACTGAGGGCAGAGGTCGAACGGGCTGAACGACCTATGTGTCACAGCCACGGGCCGAGAGGCTGGTGGTTATGCTCCCGCCGGCGGAGGTCACGGGGCACCAACGGGGAGGGGCGACGATGCTCGAGAAGATGGGCCGCGGGATCGCGAAGCACCACTGGCCGGTGATGATCTTCTGGATCGTGGTGCTCGTCGCCGCGATCGTCGGATCGTCGGCTCGTCACGGCGAACCGAAGGACCAGTTCGCCGTGCCGGGGACGCAGTCCCAGCAGGCGCTCGACCTGCTCGCCACGAGCTTCCCCACCGCGTCCGGTGCGGGCGCGACGGTCGTGTACCAGGCCAAGACCGGGTCGCTCAACGACCCCGGGCCCAAGGCCGCCGTCACGCAGACCGTGACCAACCTCAAAGCGATCCCCGGCGTGTCCTCGGTGACCAGCCCGTACGACCCGACACCGACCGCGATCACGTTCGATCAGGGCAACCCGCAGGTCAAGACCGCGAACCTCAACATCACCCCGAGCGGCAACGTCGGGTACTCGTCGGTCTCGTTCGCGCAGCCGATCACCAGCGCCGACCAGGCCACCACCTGGTTCAACCAGCTCAAGACCGCCGCCCAACCCGCCGTCGACGCCGGCCTCGGCGTCACGTTCGGCGGCGGGGTCGCGGATCAGGGCAACCCGGCGCCACCGGGGGTGTCCGCCTACTCCAGCTACATCGGCCTCGTCGCGGCGATCATCATCCTGCTGCTCGCCATGCGCTCGGCGGTGTCCATGGCGGTGCCGATCGGTGTCGCGGTCATGTCGGTGCTCATCTCCGGGAGCCTCAGCAAGATCCTCGAGGCCAGCTTCACCGTCGGTTCGATCGGTCCCATCCTGGGCGACATGATCGGGTTGGCGGTGTGCATCGACTACTCACTGTTCATCGTCACGCGCTACCGCCAGGGCCTGGCCGACGGGCTCGAACCACACGAGGCGGTCGGGCGGGCCATCGCCACGTCGGGCTCGGCCGTGCTGTTCGCCGGCGTCGCGGTGTGCCTCGCGCTGTGCGGCCTGTTCATCGTCGGCATCCCCTACATCACCCAGATCGGCTTCATGGCCGCGATGTACGTGATCGTCTCGATGCTGGCCGCGGTGACGCTCGTCCCCGCGCTGCTCGGTGCGCTCGGGCCACGGATCAACAACGGCCGCATCATGCACCGCGAGCCGAAGCCGGTGGACGAGACCATGTCGGGCCGCTGGGCCAACCTCGTGTCGCGGCGCACCGGGCTGATCGCGGCGCTCAGCATCGTGATCCTGGTGGTGCTCATCCTGCCCGTGCGGAGCCTCGAGCTCGGCCTGCCCGATGACGGCAACGTCGATCCATCGCTGACAGTACCAGTCGTTCCAGCTCATCAACGAGAACTTCGGCGCCGGGCAGAACGGTTCGCTGCTGCTGGCGATCGACCTGCCGGCGGTCGACAGCGCCAACGTGTTACCGGTGCTGAACGCGTTCGGCACGTTGCAGACCGCCGTCGCCGCCGCGCCCGACGTGAAGAGCGTGTCCCTGCCGATCCCGAACAGCCTGCCCACCTCGACCGACCCGAAGGCGGTGCCGACGGCCGCGATCATGCAGGTGGTCCCGACCGTGGCGCCGAACTCGCAGCAGGCCGCTGATCTCGTGCGCAACCTGCGCGACAACGTCATCCCGAACGCCCTGAAGGGCTCCGCGCTCAACCCTGATCAGGTGTACGTGGGCGGGCAGACCGCCATCAACATCGACCTCACCGAGGCGTTGCAGGAGAAGCTGCCGGTCTACATCCTGGCCGTGGTGGCGACTGCGTTCCTGCTCCTGATGATGGTGTTCCGCTCGATCTTCGTGCCGGCGACGGCNNCGATCATGAACCTGCTCTCGATCGGTGCNGCCTACGGCGTGCTNGTNGCNGTGTTCCAGTGGGGCTGGGGCAAGTCCGCCATCGGCCTCTCGAGCACGCTGCCCATCGTGCCGTTCGTGCCCGTGATGATGTTCGCGGTCCTCTTCGGCCTGTCGATGGACTACGAGGTCTTCCTGATCTCGCGGATCCGGGAGGACTACAACCGGTCCGGCGAGGCCCGCGAGAGCGTGCGCACCGGTCTCTCGACGGTGGCTCGCGTCATCGTCGTGGCCGCCGCCATCATGATGTCGGTGTTCGTGTCGTTCGTCCCGAACCCGGATCCGCAGATCAAGATGATCGGCTTCGGCCTGACGATCGCCGTGCTCATCGACGTGGCGATCGTCCGCATGATGCTCGTGCCGGCGTCGATGCAGCTCTTCGCCAAGGCCAACTGGTGGTTCCCCAAGTGGCTCGACAAGATCCTGCCGCACATCAACGTCGACTGATCGGGACGACNGATCGGGACGACAGATCAGGCCGGGCNGCCCCGCCGTCAGCCGGCGTTCTTCGGCTGGTAGTTGAGGTACGCAACGCCGTTGTCGAGCAGCTCGCAGGCGGCCAAGGTGTAGGCCGCCGGCGCGGCGTCGGCGGGGAAGAGGCGGGGGCCCTCGCCGCGGGTCACCGGGTACGAGAAGAGGTGGAGCTCGTCGATCAGGCCGTCCGCGAGCATGGCCCGCACCAGCGTGCCGCTGCCGCTCATGTAGANCGGCCCGTCCACGTCNTCCTTCAGCCGGCGGATCGTGTCGGCGTCGTAGCCCCCGATCACCGTCGNGTTGTTCCACGTCGCCTCGGTGAGGGTCGACGAGACGACGTACTTGGCGGTGTCGTTGAAGAACGGCGCCCCCGGATCGTCCTCGACGGTGCGCGACGACCACGCCGGCTCGAACATCTCGTACGTCGTGCGGCCGAGCAGGATGCCGGTGCACTGCTGCGTGAAGCTGCCGATGAGCTCACCCATGCGGGGCACGAACCCGAACTCGGCGGTCCACATCGGGGCGTCGATGACGCCGTCGAGGCTGATGAACTCGTGCACGTGGACTGCTCCCATGATGGTGATCTCCTGTGTCTCGGCGGCCGCACCGGGTCGGCGGCGCCCTTGTTCATCTCTTCCACGAACGGCTGTCGTCGAGATCGACAGATGCTGCGAGGAATCTTCTCCCAGTTCGCCGGAGCCCCTGGACGGCGCTCGCGGCGCCGCCCGTTCGCCACCAGACCCCGTGGGGCCACGACGTGGTACGACAGGGCGATGGAACGACGGCTCTCGCTCATCACGCTCGGCTACGACGACTTCGATCGGGCCCGGGCGTTCTACACGGCGATCGGCTGGGGCGGGGAGTCGCCCGACGGCGAGGTGGTGTTCATCCAGATCGGGCCGATGATCGTGGCGTTGTGGGATCGGGCGAAGCTCGCGCCGGACAGCGCCGTGGTCGACACCGGCGGGTGGGGCGGGATCACGTTGGCCCACAACGTGCGATCGCCCGAGGAGGTCGACGCCGTGCTCGCCGAGGCCGAAGCCGCCGGNGCCACCATCGGGCGCCCCGGCGCGAAGACCGACTGGGGCGGCTACTCCGGCATCTTCATCGACACCGAGGGCCACCCCTGGGAGGTGGCCCACAACCCGTACTGGACGATCGCCGACGACGGCTCGATCTCCCTCAGCTGATCGAGTCGCCACCGCGCCCGACACGAGGATCGGCCGATCGACAGACTGGCGCCATGACCGCTGCTGACGAGCCGACCCTCACCGTCTACGGGGCGCCGTGGTGCCCGCACTGCAAGCGGGTGAAGAAGTTCCTCGCCTCGCACCGCGTGCGGTACGAGAACATCGACATCGACGAGCACCCCGAGGCCATCGAGCACCTGAAGGAGCTCCAGGGCGGCGGGCAGATCATCCCGACGGTCGTGTACGACGACGGCACTCACGAGGTGAACCCGAGCGACGAGGCCCTGGCGGCTCGGATCGGCCTGACGGTGGCCGCGGACCGCGATGCCTACGACCTCGTCATCATCGGCGGTGGTCCCGCGGGGCTGGCCGCCGCGATCTACGCCGCGCGCGAAGGGATCGACGCGGTCGTCGTCGACGCCAGCGCGCTCGGCGGCCAGGCCGGCATCAGCGACCGCATCGACAACTACCCCGGCTTCCCGGAGGGCATCGGTGGCGGCGAGCTCGTCGACCGCTTCGTCGCCCAGGCCCGCCGCTACGACGTCGAGTTGCTGTCCGCGGTGTCGGTGACGACCGTGGCCCGCGAGGACGATGACTGCGAGGACATCGTCACGACGCTGTCCTCCGGGCAGAAGCTCACCTCGCCCGCGGTCATCGTCGCCACCGGCTCGACCTACCGGCTGCTCGACGTGCCGGGCGAGGACGACCTCATCGGTGCCGGCGTCCACTTCTGCGCGACCTGCGACGGTCCCTTCTACAAGGGGGCCGACGAGCTGGTGGTGATCGGCGGGGGCAACTCGGCGCTCGAGGAAGGGCTGCACCTCTCGCAGTTCGCGAAGACGATCCGCGTGTTCGCCCGATCCGAGCTCAGCGCGTCACGCATCCTCCAGGAGCGCGTGCGATCCGACCCGCAGTTCGACATCCACACCGGCGTCGACATCACGGCGCTCGAAGGCGAGGGCGGACGGTTCGCCGCCGTCGTCGTGCGCGACCGCGACAGCGGGGAGGAGCACCGCTACCCGGCGGCCGCGGCGTTCGTCTTCATCGGGCTCGACCCCAACACCGACTTCCTCGGTGACGCGCTCGACCACGACGACGGCGGCTTCCTCGTGACGAGCCCCACGATGGAGACGTCGATGCCCGGCGTGTTCGCCGCGGGCGACGTGCGCGCCGGATCGACCAAGCAGGTCGGCTCCGCCGTCGGCGACGGCATCGCGGCGCTGCTGATGGCCCGCCGCCACCTCGAAGCGCACCATCGCAAGGCAACGGTCTCGGTGTAGTGCCCCGGTGCCGCGCCCGGCCCGTGTCAGTGGCGCTTCGTGCGGATCAGGGCCTCCTGCGTGACCGTCGCGACGTGCAGGCCGGCGCGCGTGAACACGTGGCCCGTCGCGAGTCCCCGGGAGCTCATGAGCGCGTGGCTGGTGAGGTCGTGCAGCAGCCACTCGTGCGCATCGAACGGCCGGTGGAACCAGACCGAGTGGTCGAGGCTGGCACTGAAGAAGGGGTACTCCTCGAAGTTCCGGTGCTGCGGGCGATCAGGGTGCAGTGACACGACGGCATCGGTGGGCAGGTCGTCGGACTCGTACGCGAGGGCGCAGGCCTGCAGCAGCGGGTCGGCGGGCATGGGCGCGGTCATCTTCAGCCAGGCCGTCGCTCGACCGGGCTCGTCGTTGGGGACGAAGCGGCGGTCGAACACCTCGCTCCACGTCTCGGACTCGACCTCGTCCGGGCCGGGCACGTCGCGCATCGTGGCCAGCTGCACCTCGGGTGCGTCCTCCGGTGTCTGGAACGACGCCGCCATCTGGAAGATGGCCCCGATGGGCTGGCGGGCCACGACCTGACGGGTGACGAACGAGCGCCCGTTGCGCAGGCGGTCCACCTCGAAGCGGATCGGCTGGCTCGAGTCACCCGAGCGGATGAAGTACGAGTGCAACGAGTGGACGACGAACCCGGGGTCGACCGTCGCGGCGGCGGCCCGCAGGCTCTGCGCCACGATCTGCCCTCCGTAGAGCCCACCCCACGGGTAGCTCGGCCCGGTGCCGACGTAGGTGTCGGGCCCGTGCTGCTCGAGCGTCATCATCGTCTCGAAGTCCATGCGACGTTCTACCGTGCCCCGGCGCCGACCCCCAAGAGCGCGAGCGCGCTACGACACCACGGCGCCGCCATCGCAGGTGATGACCTCGCCGACGGTGAACGCGCCGGCGCGGGATGACAGGAAGATCGCGAGGCCGGCGATGTCCTCGGGCGTGCCGATGCGACCGCGGGGCATCGTGCGACCGAGAGCGTCCCAGTCCGTGCCCTCGACGTCGCCGCCGGTGCCGACGCCCGTGCTCAGCATCCAGGTCGGGAACGGGCCCGGGGCGATCGCGTTCACGAGGATGTTGCGCTTCACGAGCTTCGCGGCGAGCTGCCGGGTGAGCGAGTGCACGGCGGCCTTCGACGGGCCGTACGACACGGTGTCGAACGTCGGCGTCCTGATGCCGTCGATCGAGCCGATGTTGATGACGCGGGACGGGTCGTCCACGGTGGCCTCGGCCTCGAGCAGCGGCAGGAGCTTCTGGGTGAGGAAGAAGACGCCCTTGACGTTGGTGTCGAACACCTTGTCCCACCCGTTCTCCGGGAACTCGTCGATCGATGCGCCCCAGGACACGCCGGCGTTGTTGACGAGGATGTCCACGTGGTCCTCGCGCTCGGTCAGCTGCGCGGCGAGCGCCTCGATGCCGTCGAGCTCCGCGAGGTTCGCAGGCAGCGAGATGCACTCTCCGGCGTACTCCTCGGACAGCCGGGCGGCGGTGGCGTCGCACACCTCGGCCTTGCGTGAGCTGATGTAGACCTTCGCGCCGTTCGCGAGGAAGCCCGCCGCGATCATCTCGCCGATCCCCCGCGACCCGCCGGTCACCAGCGCCACCTTCCCGTCGACAGAGAAGAGGTCGTTCGTCTTGAAGCTGGTCATCGTTCCCCCGTTGTCTCGGACCCGGGCGGATGTCCGCCTCGGCCCCCTCGTCCTAGTCGATCGGGCGCGGCTCGATGCAAACGCGGGCGGTTCCACGGGCCACCGGGGGCCACACGGAGCGGCCCCGGGGAGTCAGCGGGGCGGCAACGGTAGGGTGACCCGGCGCCGCGGTGGATGGCATCGACGGCCCCGTCCGGGGAGGCCCAATGGCCACAGATCTGCTGACGTTGGCGGCCACGATCATCGACACCGGGGACCGGCAGACGCCGACGAACCGCGTCAACCTCGAGCTGAGCGAGGTGGCCGAGGGCCTCGCCGTGGTCGAGGCGTTCTCCCACGTGTGGGCGCTGCGCACCGAGGATGGCCTGGTGCTGTTCGACGCGAGCAGCGACATGCTCGGTGCGGCTGTCGCCGACGCGCTGCGGGGCTGGTCCACCGAACCCGTCCACACCATCGTCTACACGCACGGCCACCGCGACCACGTCGGGGGCGCGCCGGCGTTCCTCGCCGACGCCGAGGCTCGCGGTCACGCTCGACCGACCGTGATCGCCCACGAGGCCGTCGCGGCGCGGCTCGATCGCTATGACCTGACCAACGGCTACAACGCCGTGATCAACCAGCGCCAGTTCCGCCTGCCCGAGGCGCACTGGCCGCGGGACTGGGTGCGCCCCACCGTCGAGTTCTCCGACACGTCGAACGTCGAGGTCGGCGGGGTCGCCATCGAGCTGCACCACGACCGCGGCGAGACCGACGACCACGCGTGGGCCTGGCTGCCGGACCAGAAGGCGATCGTCGCGGGTGACTTCCTGATCTGGAACTTCCCGAACGCCGGCAACCCCCAGAAGGTCCAGCGCTACCCGCTCGAGTGGGCATTCGCCCTGCGCACGATGGCCCGCCAAGGCGCGGAGCTCTTCCTGCCCGCGCACGGCCTGCCCATCGGCGGCGCCGACCGCATCGCCATGGTGCTCGACGAGACGGCCGACGCGCTCGAAGCACTCGTCAGCGAGACGCTCGCGATGATGAACGAAGGAGCTCGGCTCGACCAGATCGTGCAAGCCGTGAAGGTGCCCGCAGCCGTGCTCGAGCGGCCGTGGATGCAGCCGAACTACGACGAGCCGGAGTTCGTCGTGCGCAACATCTGGCGGCTCTACGGCGGCTGGTACGACGGCAACCCGGCGCGGCTCAAGCCGGCCCCCGACGCCACGATCGCCGCCGAGGTCGCCGCGCTCGCCGGTGGCGCCTCAGCGCTCGCCGGTCGGGCGCAGGAGGTCGCCGACGCCGGCGATCTGCGCCTCGCCTGCCAACTCGTCGAGTGGGCGGCCGAGGCCGAACCGGACGACCCGCAGCTCCACCGCACACGGGCGGAGATCTACGGGCGCCGGCGTCACGAGGAGACCTCGCTCATGGCCAAGGGCATCTACCGGGCGGCNGCCGACGACTCCTCCGCCATC
>JGI24770J26754_10003709_pt1 | contig 10154 bp, 10 predicted proteins | sample LakOneMetagenome_FD_26754 | JGI IMG/M metagenome (IMG submission 26754) | reverse complement strand
GCTGGCGGTCCGATCGCGGCGGTTGCGGATGGCGACATGATTACGATCGACGTCACGAATCGCCGGCTCGATGTCGCGCTCACGTCCGAAGAGATCGCGGCGCGCATTGCCGCGCGGCCCGCGCATGTTGCGGCCTATAGGCGCGGCGTTCTCGCGAAATATGTGAAGCTCGTGTCCGACGCCTCGCACGGCGCCGTCACGGACGCTTAGCCAATACCGATCGCACGTTCCCGCCCCACAAGTGAGGAGGGAACGTGCCCCAACATTCCTCACACCGCGCGCAAGAACCGCATCGGACGGCCCGGCGTCAACGCCTGCGCGACCTTCACGATCGCGCGCGCATCGATGCCGTGATGCGCGTAGAGATCGGCGATCGTGCCGGTCTGGCCGAAATGCTCGACGCCCAGCGCGCGCGTGCGATGGCCCATGACGCCACCGAGCCAGGCGAGGGTCGCCGGATGGCCGTCGAGCACGGTGACGAGGCCGCATTGGTTCGGCACATCGGCCAGCAGTTCCTCGATGTGGCTGGTTGCGTCCGTTTGGCCGGCCTCGCGCGCGCGCTGCGCCGCGCTCCAGCCGGCGTGCAGGCGGTCCGCCGAGGTGATCGCGAGCAGGCCGACGTCGCGCCGATCCTCCGCCATACGACCGACGGCCTCGATCGCCTCGGGCGCCATTGCGCCGGTATAGGCGACGACGACCTGCGCGTTCGGACCCGGCCGGCGCAGCCAGTAGGCGCCGTCGATCACATCGGCGGCGAAGGCTTTGTCGGCCGTGCGGCGGGGCTGTTCGATGCTGCGCGTGGATAGGCGCAGATAGACCGAGCCGCCCTCCTTCTCGCGCAACCAGTCCGCCGCATCGCCCTTGCCGTCGCGCTGGATGTAGTCGAAGGCCCAGCGCAGGATGATGGCGAGTTCGTCGACGAAAGCCGGCTCGAAACTCGCGAGTCCGTCCTGCGCCATGCCGATCAACGGCGTCGCGATCGACTGGTGCGCGCCGCCCTCCGGCGCCAGCGTCACGCCCGAGGGCGTCGCAGCCAGAATGAAGCGCGCGTCCTGGTAGCAGGCGTAGTTCAGCGCATCGAGCCCGCGCTCGATGAAGGGATCGTAGAGCGTACCGACCGGCAGCAGGCGCTCGCCGAACGTGTCGTGCGAAAGGCCGAGCGCCGAGAGCATGGTGAACAGGTTCATCTCGGCAATGCCGAGCTCCATGTGCTGGCCCGCCGGCGAGAAGGTCCAGTTGAAGGTGGAGGGAATGCGTTCCGCCTTGAACGTATCGGCGAGCGCTTCCTTGGCGAACAGGCCGCGGCGATTGACCCAGGCGCCGAGATTGGTCGAGACGGTGACGTCGGGTGAGGTCGTGACGACGCGGCGTGCGAATTCGTCGTCGCGCTTGGCGATCTCGTGCATCAGCAGACCAAAACCCTGCTGCGTCGACAGTTCCGCCTGATAGGCGAGGTCCAGCGACTGCGGCGTCTCGATATGAGATGCGGCGCGCTTGTGCGCGGCCTTGGCTGCAAAGGGCGCGGCGCCGAGCACGCGCTCGAGTTCGGGCGCGGAGACATCGAGCCCCTCGAACTTCTCCCATTCATGACCGCTGCGCACGTTCATCGCGGCGCGCAAGGTCTCGACCTGCGTCGGCGTCATCAGTCCCGCATGATTATCCTTGTGGCCCGCGAGCGGCAGGCCGAAGCCTTTGATCGTGTAGGCGATGAAGCAGACCGGGCGATCATGCTTGCGCGCCGCCTCGAAGGCGTCGAGCAGCATGGGCAGATCGTGGCCGCCGAGGTTGCCCATGAGCGCGGCCAGTTCCGCATCGCTGCGGCGCGCGATGAGAGCGGAAACGTCGCCCTGATCGCCGATCTCGTCCATCAGGCGCTTGCGCCAGGCGGCGCCGCCCTGGAAGGTGAGCGCAGAATAAAGCTGGTTCGGGCAGGACTCGATCCAGTCGCGCAGTTTTGCGCCGCCGGGCTCTTTGAATGCCGCCTCCTGCAGCGCGCCATGGCGCAGCACGACCACGTCCCAGCCGAAGTTGCGGAACATGGTCTCGAACTTTTCCCACAAGCCTTCGCGCACGACGGCGTCAAGGCTCTGCCGGTTGTAGTCGACGATCCACCATGTGTTGCGCAAGCCGTGCTTCCAGCCCTCCAGCAGCGCCTCAAAGATATTGCCCTCGTCCATCTCGGCATCGCCGACCAGCGCGATCATCTTGCCTTCGGGGCCGGATACGCCGAGGCCTTTCGCGCGCAGATAGTCTTGCGTCAGGGAGGAGAAGAGCGTCTGCGCGACGCCGAGGCCGACCGAGCCTGTCGAGAAATCGACATCGTCGATGTCCTTGGTACGCGAGGGATAGGATTGCACGCCCTTGTAGCCACGAAAATTCTGCAGCTTTTCGAGCGTCTGATTGCCGAACAGATATTGAATGGCGTGAAACACAGGACCGGCATGCGGCTTGACGGCGACGCGATCCTCGGGACGCAGCGCCGCAAGGTAGAGCGCGCTGAGGATGGTCGCGGACGAGGCACAGGAGGCCTGATGACCGCCGACCTTCAGGCCATCGTCACTTGCGCGCAGATGGTTTGCGTTGTGGATCATCCACACGGCGAGCCACAGGATTTTGCGCTCCAGCGCGGTCAGCGCCGCAATGTCAGGCCGTTGCATCGATGCCTCCTCCAATTGCGGGGATGATAGTTCAGTCCCTAAAGCGAACTGAGCCAAACTCGCTTGCCTAGACGCGTCTCTTTGGCTCAAGATGATTGTCTTGAGCCAAATCATGGTGAAATCCGCCAATGCGCGCCATCGACGCCATCGACCGTAAAATCGTCGCCGCCCTGCAGGAGGACGGCCGCATGACGACGCAGGACCTCGCCGACCGCGTCGGCCTTTCCGCCTCGCCCTGCGCGCGCCGCGTGCGCTTGCTGGAGGAGGCGGGCATCATCAAGGGCTATGTCGCAGTGGTGGATCAGGGCAAGGTTGGCCTGCCGATCAGCGTGTTCGCATCGGTGAAACTGGAACGCCAGCGTGAGGAGGAACTCGACCGGTTCTCGCAGGCGATCCTGCGCTGGCCCGAAGTCGCCGACTGCTATCTGATGACCGGCCAACGCGACTATCTCCTGCGCATCGTCGTGCCGGATCTGGAATCCTACGAACGTTTTCTGAAAGACAAGCTGACGCGCCTGAAAGGCGTCGCCTCGATCGAGTCGAGTTTCGCGCTCGGCCAGGTCAAGCGCTCGAACGTCTTGCCGCTTTAAGCGGCCTTTGGCGGCAGGCGAAGGATCTTGCGCACATCGTCGGGCGTCGCGACCTCGCGGTCGTAGGATTTCGCGATATCGACGACCTGTCGGATGATCTCGTGGTTCGCGGGCGCGCCGAGTTCCGGATAGGCATAGTCGCCGATGCCCGGAGCGATATTGCCGCCGTTGCGCGCGACGTAGGGCGCGAGATCGACAAGGCTGCCGCCGACGATATTGGCGGTCCACACGCTTTGCCTGCCTTCCGGCAGGAAATCGACCAGCGCCTGCAATCCCTTCGGTGTGCCCGGATGGCCGGTGATGTAGGGGCCATCAGTCATGTTCAGCAGGAAATAGCCGGGCTCGTCGACATGGCCGGCCGCCATCAGGGCGGCGGCGCGCCGCACGAAACCGATCGACCAACACACGAGCTTCGGCTTGATGCCGGCCTTCCGCAATTCGTTGGCGTAGTGGATGAGCGTATCCGTGCGGTTCTCGTATACGCGGTCGGCGTGATGGAAGGTTCCAGCCGCAGCGTCGAAGGTCTCGAGATTGCCGGAGCCCGTGTCGATTGGCGCAATGTCCGGCCGGGTCTCAGAATCTTTCGCCAGTTCCAGCATGCAGCCGATGCGGGCAGCCGGATCTTCGTCATTGGAGAAGAAGCCCAGCGTGGGCAGGATCAGCATGTCGCATTTTTCGCGCACGCGGCGGATGATCTCGGCATTCTTCTCGAAGGTCTGCAGCGGGGAGCCATCGTCGGCGCGCGCGTGATAATGCAGGATGGACGCGCCCGCCTCCTGGCAGCGGGCCGCTGCGTCGGCGATTTCCTGCGGCGTCCAAGGCACGTTCGGATTTTCATCGCGCATCGCATATTCGTTGATGCGCGCCTCGATGATCATCTTTTTCACGACGCGCTCCGCACCACATTCCACACCGCGTGTTACGCAGGCGCGCCGGAAGGGACAATTGAGTATTTGTTCGCGTGCGCAGAGGAAAAATCACACATGCGGCTTGCAGAGCGCGCGACGTTCAGGCCGCCGGCTTGCCTGAGACGAGGTCCTTGACCAGATCGGTAAACAACAATGCAGGTCGCAGTTCGGACGAAGGCGTGCGCGCCAGCATGAGCGCAGCGCGTGCTTTCGTGCCGCTCAAGGGACGGTAGACAACGCCCGGCGTCGTGACCTGCGCGATCGAGGCCGGCACGATGGAAAGGCCGATGCCGGTCGCAACCAGATTGACGATAGATGTCATCTGCGGCGCGATCTGCAGCACCTTGGGCGAAAAGCCGACGTCGCGGCAGACCGAGATGATGAGGTCGAACAGCGCACGGCCGTTCTGGCGGGGATAGAGGATGAAATCCTCGCGCGCGAGCAGCTTGAGATCGACGCGCTTGCGGCTCGCCTGCGGATGCTCGCTCGGCATGGCGACCAGCAAGGGTTCGTCCAGAACATGCATGGACCAGAGGTGGTCGACCTCGCCGGGCGCTGGGCGCAGGAAGGCGACATCCAGCCGGTTGGTGGCGAAGCGCGCGAGCAGCGACGCTGTCGCCTCCTCCACCAGTTCGATATCGACATGCGGATTGAGCCTGCGGAAATCGCGGATCGCGCGCGTGACAAAGGGATTGAACGAGGCCGAGGCGGTGAAGCCGATGCGCAGCAGGCCGACTTCGCCGCGCTGCGCCCGTCGCGCCTTCTGCACGGCGCCCTCGACATCGCCGAGAATGGCGCGGGCTTCATCGATGAAAATGCGGCCCGCATCCGTCAGCGCCACGCCGCGCGGCAGACGCTGGAACAGCACGACGCCGATCTCCTGCTCGACCGCCTTGATCTGACGGCTAAGCGCTGGCTGAGCGATGCGCAGCCGCTTTGAGGCGCGGCTGAAGCTCTCCTCGTCGGCAATGGCGACGCAATAGCGGAGATGCCGGAGTTCCATCGTGCGATGCCTCAAAGGTATCGCACGATGCCAAATTGTGTATTGGACGACAAGTCTGCATTTGCCTTTAACTCACAGCAACAAATGGCTCCGGGAGGGCCCAAGGCGCGTAAATGTCCGCGCACTACGAAAAGTCGCTGCACATCGCCGCTCGGCTCCGCCCTCTCCTTGTTCATTTTTTGCTGGTCGATTCGAAGCGCTGGCGCCAGCCGCGCCTCGAGCGAAGCGGAGCTTGGATGGATGTTCATCGAACTTGTATTGGCGGTCGACGGGACGCTATCGCGGGTTGTCCTTCCGGACCTGAACCGCAGTCGCAATCCTTGGAAGAGCTTCGACGCGTTCTACAGCTTCGCGTCGCTCAAGACCGTCACGATCAAGCACGGCTGAGACGATGACCATTTCAAACAAAGCATCCCGCAGACCGCTCGAAGGCCTGCTTGTCGTCGCTCTGGAGCAGGCAGTCGCTGCGCCCTATTGTTCGTCGCGCCTGGCAGACGCCGGCGCACGCGTGATCAAGATCGAACGCGCAGAAGGCGATTTTGCACGCGGCTATGATACGGCGGCCGGCGGCATGTCCTCCTATTTCGTCTGGCTCAACCGCGGCAAGGAAAGCCTCGTCGCCGACATCAAGAGGCCCGCCGACGCAGACCTGCTGCACGCCCTTCTGTCGAAGGCCGACGTGTTCATCCAGAATCTCGCGCCGGGCGCGGCAGAGCGCGCGGGCTTCGGCTCTGCTGCCTTGCGTGAAAAATATCCGCGCCTGATCACGGTCGATATTTCGGGCTATGGCCCCGGCAATTCCTATACCGACATGAAGGCCTACGACCTGCTGGTGCAGGCCGAAAGCGGCTTGGCGGAGATCACCGGCCATCCTGCCGGCCCCGGGCGCGTCGGTGTCTCGGTCTGCGATATCGCCTGCGGCATGTCGGCTCATGCCGCGATCCTCGAGGCGCTGATCGCGCGCTCGATCACCGGCGAAGGCTCGGCGATCGAGACCAGCCTGTTCGCCGGCATGGCGGACTGGATGAACGTGCCGCTTCTTTACTTCGAAGGCACAGGCGCCGCGCCCCAGCGCATGAGTCTCGCGCATCCCTCCATCTGTCCCTATGGCGCCTTTGCGCTAAAGGACGGCAGCCTCGTTCTCATCTCCATCCAGAACGAGCGCGAATGGACGAATTTCTGCCGCGTGGTGATGGACGACGCCGATCTGCCGGGCAAGCCGGGCTATGAGAGCAACACGATCCGCGTCGCAAATCGTACGCATGTCGATGGTCACGTGGGCTCCGTCTTTGCGACGCTGGGCCGCGAGGCGGCCGAGCATCGCCTCCGCGAAGCGGGCACGGCCTACGGCTTTGTGAATACGGTTTCGGAGCTGGTGCATCACCCTGCGCTGCGGCGCATTGCAGTCGAAACGCCGAACGGGCCGGTTTCGATCGTGGCGCCGCCGACAACGCGCGATGGTGCGGCGCCGCGCCTCGGCGCCGTGCCTGATATCGGCGTCCATACGGACAGGATCAGAGCCGAGTTTGCGCCCGGCGACCGCGCTGCAGAACGTTCCTCGAAATCACCTCTATCCGGAAAGGCCGCATCATGAGACTGAAAAACAAGATCGCCATCGTCACCGGCGCAGGCGGCGGTTTCGGCGAAGGCATCGCGAAACTGTTTGCCGCCGAAGGTGCGAAGGTCGTCGTGGTCGACATCCGGGAAGGCGAAGCGCAGCGCGTTGCGAAGGAAATCGGCGCCGCGGCGATCGCGCTCAAGGCCGATGTCGGCGATGGCGGCGACGTGCAGCGCGTGGTCGATGAAACCAAGGCGAAGTTCGGCGCGCCGCACATCATGATCAACAATGCCGGCGTCACCCACAAGAACCGACCGCTGATGGAAGTGGACGAGGCGATGTTCGATCACATGTTTCGCGTGAACGTGAAGTCGATCTTCAATTCGGTACGCTCCGTCGCGCCTGTCATGCGCGACAATGGCGGCGGCGTGATCCTGAATGTCGGCTCGACCGCCGGCATCCGACCGCGGCCGGGCCTGACCTGGTACAACGCGACCAAGGGCGCGGTGAACCTCGCCTCAAAGTCGCTCGCCGTCGAACTCGCGCCGTGGAAGATCCGGGTCAACGCGATCTGCCCCGTCATCGGCGAAACGGGTCTGCTCGAAGCTTTCATGGGCATGCCCGATACGCCCGAGAACCGCGCCAAGTTTCTGGCGACGATCCCGCTCGGCCGCATGTCGCGCCCGTCCGACATCGCCAATGCCGCGCTGTATCTGGCCTCCGACGACGCCGAATTCATCACCGGCGTTGAACTGCCGGTCGACGGCGGCCGCACGGTCTGAGGAGAAGGACGGACGCGATGGCGACGACGGGTCGAAAGAACGAAACCGGCCGAACAGCGCTGCGGGAGAAGGCGCCCGCGGTCCGTCCCGCCGCGCCGGTCAAGCGCCCGTCGCTCAACGCTTTGCGCGCGCTGGAGGCCACGGTGCGTCTTTCCAGCATGACGGCTGCGGCGGAGGAATTGTCCGTCACCCATGGCGCGATCAGCCGTCATATCAAGAGCCTCGAAGACATGTTCGGCGTAGCATTGCTGGTGCGTGGCGCGCGCTCCGTGCAAGCGACGCCGGAGGGCGCGCGGCTTGCGATGGACCTATCGAGCGCATTTGCGCTGATCAACGCCAGCGTCGAGCAATTGCAGCCGGGACCGCTGACGCTGTCGTGCTCCTCCACCATCATGATGTCCTGGCTGATCCCGCGCATCGGTGGATTTCACGCGCGATATCCGGACACCGAATTGCAGTTCAACATGAACTACGACCGGATCGATTTCGTGCGCGACAAGATCAGCATCGCGATCCGCAACAACATGATCGAGCCGCCGAAGGACGTCGTCATCAAGGATCTGATCGACGAATGGATCGGGCCGGTCTGTTCCCCGGATTACCTTGCCGCCAAGGGCATCAAGAGCACGGCGGACCTTGCGCGCTGCGCATTGCTTTCCACCAAGACGCGCCCGAACGGCTGGCGCGACTGGGGCGCTGCGGCCGGTCTCGACATCGCCGTGAAGCCGCAGAATTCCTACGATCATTTCTATCTGCTGATCCAGGCGGCCGCCTGCGGTCTCGGCTTTGCGATGGCGCCAAAGATGCTCGTCATCGACGATTTGCGCTCGGGCAAGCTGGTCGCGCCCTTCGGCTTCGTGCCGGGCCCGCACAAGCTTGTCCTATGGATTGCGCCGCATCTGCGGCTGCGCGCCGACACGCGCGCGCTCGCCGACTGGTTGACGTCGGAATTTCGGAAGCCGGGGATGCAGGACGAGGCGATCGAGCCCGCCGCACGGCTTGGAAAAGCACGATGAAGCACGGCCATTTTCTCACAGATCAGAGAAAATAAGTCGTTTGTTTTTGACTCGTTACAGGCCGATGAGAAAGGCCGCCAACGAACAAGTTCCGGCACAAGCCGGATGTCACTATTGGGTGGGAGCACGATCATGACGAAGCTTGCCTTGTTCGGCGCAGGCGGCAAGATGGGCTGCCGCCTGTCTTCGAATCTCAAGAATTCAGACTTCCAGGTCCGGCATGTCGAGGTCGGCGAAGCCGGCCGGAAGCGCCTGGCCGATGAGCTCGGCATTGCCTGTGTCGACGAGGACATTGCGCTCGACGGCGTCGATGTCGTCATCCTCGCCGTGCCGGACGTTGCGATCGGCAAGGTGGCCGCAAAGATTTCGCCGAAGCTGAAGGCCGGAACAATGGTGGTGGTGCTCGACGCCGCAGCGCCCTTCGCCGGCCATCTGCCCGATCGCTCCGACCTCACCTACTTCGTCACCCATCCTTGCCACCCGCCGATCTTCAACGAAGAGACCGAGATGGCCGCCAAGCGCGACTATTTCGGCGGCGCCGCCGCCAAACAGCACATCGTCTGCGCCCTGATGCAGGGACCGGATTCCGCCTATGCGCTCGGCGAGAAGATCGGTCGCACGATCTATGCCCCGGTCATGCGCTCGCATCGCGTCACCGTCGATCAGATGGCGCTGTTGGAGCCGGGCCTGTCGGAGACGGTCGTCGCCTCGCTGCTCGACGTCATGCGCGAAGCGATGGACGAGGTCGTATCGCGCGGCGTGCCGAAGGAGGCCGCGCGCGACTTCCTGCTCGGCCATCTCAACATTCTCGGCGCGGTCATCTTCAACGAGATCGACGGCCAGTTCTCCGACGCCTGCAACAAGGCCATCACTTTCGGCAAGCCGGTGCTGATGCGCGACGACTGGAAACGTGTGTTCGAACCCGCGGAGATCGCCGCCAGCATCCAGCGCATCACTTAAAAGCGCCCACATTCCAAGGAACAAGTCCATGCTGAAGTCTTACGTCGCCACCGCGCCCAAGGGCCGTGTCCTGCTCGTCGATTCCATCACCAAGGTGGCAGCCGACGATCACGGCGCGCATGTCGTCTCCGCCTCGCACGGCGGCGCCAGCTCCGGCGAGTTCGCGCTCGAGACGCCGCTGGCCAGCGTGTTCTTCAACGATGCGGGCGTCGGCAAGAACCAGGCCGGCATTCTCGCGCTCGACATGCTGCAGGCGCGCGGCGTCGCCGCCGGCGCCATCAGCCATGAGTCGGGCCGCATCGGCGACAGCATGGACATGTGGGAAAACGGCGTGATCAGCCACGCCAATGCGCTCGCCGTCGCCGCCGGTCTGAAGCCCGGCTTGCGTGTGAAGGACGCGCTGCTCTCCGTGATCGGCGCGAGCGGGCAATGAGCCTCGCCGTCCGCAACCTCTCGATCCGGTTCGGCGGCGTCGCCGCCGTAGCCGACATGCATCTCGATGTCGGCAAGGGCGAGATTATCGGTCTGATCGGCCCGAACGGCGCCGGCAAGACGACTTTCATCAATTGCATCGCCGGCGTGAATAAGCCGGATAGCGGCGAAGCCNACTGGAACGGCAAGCCGATCCTCGGCCTGACGCCCGCCGCTCTTCTGCGGCTCGGCGTCGCGCGCACATTCCA
>JGI24770J26754_10003707_pt1 | contig 10157 bp, 11 predicted proteins | sample LakOneMetagenome_FD_26754 | JGI IMG/M metagenome (IMG submission 26754) | reverse complement strand
TACAACCAATTGATTCATCTTTTAGAAAACGGTTTTATTATTAGAGAATATACTCAGGTTTATGAGACTATTACGCAACGTATTCCTGTGCAATATGTTTCAAGAGATTTTTATCGTTATTTTCCATTCAGTAGAAGCAATCAAAACCACTTATATCTTTTAGCTACTCGAATATCTGAAATTCTATTTTCGTTAATTGGATTGTCGTTTGGCTTGTTGTTTTTTCCTTTAATTTTTATTGGAAATCTCATTGGAAACCGTGGTCCATTATTTTATACTCAAGAACGAGTGGGTAAAAACGGTGAAGTTTTTAAAATATACAAATACCGCACGATGGTGAAAAATGCCGAAGCTAATGGTGCTGTTTTTACTACCGTTAATGATGCCAGAATTACACCTTTTGGTAAGTTTTTAAGAAAAACCAGATTAGATGAATTCCCGCAATTTATTAATATTTTAAACGGCGATATGGCTATTATTGGGCCAAGACCCGAACGCCCAATTTTTGTGAATGAAATTGCCGAAGTGATGCCGTTTTACGAAACACGACATGTTATTAAACCCGGACTTACAGGTTGGGCGCAAGTGAATTATGCCTATGGAGATTCTATTGATGATAGCTTAGTGAAATTGCAATACGACTTATATTACATTAAGCACCGTAGTATCTTCTTAGATATTAATATCATCATCAAAACCTTTAGTACGGTTTTGTTTTACAGAGGGCAATAATTTAATTAGCTACTTTTTTTACCTTTCAAATATAATTTTATTTGCATGTAAGAACTTACTACAATAAACGGTAACATCAATAATAGATGTGGTTTTGTGAGCATTACAATCAAATAAATTACTGTGAAAACTAATGAAATTAGTAGTGCTTTTCTATACCAATTGCCTTTTAAGAACGGCAGTATCAAAAACAAAGGGTTGAATAATAATGCGTTGTAATTCCACAAAACTTCTTTGTGTAGCGAATAAAATCCCACTAATGAAAGNAATAATCCTAATGCTCCAGTTAAAAACAGATAGGTTAAAAAAATGGGTTTTTTATTCGTTATAGTTATCAATAACAATACTAAAATTATAAAGTAAATACTATTTACAAAAGAGAAACTTGAATCTAGTTCGGCGCCTTTTACAATAGTTTCGCTTTTTGTCACCAATGGTTTTCCGTCCCATTTTGCTTTATCTAAGCTGTGCATCAATTCTACAGGTAGAAATAATTTTACCGCATCATAATCTGTTTTTGCTCCAAAAATGATGTTGATTCCAAGTTTGTAATAAAAGTGATTTTCAAAAAAAGGGTAGAGTAATGCACGATAAGAAATCGATTGATCATCAATTTTCTTTATGAGTTCGGTACCAACTGTTTTATTGATTTTTTCAACCACCATTGTGGTACAGTTTCGATCAATAAATTTGTATGTATAATAGCGAGCATCTGAATATAAGGCTGCATTTAGGTCGTCGAAAAGCTCTTGTTTTTTAATTAAGGGTAAGTTTAATGTTTGTTCTATTACTTCTCTGTTTTCGCTTTGATATTCAAAGATAAAATCGTCATAAGAACTTGCATTCATNAAATACTGTAAATCACCCTTGACAAATTTCAAATAAAAATTACCCGTTCTAAAATCGAAGGCGCCATAGTTGTAAACAACATCAAGATTGTTGATCGAATCTTTAATTCTAATAGCGGTATGACCGAAAGTGGTATACAATTCGTTTCCTCTTCCACAGGTGAAGATACTAACCGAAGCATTCTCTGACAATGGTACGCTTTGAGAAAAACTTATAAAATGGAATACAAAAAATAAAATAGTAAGTATTTTTTTCATCATAATAGTATTATCTAAAGATGCTCAAATCAACTTTTACCGAGAAAATATTCGAATACAAAGCAGCACTTTGATCGCCTAAATCGGTCAAAGCGTAATCAATTTGAATCCCTTTGTATTTAAATCCTAATCCAATATTGGGTTGGAAGCCTATTTTTTTAGAATTGTCAATTTGGGTAACATTTTGAAAATTTCCAACTCCAGCTCTTAAGAAAACTAAATCGGTGTAACCATATTCAAATCCAATTGCGGGATCAATACTAACCGCTGAAGTAGCTATTAAATCGTTGGTTTTTGTAAACTGCATGTTCAAATTTCCAGAGGCTAAAAGGCTGGTTTCATTATGGAATTCAAACTTTTTAGACATTCCAAATTGGGCTTTNGGTAAGGTAATTTCAGTACTTTCNGGTAATTCTTGATTTTGACCNNCTACGGCACCTTTTATTTTGTTGTATTCTTCTTCGTTTATGCTCCACACATTGTATGTTGTGGTAATATCACGAAGCATTAATCCGAAATGCCAATCGTCTCTTTCAAATTGAAATCCAACATCAAATCCGAATCCCCACGAATTGGCAAAATCTCCAATGACGCGTCGAATCACTTTAGCATTAATTCCATATTGAAAACCGGGTAATTGTAATTTTCGAGCATACGATAAAGTCAATCCATAATCGGCAGTAGAAAACTTACTAATTCTATTGTAATCAATGTTTCCGCTGGCATCAATAAGTTGCGTGGTATTTAAAATGTCATCAACACCAAAACGAATTAACGACATACCCCAAGCACTTTCATTATCGATGGGTTTGGCGTAAGCGGCATAATCATACTGAGCAATGTTGGCAAAATAACTAGCATGCATCACGGCAACTTGTCCGTCTTCAAGTCCGATTAATCCTGCGGGATTCCAATACCCAGAGTTTACATCATTGGTATGTGCCACCACAGCATTAGACATTCCGAGTGCAGCTGCATCTACACCTATATTCATGAACTCATTAGAATATTTTCTAACAGCTTGACTATAAGATGAAATACAACCTAAAAATAAGGTTAGATACAGGAGTTTCTTCAAAGCAATTTATTTTTTCAAAAATAGAAATTTTTATTGAGCTTATTCAATTAAAATCTCTATTTACAAACGTCGTTATGTATAAACTTATTGTACTACATTTGTACTTTCAAAAATTAAAAGCATGAATATCAAAAAACACATTCCTAATTTCCTGACGCTTCTAAATTTATTTTGCGGTTGTATTGCTATAGTTTTTGTAGCCGATTCTAAATTTGATTTGGCTTTTTATTTTGTGTGTTTGGGAATTTTCTTCGACTTTTTTGATGGTTTTTTTGCTAGAAAGTTTGGAGTTTCTGGGCCGTTGGGCGTACAGTTAGATTCATTGGCTGATATGGTGACTAGCGGAGTTGCTCCCGGTTTTGTGATGTTTAAAATGATGTTGCAAAACAATACTGGAGGTTGTGAATACATGCCTTATTTAGGATTTATCATCACCCTTGGCGCTTGTTATCGTTTGGCTAATTTTAATATTGATACCCGTCAATCAGATTCATTTATTGGGTTGCCAACTCCGGCAAATACCTTGTTTATTATGAGTTTGCCACTAGTAATCACCGAATGTCATTTTTTAACTTTGAGTGAATTGTTGAGTATCACATGGGTTTTATTAGCCATCACTTTATTGAGTGCTTATATAATGAATGCTGAAATTCCGTTATTCTCTTTAAAAATTAAAAACTTTAGCTTTCAAAAATATAAACTACAAATTGGATTTTTAGTAACTTCCATCATTATGATAGTGACGTTACAATACCTTTCCATTCCTTTGATAATAATTACATACGTTTTATTATCTGTTTTCAATAATATGTCGGCTAAAAAGCAGTTATAAGAAGTAACTAAAACTACTTTTTATGGCTAAAAGACTTACTAGAAAACCAACTGTTCGTAAAAAATCTGCTAAGAAAAAGAATTCTTTTTTTTCGACGAGGTTGGTTGTGCTAACACTTTTAGTCGCGACTTTGACTTTTGGAATCTATCATTATCGAAACGCAATTCTGTATTACTTTAGTTTTAAATCTGATAAAATTTTAAAAGAAGATAAAGTAGCGCAAGCCCGAATATTTCAAATTTTAAAAGCACATAAAGACTTGACATTCGGATTTGACGTATCCCAATTTCAAGGGGATATTAATTGGGAAGAAATTGATTCGGTTGAACACAAATTTCCGCTGCAGTTTGTTTTGATTAGAGCAACAGCAGGAAATGACAAACAAGACACCCGATTCAACGATAATTGGGCTGCAGCTAAGAAACAGCATTTTATTCGTGGTGCTTATCATTATTATCGTCCTAATGAAAATTCACTAGAACAAGCAGAGAATTTCATCAAAACTGTCAAACTGTATAAAGGCGATTTACCACCAGTTTTGGATATTGAAAAATTACCTGAAAACCAATCTATAGATAGTTTAAAAGTAGGGTTGAAGCGATGGTTAAAACGAATCGATGAACACTACAAAGTGCGACCAATAATCTATACTGGTGAAAAATATTATACAGATTTTTTAAAAGAAGATTTTCCAGAATATACGTTTTGGGTAGCCAATTACAATTTTTTTGTAGAAAATATTAAAGATGATTGGTTGTTTTGGCAGTTTACCGAAAAAGCTAGAATTAAAGGAATTGAGGAGCGTGTTGATCTTAATATTTATAATGGAACACCTAAAATGCTCAAATATTTAACCATTTCTCATTAGTTGTTTCGGTCTATCATATAAAAAATAAAACCAAAAAACGATAACATAAGTACAAAGGCAAGAATCGATTTTGGATTGGCAAAATTTATGGTCCAACCCATCCAAGGTATTCTTTTTGGTGGGAAAATTCGGTTATCTTCTTTGTTAAAATAAAAAACACCCCATTTCCAATTGTTTGGGTCGTTACTCCACTGGTTTTGTGTTTTTTGAGAAGGTTCCATGCTATTAAAATTCTAATTTCTTTTTACGAAGTTCGAAGTTTTGACCAAGGTATACTTTACGCACCATTTCATCGGCGGCCAATTCTTCTGGAATTCCTGCTTTTAAGATTCCTCCTTCAAACATTAAGTAGGTTTTATCCGTGATGGCTAACGTTTCTTGAACATTGTGATCGGTGATTAAGATTCCGATATTTTTGTTTTTCAATTGTGCTACAATACGTTGGATGTCTTCAACAGCAACAGGGTCAACTCCAGCAAAAGGTTCGTCTAATAAAATAAATTTTGGATCGGTTGCCAAACATCGTGCTATTTCAGTTCTACGGCGTTCACCTCCCGATAGCAAGTCGCCTCTATTAGTGCGAATGTGTTCTAAACTAAATTCAGCAATCAAGCTTTCCATTTTGGCAATTTGCTCTTCTTTGGTGTGCTTTGTAAGTTGCAACACACTTAAAATATTATCTTCAATACTCAATTTTCTAAATACAGAAGCTTCTTGTGCCAAATATCCAATGCCGTTTTGAGCACGTTTATACATTGGAAATTCAGTGATGTTCATGTCGTCTAAATAGATATTTCCTGAATTTGGTTTAACCAAACCGACAATCATGTAGAATGAAGTAGTTTTTCCGGCGCCATTCGGACCTAAAAGCCCAACAATTTCGCCCTGATTTACTTCAACAGAAATCCCTTTTACAACACTTCTTCCTTTGTAAGTTTTAACTAAATTTTCGGCTCTGAGTTTCATTAATTTGAAGATTTTATAATTTGGAAATTTGAAAATGCCAAATCAGAATGTTGATATAAATTTATATTTTGGAAAATTAAGAAAAAATATACGATTGTCAATTGCTGTTAACAAATCGTTCAGAATATAATTTTCAAATTCTTTCATTTTTCAAATTTTCAAATCTTCTAAGGCTTCCCAAAATTCATAGGCTCTTCGTAAATGCGGAATCACGATAGTTCCACCAACCAAAGTGGCAATTCCCATGGCTTCCATCATTTCTTCTTTAGTGATGCCTTCTTTGTACGATGTTTCTAAGTGGTATTTGATGCAATCGTCACAACGTAAAACCGTTGAGGCAACCAGTCCTAANAGCTCTTTGGTTTTTACATCCAAAGCACCTTCANCATAAGCATTGGTGTCTAGATTAAAAATGCGTTTAACAATTTTATTGTTATCAGCTAATAATTTTTCGTTCATTTTAGAACGATATTCGTTGAATTCTTTAACTTGATTGNTCATCTTTTACTCTTTTTTTAGCTACCATTGCAGCAATAAAAATACTTACTTCATATAATGCTAATAGCGGAATAGCTACAATTACTTGGCTAGGAATGTCAGGTGGTGTTACAATAGCAGCTACAGTTAAGTTTATTACGATTGCAAATTTTCTATATTTTCTTAAAAATTCAGGAGTTACTAATCCTAATTTAGCTAAAAAATAAATGATGATTGGCATTTCAAACACTAGACCACTACCTACTAAAGATGTTTTAACCATACTTACATAGGAATCGACCGTAAATTGGTTGATCACTGTGCTACTTACATTAAATGTTCCGAAAAAATTTATAGACAAGGGAAGTACAATATAGTATCCAAAAAGTACTCCAATAAAAAATAAGATGGAAGAGACTATTATAAATGAACCAGCGTGTTTGCGTTCGTTTTCATAGAGTGCCGGACTGATAAATTTCCATACTTGCCATAGNATGTATGGGAAACTTAGAATAAACCCTACGGTGACTAAGGTCCAAATNTACATCGAAAATTGACCGCCAACTTCAGTATTTTGAATAATAAATTGGAATTTTGTAGCACAAGCATAGGTGTCATCTACACCAAAAAAATGCGTTACCTCACAAAAAAAACGATAGGTTATAAAAGTCGGATCTTTTGGGCCAAAAATGACCGTGTCAAAAATAAAATCATCTATAAAATAACACGCACAAGCTAAAATTAATATCGCTGCTGTGCTTTTAACCATTAACCATCTTAAATCTTCAAGATGATCCATAAAGGACATTTCCTTCATTTCTTTCTTTGCCATTATACTATTCCTTCTTTTAAAATGTCATGTAAATGGATAACACCTTTGTAGTTACCATTATCAACTACCACTAATTGAGTGATAGAAAAATCTTCCATAATATTCAATGCATCTACAACCATATCTGATGATTTAATCATTTTCGGATTTATCGTCATGATGTCTTGTGCGGTCAAACCCGAAATGGTTTCTGTTTTATTCAGCATTCTTCTAATATCGCCATCGGTAATGATTCCAACTACTTTATTGTCTTCAACTACGGCTGTTACTCCAAGACGTTGTTCGGAAATAGTTACAATCACATTTTTTATACTTGATTCCGGGCGAACTATTGGTTTTCGAGTTTCATCTAACATATCACTTACGCGAAGCAGAAGTTTTTTACCTAATGCACCACCAGGATGGTATTTAGCAAAGTCTTCTGGTCCAAAATTTCTAAGTTCCATCAAACAAACAGCTATTGCATCACCCATAACCAATTGTGCTGTGGTACTGTTGGTTGGTGCTAAATTATTAGGACAAGCTTCACTTTCAACAAACGTATTTAAAGTGTAATGAGCTTCTTTTCCTAAATAAGAAGTAGTGTTGCCGGTTATGGCAATTAACTTGTTTCCAAATCTTTTTAATAACGGAACCAGTACTTTTATTTCGGGACTATTGCCGCTTTTGGAGATGCATATTACAGTATCGCCATTTTGAACCATACCTAAATCACCATGAATGGCTTCTGAAGCATGCAAAAACATCGATGGTGTACCTGTTGAATTGAGTGTAGCCACGATTTTTTGAGCAATAATAGCGCTTTTTCCTATACCTGTTACAATCAAACGTCCTCTAGAATTATAAATTAATTCAACAACCTCTGCAAAGCTATTGTCTATGTAATCAGTTAGTTTTGCTATAGACTGACTTTCGGAAAGTAACGTCTTTTTGGCCGATTCAATAATGTTTTCTTTAGCTGTCAAAATAGATTTGTTATAGATTTGTTATTAAATTTGTATGAATAAAAGAAAGTTGTATATTTATGGTTGCAAATTTATGTAAAAATACTATTAAGTAAGAATGAATTCAAACGAAATTGACATACACAAAGAATTAAAAAAATATTTTGGTTTTAACCAATTTAAAGGTTTGCAAGAGCAAGTGATAAAAAGCATTGTTGCTAAGGATAATACATTTGTTATCATGCCAACTGGTGGAGGAAAGTCGTTATGTTACCAATTGCCAGCATTAATTCAAGAGGGAACTGCTATTGTAGTTTCTCCTTTAATTGCGTTAATGAAAAATCAAGTGGATGCCATTAGAAGTTTATCGTCTGAAAACGGTATCGCTCATGTTTTAAATTCTTCATTAACCAAAACAGAAATTAATCAGGTAAAAAAAGATATTGTATCTGGAATTACCAAACTATTATATGTAGCTCCCGAATCGTTAACTAAAGAAGAATATGTGGAGTTTCTTCAAAGTGTGCCAATATCTTTCGTTGCGATAGACGAAGCGCATTGTATCTCAGAATGGGGTCATGATTTTAGACCAGAATATAGAAATTTAAGAACCATTATTAAACAATTAGGTGATGTCCCTGTTATTGGTTTAACAGCAACAGCAACGCCAAAAGTTCAAGAGGATATACTCAAAAATTTAGATATGTCGGATGCTACTACGTTCAAAGCATCGTTCAACCGTCCGAATTTATACTACGAAGTACGTACCAAAACCAAAAATATTGAAGCTGATATTATTCGTTTTATCAAACAACACAAAGGAAAATCGGGAATTATTTATTGCTTAAGCCGTAAAAAAGTAGAAGAGATTGCTCAAGTGTTACAAGTAAACGGAATCAGTGCGGTGCCTTATCATGCAGGTTTAGANGCTAAAACTCGTGCCAAACATCAAGATATGTTTTTGATGGAAGATGTTGATGTTGTGGTGGCTACCATTGCTTTCGGGATGGGAATTGACAAACCCGATGTTCGTTTTGTAATTCACCATGATATTCCAAAATCGTTAGAAAGTTATTATCAAGAAACAGGTCGTGCCGGACGCGATGGTGGCGAAGGACATTGCTTGGCTTATTATTCGTACAAAGATGTTGAAAAATTAGAAAAATTTATGTCGGGTAAACCCGTTGCCGAACAAGAAATTGGTTTTGCCTTGTTGCAAGAAGTAGTGGCTTATGCCGAAACCTCGATGTCAAGACGTAAATTCTTATTGCATTATTTTGGAGAGGAATTTGATAGTGAGACCGGTGAAGGTGCCGATATGGACGATAATGTTCGCAATCCGAAAGTAAAAGTAGAAGCCAAAGACAATGTAAAAAAACTCTTGGAGGTTGTTCGCGATACCAAGTATNTATACAAATCAAAAGAAATTGTTTTTACCCTAATTGGACGAGTAAATGCAACTATCAAAGCCCACAGAACCGATACNCAAAGTTTNTTTGGNTGTGGAAAAGATCAAGAAGAACGCTATTGGATGGCGTTAATTCGCCAAGTTTTAGTTGACGGATTATTGTCAAAAGATATTGAAACCTACGGAATTTTAAAAGTTTCGGATAAAGGNCATGAATACATTGAACATCCAATTTCATTTATGATGTCTGAAGATCATGAATACAATGAAGCAGAAGATGATGCTATTGTTACCGCAGCAAAATCAACCGGTACCGCCGACGAAGCTTTAATGACTATGTTGCGTGATTTGCGTAAAAAAGTGGCCAAAAAATTGGGCGTGCCACCATTTGTTGTTTTTCAAGATCCATCACTCGAAGATATGGCGTTGAAATATCCAATTTCTATGGATGAATTAATAAATATTCATGGAGTAGGAGAAGGAAAAGCTAAAAAATATGGTAAAGATTTTATCGAATTAATCAGTCGTTATGTTGAAGATAATGATATCATTCGACCTGATGATTTGGTTGTAAAATCAACTGGAGCCAATTCGGCAAATAAATTATACATCATTCAAAATATTGATCGTAAGCTTTCACTTGAAGATATTGCGTCTGCCAAAGGGATGAAAATGGATGATTTGTTAAAAGAAATGGAGCAAATTGTTTATTCGGGCACCAAATTAAATATTAAATATTGGATTGATGATTTACTTGATGAAGAGCAGCAAGAAGAAATTCATGAGTATTTTATGGATTCTGAAACAGATAAAATTGAAGAAGCCTTAAAAGAATTCGATGGCGATTACGACATTGAAGAATTGCGTTTAATGCGAATTAAATTCATAAGTGAGGTTGCTAATTAAATATAAAT
>JGI24770J26754_10003705_pt1 | contig 10164 bp, 7 predicted proteins | sample LakOneMetagenome_FD_26754 | JGI IMG/M metagenome (IMG submission 26754) | reverse complement strand
AGCGGCATCAGCGCGTGCAGCATGGTGTCGATGATGTGGGCGTCGCGCGCGATCACCATCGTGGCGCGCGCGATCGCGATCACCAGCGCGGTCGGCGCCAGATCTTTTACCCCTTGCATGAAGGATGCGACCCAGGTGTCGGCGTTCAGGCGGCCGACCAGGCCGACCACGATCGCCATCGCCAGGAACAGCGCGACGATCTCGTCGATGAACCAGTCGTACTTCACCACGCCGATCACCATCGCCCCGAGCGTCAGCGCGAAGATCGCCAGCACCGCCGTGTGTCGGCCGCTCATGCGCTCGTGGCTCACGCTTGCGGGCTGCTCCTGGCGCTTGGTCTGGTCCAGGATAAAGGTCGGGCTCAGCGCCGGGTTGCGTTTCACGCGTGCCGCGTACCACATCAGGAAGGCGACCGTCACGAAGGTCGCCGCCGCCCACACGATCAGGCGGTAGCCCATCCCCGAGAACACCGGCACGCCGGCGATGCCCTGGGCGATGCCGACGTTGAAGGGGTTCAGGAAGGCGGCGCCGAAGCCGACCTGCGAGCCGAGAAAGGGAATCGAGACGCCGGTCACGGTGTCGTAACCCAGCGCCAGCGCCAGCGGCACGAAGATCAGCACGAACGGGATCACCTCCTCGTTCATGCCGAAGGTGGCGCCGCCCAGCGAGAACAGCGTGACGAAGACCGGGATGATGGTGGCGCGCACCAGGGCCGAGTGCTCGTGGGCTCTGGCGATCGAGCGGATTGCGGTGTCGATCGCTTCGGTCTTCTGCACCACTGCGAAGGCGCCGCCGACGATCAGCACGAAGCCGATGATCTGCGCCGCCTCGACGAAGCCTTTGATCGGCGCCTTCATCAGCGCCACCAGGCCCTGCGGCGCGCTGGCCACGTAATGGAAGGTGGTCGGGTCGACCAGCTGCTTGCCGTTGACGAGGTGGGTGTCGTACTTCCCGCCGGGGACGAACCAGGTCGCCAGCGCGATCAGCGCGAGGATCGCGAACAGCAGCACGAAGGTATTGGGCATTCGCAGGCGCATGCGCAGGGACTCCTTATTGACTCAGCAGGGAACCGGAACGGAAGGGCGTCGCGCCCGCAATCTTGCAGATGTGCGCGCCGCGCAGCAGGTGGCGGTGCGCGGTGCTGGCAAACAGCCGCCCCTCGCGGCTGGCGCGCACGGTGGCGGTCTTGCCGGTGACGGGATTGACGATGTCGGCCACCGGCTCGCCGGCCGCAACCTGCTCGCCGAGCGCCTTCAGGAACACCAGCACGCCCGACTGCGGCGCATCGAGCCGCTCGACACCGCTCAGGGGCGTCGGCGCGCACAGCGGGGCGGGCAAGGGGACCAAAGGGATGTCGAGCAGGCCTTCGCGCGCCAGGTACTGCAGCAGCGCCCGCGCATCCTGCTCGGCATAGTCGTAGCGCACGTCCATCTCGCCGCGCAGCTCCACGGTGATCGCGGCGCAGGCCGGCGGAATNGGGAACTGCGGACCGAAGTGCGCAGCCAGGTCCCACCACAAACGGCCGCAGGCTTCGTCGAAGGGGTCGCCGCCCGAGGCGTCGGACAGCAGCAGCGCATGCGCACCGAGCAGTGCGGCCAGCGGCGCCACTCTGGGCGCCAGCACGGTGCCGGTGTACAGGTGCAGCCTGGCTTCGTTATCGCAGTGCAGGTCGAGCACGATGTCGGCGTCGATCGCCATGCCCAGCAGGGTTTTCTTCAGCAGCGAAGTCGGGTCCGGCGTTTCCCAGCGCTTGATGATGGCGCGCGCTTCGGCGCGGATCGTGGCGACGTTGGCCGCCGCATCCGCACCCAGGCGGCGCGCCAGCGTCGTCTTGAGCTCGTCGGCCACGTGCAGGAAGGCGCGGTTGAAATTGAGGCCGGTGCCGAAATCGAAGCGTCCGAAGTGCATGCCCTGCATGACCTGCGACAGGCCGATCGGATTGGCGGCCGGGACCAGGATGATCTCGCCGCGAATACGGCCCTCGAGGTGCAGCCGGTCGAGTTCGCGCTTGAGGCAGTGCGCCACCAGCATCGCCGGCACCTCGTCCGCATGCAATGCAGCCTGAATATAGGCTTTCCTGCCGTTGCCCGGGCTGCCGTAGTGCCAGGAGCTGAGCTCGTAGTTGGCGACGCCGGATTCGGTCGCGATCGGGTGTCGGTATGCATGCATATGCGGGTCTCCTGGCCGGTTCTGGCGTGCCCGATCGATTATGTATGATTTTTTACACAAGGTAAATCCGTGAAAGATTTTTTTCAAAAACCTGTTGAACTTGTAAAGATAACTGGATTACATTTGGAAATGTTTATTCGTTGATATCAGCTTCCCATGCCGCCAGTNGCCCCGTCCAGCGCTTCGCCCGATATCGGTTTCGCCGAGTCTTCGCTCGGCCAGCGCCTGCTGCGGNTNCTGGCCGAAGGCTCGGCCTCGAACCGCACGATCGCCGATTACCTGCTGCGCAACCAGATGCGCGTGACCGCGCTCGGCATCGAGGAGCTGGCCGAAGCCTGCGAGGTCTCGACCGCGACCATCAGCCGCTTCGCGCGCGACCTCGGTTTCAAGAACTATGCAGCGATGCGCGGCGCCGTCGCCGAGACCCTGCAGTCGGTGCTGCAGCCGGTCGAGAAGCTGCGCAGCACCATCGCCCGCAAAACGGCGGCAGGATCGCCGGCCAGTACGCCCGCGCTCGAAAGCCTGCATTACGCCGAAGCCGCCATCACCGCCACCAGCCGCGCGCTGGACGGCGCCCAGCTCGACCGCATTGGCGCGGTGTTCACCAAGGCGCGCACCGTGTACGTGATGGGGTTCGGCCTGTCGACCTTCCTGGCCGGGACCCTGGCCATGCACCTGCAGCCCTTTTGCCGGCACGTGGTCGAGGTGGCCGCGAGCGGCGGCACCGAGGTCGCGGCCAGCCATCTGGCGAACATCGGCAGCCGTGACGTGCTGGTCGTGATCTCGCTGCCGCGCTATACGCTGGCCGGCGTGCCGCTCACCCGTTTTGCGCGCGACAACGGCGCGACCGTCGTTTCCATCACCGATTCGCCCGCGTCCCCGCTCGCCGAGCTGGGGCACCACGTGCTGTACGCGCACAGCGCGCATCCGGTCCTGCCCAGCAGTTCGAGCGCCGTGCTGGCCGTGATCGAAGCGCTGGCCGTATCGCTGATGACTTCCAACAAAGCCAATGTGGCCAAAGCGGCCCGTCATACCGAAGCCATCGCCGCGTATCTCTACGGCGACCACCACCCTAAAAGGAGCAGAGCATGAGAAAGCATATTCTGGCGTCGAGCGTCGCCGCGGCGTTGGGTCTGATGGCGCAGCAGGCGCAGGCGCAGGCACAGACGCAGGGCCAGGAGCCGAAGATGCAGCGCGTGGAGATCACCGGCTCGTCGATCAAGCGCATCGACAGCGAGACGGCCCTGCCGGTGCAGATGATCACCCGCGAGGACATCGAGAAGATGGGCGCCACCACCGCCGCGGAACTGGTCAAAAACATCAGCGCCAACACCGCGCCGATCACGGACGGCCCCAGCATCACGGACGGCACCTCGGGCCAGCGCGGCCTGAACGCAGCCAACATGCGCGGCATCGGCGCCTCGTCGACGCTGGTGCTGCTGAACGGCCGGCGCCTGGCCAACTTCGCTTCGCCGGGCGACAACGCCAGCGTCGACCTGAACAACATCCCGGCCGGCGCGATCCAGCGCGTCGAGGTGCTGAAGGACGGCGCCTCGGCCATCTACGGCACCGACGCGATCGGCGGCGTGATCAACTTCATCACACGCAAGGACTATACCGGCGTCGACCTGAGCGGCTCGCTGGCCGGCACCCAGCACGGCGGCGCCGGCAAGAAGACCGCCAGCATCAGCGCCGGCTTCGGCGATTTGAACACCGACCGCTTCAACGTGTTCGGCGTGCTGGACGTGCAGCAGCTGGACCGCCTGCGTTCGGGCCAGCGCAGCTTCATCAAGGAGCGCGAGCTGGCGACCACGCTGCCGGCCCAGATGTCGAGCAACACCTTCCCGGCCAACGTCGACATCTCGGCAGCGCAGCGCAATGCCCTGATCGCCGCCGGCCTGCTGCCGGCCGGCAGCCGGGTCAGCCGGGTCAACCCGAGCGCGCCGGGCTGCAATCCGCCCGCCACCGTGTACGCGGCCAAGGGCCCGGGCGGCGTGGCCGGCTGCAGCTACGACTACATGGAAGACACCGAGATCTATCCGGACTCGCGCAAGGTCGGCTTCATCGGCCGCGCGACCTTCCAGCTGAACCCGGACAATCAGCTGTTCGCGGAACTGGTGCAGACCGAGACGAACACCAAGTACGTGCTGTCGCCGAACCCGATCCGTATCCGTAATCTGCCGGTCAGCATCCTGCCGGCGGCCTACCGCAACGCGCTCTCGGGCGCCGACCTGCCGACGACCTTCAGCGGCATCCGCTACCGCATGAGCGAAGCCGGCAACCGCAGCAACGAGGTGAAGAGCACCGGCCAGCGCTTGGTGCTGGGCGCCACCGGCACCGTGGCCGGCTGGGACTACGACGCGGCCCTGTCGCGCGCGGAGAACCGCGCGATCGACAAGTACGTCGACGGCTACGTCCTGTTCGACAAGTTCGANGCCGCGGTNCGCAACGGCACCGTGAACCCNTTCGCGCCTTCGTCGAAGGCCGGCATCGACCTGATCAACAGCATCAAGATCAGCGACGAGGCACGCAAGGCCAAGGGCGTCTCGACCTCTCTGGACGGCAAGATGTCGCGCGCCCTGACCGCGCTGGCCGGCGGCGATCTGGCCATCGCCATCGGCGGCGAACTGCGCCACGAGCACCAGGTGTTCACGCCCTCGGACCTGCTCAATTCGAACAACATCGCCGGCGACCGCGACAGNACCATTCCGGCCGGCCAGCTGCTCGACGTCGAAACNGCCGACGACACCCGCAAGGTGGCCTCGGTGTTCGCCGAAGTAGTGGCGCCGTTCACCAAAGAGCTGGAGATGCANTTCGCGGTGCGCTACGACCACTACAGCGAAGTGGGCAACACCACGAATCCGAAGATCGGCCTGCGCTGGCAGCCGTCGCCGGCGCTGCTGGTGCGCAGCTCGATCGGCACCGGCTTCCGCGCGCCTTCGCTGTCGGACCTGAAGCGCCCGACCATCTTCGGCACCACCGCCGGCATCCTGACCGATCCGCAGTGCGTGGCGCAGGAAGGCAGCATCGACACCTGCACCGACCAGTGGGGCGTGGAGCGCCGCTCGAATCCGAACCTGAAGCCGGAGAAGTCGCGCCAGTTTACGCTGGGCGTGGTGATCGAACCCATCAAGCGCGCCAGCCTCTCGATCGACTACTGGAACATCGAGAAGAAGGACGTGATCAGCACCCTGGGCGAACAGGTCATCATCGAGAACCCAACCGCCTACAACGGCAAGTACATCACGCGCGACGAGGACGGCTTCATCGAGAACATCCTCCTGATGAAGGAAAACCAGGGCCGCCTGAAAACCTCGGGCATCGACATCGGCGCCGACTGGCGCTCCGAGCGCGGTCCCTGGGGCCGCTTCGGCGTCAACCTGTCCGGCACCTGGGTGCTGAAGTACGACCGCCAGTTCGGCCCGAACGAGCCGTACCGCAGCAACCTGGGGGTGTTCCTGAACGACCAGGTGATCCAGAAGTGGCGCCACCGCGTCAACTTCGAATGGGACAACGGCCCGGTCACGCTGACGCTGGCGAACCAGTTCTCNTCCAGCTACACGGACCAGAACACNACNTACGACCCGTTCACCGATACCCTGCTGGCGCCGAACCACGTGAAGTCGTATTCGCTGTGGGACCTGACCGGCAGCTGGGCGATCGGCAAGAACCTCAAGCTGCGCGCCGGCATCCTGAACCTGCTGGACAAGGATCCACCGTTCTCGAACCAGGCCTGGTTCTTCCTGGCCGGGTACGACCCGAGCTACACCGACCCGCGCGGCCGCAGCGCCTTCGTGAGCGCGAACTACTCGTTCAAGTGATGGGGTGGGTATGTTGAAGAGATGGGGTGTGGCGCTGGCGCTTCTGCTTGCCGGCGCAGGCGTGGCTGCAGCGGCGGCTGCGCCTGAGGGACCGAAAGGCTCGCTGGTCATCATCGGCGGCGGGCTGCGCGCCAACAATGCCGAGGTGTGGCAGAAGATCGTCGACCTGGCCGGCGGCAAGGGTGCGCGCATCGCCGTGTTCCCGACCGCCGCCGGCACCCCGGAGCGGGAAGGGCGCATGGCGGCGGACTACCTGAACCGCTACGGCGCACAGGCGTTCGTGGTGCCGCTCGCGCTGCGCCTGGCCGGCGCAGTTGGCATCGATGCGCGCAAGGCCGCCGACGATCCGGCGCTGGCAGACAAGGTGCGCGGCGCCGGCGGCGCCTTCTTCACCGGCGGCGACCAGGCCCGCATCACCGGCACGCTCCGGCGCGCGGACGGCAGCAATACGGCGGTGCTGGACGCGCTGTGGCAGATGTACCGGCGCGGCGGCGTCATCGCCGGCACCAGCGCCGGCGCCGCCATCATGAGCCGCAGCATGTTCTACGATCCGCCGGCCGAAGTACTGCCGATGCTGAAGAACGGCATCACCGACGGCAAGGACGTCGCGCCGGGCCTGGGCTTCGTCGGCGACGACGTCTTCATCGACCAGCACTTCCTGATCCGCGGCCGTTTCGCCCGCATGCTGCCGGTGATGCTGGCCAAGGGCTATACGCTGGGCCTCGGCATCGACGAGAACACCGCCGCCGTGGTGGGACCCTCGCGCGACGTGACCATCATCGGCTACCGCGGCGCGCTGGTGCTCGACCTGGCCGGCGCCACCACCAACAAGGCGCAGGCGGCGTTCAACGTGGCGGATGCGCGCATCAGCTACCTGGACAGCGGCGACCGTTTCAACCTCGTCAACCGCGCGTATTCGCCGGGGCCGGACAAGGAGCCGCTCAAGAACATCGACCGCGAGCACCGCGAATCGATCTTCACCACCGACATCCTCGGCAACACCTCGGTGGTGAACCTGCTCGAGAAGCTGGTCGACAGCGACCAGCNGCGCGCGGTCGGCATCGCCTTCGAAGGCCCCGGCAGCAAAACCCCGGAGCGCGGCTTCGAGTTCACTTTCACGAAGGTGCAGGACACGCGCGAATACGCGACCAACCGCGAGGATGCGTATTCGGTCTACCGGATCAGGATGGATGTGCGGCCGGTCAAAATGCACCAGCCGCTGTACTCGGCGGAGTAAGCGCCTGCCGGTGCTGCCGGCGGTAGCGCGCCGGCGAGGGCAGGCCCTGGCTGCGGAAATGGCGCCGCAGCGATTCGGACGAGCCGAGTCCCGCCAGGTCGGCGATGGCCTCGATGCCGAGGCCGGGACGCGTTTCCAGCAGCTGCGCCGCCAGCATCACGCGTTCGCGCACCAGCCAGTCCAGCGGGCTGGCGCCGGTGCGTTCCTTGAAGCGGCGCTGGAAGGTGCGCACGCCCATCCTGGCCTGCTGCGCCATCGAGGCCAGCGTGTGCGCGGCGCGCAGGTTTTCACGCAGCCAGTCCATGGTCTGCGCAATCGTATCGAGGCCAGATGCCGGCAGCGGCCGCGCAACCAGCTGCGCCTGGCTGCCGTCGCGATGCGCCGGGATGACCAGGCGCTGCGCCACGCGGTTGGCGATGTCCGCGCCGAAGTCGCTGCGCACCAGGTGCAGCAGCATGTCCAGGCCGGCCGCCGAACCGGCCGAAGTGACGATGTTCCCGTCTTCCACATACAGCGCATCCGCTTCGATGACGATGGCCGGGAAGCTTGCGGCCAGTTGGTCGAAGTAGCGCCAGTGCGTGGTCGCGNGCCGGCCGTCNAGCAGGCCGGCATGCGCCAGCACGAAGGCGCCGGAACAGATCGAGCACAGGCGCGCACCACGCGNGTGGGCGCGGCGCAGGGCTTCCAGCAGTTGTACAGGCGGCGCTTCGTCCGCATCGCGCCAGCCGGGAATCACGATGGTGTCGGCCTGGTCGAGCGCATCAAGCCCGTGCGGCACCTGCAGCGCGAGACCACCGGCCGCGCGCAGGGGGCCGGGTTCGGCGGCGCACACCGCATAGCTGTACCAGGCCACCTGCAGCTCGGGCCGCTCCAGCGCGAACAGCTCGACCGCGCAGCCGAATTCGAAGGTGCACAGCCGGTCGTAGGCGAGGATGGCGACATGGTGGGGCATGGCCGGATGTTACCAGCTTCTGTCGCTGCAGCCACTGCCGGTTCTTGCCGCTGAAAGGCACACTGCAAGCTCTTTTCATGGAGGAGATGACAATGGCTTCTGCAGTTTCCAGCGTACCCGCGGCACCCAGCGACAAGGCGGCACTTCACTTCGGCTCGGCCTTCGAATACGAGACCGACTGCGCCGACGTGCACGCAGCGATGACAGATGGACAGNAGGATTTCGTGCTGCTCGACGTGCGCAGTCCGGCCCTGTATGCGCAGGGTCACGTGCCGGGCGCCCTGAATCTGCCGCAGGGGAAGATCGTCGAGGCGAAGCTGAAGGACTATCCGATGGACACCTTGTTCGTGGTGTATTGCGCCGGGCCGCATTGCAACGGCGCGCACCGCGGCGCGCTGCGGCTGGCCGGGCTAGGGCGGCCGGTCAAACTGATGATCGGCGGGGTGACGGGCTGGCTGGATGAGGGCTACGCGCTGGCGAAGGAATAAAGAAAAGGGCGCCGCTATGGGCGCCCTTTCGGCTGTCGTGCTGAACGCTTATTGCTTGAGCAGCGGCTTCAGGTACTTGCCGGTCACGCTGGCCTTGTTCGCAGCCACCTGTTCCGGCGTGCCGGTCGCGACGATCTTGCCGCCGCCCGCGCCGCCTTCCGGACCCAGGTCGACGATCCAGTCCGCGGTTTTAATGACGTCCAGGTTGTGCTCGATGATGGCGAGCGTGTTGCCCTGGTCGCGCAGGCGGTGGATCACCTTCAGCAGCAGGTCGATGTCGGCGAAGTGCAGGCCGGTGGTCGGCTCGTCGAGGATGTACAGCGTGCGGCCGGTGTCGCGCTTCGACAGTTCCAGCGACAGCTTCACGCGCTGCGCCTCGCCGCCCGACAGCGTGGTCGCGCTCTGGCCCAGCTTGATGTAGCCGAGGCCCACGTCCAGCAGCGTGTGCAGCTTGCGGGCGATGACCGGCACGGCCTTGAAGAAGTCGTGCGCATCTTCGACCGTCATGTCCAGCACTTCGGTGATGTTCTTCCCCTTGTACTCGACTTCCAGCGTCTCGCGGTTGTAGCGCTTGCCGTGGCAGACGTCGCANGGCACNTACACGTCCGGCAGGAAGTGCATCTCGACCTTGATCACGCCATCGCCCTGGCAGGCTTCGCAGCGGCCGCCCTTGACGTTGAACGAGAAGCGGCCCGGCCGAATAGCCGCGTTCCTTGGCAGTCGGCACCGTCGCGAACAGGTCGCGGATCGGCGTGAACAGGCCGGTATAGGTCGCCGGGTTCGAACGCGGGGTACGGCCGATCGGCGCCTGGTCGACGGAAATGACCTTGTCGAAGTGCTCCAGGCCGAAGATCGCATCGTGCGGCGCCGGTTCCGTCTGCGAGCCGTACAGGTGGCGCGACAGGGCCGGATACAGCGTGTCGTTGATCAGCGTCGATTTACCCGAACCCGAGACACCGGTAATGCAGGTCATCAGGCCGACCGGCAGGTGCAGGGTCTCGCCCTTCAGGTTGTTGCCGGTGGCGTTGGTGATCACCAGCTGGCGCTCGGGGTTCGACTGCGTCCGCTTCTTCGGCACCACGATCTTGCGGCGGCCGTCGAGGTACTGGGCGGTGATCGAGTGCTCGTTGGCCATGATCTGTTCCAGCGTGCCTTCGGCGATGATCTGGCCGCCGTGCACGCCCGCGCCCGGACCCATGTCAACGATGTAGTCGGCGGTGCGGATCGCGTCTTCGTCGTGCTCGACCACCAATACGCTGTTGCCGATGTCGCGCAAGTGTTTCAGGGTGCCGATCAGGCGGTCGTTGTCGCGCTGGTGCAGGCCGATCGACGGCTCGTCCAGCACGTACATCACGCCGGTCAGGCCGGAACCAATTTGTGACGCCAAGCGAATCCGCTGCGCTTCGCCGCCCGACAGGGTATCGGCGCTGCGGTCGAGCGACAGGTAATCGAGGCCGACGTTGTTCAGGAATTTCAGGCGCGCGATGATTTCCTTGA
>JGI24770J26754_10003702_pt1 | contig 10168 bp, 9 predicted proteins | sample LakOneMetagenome_FD_26754 | JGI IMG/M metagenome (IMG submission 26754) | reverse complement strand
CGCATGGCCTCGACGACATCAGGGTGGCGGCCCATGCCGAGATAATCGTTGGAGCACCAGATGGTCACGTCGCGCTGGGCGCCATCGTCGCCGCGCCACACGGCACGCGGCATGTCCGAAACATCGCGCTCCAGATTGGCAAATACCCGATACCGCCGTTCGTTGCGCAGCTGCCCGATCGCAGCCTCGAAATAGCGCCCGTAACGCATGTGCCATTCCCCACGTTCGCTTGGCCGCGATTTCAACGGCGTCGCAGGCTCTCAGCCGGGCGAGCGCGACGCCTTATCAATTGTCAAACAGGGCAGAATGTATGTCGTCGGCAATAGCGATGGCTCAGTCCGCTCCAGAATATGCATCCGCATACAAGCGGCCAAGACGTTCTCAATTGCCCCTGGTCAGCATGGCGAGCAGCGCGAGGTCATGTCCCACGGCGATCGAAGGAGCGAAACGTCGGCCATGTATCAATACGCGCCGCCGCCCGCCGTAATGTTCATGTCGCGAATGGCGTCCGCCGCGTCGCGAAGCGACAGCAGGTAGCGATCGCGGTTCTCATCAAAGCGGGCGATCGGACCTGCGATGCCGATTGCGTAGAGCTCTTCTGCCAGGCGATGCGGCGAGGCCATGCCCATAACGTCTGCTACAGTTTCGCTGCGTGAGACGAAATAGCCGCGCTTGCGGGAGGCGACAATGTCGGCCTTGAGCGTTGCCGCATCGGTGATGGTGGAGTCCGTCACATGGGTGAGCTTCATGCGACGCAGGACGCGGTCGAGTTCCGCATCCGTCAGGAGCGAGAGGATTGACTTGCCGATGGCGCTTGAATGCGACCGCCAGACATCGCCCGGCGAGGCGGTAAAGCGTACGGTGTGCGTGCCTTCGACAACATCCAGATAGACGACGTTGTCGCCCTGCTTCTTGCCGAGAATGACCGTCTCGCCGGTAGCGCGGGACAGGTTGCGAATGACGGGCGCAAGCCTTTCAAGCACGGGGTCGTGCTGGCCGAGCGCGTTCGCCACAACCATCAGGCGCTTGGTCGGGTAGATCCGCTTGCGGCCCTCCATCACGAACACATAGCCGCGGTCCTGCAGGGTTTTCACCAGCGCATGACAACTCGAGATCGGCGTGCCGATCCGTTCGGCGAGCTCGGTCAGCGTCAGCGGCCGCCTGGCTTCGACGAAGGCCTCGAAGAGATCGAGGGTGCGCGTCGCTGCCTTCACAGGGTCCTTTCCGCTCATCGATCATCCAATCTGCTGCCTGCCTAGACATACATCTATCAAGGAAAATTCGATTAGCCGAATATTTATTCGATATATTGAAAACAATCCGTCGGTGTGTTTGCCTGCCCCCGATGCCAGAAGCAGGGGGAGTTGGTTATGTCCACGACCTTTCTCGAAGGGCGCGCGCGGTATGCGGCGTCGATTACAGCTGAAGAACGCAAGGTGCTGATCGGGTCCTCGCTCGGCACGGTCTTCGAATGGTACGACTTCTTCCTGTTCGGCACGCTTGCCGCCGTCATCGGTCAGCAGTTCTTCACCAAGGTCGATCCTTCGACGGCCTTCATATTCGCGCTGCTGTCCTTTTCCGCGGGCTTCATCGTCCGTCCCTTCGGCGCCGTCGTATTCGGGCGTCTCGGCGACCGGATCGGACGCAAGCACACGTTTCTCGCCACCATCGTCCTGATGGGCGCATCGACTTTCCTGGTTGGCATATTGCCGGGCTACGACACGATCGGCATTGCGGCGCCGATCATCCTGATCACGATGCGCCTTCTGCAGGGACTGGCTGTCGGCGGCGAATATGGCGGGGCCGTCATTTATGTCGCCGAACACGCGCCGTCGGGGCGTCGCGGTTTCTTCACCTCGTGGATCCAGGCCTCGGCGACTACCAGCCTGATCCTGGCGCTGCTTGTCGTCCTCGCTACACGCATGGCGCTTGGCGAGCAGGCCTTCGTTGCCTGGGGCTGGCGCATTCCCTTCCTTCTGTCGGCCATTCTTCTTGGCGCGTCGATCTGGATCCGCATGCAGCTCGAGGAATCGCCCATTTTCGAAAAGATGCGGGCAGAGGGTCGCGCGTCCAGCGCGCCGCTCACCGAATCCTTCGGCAATGGCGCCAATCTGAAGATCGTCTTCTCGGCCTTGTTCGGCCTGATCGCGGGCTTCGGCGTCATCTGGTACACGGCGCAATTCTATGTGCTGCTGTTTCTCACGCAGACGCTCAAGATCGACCCTATCACCGCCAACCTTCTGTTCGTCATCACACTGCTGATGGGCCTGCCGTGCTTCATCCTGTTCGGCTCGCTGTCGGATCGCATCGGTCGCAAGAAGCTCGTCTTCACCGGCATCACGCTGGCAGCGATCCTCTTTTTTCCCGTGTTCAAGGGCCTCACGCATTTCGCCAATCCCGCGCTGGAACGCGCGCTGGCGAGTTCGCCCGTCATCGTTTCGGCTGATCCGGAAACCTGCCACTTCCAGTTCAACCTGACCGGCACGTCGAAATTCACGACTCCCTGCGACATTGCGAAGTCCCGGCTGGTCGCACTGTCGGTCGCCTATTCCAGCGAAACAGCTGCAAAGGGCGCGCCCGCCACCGTGCGCGTCGGCGACGTCTCGATTGGCCTGCCTGATCTCACCGGCAAGAGCGCTGCGGAGACGGACGCGGCGGTCAAAGCCTTCGGCGCGCAAATCGGCGCCGCTATTCAAAAGGCGGGCTACCCAACCAAGGCTGATCCGGACGCGATCAACAAGCCGATGATCGTGCTGCTGTCCTTCCTGCTCGTCTTCTGCCTGACCATGGCCTACGGCCCGGTGGCGGCGCTGCTGGTCGAATTGTTCCCCGCGCGCATCCGCTACTCGTCCCTGTCGCTGCCCTATCACATCGGCACCGGCTGGTTCGGCGGCCTTGCGCCCACCATCGCCTTCGCGCTCGTCGCGTGGAACGGCGACATCTACTTCGGCCTCTGGTTCCCGGTGATCGTCGCCGGCGCGACGGCCGTCATCGGAATGCTGCTCATCAGGGAGACCAAGGATGTCGACATCAGCAAGTAAGCCGTCCCTGCGCGTCGTGAAGGACACGACGCCCGCAACCAAGCCCGACTTCGTGCACACGGTGGAGACGATCGACACACTCGTCTCCGACTGGGTGACCGCGAAAGTCATGTCGGAACCCGCAACCAGCGGCGTGAAGAACATGAGCGCCGTCTCGATCTTCTTCGCCGCGGGGCAGGGTCATGCGCGGCACAATCACCCCGACGCCGAGCAGTTCATCTTCGTCATTGCCGGCCAGGGCGAGATGATGATCGAGGACGCCGACGGCACGCCCGTGACCTGGCCCATAAAGCCGGGGGACCTCGTCAGCATTCCGCAGGGCGCCTACCACTCCACGTTCAATACCGGCTGGGAGCCGATCCGCATTCTCGCCGTCTACTCGCCGGCAGGCCCGGAAGCAGCGATGCACGACGAGACGGCGTTCCGGCGTTTTGCGCCGGGCGAGATCGCCAAGGTTTGAGAGAGGCCGCCATGTATCGTCTGATCAGCGCGACGCCGAGCCCCTATGCGCGCAAGGTCCGCATCCAGCTCGCCGAGAAGAACATCCCGTTCGAGCTGATCACCGAAGTACCCTGGAACGACGATACACGTACGCCGGAGTTCAATCCGCTGGAAAAGTTGCCGGTCCTGATCTGCGACAATGGCGAGACGGTCTACGAGTCGCGCTATGTGAACGAATGGGTGGAGATGCAGCATCCCGCGCCGCCGCTGATGCCGGCGGCCAAGGATGATGTGCTGCTTGCCAAGCGCTTCGAGATTCTCGCCGATGGCGTCTGCGACGCCTGTCTGCTGGTATTCTGGGAGCGCGCGCGCGACGAGGACAAGCGCAGTCAGGAATGGATGGACCGGCAGTTGCGCAAGCGCGCCGGCGGCTTGCGCGAAATCGCACGCCTGCTCGGTGACAAGACCTACTGCGTCGGTGATGCGCTGACGCTTGCCGACATTGCTGTCGGCAGTATGCTCGGCTGGCTGCGCGTGCGCATGCCCGAATGCGACTGGCGCGCGCAATATCCCAATCTTGCGGGCCTGCAGGACCGGCTGGAAGCGCGACCGTCGTTCAGGGACACGGTCCCCTATGCGCAGGTCATCTCCGACAAGGTGGTGTGATTTTCGCGACGTCGGCGCGCCGCGCCGCACTTCGCACTTAAAGAGGGATATCGGCGATGAAGCGAATTTTGCTGGCATGCACCGCCTTGGCTTTCGGATTTGCGCCCGCAGCGCAGGCTCAGGCAGTCTCCGACGATGTGGTGAAGATCGGCGTGCTGACTGACATGACCGGCTTTCTGGCCGACGTTGCAGGGCCCGGCTCGCTTCAGGCCGTGCGCATGGCTGTTGCTGATTTCGGCGGCAAGGTTCTGGGCAAGCCGATCGAGGTCATCTCGGCGGATAACGCCAACAAGACCGACATCGCCGCCAATATCACGCGCCAATGGTTCGACGTCGACAAAGTCGACATGGTCATCGACCTCGGCAATTCCGCGACAGGCCTCGCATCGGTCAAGGTCGCGGGCCAGAAGAACAAGGTCGCCATCGCGGTCGCGCCGGGCACCTCGCGCATCACCAACGAGGACTGCACAGCGACCGCCGTGCACTATGCCTACGACACCTACGCGCTGGCCAAGGGCACGGCGACGACGCTGGTGAAGGCGGGGCTTGATTCCTGGTACTTCATCACCATTGATTTCGCGGGCGGCCATTCGATCGAGAAGGATGCGTCCGACACGGTGCGCGCCAATGGCGGCAAGGTGCTGGGCGCCGTCCGCCATCCCAGCGACACGACGGACTTCTCGTCCTACGCGCTGCAGGCGCAGGCCTCCAAGGCCAAGGTCGTCGGCTTCGCCACTGCCGGCAAGGCGGCGACTGAGGCGATCAAGACCGCGCATGAATTCGGCTTGCGCAAGGGCGGCCAGACGCTCGCCGGCCTCTATTTCTTCATCACCGACGTGCACGGTCTCGGCCTTGACGTCACGCAGGACATGATCGTCACAACGGCCTTCTATTGGGACATGAACGACGAAACGCGCGCCTGGTCAAAACGCTTCTTCAACGAAATGAAGCGCATGCCGACGCAGATCCAGGCTGCGAATTATTCGGCCACCTTGCACTATCTGAAGGCCGTGCAGGCGGCCGGGACCGATGAAACCGCCGCCGTGATGACCAAGATGCGCGAGGCGCCGATCAATGACGTATTCGCGAGAAATGGCCGCATTCGCGAGGACGGGTTGATGGTCCACGAGATGCACGTCGCGCGCGTCAAGAAGCCGGCCGAGTCGAAATATCCGTGGGATTATTATGAGATCAAGGCGACAGTGCCCGCCGCGGAAGCCTTCCCGCCCTTGTCGGAAAGCACCTGCGCGCTCCTGAAGAAATAGACGCTGCCGCGTTCATTCGCGGCAACCTCTAGTTTTCACCCCAGCATCCGCGTATCGCCACAGATGGCGATAGCCTGGCCTGAAATCGTGCGGCCGCGCGGGCTTGCCATGAAGACGATCTGATCGGCGATCTGTTGCGGCGTGACATACTCCTTGATCGACGTGAAGGAGAACGCCGTCTCCTCCATCTCGCGGAAAGAGATGCCGCGCTGCTGCGCCTTGGCCTCCAGCACGCGGCGTTGCCGGTCGCCGGCGACGAGGCCGGGCAGGATGGCGTTGACGCGGATGTTGTCGGGTCCAAGCTCGATGGCGAGTGACTTCGTGAAGCCGATCACGCCCCATTTGGCGGCGGAATAGGGCGTCCGCAGCGCAAAGCCGAACTTGCCCGCAGCCGACGACAGGTTGACGATCAACGCATTGGCGCTCTTGCGCAGATGCGGGATAGCCAGCCGCGCGCAATTGAACTGGCTGGTGAGGCAAGTCGTGATGCAGCGATCCCAATCCTCGGGATTGATGTCTTCCGCGCGGCCCGTCGGTCCGGCAATGCCGGCATTGTTGACGAGCACGTCGAGCCCGCCGAGCGCGGCGAGCGCCTCGTTGAACAGCGTCGCCACGCTGGTGCGGTCGGAGACGTCGCAGGCAGACGACGTGAGTTTCGGATCGCTTTTCGCCAGCGCCGCCAGCGCATCGCGGTCGATGTCGCAGACATGCACGTGCGCGCCCTCGGCGGCGAAGCTGCGCGCGATTTCCAGGCCGATGCCATTGGCGCCTGCGGTTACGAGAACGCGAAGATTGGCGATTGCGAGATCCATGATGCTTTCCGAATGGTGAGGGCGCGTCAGCCGTCGACGAGACGGCCGTGCGAGAGAATGAAATCGCTTGCCGTGCCGATGTCCTCGGCGATCGCGGTGCGCGCGACATCGGCATTGCCGGCGATGACCGCTTCCAGCGCGGCGCCGTGAAACTCGACGGCGCGCGACTTGGCGATGCGGTCGCTGTTGGCGCGCAGGTCGAGATTGAGGACGGGGCCAGCCTTCAGCCAGAGCGACCGGATGATGTCGATCAGGACGACGGAACTTGCAGCCGTATACAGGGCGAAGTGAAATTCCTTGTTGAGTTCGACAGCCTGCGCAAGATCAGGTTTTCGCAGGCGGCGCAGGGCGCCGAAGGCCCGGTCCGCCTCTCGCAGCCGCGCGATATCCTCGTCGCCGCGATGGCGCGCAGCCTCCGCTGCGGCATGGCCCTCGATCGCAATCCGCGCCTTGGTGAGGTCGCGGAATTGCGATGCGCTCATGATCGGCACGCGGATCGCGCGGTTGGGCGTCGTCTCCAGCGCGCCGTCCGAAACGAGTCGCGCCACGGCCTCGCGCACCGGCGTCATGGAAACGCCGAGCGCATCGGCAGTCGTGCGCAGCGACAGTTTCTCGCCTGGCGCCAGCTTGCCCGCGATCATGAGGTCGGCGATCTGCGTATAGGCGCGCGCGCCGAGCGTCTGCCGATCCAACGGGGCAAACTGCTCGAAAGTCATCTCGTTCATTCGGGCGGCCCCGAAAACATGCTGGACAATCCCGCGCTTCTCGGCCAGCATAACTGTGATCACAGATCACGGCAACCGGCCTTCGCAGCACAGCGGCGGCAAGGTCATCGGCAAGACCGCGAAATGCGGCGCAACGGGAGGAATAACATGGCTGTCGATTCCAATCTTTCACGCCGCCACATTCTGCAAGGCGCGGTCGGCGCCGCGACGCTGATCAGCTCGCCCGCAATCCTGCGCGCGCAAACGGATGTGCTGCGCATCGGCCATCTCACGCCGCGTACGGGATTTCTCGGGCCGCTCGGCGAATACGCCGTCATGGCGATCGACCTCGCAGTCGAGGAGATCAATGCGGCAGGCGGCGTCAACGGCCGCAAGATCGAATTGCTGAAGGAAGATTCGGTCAACCCGCAGACGGCCTCCACCAAGGCCGAGCGCATGATCGAGCGCGACAAGGTTTCCTGCATCATCGGCGAAATCTCGTCCGCCTCCGCGCTGACGATCGCGCAGGTGGCGGAACGCAACAAGACGCTGTTCGTGAACACAGGCGCCAATTCCGACGCGCTGCGCGGCAAGGACTGCAAGCGCTTCATGTTCCACGTCGAGTCGCAGAATTCGATGTATGTGAAATCGGTCGGCCGCTCCTTCCTCAAGGAAGGGCTGATCAAGGACAAGAACTGGTATTCGCTGACCGCGGACTATGCCTTCGGCCACGATCTCATCAGCGTCGCGCGCCGGTTCCTGGGCGCCAATGGCGGCAAGTTCGCGGGCGACGAACTGGTGCCGACGGATGCGACGGACTTCTCGTCCTATCTGCTGAAGATCCGCAACGCCAAGCCCGACCTCGTCGTGCTCAATCTCGCGGGCAACCAGATCACCAACTTCCTCAAGCAATATTCCGAATTCGGCCTGACCTTCCCGGTCGGCGGCTTCGGCTTCGATACAGCGCTCGCCTGGGCCGCCGGCAAGGGCAATTTCGTCGGCACCTGGCCGGTCGTCTGGCATCATCTGCTGGACACGCCCGGCACCAAGACCTTCGTCGCGAACTTCACCAAGAAATACGGCAAGCCGCCGGAAAACCAGGCTTGGGGCGACTACATCGCCACCAAGATCGTGACCGACGCCATGCGCGAAACCAAGTCGACGGAATCGGTCAAGCTGGTCGAGCATTTCGAAAAAGGCGCGAAGTTCGACGTGCTGAAGACGCGGCCGGGATATTTCCGCGCCAGCGATCACCAGCTGATGCACGAAATGTACGCGGTGACGGCTATCCCCGCGGACAAGATCAAGAACCAGTGGGACATCTTCACCTCGTCCGCCGCCGTGCCCGGTCCGGACGAGCCGCTGGAAGCGATTGCCGCCACCAAGGAAGAAAATTCCTGCACCTTCGCCGGCTGAGCCGTTGAAACCGGCCGGCGCATGACAGCGCCGGCCGTCGACGTCGTGTCGCTCGCGCGCCCGAGGGCAAACGCTTGTCTGCAATCCTGTTCCTGCAGCAGATCGTCAACGGCCTCCTCGACGGGGTCTATTATCTGCTGATCGCGCTCGGCCTCTCGCTGATCTTNTCGCTCGGCGGCGTGGTCAATCTCGCGCATGGCGCNTTCTTCGCCATCGGCGCCTATCTCACGCTCGTGCTCTCGCCTTACATCGGCTTCGGCGGTTCGCTGGCCGTGGCGCCGGCGCTCGTCGGCATTCTCGGCATTGTCATCGAGCGGACGCTGTTCCGGCGTTTCTACCGTAGCGATCCCATTCTCTCGCTGCTGCTGACATTCGGCCTCGCCATGGTCGCCGAACAGGCCTTGCGCATGATCTTCGGCGCGCCGCCGCTGTCCTACTCGATCCCGAGCTACCTCAAGGGCCAGGTCTTCATCGGCGATTTCGTCTATTCCTATTACCGCACGATCCTGCTCGTGATCGCGATCGCCTGCGTCGCCGGACTCTGGCTGCTCTTGCAGAAGACCTCGTTCGGCCGCGTCGTGCGCGCAGGCGTGCAGAACCCGGACATGGTCGGCGCGCTCGGCATTTCGCTGCAGCCCTACATGGCCGTGGTCGCGGGTCTCGGCATCGGGCTTGCGGGCCTTGCCGGCGTGTTGCTCGCGCCGATTTACGCCGTCCATCCGGCCATGGGCGCGGAAATCATCACGCCGGCTTTCGTCGTCGTCGTCATCGGGGGGCTCGGCTCCTTCTGGGGCGTTGTCATCGCCGCGCTGCTGGTCGGCCTCGTCAAGGGCGTGATGATCGCCATCGGCTTTTCTTCCGGCTCCACGGCGGCAATCTACCTGCTGATGCTGATCGTGCTGCTCGTGCGCCCGCGCGGCCTTCTGGGCGAGCGCATCGCCCGCTTCGAATAGGCGGGCCCGATGAACACGCTGCAACGAATTCTGCCCCTGCAATTGCTCGCCATCGCGCTCGTGCTGGCCGTCCTGCCGGCGATACTCGGCGTCCTCGGCCTCACCACGACATCGGCGACGGAAGTCGTCGTCTTCGCCATCGCCTGCATGGCGCTCAACATCATCGTCGGCCACACCGGGCTGGTCTCGTTCGGCCACGGCGCCTGGTTCGGGCTCTCGGCCTACATCGCCGCGCTCGTGCAGCTGCGCATGGCGCCGGGGTCCTTCGCGGTTCCGGTTCTTGCGGGTCTCGTATCGGTCGCCGTTCTCTCGACATTGCTCGGCGCGCTGATCCTGCGGCGGCGTGGCGTCTACTTCTCTTTGCTGACGCTCGCCTTCGCGGCCATGGTCTACACGGTCGCCTTCCGCTGGACCGAGGTCACCGGCGGCGAGAACGGCATCGGCGGCATATCGCGGCCTGCGCTGGCGGGCGCCAATCTCGAAACCAACGACGCCTACTACACATTCGTCGCTATCGTCGCCTTCGCCATCGCATGGGGGCTCTGGCGGTTTCACAATTCGCCGCTGGGCAGCGTGCTCGTCGCTATCCGCGAGAACGAACAGCGCGCGCGCTTCCTTGGCTATCCCACGAACCGCTACAAGCTTGTCGCCTTCGTTCTCTCGGCGACGTTGACCGGCCTTGCCGGCATGTTGCTCCTCTACAAGAACCGGATGACGTCGGCCGATCCGATTTCGGTCGCCTTTTCCGGCGAACTGCTGGCCATGGTTGTCATCGGCGGCATGCGCAGCTTCGTCGGGCCCGCCATCGGCGCGCTGTTCTTTGTCCTGTTCCGCGAGTTCCTGTCGATCTACACGGAGAACTGGCAGCTC
>JGI24770J26754_10003698_pt1 | contig 10174 bp, 9 predicted proteins | sample LakOneMetagenome_FD_26754 | JGI IMG/M metagenome (IMG submission 26754) | reverse complement strand
ACGCCAGCGGTGTCCATGCTGGTGCAGGGTGCGGCGGCACTGCTGCTGGTGGGCCTGGGCGCCGCCTTCGGCAGCGGCTTCAAGGCCATGGTCGAATTCACGGCGCCCGTGTTCTGGCTGTTCTTCCTGCTTGCCGGCCTGTCGCTATTCGTGCTGCGCCGGCGCGAACCCGAGCGGCCGCGGCCCTTCAAGGTGCCGCTGTTCCCCCCTGCTGCCCCTGCTGTTCTGCGCCAGCTGCGCCTGGATGCTGTGGTCCAGCCTGTCCTACGTGTTCAGCCAGACGCTGGGCGGCCTGAACGCGGCATGGATCGGCGTGGCCGTGCTCGCCCTCGGCGTGCTGCTCCTGCCGCTGCTGCGCCATCCGCCGGCCAGCACCGGCGCCACCCACCCGCCCTGACCGACCTAGGAGAATCCGATGACCACCGAANCCCGCCGCCGCAAGCTCCTGCTCCTCGGCGCCGCCACCACCGGCCTCGGCCTGCTGCCGCTGCGCCCGGGCCTGGCGCAGACCGACGCCACCGCCACCGCCCCTGATACCGCCCCGGCCACTGCCGCCAGGCTCGACGTCCCGTATGTGCCCACGCCGCAGGAAGTGGTCGACCGCATGCTGGCGCTGGCCCGGGTCGGCAAGAACGACGTGCTGATCGACCTCGGCTGCGGCGACGGCCGCATCGTCGTCACCGCCGCCAAGCAGCTCGGTGCGCGCGGAACCGGCATCGACCTCGACCCGATCCGGATCGCGGAAGCGAAAGAGAATGCGCGCAAGGCCGGCGTGGAAGACCAGGTGAGCTTCCAGGTCGGCGACTTGTTCGAGGCTGGCCTGTCGGCCGCGTCGGTGGTCACCCTCTACCTGCTCCCGACCATTAACACCCGGCTGCGCCCGCGCTTGTGGCAGCAGTTGAAGGTGGGTTCGCGCGTGGTCTCGCACGCCTTCGACATGGGGCCGGAATGGCCGCCGGAGAAAACCGCCAGCGTCGACGGCCGCAGCATTTATTACTGGACCATCACCCAGGCCCAGAAACGCAAGGCCAAGGCCTGAGCGGGTGCGATGGCTGGCGTTGCCCAGGGCGCCGCTCGGGGTGTGGCCGTGGCTGTGACGCCGGCACTGGCGTCGATGCAGCGGTGATCCAGGCACTGGCGCCGGGCGCCCCTCCGCACCGTAGCGATCCAGTTTGCACAGGCGGCGAATCCGTGTACACTTGAATGAGAATCATTCTCATCGAAGGTGAGGCCGGGCCGTGCTTGCCGCCTCGCCGGGGTGCCCGACACCGACCACAGCCATCGCCACGCAAAGGATCCGTATGTGCGACAAACACCGTTCGCTCGACCCAGCCAATGTGCAGTTCCAGACCCAGCAGAGTTCGCGCCGGCGCCGCATCTGGGAGCTGTCCCGCAATTGCCACTGCCCGCTGATCGGTGTCGCCCTGCCGCTGGGCACCCTGCGCAAGCTGGTGGAAAAAGTCACCGGCGGCGAGCTGATGCATGACGACTACGAAGTCCACGTTGGCGCCGTCAACGACTGCACCAGCCGCAACCGGCTGGCCGAAGCCGTGCAGAAGGAACTCGAACGCCGCTATGCGCAAGTAATCTTCTGCTTCCGCAGCGCCAGGACGGCGGCCCAGGTCGCCGAGCTGTGGGAGGCGGCGGTGGCCGCGGGCGACGTGGCCGGCGCCTTCTGGGCCGGCCTGTCGCACCCGGCCTGCGTTCCGGCGCTGGAAGAAAAGATGTGCCGCGACATCCACATGGTCCAGCACCAGGCCGGCGCCTGTGCGCGCGCCGACATCGGCAAGTACAACGCCCTGCTCGGCGACAAGGCGCGTCTCGAAGGCGAACTCGCCCGGCTGCAGGCGCGCTGCAACGCCCTGCTCCAGGAACGGAAACAGGATGCCGACCGCTTCGAGCAGCAGCTGATGCAGGCGCGCGCCACCACCATCGCGCGCGAAACCGACGTCCACAACCTGCGCAACGAGCTGGCCCAGCTGCGCTCGACGATTCCCGAACTGGAAACCCGCAAGCGCCTGGCAAACCAGCTGGCGCGCATGGAGCTGCGCGAAGCGGCGCTGCGCGGCCAGCTCGCCGAGCTGAAGGCCAGCCGTGCGGAAGCCGTCGCGCGCGCAAGCGAAGCGGCGCCGGCAGCGGCGACGGCCGTGCCCGCCCCGGCTGCGCCCCAGGTCACGATCCCGATCCAGCTGGTCAACCAGAGCGTGCTCTGCGTCGGTGGGCGTAGCGGCAACATTTCTTTCTACCGCAAGATGGTGGAGAAAATAGGCGCCCAGTTCGCCCACCACGACGGTGGCCTGGAGGACAGCAGCAACCAGCTTGACGCCAGCCTGGCTGCCGCCGACCTGGTCATCTGCCAGACCGGCTGCATCAGCCACGGCGCCTACTGGCGCGTGAAGGAATACTGCAAGCGCACCGGCAAGCGCTGCGTGTTCGTCGACAACCCGAGCGTGTCGAGCCTGGCGCGCGGACTCCAGGAAATCGGCGCCGAACCGATCATGGCTGGACAGGAGGAAGAAGTGGCGAGCGACAGCGATTCCTGCAAGGCCTAGCCTGCCGGCAAATCTTGGAACGGCGCTGTGCCGGGCCCGCCGTCTGGACCACCTTTGCCCGCTTGTCGGCCAGGTTTTCAGCCCGGTGTTCGGCCCGCTTTTTCACCCGCTGATTAGCCCGATCTCCACCCCGCGCTTCAGCCGATTCGACGCCGCGCAAAGGAGGCCGCGTTCGATTGGAATGCGCTTGGTAGCAGACCCATGGTGGCGTAATGTGCTGCCACCAGAACCGGACGAGGACGCCATGTACGCAAGCAACTGGAACGATCTGTCGACCCTCGGGGTCGCCGCCCTGAAGCAAATGGACCACTCGCGCCAGGCGCGCGGGCAACTGCTCGACCGCGCCGGCTACGGCCCGCGCGAAACACCCTCGACCGTCCTGCACGCCGAGCAGGGCCTCAAGCTGCGCCGCTATGGCGCCTCCTTGGCGGGTCCGGCCGTGCTGCTGGTGCCGGCGCCCATCAAGCGCGCCTACATCTGGGACCTGGCGCCCGAGATCAGCGTCGTGCAGCGCTGGCTGGAACGCGGCTACCGCGTCTACCTGGCCGAATGGGTGCCGCTGGACGAGGCCGGCACCGCAAGCGATGACGATTTCAGCCTGGCCGGTTACGCCGACCGCCTGCTCACGCATTGCCGCGAACACATCCGCCAGGACAGTGGCGAGGGCAAGGTGGTCATCGCGGGCCACTCCCTGGGCGGCATTCTTGCTTCCATCCATGCCTGCCTGTATCCCGAAGCGATTGCCGCCACGGTGCTGCTGGAAGCCCCGCTCGGCTTCGACCCGGCCAGCGACTGCTTCGCGCCGCTGGTACAGGCCACGCCCGATGCGCGCCGCATTGCCGACGCCTTTGGCCAGGTGCCCGGCAGCTTCCTGAACATGATGAGCGCCGCCGCCGAGCCGCATGCCTTCGGCTGGGAACGCCTGCTCGACCGCACCGCGTCGATGACCAGTCCGCAAGCCTTGAGCAGCTACATGCAGGTCGAACGCTGGACCCACGACGAATTCCCGCTGCCCGGCCCGCTGTTCGTCGACCTGGTCGAGTCGCTGTACCGCAACGACGCCTTCACCCGGGGAAAGCTGGCCATCGGCAGGCGCACGGTCGGCCCGCACGACATGAAAGCGCCGCTGGCCAGCGTCTTCGACGCGCGCAGCAAGGTCATTCCGCCGCAGTCGGTCATGCCCTTCCACGATGCGGCGGCCAGCACGCGCAAGCTGCTGCTCGAGTACAGCGGCGACATCGGCGTCAACCTGCAGCACGTCGGCGTGCTGGTCGGGCGCAATGCCCATGCCCGTATCTGGCCGGCGATTTTCAACTGGCTGGACGCCCTGCACGAAGCGGCGGAGGCGCCGGCAAGCGTCGACGCCAGGGACGCCGCACCTGGCGCGATCACGCCGACGGACTGAGCCGGCCCGCGCGTTGCGGCACCTGGCCAGGCGTGGCTAGAGGTCCAGCACCAGCGTACCTTGGCCGCGCGAACAGCAGGGCGTGAACTGGTCGTTCGCCGCCTTTTCTTCGTCGGTGAAGTAGTGGTCGCGGTGCTCGATGGCGCCGTCCAGCACACGCGTGATGCAGGTGCCGCACACGCCTTGCTCGCAGGAGACCGGAATCGCCATTCCGTTCTCTTCGAGCACCTGGGTCACGCTCCGGCCCGGCGGCACCGTCAAGGTCTGCCCGCTGCTGGCGATCCTGACCTCGAACGGCTTATCCACTCCTTCCGTCGCCGGCGCGGCGCCGAAGTGCTCGACGTGGATACGGTCGCCGCTCCAGCCCAGCCTGCGGGCCGCGCCGGTGACCGCATCGATGAAGCCGGCCGGGCCGCACACGTACAGGTGGGTATCCGGCGCCGCCTCGGCCAGCGCGGCGTCGAGATCCAGGCGCATGCCGGCCGCGTCGCAGTGCACCTGCACCCTGTGCGCGAACGGCGCGTCCGCGATGCGCTGGCGGAAGGCCGTGCGTTCGGCCGAGCGCGTGCAGTAATGCATCGTGAACGCCGCGCCATCGCAGGCCAGGCGCTCGGCCATGCACAGGAGTGACGCCGATGCCGCCGGCGAACAGCAGGTAGCGCGGCGCGCCCAGCAGCGGAAAATGATTGCGCGGCGCCCCGATCTGCAGCACATCGCCCGCTTGCAGGCTGTCGTGGAGGGCGCTGGAACCGCCGCGTGACTGCGGGTCGCGCAGTACGGCAATCTGGTAGCGGTGCCGCTCGGAAGGGTCGTTGCACAGCGAGTACTGGCGCACCAGGCCGGGACGGATATGCACGTCGATGTGCGAACCGGCCGAGAACGCCGGGAGCGCTTGCCCATCGAGCGCGGCCAGCTCGAAGCTGACGATGTCCTCGGCTTCGTCCACGCGTGCCAGCACGCGCGTACGGATCGTTGGAGTTGTGTTCATGAGATAGTCATCCAGGTGAAACGCCGGCACGACGGCGCACGCGCTTGCCATCGGCCCGTCGTGCCCGGCCTCCTGTCGATCAAGGCGCCGCCGCCGCCACCGCCGCCAGCGGCGCAACACCCGCGCCACACTGCTGCTCCTGTAGCCGCCCTTGCTGCGGTTGCGGTTGCGGTTGCGGTCGCGGTTCCGGTTGCTGTTGCGCTTGCTGCTGCTTCAGCAAGCGCTCGATCACCCGCCTTGCCCGGTTCGGCCCGACGTCCACATGGATGTCGACCTGCGGCGCGCCAGGAAAGCGCAGCATGTTCCGGTATTGGGCCTCGATCACTTCCTTGTCCTCGTAGAAGGTCAGCGCTGTTTGCTCGTACACCAGCTCGCTCATGTCCGGCTTGTCCGGATGCCTGTTCGAGGCCATGGTCCACATGTAGTGGGCCGTGGTATCGGTCTCCGGCGTGATCGCGTGGAAGCCGCGCATGTGGAAGCCGCCGCGCTGCGGGTCGCGCATGTCGACCGTGCCGACATCCGCCCCGCCGGTCCAGATGTTCAGGTGGCTGAGGTTGAACTCGACTTCCTGCCAGCGGTCGATATTCCCCTTGAATGGCCAGGCGCCCGTATAGGTGGGCGGCGGCGCCGAGTCCGGCATGTGGCGCAGCACGCGCACCTGGTCGCCGCTGGCTTCCACCTTCAGCTGGGCGTTCATGTGCACCTTGGCATTGCCGCCGATGGTTTTCAGGTGCACGTAGCCGAGGTGGCTCAAATCGAGCAGGTTGTCGTGGATCAGCTGCCAGGGCGCGTCGTAATGGAAGACCGCGCCCTTGAAGGTGTAGCGCGGGTCCTTGTGCACCCAGTAGGACGGCGGCGCATGGGTGGGGGCCGCACCCTGCTCCTGCGGCATCCAGATCCACAGGATCTGGTCCTGCTCCACCAGCGTGAACGATTTCACGCAAGCCTTGGTGGGAACGCGCTCCTGGCCCGGCACTTCGAGGCAGGTGCCCTTCGGCGAGAACAGCAGGCCGTGGTAGCCGCAGCGCAGGCCGCTGTCCTCGACCGTGCCGCAGGACAGCGGCAGCGACTTGTGGCAACAGCGGTCTTCCAGCGCCGCCACCTCGCCGCTGCCGGTGCGAAACAGCACCACCTTGTGGTTCAGCAGGGTGCGCGCCAGCGGTTGATCGGTCAATTCCCAGGCAAAGCCCGCGACATACCATTGGTTCAGTGGAAACATGTTCATGTCCTCCTTATTTCGCTTCCTTGCCCGGATCCTTCACCGCATCGAAACGGTCGATCTCGGTGGCGACCAGCTTCGTGCCCTGCCTGTCGATGCGGCGGATGTACATGGTTTGCACGATGTCGCGCGTGGCCGGGTCGATCGCCACGGTGCCGCGCGGGCTGGTGTTCGAATAGCCCTTGAGCGCCGCCATGAAGACCGGGCCGCTGGCGTCGCCCTTGGTTTTCGCCAGCGTCCTGGCGATCAGCTCCATGCCGTCGTAGGACGACGCGGCCAGGAAGGACGGCGCCATCTTGCCGTTCACGGTCTTGCCGAAGGCTTCGACGAATTTGGCGTTCTCGGCGCCGGGACGCGTGTACGAATAAAAGCCCGAGGAATAGATGCCGACCAGCGCATCGCCGCCGGCCTTCAGCACATCCTCGTCGCCCCAGCCTTCGCCGCCGAGGAAGCGGATGTTGGCCTTGTCCAGGCCCTTCTCGCGGTAGGCCTTGGTGAACGACACCATCGGCTGGCCGTTCGGGAGGAAGACGTGGATGGCGTCCGGCTTTTCGTCCTTGATGCGCTGGACAAAGGCGCCGTAGTCGACGCTGCCGATCGGCATGCGCACCGAGCCGACGATCTTGCCGCCCAGCGCAGTGAAGGTATTGTTGAACCAGGTTTCGGCATCCACGCCCGGCGCATAGTCAGCCACCACCGTGAACACGCGCCGCGCCCCGGTCTTGTAGGCCCACTCGGCGAGCGGCTTGGCCGACTGCGCGATGGTATAGGACACGCGCGTGACGTAGGGCGAGCGCGCCGTGATGGCCGAGGCGGCGGCGTTCATCACCACCATCGGCTTCTTGCCCTGGTCGGCGATGCCGGCGGCGGCCATCGCGTTCGGCGTGAAGACGAAGCCGGCCAGCACGTCGACACGGTCGCGCGTCACCAGCTCGGTGGCCAGGCGCTTGGCGATGTCGGGCTGGGTGCCGGTATCGTCCTTGTAGATGACTTCGATGCGCTTGCCGGCCACGTTCGGTCCGTGCACGCGCAGCCAGGTATCGATGCCGGCCTTCATCTGGGCGCCGCTTTCGGCGGCCGGGCCGCTGAGCGAGGTGATGACGCCGATCTTGACCGTGTTGCCCTCGGCGTGGGCGAAGCTCGCCGCGCTGCCGAGGGATAAAGCGATGCACCAGGATGCGGCGGCGCATCCGTTCGTCCAGTGGTTCATGCTGTCTCCATGATTGTTGTAGGAATCGTCGTCGGCTTGGCGCCGGCTGTTTTTACCTGATTGCCATCCCATCATAGAGAAGCTGTGTTATACCTCAAGCGCATTCGCTGCATAACGTTTATTCCAATTTCGAATACAGGAGCGGACCATGAAGCGCGACGACGAATTCGACCTGAACCTGCTGCCGGTGGTGCTGGCGATCGCCGAGGAGCGCAGCGTCAGCCGCGCGGCCGAGCGCCTGGGCTGGAGCCAGCCGAAGGTGAGCATCGCCCTGAACAAGCTGCGTGTGGCGCTGGACGATCCGCTGTTCGTACGCGGCTCGCACGGCATGGCGCCGACGCCGCGCGCCGAAGCGCTGATCGCCCCCACGCGCGACATCCTGCTGCGGGTGAAGACCGAGGTGCTGGCCAGCGCCGCCTTCGACCCGGCCAGCACCACGCGCCGCTTCACCTTCGCCCTGTCCGACATCGGCGAAATGACCTTCCTGCCCAAGCTGCTGGCCTACCTGCAGACGCATGCGCCGAACGCCACGGTGCGCTCGGTTACACTGCCGCCCGAGGCGATTGCCGAGGGGCTGGAGGCGGGCGACATCGACCTCGCGGTCGGCTACTTCCCCGACCTCAAGGCCCGCAACTTCTTCCAGCAGCGCCTGTTTACCCACACCTTCATCAGCCTGCTGAACGCGAAGCACCGCATCAAGGGGCCGCGCATCTCGATGGACGACTTCCTGCGCATCGGCCACGCCGTGATTAGCGCCGAGGGCCGCAGCCAGGAGATCTTCGAGCAGCTGCTCACGCGCCATCGCATCGAGCGCCGCATCGTGCTGTCGACGCCGCACTTCATGTCGATCCCCTTCATCATCGCCTCCACCGACCTGCTGGTGACGGTGCCGTATGCGGTAGGCGAATCATTTGCCAGGATAGCGAACATCCGACTGATCGAGCCGCCGCTCGAGATACCGAATTTCGACCTCAAGCAGCACTGGCACCGCAAGTACCACAAGGATGCGGCCAACACCTGGATCCGCGGCGTGCTGGCGAAACTGTTCTCCGCCTGACCCCGCCGCGGCAAGGATTTGCACCGCGCCGGGCGCGGCAGCGTAAAATCGCGTCTTTGCCCGGTGCCTGCGCATGACTACCCAACCCAAGCCACCTGCCTCGCTTCCCTCTTCGTCCCCGGCCACGCCCGACCTGGTCCTCGGTCTGGAAGACCGCCCCACCGCCTGGGTCGGCATGCTCGCCGCCCTCCAGCACCTGCTGGCCATCATCGTCCCCATCGTCACGCCCGGCCTGCTGATCTGCCAGGCGCTGGGGGTGCCCGCGCGCGATACCAATCTGATCGTCTCGATGTCGCTGGTCATCTCCGGCATCGCCACCTTCATCCAGTGCCGCCGCTTCGGTCCCTTGGGCGCGGGACTGCTGATCGTGCAGGGCACCAGCTTCAACTTCGTCGGCCCCCTGATTGCCGGCGGCTCGCTGATGGTCAAACAGGGCACGCCGGTGGAAGCCGTGATGGCCGCGATCTTCGGCGTGGTGGTGGCCGGTTCGTTTGTCGAGATGGGCGTCTCGCGGATCCTGCCTTTCGTGAAACGCATGATCACGCCGCTGGTCACCGGCATCGTGGTGCTGATGATCGGCCTCACCCTGATCAAGGTGGGCCTGATCAGCATGGGCGGCGGCTTTGCGGCCATGGCCAACGGCAGCTTCGCGAATGGCGAGAACCTGCTGTTGTCGGGCATGGTCCTGGCCATCATCGTAGTGCTGAACCGCATCCCCGTGGTCTGGCTGAGGAGCAGCGCCATCGTGATCGCCCTCGCTGCAGGCTATGCGCTGGCCGGCTTCCTCGGGCGGCTCGATTTCACCGGCATGCACGAGGCGCCGGCCTTCCAGGTGCCGGTGCCCCTGCACTTCGGCCTGAGTTTCTCGTGGTCGCTGTTCATTCCGATGATCGTGATTTACCTCGTCACCTCGCTCGAAGCGATCGGCGACGTCACCGCCACCAGCAAGATTTCGCGCGAGCCGGTCGAAGGGCCGGTGTGGATGCGCCGCATCAAGGGCGGCGTGCTGCTGAACGGCGCGAACTCCCTGCTGGCCGGTATCTTCAACACCTTCCCGAGTTCGATCTTCGCCCAGAACAACGGCGTGATCCAGCTGACCGGCATCGCCAGCCGCCACATCGGCATCTGGATCGCGCTGTTCCTGGTCGTGCTCGGCCTGTTCCCGAGCGTGGCCGGCGTGATCCAGGCAGTGCCGGAGCCGGTGCTGGGCGGCGCGGCGATGGTGATGTTCGGCGCCGTCGCGGCGGCCGGCATCAACATCCTGGCCAGCGTGGCGCTGGACCGGCGCGCCCTGCTCATCATTGCCGTGTCGCTGGCCTTGGGCCTGGGCGTGTCGCAGGTGCCCGAATTCCTGGTGCACATGCCGGCCGCGATCCGCAACGTGCTCGAATCGGGCGTCGCTACCGGCGGCATCTGCGCCGTGCTGCTGAACTGGTTCCTGCCGGATAGCCATCCCCAGCAAGACAGCGGCACCCATTAAACCAGTACTCCCGGCTCCCGCCCCGCGCGGGAGCCCCCNCCCCNCCCGCCCCTTGTCGCATTCTCCCGAGTAAGTGATTTTACGTACTTACTTCAGAAATGTACTATTCAGTGTTAAAATACGTTCCGACGGACCGATACGGCCCGCCTTCTTTCACTCACATTGGCGGACAACATGAAAACCACTTACCTGATTCCAGCACTTCTCGTTACCCTTCTCGCCGGTTGCGCTTCGACCAACCCGGTTGCCTCGAACGACCCGGT
>JGI24770J26754_10003697_pt1 | contig 10175 bp, 10 predicted proteins | sample LakOneMetagenome_FD_26754 | JGI IMG/M metagenome (IMG submission 26754) | reverse complement strand
ACCATCATCCAGCACTGAAAAATCATGCTCCCATTTTTTATTATCGATGTTGATGATGCCTTTTGAAGTAAAGAGCATAGCATTCCTTCCATTCCTGGTGGGCATTACACAATCAAACATATCAATACCCATTTCGATACATTCTAAAATATTCCAGGGTGTACCAACCCCCATCAAATACCTTGGCTTGTTCAGTGGCAATGCATCGCAGCAAAGCGCACAGATCTCATACATAGTTTCTATCGGCTCTCCTACACTCAATCCACCGATGGCATTACCGGTTGCATTTTTGGATGCAATGTATTCGCAGGAGAATTTTCTGAGATCATGATGAACGCCTCCCTGCACAATTGGAAAAAGATTTTGAGTATAACCGTATTTACCGGGTGTTTCACTGAAGCGGTCGAAACACCTGTCGAGCCAGCGGTGCGTTAACTCCATAGATGTTTTTGCATAACCATATTCACTGCCTCCCGGCGGGCATTCATCAAATGCCATGATGATATCGCCACCAATAACGCGTTGTATGTCCATCACTTTTTCGGGTGTGAACAAATGCCTGCTTCCATCTATATGCGATTGAAATAGCACGCCTTCTTCGTTGATCTTACGTGTTCCTGCCAAAGAGAATACCTGGTAACCCCCGCTATCAGTGAGTATGGGCCTGTCCCACCCATTGAACCGGTGAAGCCCGCCGGCTTTTTCCAGTGTTTCCAAACCCGGCCTTAGATAAAGATGATACGTATTGCCAAGGATGATCTGCGCCTGAACCTCTTGTTTTAATTGCTGCTGGGTAACAGCTTTTACACTTCCTACTGTTCCTACCGGCATGAAGATCGGCGTCATGATCTCTCCATGATCGGTTGTTATTTTTCCTGCCCTTGCTTTTGTACCGGTATCGGTTTTATATATTTCGAACTGTAAACTGCTCATAGATCAATTTGATGATTTGAAAATTTATCAATTTGAAAATGTAGAAAGCTAACAATTGAGGGATGCAATCTCCAAATTTTCAAATCAGCAAATCTTCAAATTATTATTTTCTTTTCCCCCTCAACACTTCCAGTATCTGTCTTTGTTTNTCAACTTCTTTTACCTGGTTTGCCTGGTCTTTGATATTATCTGCAACCTGTTCTTCCAGTTTCCGCCTCTTTTTTTCAAGGTCTTTCGCCTGGTCCTGCAGGTCGGTATTTTTCTTATCGGCTTTTTTCAGTTCTTCTTCCTGTGCAGTGATCTGTTGCTCCAGGTCGTAGCGTGCTACGATATTCCTCAATGAATCGAGGTAGGCTCTCGACCTTTCATAAACCGCAGCATCAGAGAGTTTGCTTACAAATGCATCATAGCCTTTTGATACCATCATGGTAACAGTACTGTTGTCTTTATCCTTCCTGCTTTTTTTATCTACCATAAAATAAAGGTCATAAGGATCGGGGCCAAGTTCCTGCAGGCGCACTCCTTTATAAACTGTAAATCCTTTCGAGCTGGTTCCTTTGTATCCCAGTTTTGAAAGTGTATCCTCGATAGCATCCTCAATGGTCTTTGANGCAAATGGCACATCATTCACCATGGCAGGCCTTGGTTGTTTCTGGTATTCTACTTCGGCGCTTTGCGTTTGTGAAAATGACAGCAGCCCTGTAACAGCGCATACAATCAATAAAAACAATTTTCTCATAATTAAAGAATTTTGATAAAGATATTATTATTACAAGACTAACATCGAAAAGAAATGGTTGTTTGCTTTCAAACAATTCTTAAAAAAATCAATTGATTTATAGCTTAAATTTGCATCCATGCATTTACCAAAGCTACTGTTACTGCACTGGCAGTTGATATTATTCATTGTTTTTTGTTCGGTCACTTTCATACAGCTTTTTTATTACCTGTTTTTTTTCAGCCGGCTTTCTCTTTACAAAGAAAAAGCAAAAATGAATTCCAGGACGCATGCCGTTAGTGTGATCATCTGTGCCCGGGATGAAGCGGAGAACCTTGCACAGAACCTGGCAGGCTCATTGGTGCAGGATTATAAGACCACGCATGAAGTGATCGTTGTAAATGATAATTCCTATGACGACAGTAAATATGTACTGCAGGAATTGAAGAAAACATTCAAACAATTACAGGTGGTTGAACTTACCCAGGAAGCGAAAATGATCCCCGGTAAAAAATTCCCGCTGAGTATCGGCATCAAATCAGCCAAATACGAGATCGTATTACTCACCGACGCAGATTGTGTTCCTGCAAGCGAGCACTGGATCAACAGCATGCAGGAAATATATGATGATGATACAGAGATCGTATTGGGCTATGGCCCCTATCATAAAAAGAAAGGCATGCTCAATAAGATCATCCGCTGGGAAACATTTCATTCTGCATTGCAATACCTGAGTTATGCACTGGCAGGCACTGCATACATGGGCGTTGGAAGGAACCTCAGTTATAAGAAAGCAATTTTTTACAGGCACAAGGGTTTTTCGGCGCACAATAATATACCAGGTGGTGATGATGACCTCTTCATTAATATGGCGGCCACCCGGCGAAATACGAAGATCAATGTGAACAAAGACAGTTTTACACTGAGCAGGCCCGCTACAAGCTGGAGCCAATGGCTTACGCAAAAGAAACGGCATTATACCACCAGCAAATTTTACAGGCCGCTGCATAAATTCTTATTGGGATTATATGCCGGCACGCATTTCTTATTTTACCCGTTGCTGGTACTTGCCGCTGTATTTTATAGCTGGCAATATGCATTGATCGGTTTCGGGATAAGGTTTATCATACAGGCATTCGTGTACAGCAAAACAATGAAGAAGCTGGATGAAAAAGACCTCTTCCCTTTGTTCCTGTTCTTTGATATCTGGATGTTTGTTTATTATATCATTTATGCACCATCACTGATCATCAAAGCAAAACCTACCTGGAAATAATTTTTCACATGAATATCCTGCAAAAATATTTTACAGATTTTACGGATGAACAGCAAAGGCAATTTGATTTGTTGAAAGGGCTGTATACTGAATGGAATGAAAAAATAAACGTGATCAGCCGAAAGGATATGGATAATTTTTATACCCATCATGTGCTTCACTCCCTGGCCATTGCTGCAAAATTCAATTTCGAAGACGGCACCCAGGTAATGGATCTTGGCGCCGGCGGCGGGTTTCCCGGCTTACCCCTGGCGATCTTCTTTCCAACCGTTTCTTTTCACCTGGTCGACAGCATCCACAAAAAATTAAAAGTAGTGGATGAGATCGCTGCATCCATCGGCCTTCAGAATTTAACTATACAACATAGCCGTGCCGAAGATATTAAGAACAGGCAGTTTGATGTGGTCGTTTCAAGGGCTGTTGCTCCCTTAAAAGAATTATGGCACTGGAGCAAACCCCTTATTAAAAAAAATAAAAATATAGAAGCTTCCAATGGCCTTATCTGCCTCAAGGGCGGCGACCTTACCAGGGAAATATTTGAAAGCGGTTGTAAACCATTTGTTTGGGAAATAGATAAAATATTCAATGAGGAGTATTTCAAAGAGAAATTTATTCTTTACCAGCCGATCCGGAAATAACCCGGCTTACCGCTTTAGGGTATTTTTAAAACCGATATTTTGAACCAGTTTTGCAACATGAATATATCAGTAGGAATAGTAGAAGACAATCATGATATACGAAATGCACTCGAGCAGATCATTGATTCTGCAGAGGGGTATACACTCGCATGTTCCTGTGTGAATGGAGAGGATGCATTGCTGAAACTACCCATCTTTAATCCCAAAGTAGTTTTAATGGATATCACGCTTGGTGGTATCAACGGCATTGAAGTGGTAAAAGAATTAAAAGCCACCTGCCCCGATATGCTTTTCATGATGTGTACCATTTATGAAGAAGACGAAAAAATATTTGAAGCATTGAATGCAGGCGCAAGCGGTTATATCATTAAGAAGACGACCCCCGCAAAAATGCTGGATGCCATCAAGGAATTGTATGAAGGCGGCGCTCCCATGAGCAGCCAGATAGCGAGGAAAGTTGTTTCAGCATTTCAAAGCAAACCGGCAAGTGCGGTTTCGGATAACAGCCTGGATGTTTTGACAAAGCGTGAAAAAGAGATCCTTGAAATGCTTTCAAAAGGATTGGTGTATAAAGAGATCTCAGATCAGCTGAACATCAGTTCCGAAACGGTACGAAAGCATGTTTACAATGTGTATGCAAAACTGCATGTCTCGAACCGTGTAGAAGCAGTTAATAAATTCTTTGGAAGATAGACGTGGTTTCAGTTAATAGAAAAGCCCCGGTTGTGTAGAACCGGGGCTTATTTTTTTTGTTTGCCGGGGAGACGTGAAGGCGTTCATAAATAAAGCCGAACCTAAACAATCCTAACTATTTGTTTATGCGTTATGTTTTTCAAAAAGCCAAAACAAAACGTCTTTCCGCCTTCCCGGCAAACCTTTACCAGGTTAATTCCAGTAAATTATTTTTGCGGTCGATATCTGCCATCCGTTTCGACGGGTCGATCTCTGCCTTTACAAGGTCTGACAGCTTGTGTTTGAACTCCAGTATATAAGTAGGATGCGTCCACTTCCATTCCTCTTCCACGATATAAGGTTGTTTGGCATTTTCATTTTGCTTATTGCCGAACATTAAGTTCAAAGGGATATTGTGCATTTCCGAACTGCCGTCTTTGAAAGTCAGTTGCAGGTCGATAGGCATTGGCATCTGGCCGATCCTTTTCAGCCTGATCTTTGAAATGCCGTTTTCTTCCCAAAGACTGTCGATACTGTAGTTGATGGTCTTCGTGGTGCTCACCCAATATTCCTTATACCAATCCAACTGGAGGCCGCTCACATCCTGCGACAGTTTTATAAAGTCATTTGCATTGGGATGTTTGAAGCGCCATTTGGCATAGTACTCCAATAAGATCTTATCCCTCATAGCAGCGCCAACGATGTAGCTCAGTTGCTCCAAAAAAACCTCGCCTTTGCTGTAGGATGCNATGCTGTATGCAAAGTTNGAATTGTAATGGTCGCTATGTGTGGTGAGTGGCTCCTCTTGCCCTGATTGAACAAGATGGAAATAACTGTTATAAGCATCGGGATGATCTTCCGGTAAAATATGCTCTACCATTTCACGCAATCCCTTGTTGTCCGGATGCGCCGCCAATGTATCTTTGTATTGTTGCAAAGAAGATTGTTTGTTATAAAATTTACTCACCTGGTCTTCCGCATAACTTGCAAAGCCTTCGTCCATCCACGGGTATAAACTTTCATTTGTTCCCAGCATCATCTGGTACCAGCTGTGCATCCATTCATGAAAAACAGTTCCCAATGACGGGCCATGTATCAGGGTTGCCATGGGATATTCCATACCACCATCTCCTCCCTGTATGAATGAATATTGCGGGTAAGGATATTTGCCAAAAGTTTTTTCAATGTAGGGCAACACGGTAACGGCAGCATCACCAACCTTCTCCCACGCTTTATCATTATCTGGATTATTGGGTTTGAAATTATAAATGACATGCAGCACGGGCCCGTTGTTGGGTGTTTTTCTAACCAGGTGAACAAAATCAGGATCTGCTGCCCAAACAAAATCATGCACATTGTTGCCGGTAAAATGCCAGCTGCGTTTTGCAGCGCTGATGGCTTTCAGTTCTGTACCCGCCTTATCGTAACCCCAACCTATTTCGGCTGCATTCATCAACACACCTGTTCCGCCGATCTTATAAGTTTTATCAATATTGATCACTACATCATAATCTCCCCACACCCCATAAAATTCACGGGCAACATAAGGAGTAGGATGCCATCCTTCATAATCATACTCACACATTTTGGGATACCACTGGCTCATGCTGTATCGTACACCTGTTTCGGGATTATCCCTGCCGCTACGCCGAACCTGCAAAGGAACCTGTGCTTCAAATTCCATTTCAAAAACCACTTTGGATCTTGGAAGGATCGGCTTTGTAAGGTTTACTTCCAATATCGTTTCATGATATTTAAAAGGCTGGGGAACGCCATCCATTTTCAGTGAGATGATCTTTTGATAACCGATCTCATCATCTTTTAATTTCATGATGCGGTCACGTACCCTGCTGTCCCAATCGGGACGGCCGTTGTTCATGATCTTTCCCAGTTCACGGCTTCTTACATCCATGCTGCTGTTGGGCTGAAATGCATTCCAGTATAAATGATAGAACACCCTGTTGAGTTTATCAGGAGAATTGTTGGTATACTCCAGTTTTTGCCTGCCGGTGAAGCGGTTGGTCGCCACATCCACATCAATATTCATATTGTACCTTACCCTTTGCTGCCAGCGGTCGGGCTGTGCGAAGGAGACCAGGAATAAAAAAATTGAAACAAGGGATAAAAAAATTTGCTTGTACCTCATATGAAAAATTTAATTTGGTAAAAATCGTGAAAAAAGATTTTTTAAAACAACTTAACTGACGAGCGGCAAATATGCTTTACAACATTACCTCCCCATCAGTTTTTCATTAAAATGTATGATGAGTTTAAAAAGATCTTCGTGCTCATTCATGGGCAGCGTTGCGGCTTTATCAAACACATCGTGGTAGGCCTTGATACCACCCAGTGTATAAAAGAAAAAAGCAGGCACGCCCTTCTCTGTAAAAAAATAATGATCGCTGTTGGCAGCCTTTCCCCTGGAATTGATCTTTGCCAGTAATTTATATTGATCATTCACTGCATTCATCATGGCAAATTCTTTGGGAAACTCGGTTGCATTCACAACGGTGATGCCCTCCTCTCCTGTTCCTGCCAGGTCTGTATTGATGAGGAACCGGATGCGTTTCAATGGTACCAGCGGGTTTTCTGTATAATATTTCGAACCCAGTAAACCCGGCTCTTCTCCTGCAAAACAAATGAAAGCGATGGAATAAGGTTGCGGGTGCTGTGCATAATAATGAGCCAGGTTAAGCAACAGGGAAGTGCCGCTGGCATTGTCGTTGGCGCCCGGAAAATAAGTATCCTTACCCAAGCCGCCGAGGTGATCGTAGTGTGCGGTGATGAAGATAAAGGAATCGGGNTTTGAAGTTCCTTTTACAAATGCACAAACATTTGCCGCTTTGAAATTTTTTACAAATTTGTTCTCGATATTGATCTTAAAACTTACGGGGTTACCGGTTATTGATTTTTTGTCAACGTTTATCATGGCATAGGGCGCCACTTCCTGGGCCAGGTCCATGGTAAGTTTATCATCCATGTGCACAATGAATTTTTCTTTTGAATTGATAAAGTTNACGCTGTCTTTTTGTATCAACTCCCCTTCCGCCCTGGTGCCCTTNGTATCGGGCGCAACTATAAAATCTTTGCCGGGTACCAGTTCCTTACCATTGATGGTTACTTCCATCTTCCCGGGGAAGGTATTGATGGGATAGGAAAAATCCTGCAGGTAAGATCCGTCATTCATTGGCTGTAATCCATAAGATTTGAATTGTGCCTGTAAAAAATCAGCGGCCTTTCCCATACCATCGTTGGTATAACCCCTGCCCCAGAAATAAGAAGTAAGTGTGTCAACCATTTTTCTTCCAAAGGCAAGATCCTGGGCTGAAATATTCATGCATGAACAACAGCACAACAACAGGGAGATATATTTTTTCATAGACGTATAAATTGTATTTAAAAGTATGAAAATACTGGCTTCTGTACATCGGTATTCCAGCCGCGGGCAGCAAATAACAAGGCTTATTCTTTGCCTGCTACCACGATAACGATCTCGCCTTTTACCGGCCTGGTATTAAAATGATCATGCACTTCCTGCAAACTGCCTCTTTTGTTCTCTTCAAATTTCTTCGTTAGTTCACGGCTTACACAGCATTGTCTTTCTGCGCCAAAATATTCTATGAAATTTAAAAGTGTTTTTAAAAGCCGCATCGGGCTTTCATAAAATACCATGGTTCTTTCCTCAAGCGCCATTCTTTTTAAAAAAGTTTGCCTGCCTTTTTTTAATGGAAGAAACCCTTCGAAACAAAAATTATTCATTGGCAAACCACTGTTCACCAATGCGGGGACGAATGCTGTGGCGCCGGGCAGGCATTGCACTTCGATATTATTTTTGATGCATTCCCTTACCAATAAAAAAGCCGGGTCGCTGATGCCGGGAGTGCCTGCGTCCGTAAGTAATGCGATCGTTTTGCCTGCTGCCAGCTGATCTGCCAGGTGCGCAACTATTTTATGTTCGTTGTGTTGGTGATAGGGGGATAAAGGCTTGTTGATATTATAATGATTCAGTAAGAAAGAAGAAGTGCGGGTGTCTTCTGCAAGGATGAGGTCAACGCTGTTCAATACTTCAATGGCCCGGTAGGTGATATCGGCAAGGTTGCCTATGGGTGATGGGACAATGTAAAGCATTTCGATTTGGAAATTTGAAGATTTGAAAATTAGTTGATCTGGATTCTAAAGATTTGATATGAATGACAAATAAAAAAATCGTTCGCCGTGGTTTCATCGTCGAATCTTCAAATCACCAAATCATCAAATCGTGATCTCGAAAACTTCCATCACCGGGTTTGCCAGGAATTTTTTGGCTGCATCCGATGCCAGTTGCAAAGCGCTGTCCTTATCGGGTGCTTCTATTTTCAGGTCGATGTGCTTGCCGATCCTTACATCCGAAACAGCATTCAATCCTAAATTCTGAAGCCCTCCCAGCACTGCCTTGCCTTGTGGGTCAAGCAGGTCTTTGAGTGGCATAACTTTTACCTGTGCGGTGAATATCATGATCATTTATTTTTAAACATCAAAGATAAAATAATGTAGGCTATAAAAATAACCGGCACGGCTATCCATTGCAACAAAACTGCGGCAATGATGGATACAACGATCAGGATTATTTTAGGCAGGTTGCTCTTGACCGAAAGATTTTTGAATTTCATGGCCATCATCGGCACATTGCTTACCATCAGCCAGGAAACGGCCAGGATGATACCGTACAATACCCATTTATTTATTAAGAGCGCAGCAATGCTTTCGTATGCTGCATGCCAGTAGATGAGCGGGAAAGATGCGATCAATAAACCAACTGCGGGTGTTGGTACACCTTTGAAACCGTATTGCTGGGAATTGTCGAGGTTAAATTTTGCNAGCCNGTATGCCGATGCTGCTGCTACAATGAATGCCGGTAATAAGAATACNATGGAAACATCCATGCCGGCTTCATCACTTGCATAACTCCTGCGCAGGAACTGGTACATGATCATGGCGGGTGCTGCCCCGAAGCTGATCACATCGGCCAGTGAATCCAGTTGCTTGCCCATTTCTGAAGAAGCATTGAACAGCCTTGCAACAAAGCCATCCAGGAAATCAACCGCAGCTGCCATTCCAATGAACAGGGAAGCAAGCCATATTTTTTCAGGTATATCAACAAACTGGTTACCCTCCGGGCTGTATTGGATACTGATGCCATTCTGTAATGTTGCAACAATGGCGAGGCAGCCGAAGACAAGGTTCAGGAGTGTAAAGATGTTGGGGATCTGTTTCATAAATCGATTTGAAAATTTGAAGATTTGAAGATTTGAAGATTAGCTGATGGGAAATGCATTTCATTATCACATTTCCAAATCATCAAATTTTCAAATTATCTCTTCATTAAAGCTTCAATATCTTCTACGGTTATCGGGATATTCTTCATCAGGTCTTTGTTACCATTCTTTGTTATCCAGAAATTATTTTCGATGCGTATGCCCATTTTTTCTTCTTCGATGTAAATGCCCGGTTCGATGGTGAATACCATTCCTGCTTTGATGGGTTCCGTACGGGTGCCCAGGTCATGCACATCGATACCGAGGTGATGAGAGATGCCATGATATAAATATTTCCTGTAGGCCCTGTTCTCCGGATCTTCATTCTTAACATCCGATTTCCTGAGCAGGCCTATCTTTTGGAAAACAATTGTTGCTTCGTCGCCTACTTTTTCAGTATAGTCAATGATGCTGATACCCGGCTTCAGGATGCTTGCAGCATAATGATGCAGGTGAAGGCATGCATTGTAAACTGTTTTTTGCCTGCGACCGAATTTACCGTTGACGGGTATTGTACGGGTAAGGTCTGCATTGTAATTTCCATACTCTGCACCAAAATCCATTAATATCAATTCACCGTCTTTGCACTCCTGGTTATTCTCAATATAATGTAATGTGCGTGCCCTGTCGCCGCTGGCAATGAT
>JGI24770J26754_10003696_pt1 | contig 10181 bp, 12 predicted proteins | sample LakOneMetagenome_FD_26754 | JGI IMG/M metagenome (IMG submission 26754) | reverse complement strand
CCGCCATGAATGGTGGCGCGCCTACGAAGGCTACAACTTCTCGGCTACTCCGGCGCTTGTCGTCGATCAGCCGGAGCGCACAGCCCAGGGGTTCTCGCCAAAGGCAACGCTCGAATGGCAGCCCGGGGCGAACTGGAGCGCAAAACTGTCGTTCGGCCAGGCCTACCGCTTCCCGACAGTGGGCGAGCTCTATCAGGCCGTCACCACGGGCACCGTGCTAAGCGTACCAAACCCGGACCTCAAGCCTGAGCGCGCGCGATCCGCGGAACTGGCGCTGGAACACCGCGACGCGCGCGGCACACTGCGCCTGTCGCTGTTTAACGAGGTGGTCGATAATGCCCTGATCGCACAGAGTGGCCCGCTGCCGCCGGTCACTGGTACGTTCAGCTACGTCCAGAACGTCGATCGCACACGTGCGCGCGGCTTCGAGCTGGCGGTCAACAGCCGCGACATCGTGCCGGGAATCGACCTGTCAGGCAGCGTGACATACACCGACGCCAAGACAGTCAAGGATGCGGTCTTTCCCGCCGCGGTCGGCAAGCTGCTGCCCAGCGTCCCACACTGGAAAGCCAACGCAGTCGTCACGTGGCGTCCAGACGAGGCGATCTCACTGACCGTCGCAGCGCGCTACGCCAGCCGCAACTACGCGACGCTGGATAACAGCGACATTGTCGGCAACACCTATCAGGGTTTCTACAAGTACTTTGTCGTCGATGCCCGTGCCCTGTTCCGCGTTAACGAGAATCTCGAATTCGCGATCGGCGTTGATAACCTAAATAATGACAAATACTTCCTCTTCCATCCGTTTCCGCAAAGATCGTTCACCGTCGAAGCAATCTGGAAGCTGTGATGAAACAAGGAGCCGTCGACATGAACTACGATCAGATTTTTGATCAGGCGATTGAGCGCCTTCATTCGGAGGGTCGCTACCGGGTGTTCATCGACATCCTGCGCAACAAGGGCGCCTATCCCAATGCGCGGTGCTTTGCCGGGCACAACGGACCCAAGCCGATCACGGTGTGGTGCTCGAACGACTATCTTGCGATGGGTCAGCACCCCAAGGTGATTGCCGCGATGGAAGAGGCGCTGTACAATGTCGGCGCCGGCTCGGGCGGGACCCGCAACATCGGCGGCAACACCCATTACCACATCGAGCTGGAGCGCGAGCTGGCCGATCTGCACGGCAAGGAAGGGGCGCTGCTGTTCACTTCGGGCTACGTTTCGAACGATGCCACCCTGTCGACGCTGGCCAAGGTCCTGCCGGGCTGCGTGATCTTCTCGGACGAGTTGAACCACGCGAGCATGATCGCCGGGATCCGCAATTCGGGGGCCGAGAAGAAGGTGTTCCGCCACAACGACGTGGCCCACCTCGAAGAGCTGCTGGCCGAGACCGATCCCGAACTGCCCAAGCTGATGGCCTTCGAGAGCGTCTATTCGATGGACGGCGACATCGCCCCGATCCACGCGATCTGCGACCTTGCCGACAAGTACAATGCCCTGACCTACATCGACGAGGTCCATGCGGTTGGCATGTACGGCCCGCGCGGCGGCGGGGTATCGGAACGGGACGGCGCGGCGCAGCGCATCTCGATTATCGAGGGCACCCTGGGCAAGGCCTTCGGGGTGATGGGCGGCTACATCGCGGCCGACGCCAAGGTGATCGATGTGATCCGCTCCTACGCGCCGGGGTTCATCTTCACCACCAGCCTCTCGCCGGTGCTGGTCGCCGGCGTGCTCGCCTCGGTCCGCCACCTCAAGGCGTCCAGCCTCGAGCGCGAGGGCCAGAAGGCATCGGCCGCGTTCCTCAAGAAGAGCTTCGCCGCGGCCGGGCTGCCGGTGATGGACACGGTCACCCACATCGTTCCGCTGATGGTCGGCGATCCGGTCAAGGCCAAGCGGATCAGCGATATCCTGCTCGCCGAATACGGCGTCTACGTCCAGCCGATCAACTTCCCCACCGTCCCGCGCGGGACCGAGCGCCTGCGCTTCACCCCCGGCCCCTCGCACACCGAGGAGATGATGGTGGAGCTGACCAAGGCGCTGGTCGAAATCTGGGAACGCCTGGAGATGAAACAGGCCGCGTGAGGGCGCAACGTTCGACGATGGAACCCAATCGGAGATAAGACATGACGGACAATGCCGCGATCGAGATGCTCGGCAGGGAGCATGAGATTATCCTGAGGGTCGTTCTCGGCCTGCATGGTGTTGCGCGTCATCTCCGCGAAGGCCGCAGTACCGATGCGGATCTGCTGCTTGAAGCAGTCATTTTCATGCGTGAATTCGCCGACAAATGCCATCATGCAAAGGAAGAGGAAATCCTGTTTCCCGCAATGGTCGCGCACGGCGTCCCCCTGCACGGCTGCCCGCTGGATGCGCTGCTGCATGAACACAAGGAAGCAAGGCATCTCGTCGGACAGCTGGAGGAGGCTGCCAAGGCTTATCACGCAGGTGAGCCAGGCTCCGAAGGGAAGGTCATAGCGGCCATCGAGCCCATCGAGCGCCTTTATCCGGAACACATCTGGAAAGAGGACCAGATGGTCTTTCCGATGGTCGAACGATTGGTGCCTGCCGAAGCCCGCAGGCAGATATTTGCGGAGTTTGAGGAAGTGGAGGCGCGCAATGCTCCTGGAACCCACGAGCGCTTCCATCACTTTGCAGCCCGCCTGTCGGCCGCTGCCGGGCAATGATTCCAGGTTGCTCATATCCCGGCAGTCTCACTTGCAGCCAGGGACACCAGCAGATCCGCTGGCGGCTCGGCAGCTCCGGACCACATTCGACGCTTGCCCCCGCTGGATTGGAGGCCGTGCATTGTCGCTGCTGGACCTCGCCCGGTATTACCACAAGAAATTGCTGCAAAAGCAATTTTTCAACAATAAGCGGTATATCAAATGCATCTTTTGTGATAATTCCTGCCATGTCCTTTGAGGGAGTTCGCGCGTGATCTCAGGTCTCACCTTAAGCGAACGCCAGGCGGCGATTGCCATCCTGACCGTGGGAATGATGATTGGTATCGTCATGGCTGCGGCGGCGGCGATGCGCGCCGATGCCATGGAAATTCACGGCTATATCGTAGCACTGTACAGCCTTGGCCTCCTCGCCGTGGTCCTGCGCGGATATTTTGCGCCGGAACCGGACGATACGCGACTGGCCTCATATTACGATGACCCGAGCAAGGCCGGGATCATCCTGTCCATGGCGTGGGCCGTGTTCGGGATGTTCATGGGCGTCTGGGTGGCATTGTTGCTGGCCTTTCCCGACATGACCTTCGACACGGCATGGGCCAGCTTCGGGCGCATGCGACCGGTCCACACCACCGGCGTGATCTTCGGATTTGGCGGCAATGCGCTGATCGCCACCTCCTACCATGTCATGCAGCGCACATCGCGCGCGCGGATGCCGGGCCAGTTCAGCCCGTGGTTCGTTCTGCTGGGCTACAACCTGTTCTGCATCCTTGCGGTGTCGGGCTATTTCATGGGCATTACCCAGTCGAAGGAATATGCCGAACCGGAATGGTATGCCGATATCTGGCTGGTCGTGGTCTGGGTGACCTACCTCGTACTCTACCTGCGAACGCTAGCGCGCCGCAAGGAGCCGCATATCTACGTCGCCAACTGGTATTACCTGGCGTTCATTCTCGTCGTTGCGATCCTGCACATCGTCAACAACCTGGCGGTGCCGGTGTCCTTTGCCGGCGCCAAGAGCTATTCGGCGTTCTCTGGCGTGCAGGACGCGATGACGCAGTGGTGGTATGGCCACAACGCGGTCGCCTTCTTCCTCACCGCCGGTTTCCTCGGCATGATGTACTATTACCTGCCCAAGCGGGCTGGGCGGCCGATCTATTCCTACCGCATGTCGATCATCGGCTTCTGGGGGATCACCTTCTTCTACATGTGGGCGGGATCGCACCACCTGCACTACACGGCGCTGCCGCAGTGGGTGCAGACGCTGGGCATGACCTTCTCGCTGATGCTGCTTATCCCTTCGTGGATCGCGGCGGCCAATGCGCTGCTGACGCTGAACGGCGCGTGGGACAAGGTCCGCGACGACGCCACGCTGCGCTTCATGATGATGGCCGCCGTTTTCTATGGGCTGTCGACATTCGAGGGATCGTTCATGGCAATCCGTCCGGTCAATTCGCTATCGCATTATACTGACTGGACGATCGGCCATGTCCATTCGGGCGCGCTGGGCTGGGTCGCCATGATCACCTTCGGCTCGATCTATGCGCTGGTGCCATGGTTGTGGAAGCGTGAGCGGATGCATTCCCCGGCGCTGGTCGAGGTGCACTTCTGGCTCGCCNTGGCGGGAACGCTGATCTACGTCTTTGCCATGTGGAACTCGGGCGTTCTGCAGGGNCTGATGTGGCGCACCTACAATGACAGCGGCACGCTGACCTACTCCTTCCTCGATACGGTCGTGGCGATGCATCCCTACTACATCGCGCGGGCCATTGGCGGGCTGTTCTTCCTGACCGGCGCGTTGGTCGGCAGCTACAACATCTGGATGACGATCCGCCAACCGACGTCCGCCGTTGCGCCGCCGGGAGATGAGCCCGTCCTCGCCCACCTCCAGCCTGCGGAGTAAACGGCGATGTTCGGAATCCACTACCGGCTTGAACGCAAGTCTATCACACTCGTGCTCGCGATCATGGTCGTCGCAAGCATTGGCGGCCTGATCGAGATCGCCCCCCTGTTCACCATCGACGAAACGGTGGAGACCGATCCGGACATGCGGGTCTACACGCCGCTCGAACTGGCCGGGCGCAACATCTACATCCGCGAAGGCTGCTATGCCTGCCATTCGCAGATGATCCGCACNNTGCAGGACGACGTGGANCGNTATGGCCATTATTCGCTGGCGGTGGAGTCCAAGTACGACCACCCGATGCTGTGGGGCTCAAAGCGCACCGGTCCCGATCTCGCCCGCGTCGGGGGCAAGTATTCCGACGCCTGGCAGGTGGCGCACCTCACCAACCCGCGCAGCGTGGTTCCGCAGTCCGTCATGCCGAAATACAGCTGGCTTAACACCACAGAATTGCAGACCACCTATCTTGGCGAGCACCTGAAAGCACAGCGCGACGTAGGTGTGCCCTATACCGACGCGATGATCGCGAATGCGCCAGCCGACGCTGTCGCCCAGGCCTCGCCCGATGGCGACACGCAGGGGCTAATGAAGCGCTATGGCCCGGCGACGCAGGTCCGCTCATTCGATGGCGACAAGCGCACCGTATCGGAAATGGATGCGCTGGTCGCTTATCTCCAGGTTCTGGGCAAGCTTAGCAACGCGGCCCAGGCACCCGAACCGGCAGGAAAGTGACCCGATGAACATCGCCCATTCCACGCTGGTCGGTTTCTCCAAGTCGTTCGGGCTGGTCTACTTGCTCGCGATGGCGGCGGTAGCTCTGGCTTACGCCTTGTGGCCTCGGAACCGGGACCGGTTCGACAAGGCAGCCCGGGACATCATCGAGGACGAGGACAAGCCATGGCTGTAACCGAACGCGATCCTCACACCGGGCACCAGACAACCGGCCATGAATGGAACGGCATCAAGGAACTGAATACGCCAGTGCCCCGGGCGGTTTGGTTCTTCCTGATCCTCAGCGCCTTGTTCGCCGTGGGCTACTGGATTCTCATGCCGGCCTGGCCGCTTGGCCGCACTTATACGCACGGCCTGCTTGGCGTGGATCAACGGACGACCGTGACCCGGATCGTTGAACGGGCCGCGCAGGAACGCAGCGCCTGGACCGGACGGATCGCCGCGCTCGATTACAACCAGATCCGCGCCGACCCGGCCTTGATGAAAATCGTCCGGGAGGATGGCCACCGGTTGTTCGGCGACAATTGCGCGGCCTGCCACGGCGTCAATGCCACCGGCGGCAAGGGTTTTCCCAACCTCATTGACAAGGACTGGCTTTGGGGTGGCAGTCCCGAAACGATCGCACAGACCATCGCGGTCGGCGTCAACAGCAGCAAGAGCAAGGATACACGCGTCAGCCAGATGCTGGCGTTTGGCCGCGATGGCATTCTCGACAACAACGCCGTTCTGGCGGTGACCGATTATGTCCTGTCGCTGTCGGACCCGGCCCATACATTGGGCAGAACCGCGCAATCGGTCGCGGCGGGGCAGGCGGTCTTCGCTGCCAATTGCGTCGCCTGCCACGGGCCGGAAGGACGCGGCAATCAGGCGCTGGGCGTACCCAACCTCACGGATCGCACTTGGCTTTATGGCGGCGATGCGCAGTCGGTCTATACTTCGGTGTACGATGGAAGGCAGGGCGAAATGCCCGCCTGGCAGAATCAGCTCAGTCCGGTCGATCGCAAGATCCTCGTGGTCTATCTCCTCGACAAGGGAGCCAGCCGGCGATGACCGCACCATCCCGCCGCTCGACCGTGATATGGTCCGTCATGGCGCTCGTCGTCGTGCTGCTCGCCAATGCCCATCTTGTCTATGTCGCTATCAGTTCCCAGCCGCGCTGCGTGCCGCATGCCAAGGCAGGTGAACAACCCGCAAGCCCCGGCATTTTCACCGCGGCCCAGCCCTCATGCTGACATGATCCGGAGACGATGATGACCACCATCCCCCCCGTCGTCCCGCCGCTCCCCCGGGTCAGTCCCTATGCCCGGAATCTGCCGGTCAGCAGCGCTACCGTCTGGCTGCGCGCGGGATGGCACGATCTGACGCGCGATCCACTGCCCAGCCTGCTCTACGGACTGTTCGTGTTCCTGCTGTCCGCTGCGCTCATCGTGGGACTGGTGGTGCTGGAATGGGATTTTGCCATCTTCCCGGTGCTTGCCGGCTTTCTCATCCTTGCTCCGGCGCTGGCCATCGGACTTTACGACAAGAGCCGCTCGCTCGAGGAAGGCCGACCGATTTCGCTGCGTCACATGCTGATGCCCCGGGCGCAGTCGGGGGGGCAGATCCTGTTCACTGGCGCGATGTTGTGCGGGCTGCTGCTGCTGTGGATGCGGGCAGCGGTGCTGATCTACGCCCTGTTCTTCGGGGTCCGGCCGTTTCCGGGATTCAACCATATCGTGCAGATGCTGTTCGCCACGCCGACGGGGCTGGCGATGCTGCTGGTCGGCTCGGCANTCGGNGGTCTGTTCGCCGCCTTCGCCTTTGCCATTTCGGCCTTTTCGATCCCGATGATGCTCGACCGGCGGCTCGACAGCCTGACCGCGATGGGCACGAGCTGGGCGCTGGTCTGGAACAACCTGCCGGCCCTGGTTATCTGGGGCGCGGTGGTGCTGGCGCTGTTCGTGCTTTCGGTTGCAACCGGGATGATCGGGCTGATCGTCGTATTTCCGTGGCTGGGCCATGCGACATGGCACGCCTATCGCGCGATTTGCCGATGAGTGCGCTGACCTTCCTGATACCGGTGTCGATCGCCCTTGGCGGTCTGGGTCTCGCAGTATTCTTCTGGGCATGCAGGACGGGCCAGTACGAGGATGTTGCTGGAGCGTCGGAGCGGATTTTCCTGGACGAGGATGACAAGCCGCTATGAACGGGCCAGGTTCCACCCTTGGCAAGGCGACTGGATCACAGGAGCATGGCGATGGATGACTTCCTGATGGCCCGAGTGATCCACATGACCGCCATCGTGCTGTGGATCGGCGGCGTCGCCTTTGTCACCACGGTGGCCATGCCGGCGATCCGGCGCGACAGTCTGCCGGATGAGCGGCTTTCGGGATTTCATCGGTTCGAACGCGGCTTTGCCCGACAGGCGCGCGTCTGGGTGGCGCTGGCCGGCCTCAGCGGCTTCTGGATGGTCTGGCGGGCCGACCTGTGGACCCGCTTTTCCAGCCCTATCGTCTGGTGGATGATCGCGATGGTCGCGATCTGGACCGTCTTCGCCGTGATGCTGTTTGTGCTGGAGCCACTGATCATTCACCGGCGCATGCGCGATTCCATCGATCCGGCGGGCGATTTCGCGCGCATGGAACGCATGCACCGCATCCTGCTGGCGGCTTCGCTTGTCACCTTCGTTGGCGCCGTCGGCGGGAGTCACGGACTATGGTAGCCTCACCGTCGCTGTTCGCCGCGCCGCACCGGTTGCTGTTCCTGACGGGCGCCTCTCAGCTCGCGGCGGTTCTCGCCTGGTGGAGCGCGGTACTGCTAGACCTGTTGGGGCCGGGGCCATCGCTCCCGCAACCAACGCCTGCCTTCCTGCTGCACGCACCCATACTGCTTTTTCTGGTCCTGCCGCCGTTCTTCTTCGGCTTCCTGTTGACCGTGTTTCCGCGCTGGCTTGGCTTTCCGGATGCGACACGGCCTGTCTACCTGCCCGTCGCCATCGCTTTCGCCAGCTCAGCTGTCGCCCTTTGGTCCGGCCTCTTCGGCCTCGTCCCGCAAGGAATCCTTGCTGCTTTCCTGGTCGCCGCAGCCGGATGGCTCTGGGCCCTGGCCTGCATGCTTCGCCTAGTCATTCGCGAACAGGCCGCAGGTCGTCCGACGACGTGGCATGCATGGTCCATCCTCACCGCGATCACGATCGGGCTGGCCTGCATGGTGCTGGCCAGTACGGCAATCGGCGCGCCGGACCCACTTTCCGTCCATATCGCCAACCTGATCGGGCTCGACCTGTTCGTCCTCCCGGTCTTCGTGACCGTTTGCCATCGGATGATCCCATTCTTCGCAGGCAATGTCGTCGAGGACTACGCACGCTGGCGGCCGTTCTGGGTTCTGTGGGGCTTTTGGGGCGCTAGCATCGCCGGAGCCGCGGGATTTGCCCTCTCGCTGCCAATCCTCGCCGCCGCCGGCAAAGCTGGTTGTGCCGGGACGACAGGGCTGATGCTGTGGAAATGGTGGCCACGCGGCCCCGCTCCCGGTCTCCTGCGCGTGCTGTTAATCGGTTTCGCATGGGCGCCGGCCGCTTTCGCGGTGGCGGCCTGGTCGGCGCTGTTCCCCCCCGGTTCGGGACGAGGAGCCATTCATCTTCTGACTATCGGCCTTGCCTGCAGCCTCATCATTGCGATGGTCACCCGCGTTACCCAAGGTCATTCCGGCAGGCCACTAATCATGCCGGGCGTCGCATGGCTCGCGTTTGCTGCAGTCCAGATAGCGGCAGCCCTGCGCCTGATTGCGGCGACCAACGGCGAACAGGCCTCGCTACTGGCCTTGTCAGCGGCGATCCTGGCCGCAGGACTCGTGCCTTGGGCGGCTCGTTCAGTATGGATTTACCTTCGACCGCGCCGAGACGGAAAACCCGGATAGAACTGATCAGATGCTGTCACGCACACCTTCTATTGTAAGTCGAATCCTATGGATTGCATGACGAACGATTACGAACAAATACTCTGGAACCTGAATCGATTTAAAGAGTTTTTCATTAATTTCGCTTCATGGCATTAGAGCGTTTTTCGACCGTTTTGAATCGGGAGGGGATTCCCGTCGGGTGTGATTTCTGATTCAGAATCCGTGCTGGTGAAGGAGGCCGGCATGGATGGCTCACACCCTTTCGATGGATTTGCGTTCCCGACTTTTGCCGGCCGTTGATGATGGGCTGAGCTGCCGGGCTGCAGCTGCTCGTTTTGGCGTTGCTCCATCGACGGCGATCCGCTGGCAGGCACAGCGGCGCGAGACTGGCGGCTTTGCCCCGAAGCTACAAGGCGGCGATATGCGCTCGCGCCGGGTGGAAGAGCGTGCGGCAGACATCCTCGCTCTCTGGGAGGCGCGCAAGGACATCTCGCTTGAGGAACTGCGCGCGTGCCTGGCCGAGATCGGCCTGATCGTCTCCGTCGCCGGGTTACATCGCTTCTTCATGCGTCGCGGAATGGCGCGAAAAGGACTGGCCATGCAATCGAGCAAGATCGCCCCGACATCCTGAAGCAGCGCCGGGAATGGTTCGAAGGCCAGATCGATCTGGAACCCGAACGTCTCGTCTTCATCGATGAGACCTGGACCGCCACCAACATGACCAGCAGCCATGGCCGCTGCCCGAAGGGTGAGCGGTTGCGGATGGGCTTCCCGCATGACCGCCGCAAAACGACCACGCTGGTTGCCGGGCTGCGCATGACCGGCATGGTCGCGCCGATGGTGCTCGACGGGCCGATCAGCGGCGACTGGTTCGAAGCCTATATCACTCAGGTGCTCATACCGGAGCTGCGCCCCGGCGACGTGGTCATCATGGACAACCTCTCGAGCCACAAGCGGGCGTCGGTGCGCGAGAGGATCGAGGCCGCAGG
>JGI24770J26754_10003695_pt1 | contig 10183 bp, 8 predicted proteins | sample LakOneMetagenome_FD_26754 | JGI IMG/M metagenome (IMG submission 26754) | reverse complement strand
CTCGGGGGCGTCCCCTAAGGTCGTCGGGATGGATCGACGACGGCCGGCTCACGCCGTGCGCTCCGTGTTCGTCGTCGTGCTCGCCGCGACCGCGGTCCTCGCCACCGCCTGCAGCCGTGACGACCCGGCCTCAGTGGCGAGCGGCGCCGCGCCGGCGACGCAGGCCGCGCGTGGCAGCGCGCCTGTCCCCACCTCGGGGTCCGCGCCCCCGGCGACGGCGTCGCCGGGCACCACAGGGACGACGGCGATCATCGCGGCACCGCCCACCTCGGCGCCGGCGACCTCGTCTCCGTCGACCGCACCCACGACGCCTTCCACGGCCCGCGCCACCNCGACCTCCCAGGCGACGCCGCCGGTGGGGTCGGCCGCGCCGGCGAACCACCCGGTGGCCCAGACGTCGCTGGCACTTGTCGACTCGTCACGGTCCACCGTCAGTCGGGGCAGCACGATCGCCGGCACGCGGTCGCTGCCGACCACCGTCTACTACCCGAGCGACGGCGGGGGTCCGTACCCCCTGGTCGTGTTCGCGCACGGCTTCCAGATCGGTCCGGGTCCCTACGCCAGCTTCTGCCGGGAGCTCGCAGCCGCGGGCTATGTGGTCGCGGCCCCGTCGTTCCCGCTGACCGATGCCAACCGCGCCGGCGCCAACCTCGATCGTGGGGACCTGCCCAACCAGGCCGGCGACGTCAGCTTCGTCATCTCGTCCGTCGCGGCCTCGGGCGCCAGTCCCCTCTCGGGCGTGGTCGACGGAGGCCGGGTGGGCGTCGTCGGCCACTCCGACGGCGCTGACACCGCGCTCGACACCGGCTACTACCCGGGGCGCAACGATCCCCGCATCAAAGCGGTCGCGGCCCTGTCCCCAGACGCGATGACGGGGCCCGGCGGATCGGTCGGCGCCGGCACGCCACTGCTGCTGCAGCACGGCGACCGGGACTCGATCGTGCCGTACGCCAACAGCACGACGGTCTGGGGCCAGGTCAAGGCGCACCGCTTCTTCCTGACGCTGACCGGCGCCGACCACCTCCCGCCGGTGCAGGGGGCCGCACCGTGGGCGCCCGTCCTCGAAGCGGTNACCGTCGACTTCCTCGATCGCTACGTGGCCGGTCGTCAGGCCGACGACTCGGACATCCTCGAAGACGGCGCGCAACCAGGCGTCTCCACCATCAAGACGGCGAGCTGACGGTGGGCCTCGTCTTCCAACGGCGCCATCGGCCCGCACCCACGGCCGAGCGGGTGTCGGCGACCCCGCCCGACGACCTCGCGGATTGTCGGCGCGGCGACCCCCGCGCCTACGCTTCGCGCCCGATGTACGCCCCCGCTCGAACCTCTCTTCGTGCCCACATCGGGGCGTACGTGGCGCTCACGAAGCCGCGCATCATCGAGCTCCTGCTGGTCACCACCGTTCCCACGATGGTCGTCGCGGAGCGGGGCATGCCCTCGCTGTGGCTCATGGTCGCCACGGTCATCGGCGGCACCCTCGCCGCCGGCGGTGCGAACGCCATCAACATGTACGTCGATCGCGACATCGACGCCATCATGAAGCGCACGAAGAACCGGCCCCTGGTCACGGGCGCCATCAAGGAGCCCCGCAACGCGCTGGTCTTCGCCGTCGTGCTCGAGATCGTCGCCTTCGCCTGGATGTGGGCGTTCGTCAACCTCATCTCGGCCGTCCTGGGCGTCGCCGCCTGCCTGTTCTACGTCTTCATCTACACGCTGTGGCTGAAGCGCACGTCGAAGAGCAACATCGTGATCGGTGGGGCGGCGGGCGCCGCGCCAGTGCTCATCGGGTGGACCGCCGTCACGGGACAGCTCGCCTGGGCGCCCGTGGTGCTCTTCGCGGTGATGTTCTACTGGACACCACCCCACTTCTGGGCGCTCGCGATCCGCTACAAGGACGACTACAGCGCCGCCCACGTGCCGATGCTGCCCTCCGTGGTCAGCCTGAAGACCACCGCCACGCGCATCCTCATCTACACCCTGGTCCTCTGGGCGCTCACCCTGCTCTTCAGCTGGGTCGGCGGGATGGGNGTCATCTACCTCGTGTCGGCCGTCGTGCTGGGAGCCGTGTTCACGGGNATGTCGGTCAAGCTGCTGCGCAGCCTCGACACGGGTGATGCGATGCGGCTGTTCGCGTACTCGATCACCTACATCACGTTGCTGTTCGGGGCCATGGCGGTGGACCAGTTGGTGCGCTTCGGTGCCTGACCGGATGCGTGCTCGCAACAACACGATGTCGGCCTCCGGGCCGACCTCCACCGGATTATCAGCCAAGCAAAGTGTCTGTGTAGAGTCCCGTTCAGTAGGTCTTTTCCCTGGGAGCAACGTCTCGCGCCCGCCGTTCGTGGCTCGTTCGATCGAGTCCGGACGCACCGGACCGCCGCCGACGCTGAGGTAACCACAACCGAGATGGCGATCACCGAAACTCACCCCAACCCCGAGACGGATTCGGCTGCTGCCGCGAGCGCAGGCGCCTCCGTCGGCTTTCCCGAGACGACCGGCATCGCGGCGGTCGTCAGCTCGGGCGACCACAAGACGATCGGGCGTCTGTACATCGGGTTCTCCCTGCTCATGGGGCTCATCGCGCTGGCGCTCCTCGCGGTGTTCAACCTGAGCAGCGTCAAGGGATCCACGCTCCTGACCGCCGACCGGCCGTTCCAGGCGTTCACGCTCGGTCAGCTGTCGGCCGTGCTGCTGTTCCTCATGCCGCTCTTCCTCGGACTCGCGATCGCGGTGGTGCCCCTCCAGATCGGCGCCCGCACGGTGGCGTTCCCCCGAGCTGCGGCCGCGTCCTTCTGGGTCTGGCTCATCTCGTCGATCGTCCTCGTCGTCTCGTACATCCCCGGTGTGGGCGGCGGCATGGCGATCGACCCCTCGACGGCGGCGGATCCGGTCGTCGGCAAGGAGATGAGCGAGCTCACCTTCGTGGCGCTCATCGGCGTCGCGCTGGCCCTGCTGCTCGCGTCCGTCTGCGTCGTCACCACGATCGTCGCCCTGCGGACCTCGGGCCTGCACCTCGATCAGATCCCGCTGTTCAGCTGGTCGATGCTCGTCGCCGGTGGCATCTGGCTGCTGACGGTCCCGGTCTTCATCGGCAACGTCGCGCTGATCCTCGTCGACATCAAGCACGGAGCCCCGGCCTACTTCGGGGTGACCTACAACCAGTGGCCCCAGCTGGCGTGGTTCGTGACCCAACCGCAGGTGTTCGCGTTCGCCATCCCCGTGCTCGGCATCGCCGGCGACGCGGTGGCCACCTTCTCGCGGGGTCGCCAGCCCCAGCGTGGCGGGCTCCTCTTCGCCATCGGCCTCCTGGGGGCGCTGTCGCTCGGTGCGTACGCCCAGCCCGCCTTCTTCCCCGGCATCTGGCTCCAGTGGATCTTCGCCCTCCAGGGCTTCGCGCTGTTCCTGCCGCTCGTGATCATGGTCGGGGGTGTGCTGCTGGCGCTGAAGACCGGAGAGCCCAAGCTCAAGGCCCCGGCCCTGCTCGGCATCGTGTCGCTGCTGCTGCTCATGCTGGCGGCGTTCGCCGCCGCGCCGTTCGGCTTCGGTCGCCTCGGCCTGCAGTACATGCCGAAGGTCATGACCTCCTCTCCTGCGCTGAAGGCGGCCGGAACGGGTTCGCCGGTCTACACCTGGGGCATCCTCGGGCTGGTGCTGGGCGCCGCCGCAACGGGGGCCGCAGCGGGCCTGTTCCTGTGGGCGCCGAAGCTCACGGGCCGGCGTCTCAACGACGGCTTGGGCAAGCTGCTCATCCTCGTGTTCGGCGCCGGCACGCTGCTCATCGGCCTGCCGTTGTGCGTGCTCGGGTTCGCGAGCAAGTACCAGGGCCTCGAGGACTCCGCGGACACGTTGTTCGGTGCGGCCGCCCTCGGCGCGGCGATCCTGCTCTTCGGCGTGCTCGTCACGATGATCCTGCACCTCGCCACCCGCGTCAGCGTGCTCGGTGGCGGCGCCACCGATGAACCCGACGCGTGGGGCTCCGGTGCCTCGCTCGAGTGGGCTGCCGACAGTCCCCCCACCCGCGGCAACTTCGGGGAGCTCGCCCACGTGACCTCGCCTGAGCCCTTGTTCGATCTCGCCGAAGCCGAAGGAGCCGACTGATGGCCGTCGCCCAGCACACGGCGCCCGTTCCCGCCAGCCACTCGGCGATCGGCGACGCGCCTCCGGCGCCTCTGGCCCGCCCCCGCGTGGTCATGGTCGCGACCGCGTTCGCGGTGGCCGGCATGGTGGTGTTCTTCGGCGGTCTCCTCGGCATCTACCTGCAGCAGCGAGCCGCCGCCCTGTCCGGCGGAGGCACCTGGGTGCCCGAGAAGGCGACGCTCCCGTTGCAGCAGCCGACCGTGATGGTCCTGGCGCTGATCGGCTCCTCGTTCATGGTCCAGTGGGCCGTCGACGCCATCCGCCGTGACGATCGCCCGCAGGCCTACCTCGCACTCGGGGTGACGCTGCTGTTCGGCGTGGCCGTCGTCAACATGGCGGTCTACCTCTACAGCGTCATGGGGTTGGACATCGCGATCCAGACGCCGATGCCGATGCTCGTCTACGTCATCACCGGTGCCCACCTGCTCGCGCTGATCGTGGCGATGGTGTTCGTGGGGCTCATGGCGTTCCGAGCGCTCGGCGGCCAGTTCTCCAGCCGGCAGTCCGACGGCGTCTCCGCCGCCGCCCTGTTCTGGCACGCCCAGGTCCTCGTCTTCGCGATCATCTGGTTCGCGATCTACGTCACCAAGTAGGCCACAACATGCTGCGCTCACGGATGCTCCCCGACGGTTTCAAGCTCTACTTCGGCATCGCGGTCTTTGCGCTGTTCTCCGCGTTCGTCATCGGCATCGGTTCCGTCCTGCGCACCGCCGACGGCAAGTCGGTGTCGGACAACCTCGACGAGGTCGGTGTCATCTCGGCCGTGTCCGGCCCGCTGAGCGTCGGCTGGAAGGGTGCCGTCGGCAACCACCTCGGCTACACGATCATGTTCGTCACGATGGCGGCCGCCGCCTTCATCGCCTTCCTGCTCGTGGCCTTCCGCGACGCCGATCCCGAGGCCCAGGAGCAGTACCTGGGTGTCGACAGCGTGCCGCTCACGCGGGCGCCGGCCGGCTCGAACTTCGCCCCGGTCTCGGGCGCCATCGCCATCGCCCTCATGGGCATCGGGTGGATCATCAACACCGGCGTCTTCTACGCCGGGGCGGTGCTGCTGGTGCTGACCATCGGCACCTGGGCCACCCGCGCGTGGGCCGAGCGGGCCACTGGTGACGACGAGGTCAACGCCCAGATCTACCACCGAATCATCGATCCGCTGCGAGTGCCCATCGTCGGCGCCGGGCTGATCGGCTTCGTCGTGCTCGGCATCTCGCGCGTGTTCAACTCGGCGCCGTCCAAGGACGCGTCCACGATCATCTTCCTGGTGGCGGGTGCGCTCATCTTTGCCACGTTCGTTGCCATCGCCGTGGCTCCGAAGGTGTCCCGCAGCCTCATCGTCGTCCTCCTCGCGATCGGCGCGGTGCTGGTCGTCGCCGGCGCCATCTACGGCGTCACCCAGGGCGACCGCCCGACCGAGGGCGAGGAGCACAAGACCGAAGCTCCCGCCGGTTCGCCCCAGGAGGGCGGCCTGGCGCCCATTGCCCCGATCGCTCCGATCTCGACAGGAACCCCCGCATGAAGAAGCGGAACCCGCTGCGCCTCGCCTTCGGCACGATCGTGGTCATCACGATCGGCGTCCTGTTCGGTGTCATGACGTGGTCGTTCATCGCCTGGAACGCGAACAAGCCGCTCACCACGCTGACCCCGCAAGGGCCCAACGCCCAGAGCATCCAGAACCTCGTGAACCCCGTGTTCGCCATCGCCGCCGTCGTCTTCGTCGGCGTCATGGGCATGGTGCTCCTCATCGTGTTCAAGTTCCGGGACAAGGGCGACCTCGAGACTGAAGACGTGATGCCGGAGCAGCTGCACGGTCGCACCTGGGCCGAGATCACGTGGACCGCGATCCCCGCCGTGGTGCTGCTCGTGGTCGCGCTCCTGACCGTCGTCACGCTGGGCGAGCTGAACGCCGAGCCCAAGCCGACCGCGCTCAAGGTCAAGGTCGAGGGCCAGCAGTGGTGGTGGCGCTTCAGCTACGACAACAACGACGACGGGGTCTTCGGCGGACCGGGTGACGTCATCACCGCCAACGAGCTCGTCATCCCGGCCGGCCGCGAGATCGCGCTGACCGAGACGTCCAACGACGTGATCCACTCGTTCTGGATCCCGGCGCTCAACGGCAAGAAGGACGCCGTGCCAGGCATGACGACGGACTGGAAGCTGCAGGCGGACGGCGTCGGCGTCTACCGCGGCCAGTGCACGGAGTTCTGCGGCCTGTCCCACGCCAACATGCGCATGGTCGTGCGCGCCGTCAACGAAGCCGACTACCTGCGGTGGACCGAGAACCAGAAGCTCGAGGGCCGCAAGCCCGCTGCCGGTTCGCTCGCCGCGGCCGGGGAAGAGGTCTTCAAGGGCCAGCTCTGCTCGTCCTGCCACCTCATCCGCGGCGTCAACGACGAGAAGGTCAGCAACCCCGAGACCGGCGTGAAGTCCCAGCTGGTGTCGGGCGTGGCGCCGGACCTGACCCACTTCGGCTCACGCGGCACCTTCGCCGGATCGATCTTCAACAGCCACTACCCGAACCCGACCAACCCGGTCGAGGGTGACATACCGTTCGGGCAGACCTGCAAGGTCAAGGGCGTGCCGGGCACCGGGCTCGACGCCAACGGCAAGCCGATGGACGAGGCCACGTTGGCCCAGCTACCGGAGTGCCCCCCGGCCAACGTCAAGGACACGCTCAACATCACGTATGCGTCGGCGCCCGGCAACCCCGACAACCCGGTGGACCGCACGTCGCTGGGTGACTGGCTGCGTGACCCTCCGGGGGTCAAGCCGATGGCGCCGGAACCCGAGCCCCAGGCGGGCGGCCGCAAGCGGGGCATGCCGAACCTCAAGTTGTCCGAAGAGCAGATCAACCAATTGGTCGCCTACCTCGATTCGCTCAAGTAGGAGCACGTTCTCATGACCGACACGCTTCCCGCGACGATCGACCCGGAAGGTGGCGCCCTTGCGCTGCCGTCGGGCGCGTCCGCACCTGAGGACCGGGCGGCCCCTCTCGGGGTCTTCTCCCGTCCGAAGACCAAGACCGGTTGGCGGTCCTGGGTCTCGACCGTCGATCACAAGAAGATCGGCATCATGTACGGCGCCACCGCGATCTTCTTCTTCATCATCGGCGGGTCCGAGGCCCTGCTGATCCGTGCGCAGCTCTGGGCGCCCCGGCAACACCTGCTCAGCGCCGAGGCGTACAACCAGGTGTACACGATGCACGGCACGACGATGGTGTTCCTCGTCGTCATGCCGATCGGTGCGGCGTTCGCGAACTACTTGATGCCGCTGCAGATCGGCGCGCGTGACGTGGCCTTCCCGCGCATCAACGCGTTCAGCTTCTGGTGCTTCGTGTGCGGCGGTCTCTTCCTCAACACCAGCTGGTTCCTCGGCGGCGGCGCCGACGGCGGCTGGTTCATGTACGCCCCGAACAGCGGCGTCATCTACTCGCCGACGCACGGCATCGACTTCTGGAACCTCGGCCTGATCATCGCCGGCATCGCCTCGTTGACCGGTGCGGTCAACCTCATCGTCACCGTGCTGAACCTGCGCGCGCCGGGCATGGGCCTGATGAAGATGCCGGTGTTCACGTGGATGACGCTGGTGACGCAGTTCCTGCTGCTCTTCGCCATCCCCGTCATCACTGCGGCGCAGTTCCTGTTGCTCTTCGACCGGCAGTTCGGTGCCAACTTCTTCAACGTGAAGGAAGGGGCCAACCCGCTGCTGTGGGAGCACCTGTTCTGGATCTTCGGCCACCCCGAGGTGTACCTGATGATCCTGCCGGCGTTCGGGCTCGTGTCCGACATGCTCCCGGTGTTCTCCCGCAAGCCGATCTTCGGGTACCCGTTCATCGTGTTCTCGGGCGTCGCCATCGGCTTCATGGGTTGGGGCGTGTGGGCCCACCACATGTTCGTGTCCGGCATCGGCCCCGTGTCGGTGATGGTGTTCTCGCTGACGACGATGTTCATCGCCGTCCCGACGGGCGTGAAGATCCTCAACTGGACCGCCACCATGTGGGGCGGCAAGTTGAAGTTCGACACCCCGATGCTCTTCTGCATCGGCCTCATCACGATGTTCACCATCGGTGGCCTGTCCGGCGTGACCCACTCGGTCGCCCCGGCCGACACGCAGCAGACCGACACCTATTACATCGTCGCCCACTTCCACTACGTGCTCTTCGGTGGTGCCTTCCTGGGCTTCATGGGCGGCTTCTACTTCTACTGGCCGAAGGTGTTCGGCTACATGCTCAGCGAGACCCTGGGCAAGTGGAACTTCTGGTTGATGCTGCTCGGCTTCAACCTCACGTTCGGGCCGATGCACATCCTGGGTCTCCAGGGCATGAGCCGCCGGGTCTACACCTACGACGCCAACTACGGCTTCGACGTGTGGAACAAGATCGCCACGGTCGGTGCGTTCACGCTGGCCGCCAGCGTCGCCTTCTTCCTCTTCAACATCTTCTACTCGTACAAGAAGTCGAAGACGATGGAGAAGCCCGGCCCCGATCCATGGGATGCCCGCACCATCGAGTGGATGATCCCGTCGCCCACGCCCGAGTACAACTTCGACCCGATCCCGACCGTCACCCACCTCGACGAGTTCTGGTATCGCAAGTACGGCGAGACCGAGGACGGCCGCCTGGTGCGGGTCGCCGCGACCGAGGACGTGTGCCAGCCCGTGCACGATGCCGACGTGCACCTGCCCGCCCCCTCCTACTGGCCCCTCGTCACCGCGGTCAGCCTGCCCATCATCGCCTACGGCCTCATCTTCAGCCTCTGGCTGTGCATCATCGGCGGTCTGGTGCTCATCACCGGCCTGTGGGGCTGGGTGACCGAGCATCCCGACGATCCCGACGCGGCCCACCACGGCGACCACGATCCGGGGGAGCACACCCCGGGTGACGAGCACGACGCCGCGCTCGACGCGACGAGCGACGCCGGCACCGAGCCATCGGTCACCACCGATGCCGAGACGGAGGCCGCTCCCGTTGGCTAGCACCACCGCACCCATCAGCTCTGCCGACGTGTACGACGTCCCCGATGAGGACGTCGTACACGGCGGGCACGGCTACGCCACGAACACGGGCATCTCGAACACCAAGCTCGGCATGTGGTTGTTCCTCGCCTCGGAGTGCCTCCTCTTCGGTGGCCTCATCACCACGTACCTGCTCTACAAGAAGCCGCTGCCCGGCACCGGCGTCGGCCCGCAGGACCTCTTCGACATCCCGTTCACGTCCGTCAGCTCGTTCATCCTCCTGATGAGCTCGCTGACCATGGTCCTCGCCGTCTCTGCCATCGAGGCTGACGACCACAGCCGGTTCCGGATCTGGATCTCGGCCACGGCCCTCCTCGGTGCCCTGTTCATCTCCGGCCAGGTGTACGAGTTCACGTCGTTCGTGCACGAGGGCATGGGCTACACGCTGAACCGCTCGAGCTCGGCGTTCTACACGCTCACCGGGTTCCACGGGGTGCACGTGACCTTCGGCATCGTGATGTTGATGTCGGTGCTGTTCCTGTCCTTCCGCGGCCACCTCAGCAAGAACAAGTCCGAGACCGTCGAAGTCGTGGGCCTCTATTGGCACTTCGTCGACGTCGTCTGGATCCTGATCTTCGCGATCGTCTACCTGATCCCGTAGGAGCACCCATGGCCACGACCCACGTCTCCCCGGATGTCCACGACGATCCGGACGCGCATCCCGACCGGCGGCGCACCTACGTCATGATCGCGTTGATCCTGGCGGCGCTCACCGCGCTCGAGGTGTCGACCTACTACATCCCGGACCTGCTCGGCGGCAAGGGCAGCTTCGCCATCACGGCGCTCCTGCTCTTCCTCATGGCCGTGAAGTTCTTCATGGTCGTCTACTTCTTCATGCACCTGAAGTACGACAAGAAGTTCCTGACGGTGGCGTTCTACGCCGGGCTCTTCCTCGCCGTGGCGGTGTACGTCGCCGTGCTCTCGGTCTTCCGCTTCTGGGGCCCGCCCGGCAGCCACATGGTCCGCGGGCAGGGTCAGCCGTAGTTTCGTCCTCGGAGAAGTCGCTTCGCTCCTTCTCCTGCGGCGAGCGTTCTCG
>JGI24770J26754_10003692_pt1 | contig 10187 bp, 11 predicted proteins | sample LakOneMetagenome_FD_26754 | JGI IMG/M metagenome (IMG submission 26754) | reverse complement strand
GACAGGGCGGACTCGAGCCCGACCATTCCGTTCGCCGCGGCGTCCCACTCACAGTCCTTGGACTCGATCGGGTGGGGCGCGTGGTCGGTGGCGACGATATCGATCGTTCCGTCGAAGAGCCCGGCCCGCAGGGCCTCGACATCTTCACGGCGCCGCAGAGGCGGGTTCACCTTGAAGCGTGCGTCGTAACCCACGACGAGGTCTTCGGTGAGCAGCAAGTGGTGTGGGGTGACTTCGGCCGTCACGTTGATCCCGCGGGCCTTTGCCCAGCGGATGACGTCGACCGAGCCGGCCGTCGACACGTGGCACACGTGCAACCGCGAGCCCACGTGCTCGGCCAGCAGAACGTCGCGGGCGATGATGGATTCCTCCGCCACGGAAGGCCACCCGACAAGTCCCAGCTGGCCGGACAGGGCACCCTCGTTCATCTGCGCCTTCTCGGTNAGCCGGGGCTCCTGGGAATGCTGGGCGATCACNCCGCCGAANGCCTTGACGTACTCNAGTGCTCGGCGCATCAGGAGCGGGTCCGACACGCAGAACCCGTCATCGGAGAAGACTCGCACCCGGGCGCGACTCGTGGCCATCGCGCCGATTTCGGCGAGCTGCGCTCCCGCCAGGCCGACGGTGACGGCGCCGATCGGCTGCACGTCCACGTAGCCCGCACGCTCGCCGAGGGCGAGGACTTGCTCGACGACGCCGGCAGTGTCCTGGGCCGGCGACGTGTTGGCCATGGCGAACACGCTGGTGAATCCGCCGCGCGCCGCGGCCTGGCTGCCCGTCAGAACGGTTTCGCTGTGCTCGNAGCCCGGTTCCCGCAGGTGGGCGTGCAGGTCAACGAGGCCGGGGAGGGCCAGGAGNCCGTCAGCGTCGATCACGGTCGCCCCGGCCCGGGACAGNCCGGTNCCGAGCGCGTCAATGCGGCCGTTCGCGAGCACGATGTCGGTGCGCGTGCCGTCGGGCAGCGAGGCGCCGCGAATGAGGTACGTCTGGGNCGTGCTCNACTCAGCGGGCATCATGCATCCTCTCGGTCACCGGACAACAGCAGGTACAGCGCGGCCATCCGAACGGAAACCCCGTTCGCGACCTGTTCCAGCACGGTCGAATTGACCGAGTCCGCGGCCGCTGACGATATTTCCAGCCCGCGGTTCATCGGTCCGGGGTGCATGACAATGCTATCCGGGCGCAGACGGTTGAATCGCGCGTCGTCAAGCCCCCAAACGCGTGAATACTCCCGACTGTTCGGAAAGAAGGCGGCACTCATACGCTCAGCTTGAATCCTGAGCATCATCACCACATCCGGCTCGGCATCGATAGCCGCATCGAGGTCGAAGCCGAAATTCGCCGGCCAGCCAGTCGTGTCCGAGGGCAGCAGCGTCGGCGGCGCCACGAATGTGACCTCGGCACCCAGCGTCGGCAGCAACCAGAGNTTTGAGCGAGCCACTCGGGAATGCAGCACGTCACCGACGATCGTGACCCGCACGCCGTCGAGCCCCTTGCCCCGGGACGCCGCACCATGGATCCGCCGCCGGATCGTGAAGGCGTCCAGCAGNGCCTGGGTGGGATGTTCATGNGTGCCATCGCCGGCATTGATGATTCCGGCGTCGATCCAGCCGCTGGCAGCCAGCACGTGGGGCGCTCCGGATGCCGGATGGCGAATGACGACTCCGTCCGCTCCGATCGCGGCGAGAGTCTGGGCGGTGTCCTTGAGACTCTCCCCCTTGGACACACTGGAGCCCTTCGCGCTGAAGTTGATCACGTCGGCGCTCAAACGCTTGGCGGCCGCTTCAAACGAGATGCGGGTGCGGGTGGAGTCTTCGAAGAACAGGTTGACAACGGTCTTCCCCCGCAGAGTGGGCAGCTTCTTGACCTCGCGTTGGGAGACATCCGCCATGTCCTCGGCGATGTCGAGCAGGTCGATGGCGCGGTCACGACTGAGGTCGCGTGTGGAGAGCAGGTGCCTCACTGGTCGCGCCCGCCGTCGATGGAGACGAATTCATCGCCATCCGTCTCCACCAGGTGCACGTTGATGCGTTCCTCGGTGGAGCTGGGCAGGTTGCGCCCCACAAAGTCGGCCCGGATGGGCAGCTCGCGGTGGCCTCGATCCACCAGAACGGCCAAGCGAACGATTGTGGGGCGACCATGGTCACCGAGGGCGTCGAGCGCGGAGCGGATGGTGCGGCCCGAGTAGAGCACATCGTCCACCAACACGACCGTGGAGCCGTCGATACTGCCGGGAACGCGCGTGCGCGACGGCGTTCGCGTTCGGGTGTGGGCGAGGTCATCCCGNTACAGCGTCACGTCCAGGGAACCGACCCGCACCTCCGCCGCGGACGGTTCAATGCGAGCGATCGTCTCCGCGATCCGACGCGCGAGCACCACGCCCCTCGTGGGAATGCCGAGGATAACGAGGTTGTCCGGGCCCCGATTGGACTCCAGGATCTCGTGGGAGATTCGAGTCAACGCGCGGGTGATGTCAGCTTGAGTGAGCACAGTGTGTTCCAACAGCCGACCTCCTTCCCCGTCTCACAGGACGGCTGTTAAAGGATGTCTGATGCCCTCAGCATAACCGACACGATCGACGACCCCCGTACACTCGGCCGTCTGGGGCAGACCCAGCAGCCAGAACTGCATCCACNCACAACCGGCGTCATCANCGGGTGGGCGCCCGGGTCCGTGTTCATCNTGCTTTACTGCGCGAAAGCGGCCGAGACGAACTGGGCGAATTCCACGGGGTCGGTGAGGCTTCCCTGGTAGGGAACGCCGTTCACCAGCACGGTGGGGGTTCCGGAGATCGAGGGGATCTCCGCCCCGGGAATCGGTCCGGTGAGCGCCTGCTCGGTGTTTGCCTGCGACCACGCGGCGTACTCCGCGCCGGCGACGCAATCCGCGATGCTTTTCGTGCCCGGTGCCAACGACACCAGCTCGGCGNCGGTGAGGCCGACGGTGTTCTCCACGGGCTGGTTCGCAAANAGGGCGGCCACGTAGTCCAGGGTGGATTCCGGGTTGAGCGTGGCCTGACACGTCAGTGCCGACGAGGCCCGGGTGGAGTAGTCGCTTCCGGCCGACAAACGGTCAAGGAANGTGAGCGAATGCAGTCGGAGGGTGATGGCGTCGTTCGTTGCGGCCAGTGCCAGGCTCGGCCCGTTCGTTTGCTCGAACTGCTGACANTACGGACACATCGGATCGAAGTACACGTCGACCGTCACCGGGCCCNCNCCGAAGGTNAGGTAGCCGGCGTCGAAGTCGGCGGCGCCGATCTGGCCGGTTGGAACGGGAACGGCCGTCTGCGACTCGCCGGCGGTCCCGGGCGTCGTTCCGGCGAACAACAGGGCGCCCGTTGCCAGCACGAAGATCACCAGCCCGATCACGACGGCAATGACGGCGGTCTGGATCCATCCGATGATGACACCCGCCAAGGCAAGGCCGTGACCGGCTTCGCCGCGTGCCTTGATCTGTGCCAACGCGATGTAGCCCGTCACCACGCCGACGATCCCGACGAAGAACGACGAGGCGAATGAGACGATGGCGAGGTTGTTCGTCTTCGGCGCCTGAGGGAACGGTTGCTCCACCGGCACCGGTGGGGCAACCGTTCCGGGCTGCGCGGGCTCTGCCGGCTGATCGGGTCCGGTGCTGGTCATCAGAGCCTCCTGTACAAGCGGTTAGGCGGACGGGGCCGTCTGGGCGATTTTGCCGAGCAATCCGTTGACAAAACCCGCTGAGTCGTCNGTGGAGAGNATTTTGGCCGCTTCCACGGCCTCATCGATCGCGACGGCGTGCGGCACGGCGTCGTTGTAGAGAATCTCCCAGATNCCGATGCGCAGAATCGCCCGATCGATGTTGGGCATGCGGGCAAGGGACCAGCCCTGGGAGTACGTCTCGATCAGTTCATCGATTTCTTCACGGTGGTCCACGACGCCGTCCACGAGTTCGCGGGCATACAGCCAGGAGGCGAGGCGCGCCGGCTCGCTGGCCGCACGCTGCGCCTCGGTCGCGAGCGACTCGGGAATGCTGATCTGTCGCACATCGGCGGCGTACAGGATGTCGATGGCACGCTTGCGCGCTTTCGTGCGGGCGCTCACTAGTTAACGCGGCCCAGGTAGTCGCCGGTGCGGGTGTCGACCTTGACCTTGGTGCCCTGCTCCAGGAACAGCGGTACCTGGATCTGGAATCCGGTCTCCACGGTGGCAGGCTTTGTGCCGCCGGTGGAACGGTCGCCCTGCAGACCGGGCTCCGTGTACGTGATTTCCAGCACCACGGATGCGGGCAGCTCCACGTAGAGCGGGTTGCCGTCGTGCAACGCCACGGTCACAGCCTGGCTCTCCAGCATGAAGTTGCTTGCGTCGCCCACAACGGCGGCGGACACGTATAGCTGGTCGTAGTCGGCGACGTCCATGAAGACGTAGGAGTCGCCGTCGGCGTAGAGATACGTGAAGTCGCGGCGATCGACGTTCTCGGTCTCGATCTTGGCTCCGGCGTTGAAGGTTCGATCCACGGTCTTACCNGAAACGACGTTCTTCAGCTTGGTGCGCACGAATGCGCCGCCCTTGCCCGGCTTGACGTGCTGAAATTCGATGACGGCCCAGAGGTTGCCGTCGATCTTGAGGACGACGCCATTCTTGATATCAGCGGTAGATGCCATGGGAGGGATGTTCCGTTCAATTGTTAAAGTGCACGGCCGATTCGACCTCGGAAGAGTCTACGCGACCGGGCCTCAGGCTCCAAAGGGAACGCTCGACTTTATTTCGGGCGGGTGATGAAATCGAGTGCCAGCCGGTAGGAATCGAAGCCGAGTCCGGCGATCACCCCGGTGGCGATGGCACTCACGACACTCGTGTGCCGAAACGTTTCACGGGCGTGCGGGTTGGAGATATGCACTTCAACCAGCGCGAGCCCCGCCTTGGTCACCAGCGCGGCGGCGTCCCGCAGCGCATAGCTGTAGTGCGTGAAGGCCGCGGGGTTGAGGATGACCGGCAACGCGTTGTCAACGGCCTCGTACAGCCAGTGGATGAGCTCGGCCTCGTCATCCGTTTGCCGCAGGTCCACGGTCACGCCGGCCGGAGCGGAGGCACTGAGCATGACACGGAGGTCGTCCAGGTTGGCAGACCCGTATACGTCAGGCTCCCGACTACCGAGGCGGCCGAGATTGGGACCGTTCAAAACCAGGACTGTGCTCATACACCTACCCTATGGGTGCGTCGGGCTCGCATTCGGGCGCCACGCACAGCGCCGGGTGGCTCCGCACACCGGTGCGGCGACCGCGGCGGTCGGCAGACGTGCTTCCTGTGAAAAACATAATCTCCGCCCCGCGCCCTTCGGCCTACCCATAGACTCGGGGCACCGACGAGTGGGGATTGCGTCGGTGCCGTCGACCAGTGCAGATCGGAGGATCCCATGACCGGCCCCTGGGCACCTTCTGCGGCCGCAGCGAGCTCCGAGCAGCGCCTGCTGGAAAAGGCCCACGAGTCTGCAGTTTCCGACCGGATCATTCGTTCCGGAGTGCGCCAGCTGGTGCAGGATTCCTGGCGACGTTCGCTGTCGATGAGCCTGGACCCCACAACCGTGGCACCGGAGCGTGCGCTCACCGACCGAGAGGTACGGGAGCTGCGCAACCAGCACCCGCTCGCAGCGGTCCTGCCCGTGGTGCACAATCTGTTGATTCGGCACGCCCTGGATTCCAAGCTCATTGTGGCCATCGGTGATGAATCAGGGCGCCTGCTCTGGATCGACGGCGACCGTGTGCTGCGCGGCAAGGTCGAGGACATGCTCTTCGTCGAGGGCGCCGATTGGTCCGAGCGCCGCGTCGGCACGAGCGCGCCGGGCACGGCGCTGGCGCTTGACCGCGGCATCCAGATTCGGCGCGCCGAGCATTTCAATCTGCTCGCCCACCCGTGGAGCTGCACGGCAGTACCCATCCATGATCCCGACACCGGCAGGATCCTCGGGGTCCTGGACATCACGGGCGGTGATGCGGCCGTCGCTCCGCAGACTCTGCCGCTGGTCGAAGCGGCCGTCGCTGCCATGGAGGCGGAACTCCGTCTCCAGCGACTCGGTGCCCTCGCGCCCCGGCGCGATGCCGTGCGTTCCCATCCGGCGGCGCCCGCACCACGGCTGATCGCACCCGCCACGCTCGGCGTGCTCGGGAGCGACCAGGGCCATCTGGTGAGCGGCGGGGTGTCGGCGGACTTGAGCCCGCGCCACGCGGAAATTCTGGCGATCCTCGCGTGGCATCGCGAAGGCCTTTCCGCTGATCGACTCGCCGTGCTGCTCCGCGCCGAGGCCACGTCCGTGGACACCCTGCGGGCGGAGATGGTGCGCCTGCGTAAGGCACTCGACGTTTTCTCGTCGCCCATCACGATCAGTTCGCGGCCGTATCGCCTCGAAACGCCAGTGGAGCTGGACGCCCAACGCGTACTGGCTTTTCTGGAGCGCGGCGCGCACCGCGTGGCCATGAGTACGTACCGCGGATCGGTCCTGCCCAATTCGATCGCGCCGGGCATTGTGGACATCCGCTCCGAAGTCAGCGCCCGCTTGCGGGAAGCGATGCTGACGGATGCCTCCGTGGACGTGCTCTTGGACTACGCCCGAACCGAGGAGGCCACGTGGGATGTCGAGGTCTGGCGGGCCTGCCTGCAACTGCTGCCGGCCCGATCCCCCAAACGTGCCACGGTCGTGGCACGTTTGCAGCACATCGATGACGAAATCGGGGCCGGGGCGCCGGTCGTTCACCGCGTCTGAACACGGCGAACCGCACCGAACGAGTCGTCGCAACTTTCTGCAACCTTGAGCTTCCTAGACTCATACGCAGAGGGTCACGAAAATCGCGGCCCCCGACATCGTCGTCGAACTAGGAGTCTCATGACTGTTTATGCAGCCCCCGGAACACCGGGTGCCAAGGTTACCTTCAAGCCCCGCTATGAGAACTGGATCGGTGGCGAATGGGTCGCACCGGTCAAGGGCCAGTACTTTGAAGACATCTCCCCCGTCAATGGAAAGCCGTTCGCTGAGGTCGCCCGCGGCACCGCTGAAGACATCGAACTCGCACTGGACGCGGCCCACAAGGCCGCACCGGCCTGGGGAAAGACCAGCGCCGCCGAGCGCGCGGCCGTGCTCAACCGCATCGCCGACAAGATCGACGCCAATACCGAGATGCTCGCCGTCGCCGAGACGTGGGACAACGGCAAGGCCATCCGGGAAACACTGAACGCAGACATCCCCCTCGCTGCCGACCATTTCCGCTACTTCGCCGGAGCGATCCGCGCTCAGGACGGCGACCACGCCCAGCTCGACGGGGACACGGTCTCGTACCAGTTCCACGAGCCGCTCGGCGTGGTCGGCCAGATCATCCCCTGGAACTTCCCCATCCTGATGGCCGTCTGGAAGCTCGCACCGGCCCTCGCGGCCGGCAACACCGTCGTGCTCAAGCCTGCTGAGCAGACCCCCGCCTCGATCCTGGTGCTGATGGAACTGATCGGCGACATTCTTCCTCCGGGCGTGGTCAACATCGTCAACGGCTTCGGTCTCGAGGCCGGCAAGCCCCTCGCCTCGTCGCCGCGTATCCGCAAGATCGCCTTCACCGGTGAGACCACCACCGGCCGGCTGATCCTGCAGTACGCCAGCGCCAACATCATTCCCTCCACGGTCGAGCTCGGCGGCAAAAGCCCGAACATCTTCTTCAGCGACGTGGCGCAGGAGAAGGACGCGTTCTACGACAAGGCCCAGGAAGGCTTCACCTTCTTCGCCTTCAACCAGGGCGAAGTCTGCACGGCCCCAAGCCGGGCCCTGCTGCAGAAGCCCATCTACGACAGCTTTCTCACCGACGCCGTCGCTCGCACGACGCTTGCCATCCAGGGAAACCCGCTGGACACCAACACCCAGGTCGGCGCGCAGGCCAGCAATGACCAGCTGGAGAAGATCCTGTCGTACATCGACATCGGCAAGAAGGAAGGCGCCAAACTGGCCCTCGGTGGAGAGCGCGCCGACCTCGGCGGCGACCTCACCGGCGGCTACTACGTGCAGCCCACGATCTTCGAGGGTCACAACAAGATGCGCATCTTCCAGGAAGAGATCTTCGGACCGGTACTCGCGGTCACGAGCTTCACCGACTATGACGACGCCATCTCCATCGCCAACGACACCATCTACGGTCTGGGCGCCGGCGTCTGGTCTCGCAACGGCAACGTGGCGTACCGAGCCGGGCGCGACATCCAGGCCGGCCGGGTGTGGGTCAACAACTACCACGCGTACCCGGCGGGAGCTGCTTTCGGCGGCTACAAGAGTTCGGGGATCGGGCGTGAGAACAACAAGCTCGCCCTGGACCACTACCAGCAGACCAAGAACTTGCTGGTGTCGTACTCGGAGAACGCGCAAGGCTTCTTCTAAACCCGAACCGCTCACCGGATAGCAGCTGATTCCCATCAGCCGAGACTAGTTTGGGGGTTGTCAACGACGACATGTCGTTGGCAGCCCCCATTCTTGTCGACGAAGGGAAACCCAATGTCAGAAACACTTGCCACCGAAGGGATCATGGCCGCGGTCACGATCCCCGGGGAAAGCCTGCCCCGGGTGGAGCTCGCGCCGATTGCCGTCGATCTTCTCCGAAGCCTGTGGGAAGAGCACGGCCCGCTCATGTTCCACCAGTCGGGCGGATGCTGCGACGGCAGTTCACCGATGTGCTTCCTCGAGGGTGACTTCATCACCTCCGACCAGGACGTGCTCCTGGGCACCTTCGACCTGTCCCGGTCGGGCGAACCCGCTCAGCCGCTTGATTTCTGGATGTCGGCCGAGCAGTTCGCTTACTGGAGCCACACCTTCCTCACCGTGGACGTCGTTCCCGGCCGCGGCAGCGGTTTCTCGGCCGAAGCACCGCGAGGTTTCCGCTTCCTCATCCGCTCCCGTTTGATGGAAACGGCCCAGCCGTTCGAGTGATCAGGTTCGGCCCGGTTCTCAGGAACCAATCGCCTGGTAGGCAGAGAAGAGCAGCGACGCGTCCGGACCTTCCATCATGGTGGGCTTGCCGATGTCGTCGAGCACGACGAACCGGAGCATTCCGCTGCGCGTCTTCTTGTCGCGCTGCATGGTCGCCAGCAGAGTGCTCCAGCGCCCGACCGGATACGTGGTGGGCAGGGTGAGTGATTCCAAAATGCGCCGGTGCCGGTCAACGGCATCCACCGACAGCCGCCCGCTCAAACCGGCCAGCTCAGCGGCGAACATCATGCCCACGGCAACGGCGGCACCGTGGCGCCAGCCGTACCGCTCGGCGTGCTCCACGGCATGGCCCAGAGTGTGGCCGTAGTTCAGAATCTCCCGAAGCCCTGATTCGCGGAAGTCCTCGCCCACGATGCGAACCTTCATCTCGATGGACAATTCCACGAGGCGGCGGAATTCCGGCGTCGTCGGATCTGTCGCCAGATCGACGTCGGCCTCGATGATGTCGAGGATCTCCGGCACCTGGATGAACCCGGCCTTCACGATCTCGGCAAAACCGGCCAGGATCTCGTTGCGGGGCAACTGCTCAAGCAGGTCGAGGTCACAGATCACGGCGTTGGGCGCACGGAAGGTGCCCACGAGGTTCTTTCCTTCGGCGGTGTTGATTCCGTTCTTTCCGCCGATGGCGGCGTCCACCATACCGAGCACACTGGTGGGGATCTGCACGAGGGTGACCCCGCGCAGCCAAGTGGCGGCAACGAAACCAGCGAGGTCGGTCACGGCGCCGCCTCCCAGACCGATCACGGCATCCGTCCTGCTGAAATCGGCCTGTCCCATCACCTGCCAGCAGAACGCGGCGACTTCCACGCGCTTGGCCGGTTCGGCATCGGGCACCTCCGCGATCAGCACCTCGTACTGACCGAGCAGGCTCTCCCGCAGCGCCACCGCGCGGGCTCCGAGCGTGGACGTGTGCACGATGAGAACCTTGCGAACCTCGGTCCCGAGCTGCTTCGCGACCGAGTTCACCAGGCCGCGGCCCACGTACACCGGGTAGCTGTCAGCTCCGGGAACCGTGATCACGGTGGTCCCGGGCACGCTGGACAGCGGGGCGGGTGTGGCGGGAAGGTGCGTGGCTGATTCGGTCATGGTCTCTTTCTAACCCAGGTCACGATCTCATCGGCGATGCTGCCGATCGGACGGTGTGACGTGTCGAAGTGGATGGTGGCGAGCTCTTCGTAAATCGGGCGTCGCTCGTGGAATAT
>JGI24770J26754_10003691_pt1 | contig 10187 bp, 11 predicted proteins | sample LakOneMetagenome_FD_26754 | JGI IMG/M metagenome (IMG submission 26754) | reverse complement strand
CGGTGGTGAAGGCACTGCTCGACGCCGGCTGCGAAGTGCGTGCCGACGATGCGTTGCGCGAACTCTTGGGCGATGAGCGCCTGAAGGTCGCCAGCGAGGAAGACTGGCGCACGGAGTACCTGGACGCCATCATCGCGGCCCGCCTGGTCGATGGCGTCGACGGTGCGATCGAACACATCGCCCGATACGGTTCGGCGCACACCGAGTCGATCGTGACCGCGAACGCCGCGGCGGCCGAGCGCTTCCTGGCGCGCGTCGACAGTGCGATTGTGCTGCACAACGCCTCGACGCAATTCGCCGACGGCGGCGAGTTCGGCATGGGGGCGGAGATCGGCATCTCGACCGATCGCTTCCACGCGCGCGGCCCGGTCGGCGTCGAGCAGCTCACCAGCTATAAATATGTGTTGCGAGGCGCCGGGCAGGTGAGGCCGGGCTGATTCAGCCGTGTGCGTGGTGGGCGCCGTGCGCCGGCGCCGCGGCACAGCGCTCGCAGTTGACCCAGCCGCTGTCGCCGTCCTCGTAGTGCTCCTTCTTCCAGATCGGCAGCCGGTGCTTCACCTCGTCGATGATGTAGCGACAGCCACGGAACGCCTCGTCGCGATGGACGGCCGCGGCGCCGACCCACACCGCGATCTCGCCCAGCGCCAGCGCTCCGGTGCGGTGCACGCAACGCGCGCCGCTGAGTCCGAATCGCTGGCAGGCCTCGGCGATGATGAGTTCGCCCTCGCGCCGCGCCAGTGGTTCGAAGGCCTCGTATTCGAGCCGGACCACGCGATGGCCCTCGTTGTGATCGCGCACCCAGCCTTCGAAGGAGGCGAAGCCGCCGCTCCCGGCGTCGGCGAGCTCCGCGCGCAATGCGCCGGTGTCGAATGCGGTGCTGCTGAGGCGGAACGCGCTCATCCGCCGGCCACCGGCGGCAGGAACACGACGGTATCGCCTTCGCGCAACGGCTGCGACCACTCCGCGAATTCCTCGTTGACCGCCACGCGCAGCTGTGCGGGTTCGAGCGTCAGGCCGTGCCGGGCGCGCAGCTCGCGGTACAGCTCGTGCGCGTCGCGCGCCTGGCTGTGCACGGTCTCGCGGTTGCGCCCGGCCTGTTCGCGCAGCAAGGCGAAGTACTGTACCTGCAGCGTGCGCGCCGCGGCTGGCGAGTCGCCGGGAGCCAGCGTCGCGGCCGCCGCCAGGTCGCCCAGGCGCGCTTGCGCCTCGCGGTACTCGTCGCCGGTGTTGATGTTGTCGAGGGCGCGCGGGTTGCGGAGCGAGAGCAGCGCCGCGTCGGCGTTCGCGAGAAAGTCGCGCGGGCACTGCCTGCCGGCGGCGATGCGCTCGTCGATGAGGCGCGCGCTCGACAGTTCGTAGATCGCGCATAGCGGCTCGGGCTTGCCGTCGTGGCTGCTGTTGAACGCGGTGGCGACGCGGCGCGGATCGCGCGCGGCGATCAGTTGCTGCAAGGTCGCGGTGTCGAGGAAGGGCAGGTCGCAGGCCAGCACCAGCCAGGCGGCTTCCGGGTGCGCGTGCAATGCGGCGTGGATGCCGCCGATGGGTCCGACATCGGGCACGACATCGACGATGCAGGCGTGCGTGGCGCGTTGCGGATCGCCCAGCTGGTCCGCGCGCACCGAGACGAACACGCGCGCGACCAGCGGCTCGAGCAATTCGATCGCGCGCGCCAGTTGCGTGCGGCCCGCGTATTCCAGCGCAGCCTTGTCACGCTGCATGCGGCGGCTCCGTCCGCCCGTCAGCAGCAGGCCGTACAGCGGCGCGCTCATCGGCGTGCCCCGACATCGCTGCGGCCGCCCGACTTGCGCAGCAGCCTCACCTCGACGATGCGAATATTGTGCGAGAGCGCCTTGCACATGTCGTAGATCGTCAGCGCCGCGACGCTGGCGCCGGTCAGCGCCTCCATTTCAACGCCGGTCTTGTGGTGGGTTTCGACGCGGCAGCGAATGCGCAGTTCGTTGCGGCCGCCGGTGGCGATATCGACGCTGCAATGCTCGATCGGCAGCGGATGGCAGAACGGAATGAATTCCGCCGTGCGCTTCGCGGCCATCACGCCGGCGATGATCGCGGTGTCGAACACNGGCCCCTTGGCCGTGCGATGCCCGGTCGCGCGCAGCGCGCGCGCCACCGCCGCCGGCAGGTGCAGGCGCGCCTCGGCCTCGGCGATGCGATGCGTGACGGCCTTGGCGCCGACGCCGACCATCGTGGGTCGGCGTGCCGCGTCGAGGTGCGTGAGTCCGGCGTTGCTGCGGGGCCTGGGCATGGTGAATGGCCGACCTGGGCCTCAGCCGCCGACCTGGTTCATCTCGACGCGCGGCGCGGATGATTTCACCGTGCGGTCGCGCAGCTCGCTGTAGCGGTCGGCGCGCGCGCTCCAGCAGCGGCGAATCGCAGCCAGCAGGTCGTCGTCGCTGGCGCCCGCGCGCAACGGGCCGCGCAGGTCGAGGCCCTGGGTCGCGAACAGGCAGGTGTACAGCACGCCTTCCGACGACAACCGCGCGCGCGAACAATCGCCGCAGAACGGCTGCGTGATCGAGGAGATCAGGCCGATCTCGCCGGCGCCGTCGCGATAGGCGTGGCGCTCGGCCACTTCGCCGACATGGTTCGGCTGCAGGCAATCCAGCGGCCAGCGCGCGTGGATCAGGGCGTGCAGTTCGCTGGAGGGCACGACCTGCTCGCGTTGCCACTCATTGCGATTGCCCACATCCATGAATTCGATCAACCGCACCGTGATGCCGGTGCCGCGGAAATGCTCGAGCAGCGGCAGCACCGTGTGGTCGTTCACGCCGCGCTGCACGACCGCGTTGACCTTGATCGGTGCGAGCCCGGCCCGCTGCGCGGCCGCGATGCCGGCGAGCACCTCCTCGGGACTGCCGAGCCCGCCGGACATGCGCGCGAACACGTCCGGGTCGAGGCTGTCGAGGCTGACGGTCACGCGCTGCAGGCCCGCGGCGCGCAGTTCCGCAGCGTGCTGCGGCAACAACACGCCGTTGGTCGTCAGCGCGATGTCGTCGAGCCCGGGGAGCGAGGTCAGGTCGCCGATGAGTTCGGCGACGCCTGCGCGCAGCAGCGGCTCGCCGCCGGTGATGCGCAGCTTGTGCGCGCCGAGCTGCATGAAGAGGCGCGCGAGCCGCACGATTTCATCGAAGTCCAGTCGCTCGCTGGATTTCAGGAAGCGATAGTGCTCGTGGAAGCGCTCGCGCGGCATGCAGTACGGGCAGCGGAAATTGCAGCGATCCGTTACCGAGATGCGCAGGTCGCGCAGCGGCCGGTCCAGCGCGTCGCGTGGGCGCGGCGGCAGGAACGGGGCGAGCGCGGCGGAGGGGTTGCGATCCATGGCCCCAAGGCTACCAGCGATACAACCGCGTCAGGAATCCCTTCGACAGACTGACTGGGCCGGGCGGCAGTTCAACGAAGCCGTCGGTGTGGGCAAGCGAGGTGAAATCGCCCGAACCGTTGGTCGGGCAGGGGCTCGCCCACGGCCGGCCCCAGTCGTCGTGGCTGACCTTGACGGGCATGAATCCGGTCAACGGCGGCGTCCACTCGAGCGGCGAGGCGAGCGCGATGCGTTCGGACTCTGCATGGCGCACGCCCATCGCGGCGAACAGCGCCGGCAGGACATAACGTGACAGGCACACCAGCGTCGAGACCGGATTGCCGGGCAGCGCAAACACCGCGCGGCCTTCGCTCGTCGTGCCAAACCACATCGGCCGGCCCGGGCGCTGCGCAATGCCGTGGAACTGGCACTGCACGCCCAGCGCCGCCAGCGTCGTCGGCACGTGATCGAACTTGCCCATCGACACGCCGCCGGAGAGCACCAGCACTTCATGCGTGCGCAGGTGCCGGCCCAGCGTGTCGTGCAACGCCGCGGGATCATCGCTGACGTGGTCTTCCGCGACGCGCTGGAACCCGTGTTCGCGAAGCGCCGCGGCGACCGCGTAGGCATTGGAGCGGCGGATCTGGTGCGGCGCGATCGGCTCGCCCGGCTCTACGAGCTCGCTGCCGGTGGAGATGACGATGATCGAAGGCTGCCCGCTGACCCGGAGCCTCGCCATGCCGGCCGATGCGGCCACCGCGATCTCGGGCGCATGCAACAGGGTTCCCGTCGCGAGCAGCAGCGCGCCCTGCTTCTGGTCGCTCGCGCGACGATGCACGTTCTTCCACGGCGTCGCGAGCGACAGCGATTCGATCTCCGCGACGCCATCGTCGACCTTGACGCGCTCTACTGGCACGACGCAATCGCAGCCGACGGGCAACATCGCGCCGGTCATGATCTCGATGCAGTGCGCGGTATCGCGCAGCGTCAACGGCGGCTCGCCCGCGGCCTGCGTTGCCTGGATGCGAAAGCGCCGCTTGTTCACGACCGCGGCCGCGGCGCTGATCGCGATGCCGTCCATCGCGACGCGATCGAAGGGCGGATGGTCGCGTTCAGCGTAGACGTTCTCGCGCAGCACTGCGCCGGCGCACTGCGCCACGGGGAGCGATTCGATCGGCAGGCACACGAGGTGATCGCCAATCAGGCGCCCGGCTGCGGTGGGGTCTAGTTCCGCCACGCGTCAAATCCTCGATTCGCGACAACCCATGGAATGCCAATGGTGTCCTTATTCCGGTCGTGACACCATAGCGGCGCCAAACCAGGGCGCCCGTAGCTCAGTTGGATAGAGCACCTGGCTTCGAACCAGGTGGTCGGCGGTTCGAATCCGTCCGGGCGCGCCATTAGACAGAAGCCGGGGTTACCGATGTTTCTCCTGCCGTTGTTCAGAGCCGCCGTGCTGGCCGTGGGTTTCGCGATGCTCAGCGCGTGCATGCCATTCGTCGACAAGGTCTTGCAACCGGAGCATGCCGGCAGCCATGCCGTCACCATCGGGAGCAATTGCCAGAGGGGCGGCGCGAAACCCATTGCAGTACCCGTTGACGGGGGCGTCGAGCTGACCGCCTATCCGCTGATGGAGCGCGACAACGGCACACTGAGCGTGGCGATGAAACTGCCTTCCGACGGCCGAGCCCGATTTGTCGGCCATGTCGCCACGTTGGAATTCGCCGCCTCGGTTATCAGGTTGCCGCTCGTCTATCTCAAACCGACGGTTCGCTCGTTCAGGAGGGAGTTGATCCCTGATGACTTCAAGATGGATGGTCGTGTTTACGAGGGCTACTCGTTTGAGGTCACATTGACGGCGCCCCGCCATGATGAATTCGTGCTGTCGATGCCAGAGCTCATCGTCGGGGATCACAGCGTCGGGGTTGTTCGCATCGGCTACCGCAGGCGCAGCGTTGCCCGCGTCGTGATGATGTGTTCATAGCGACAGGAGTGCCACCCCTATGGTCGATCGCAACAAAGTGAACGTGTGCCTGTGGTACGAGCGCGATGCCGAGCAGGCGGCCAATTTCTATGCCAGCACCTTCCCGGACAGCCGCGTCGGACAAATCCAGCGCGCGCCGGGCGACTTCCCGGATGGCAAGCAGGGCGACGTGCTCGTCGTCGAATTCACGGTGCTCGGCATTCCCTGCATAGGCCTGAACGGCGGGCCGCGTTTCAAGCACAACGAGTCGTTTTCGTTCCAGGTCTCCACGAAGGACCAGGCCGAGACGGATCGCTACTGGAACGCGATCGTCGGCAATGGCGGGCAGGAAAGCCAGTGCGGCTGGTGCAAGGACAGGTGGGGCATTTCGTGGCAGATCACGCCGATCGCGTTGACCGAAGCGATCGCGGACAAGGACCCGGCCGCGAGCAAGCGGGCCCTCGAGGCGATGATGGGCATGAAGAAGATCGACATCGCGAAGATCGAGCGGGCGCGCGAAGGGCGCTAGTCTTTCTCCGCACCGCAGTCCGCGCTGATCCACTTGGACTGGAAGTCGGTGTGCATGTTCACCGGCTTGCCGTGCATCACCATGTGCATGTCCATGGTGCCCTTGATCGCGGTCGGGGACACGGCGGTGAAGCGGCCGTCGCCTTCGTTGGTGACCCCTTCGTTCGAGCAGCTGAAGTGCACCGCCATGGTCTGCGCGGTGTTCTCGGTGACCGTGTGCGTGCAATGTCCGGCCATTTCCTTGTCGCTCATGATCGCGTCGCGCTGCATCTTCTCCGGTGTCATGCAACTGTGCGAGGTATGCGCGTTCGGGAGGCTCTGTTTTTGCTGCACGCGTGACATGGCGGCGGCCATGCGCGCCTTTTGCTCGGGCGTCATGTTCTTCATGGCCTCTTCCATGCCGGCCATGATCGCATCGCCGGTGCCGGTCGAGGTCACCGTGGTCTCCCAAAGACCCATGCGAACGTTGAGCTTCGGGACATCGGCGCTGAGCGCGATCATCGGGATCGCCGCCAGCGAGGCGGCGACGGTGTTCTTCAGCAGGCTGTACATGCGGTAACTCCTTGGAATGCGCGCGAATGTCCCCAATCATAGCAGCGCGCCGTGCCGGGCAAGCGCCCGTGGCGCCTGAAATCCCCTAAGATTGCGTCCGTCCCCGGCACAGTTGCGGGGCATATCGAGGTCCGCCATGGCGACGCAACATCCGCAACCCCTGGGCGGCAACCAGATGCCGCGCTTTGCCGGACCGGCGACGATGATGCGCTTGCCGGCATTCGACTCGTCAGCCGGGCTGGACGCCTGCTTCGTCGGCGTCCCGCTCGACATCGGCACGTCGCTCCGCGCCGGCGCGCGCTTCGGCCCGCGGGACATCCGGCAGAACTCGGTGCTGATCCGGCCCTACCAGATGGCGACGCGGGCACGGCCCTTCGACTCGCTCCGCGTCGGCGACATCGGCGACGTGGCCATCAACACCTTCAACCTGCAGAAATCGATCGCGATCATCGAGGGCGCCTACGACCGGATCCTCGCCAATCCGTGCATTCCGCTGACGATGGGTGGCGACCATACGATCGTGCTGCCGATCCTGCGCGCGATGCGGCGCAAGCATGGGCCGGTCGGATTGGTGCACGTCGATGCGCACGCCGACGTGAACGATGAAATGTTCGGCGAGAAGATCGCGCACGGCACGCCGTTTCGGCGCGCGGTGGAAGAGGGCCTGCTCGACACGAAGCGCGCGGTGCAGATCGGGCTGCGTGCGACCGGCTATGGCGCCGATGATTTCGACTGGCCGCGCCAGCAGGGCATGCGCGTCGTGCAGGCCGAGGAATGCTGGCATCGTTCGCTGTCGCCGCTGATGGATGAAGTGCGCGCGCAGCTCGGCAAGGGCCCGGTGTACCTGAGCTTCGACATCGACGGCCTCGATCCGGCATTTGCGCCCGGAACCGGAACACCGGAGATCGGCGGGCTGACGACGATCCAGGGCATGGAGATCATCCGGGGCTGCCTGGGATTGCAGCTTGTCGGCTGCGACCTGGTGGAAGTCTCGCCGCCGTACGATCCCTTCGGCACCACATCGCTCCTGGCCGCGAACCTGCTGTACGAAATGCTGTGCGTGCTGCCCGGCGTGCGCCGCGAGGCGGGCCCGTGACGGTATTGGACTGTTGCCGGTCGCGCGGGGGCCATTCGTGCCGGGCTGACAGGCATAGGCTTTGACCAGGGTGCCAGCGCCATGAACCTCAGCGTCTTCGAAATCTTCAAGATCGGCATCGGGCCGTCGAGTTCGCACACGATGGGGCCGATGAATGCGGCGCGCGCGTTCACCGAATCGCTGCGCTCGCAAGGATTGCTCTCGCGCACCCACTCCGTGACCGCGGAACTGTTCGGCTCGCTCGCGCTGACGGGGCGCGGCCATTGCACCGACCGCGCGATCCTGCTCGGGCTCGAGGGCATGCGCCCCGAGACGATCGACTCGTCGCAGGTGGAACCAACCGTTGAGCGGATCCGGAACACGAAGCGCCTGAAACTGGGCGCCGAGCTCGAAATCGAGTTCGACGAGCCTCGCCACCTGCTCTTCCACCACGACAAGGTATTGCCGGGCCACTCGAACGGCATGCGCTTCACGGCGCGCGACGCCGCCGGCGCCACGCTGCTGGCCGAGGAGTACTACAGCGTCGGCGGCGGGTTCATCGTCAAAGAAGGCGAAGCGGCCGGTGGCGCCACGCCGCGCAAGCAGGCGCCGTACGAATTCGGGTCGGCCGCCGAGTTGCTCGAGCACTGCGAGAAGCAGGGACTCGAGATCCACGAACTGATGATGGCGCGCGAACGCACCTGGCGCAGCGAAGCCGAGATCAAGAAAGGACTGCTCGACATCTGGCGCGTGATGCGCGAGTGCGTGCAGCGCGGTTTCACGGCGCAGGGCCTGTTGCCCGGCGTGCTGAAAGTGCGGCGGCGCGCGCCGAAGCTCTATCGCCAGCTCGAATCGGGCGATGCCAAGGATCCGATGCACGCGATGGACTGGGTCAACGCCTTCGCGCTCGCCGTCAACGAGGAAAACGCCGCGGGCGGGCAGATGGTCACGGCGCCGACGAACGGCGCGGCCGGCATCGTGCCTGCCGTGCTGCATTACTACGATCGCTTCGAAGCGGGCGCGGACGAAGCGGGCGTGATTCGTTTCCTGCTGACCGCGGCCGCGATCGGCATGCTCTATAAGAAGAATGCGTCGATCTCGGGCGCCGAAATGGGCTGCCAGGGCGAAGTCGGCGTGGCCTGCTCGATGGCCGCGGCGGGCCTCGCTTCGGCGCTGCACGGCACCAACGAGCAGATCGAAAATGCCGCGGAAATCGGCATGGAGCACAACCTCGGGCTCACCTGCGATCCGGTCGCGGGCCTCGTGCAGATTCCCTGCATCGAGCGCAACGCGATGGGGTCATTGAAGGCGATCAGCGCGGCGCGGCTCGCGCTGCATGGGGACGGATCGCACAAGGTGTCGCTCGACCAGGTCATCAACACGATGCGCCAGACCGGCCACGACATGGGCACGATCTACAAGGAAACCTCGCAGGGCGGACTCGCGGTCAACGTGCCGGAGTGTTGAGGCGCGCTGCTCGCTAGCTCGCGTTTTCCCAGTCGAGGATCACTTTTCCGCTGTGGCCCGAGGCCATCACCTCGAAGCCTTCCTGGAAACGGCCAATCGGCAGCCGGTGCGTGATCACCGGGCCGATGTCGAGGCCCGACTGCAGCATCGCGGACATCTTGTACCAGGTCTCGAACATCTCGCGGCCGTAGACGCCCTTCATCATCAGGCCCTTGAAGATCACTTCGTCCCATTTGATGCCGGTGTCGGCCGGCATGATGCCCAGCAGTGCGACGCTGCCGCCGTGGTGCATCGTCGCGAGCATCTGGCGGAACGCCGCCGGCGCGCCGCTCATCTCGAGCCCGACATCGAAACCTTCTTCCATGCCGAGCTGCGCCATCGCATCCTCGAGCTTCTCGCTGCGCACGTCGATCGCGAGCGAGGCGCCCATCTTCTTCGCGAGCGCGAGGCGATAGGGATTCACGTCGGTGATGACGACGTGTCGGGCGCCAACGTGGCGCACGATCGCCACCGCCATGACGCCGATCGGGCCGGCGCCGGAGATCAGCACGTCTTCGCCGACCACATTGAACGACAGCGCGGTGTGCGTGGCATTGCCAAGCGGATCGAGGATCGAGGCGATCTCGTCGGTGATCGCCGGCGGCAGCTTGAACACGTTCGAGGCCGGCAGCGACATGAACTCCGCGAAGCAGCCGGGGCGATTGACGCCGACGCCAACGGTGTTGCGGCACAGGTGACGGCGCCCGGCGCGGCAATTGCGGCAGAAGCCGCAGGTCACGTGGCCCTCGCCGGAAACGCGGTCGCCGATCTTCAGGCCCCGCACTTCGCTGCCCATCTCGACGATCTCGCCGCAGTACTCGTGGCCCACGGCCATCGGCACCTTGATCGTGCGCTGCGCCCAGTCATCCCAGTGATAGATGTGCATGTCGGTGCCGCAGATCGCGGTCTTCTTCATGCGGATCAGCACATCGTTCGGACCGATATCGGGCCGGGCGACGTCCGCCATCCAGATGCCCGGTTCCGCCTTCGCCTTGACCAATGCCTTCATGACTTGCCACCCAGGATGCCCAATTCGCGGCCTGCCTGCGTGAAGGCGGCCACTGCCCGATCGATCTGCTCGCGTGAGTGCGCCGCGGTCAATTGCGTGCGGATGCGCGCCTGGCCCATCGGCACGACCGGAAACGAAAAACCGATGACGTAGACGCCGAGATCCAGCAAGCGATCAGCCATGCGCGTCGCGAGCGCCGCGTCGCCGAGCATCACCGGCACGATCGGATGTTCGCCCG